>Ga0074044_10005542_pt1 | contig 10274 bp, 5 predicted proteins | sample BogForMeECP23OM1_FD_94443 | JGI IMG/M metagenome (GOLD analysis project Ga0074044, IMG submission 94443) | Bog forest soil microbial communities from Calvert Island, British Columbia, Canada - Bog Forest MetaG ECP23OM1 | ecosystem: Environmental > Terrestrial > Soil > Wetlands ...
ATTCAGGAAGTGTTGCAGGAATCACAATTCGGTTACCTAAGCTTCGGAGTTAAGATAGCATCCGTGGAAGTGATCACCACACCGATTTCTGGTAGGCCGTCAACCGGAGACCCGATTCTGCCAGGATTCTTAGGCATGATTGCAATTCTCGGCGCGTTTGATGACATCACAAACGCCATAACAAGGGAACGCGAACGCGGGACTTTCCCTCGTCTCATTCTCTCGCCGGTAAGCATGTTTGCTATCTATAGTGGCAAGATGGTAGCGACAGTAGTTCTTACTATCCTTCGTACCGCCCTCATGCTGATCATCTTCAGGCTTGACGGGCTTGTCATCCGTGGAAATCTGCTGCTAATTTTCTTAACCACCACTCTGATAGCCATATTCACGCTTTCACTTGGTCTCGTTATGTCTTCGAGGATTCGTAGCTCAGCAACGTTAACTGTTCTCGAAATAGCTATGACCTTTCCACTATTCAGCCTCGCAGGTACAACTCAATCTCCACTATTGCTCGCGCCTGGAGGAGCAGCCATAGCGTACTCATTGCCGTGGACTTATGGTAACGATGCGCTTCGACGCATAATCTACCTCGGACTTGGAATGAACGCTATCGGCGGCGACCTGCTCATATTGTTGGTAAGCAGCGTCATCCTTATGCCCGTCGCCATATTGCTTTCCAAGCGAACCATGTAGAAATGCATCCACACACAAGACACCTCACCACAAAGAAAAATTAGATATAATCAATCATCAGTATAGCAGGAATTATGAAATTGGGTAAGTGTGGCAAGTCCTGCCGGTCGTCTAACTGCGGTACATGTGACAGGGAAAACGGTCACGAAAACAATCACCACTGTGGTAAATGCAAATCCTGGTGGAGCGCCTAGGCCGTAGCGAAAGGTCAATCGAGGAGTTGTCAATCAATAACGAGTCGACAACTCGCCCGGTTAATACAGACCTATAGTTAGAAAAACACGTTTCTAACTATAGGATAATCAAATTCGGCTTCACTACTTGGACTGTTTCGCGTAGTCGATCATGCCTTGAAAGTCGACCACGACAACAGGTTCGTTACCGACGACCCACGCGTCATGACCGGTCGGGACAAACGACACGTCTCCTGCCTTGCAGTCACGCTCGGTACCATCATCCATCACGATGTGAAGAACGCCGGAAATATGATACTGGAAGTGTGGCGCTTCACAACTCTTGGTTTTGGCTAGAGGTTTCACTGATGTTGACCATTTCCATCCAGGCTGGAAAACTGCACGCCCAATAACACCGCCGCCCATTTTCACTAGATCAACTTTGCCTTTCTCGAAATTTCTAACTTCGTCGGGAACATTTAGACTCTTAACTTCCATTTTTGCCAAATCGAATCACGAGGTTTAGAATGGGTATGTTCGCGTATATAGTACTTTAACGTCGTAAAGAGACACCACGCTCGCGGTAATGATCGATCCTAAGTTCGAGTGGGTACCCACCGCTAGTGCCCACTCTCGTGTGGTAACGCGTCTTTGAATTCAGGTAGTTTCTTCCATTCTGGGACTGGGGGAACATATTTTCGGTGTGGGGCATACACTGAATATTTCATTAGTTTCATCTCGTGGATGTATCGAGGGCAGTTCGGAAATATTCGTTGAGCTTTGACCCGTATTATGAGTTTGGCATCGGGGAAGGTGGAGGCTAATGGATCGTTGCGGTGAACGGTGGCTAAGCCATTGATTCTCAATCGGTCTGGGTCTTCGAAGTTGATGAATAGTAATCCGATTCGCGGATTCGCGAGTATGTTGCCCAAGCTTCGGAACATTCCGTTTCCGTCATAATCTGGGAAGGCTAAGGTTCGATCATCCAAGATTCGTACGAATCCTGGCAAGCCGCCTTTGTACGAACATTCAGGGGAACCTTGGGCATCGGTGGTTGCGATAAAGAAGAATGCGGATTGCTCTATGAAGGAACGATCGGATTCGGTGAATGTTTTGTGGACAGTGACTTGTTCGAGTCGGTCTGCGATTCGTCTGCTGTCGAATTGATCTTGAAGCTTGCGCATTCCTTGATGATACATCTGGGAAGAGTGTTCGCGGGCATTCCGACGTCTGATTCGACGCATGCCACTCAATGATTCAAGGAGTTTCTTAGTTCTTCCTGAGCAGCAAACAATTCATATCCCTAGTGCGCCGTGTTTGTGCGCCTTTCAGCAAAAGACACATACGAGAAGTGAAGCTTATAGTCTAAGCGAAGGAATAGGGGATTTGAAGATAGAATGAGTCATGATCATCGTATCGCTGTAGTACACTTCACGGCTCCCACATGTTGGTGGTCGTGGGGATACGAATCAGTTTTCAACCGTTTGCGGCTAGTTTACGGTGATCAAATCAATACTGTCATCCTGTATGGCGCGCCTTACGAAGACATTGAAGAGCATAAGAAGAATTATGGGCTTGACGATGCAGGTATGATTGCGTGGGCCAAGGAAGCGCGTGATATAATGGGCGTGCCGATGTTCGTAGATTATCGCTTTGACCGTATGCCCAAGAACCTCCTGCCGGCAACGTTTGCGGTTGTCGCGGCAAATAGGCAGGGCGAGGAGAAAGGTCATCGTCTTTACCGTGCCCTCTTGCGACGTTCAATTGTTGAATTTCAAGACGTGACTCAAGAGACTGCAATCTTTGAGGCCGTGAATGAGGCTGGGCTGGATGAGGGGAAGTTCAAGCGTGATTGGGAGGATCAGACGGGTCTGAAAGGAGAATTGGAGAAGCAAGGGGAGAGTGGGCCTTCTGTTCATGTCGGGTTCTATAATTTCGCAGTGACCGACGGTCATGGACGTACAGTCTATCTGGATCAGCAATTCCAACCATCTGTAGCGGAAGGAGCGATTGACTACCTTACGTCTGGTAAGCTCAAGAAAAATGAGCCAACGGACATCCTCGCCTACCTAAGGTTACAAGGTCCGACTCCGACCGTCGAGGCGGAACGCGTGTTTAATCTCACATCGAAGAACGCGCTCGCACAACTGGAACAATTCGAGAAGGCAGGTAAGGTGAAACGTTCAATCCTCGCGGACGCGACATTTTGGTCCGTCTAGGTGTGTGGTTACCGCTTCGTTGTCTCGGGTTTTGCTGCTGACACTATGGCGCATTCTGCGGGAATCTTAACTCCCTGTCCCGGCGTGTAATACTTTGAAATATTATGTTTAACTTTCTCTATTACTTTCCTCTGCGTGTCCTCGTTTTCTTCGCTGAGTGAATGTCCTATCGGTGAACCTTCCAACAACATGTTCAGGTACTCGTCGACGCTGTCGGATACTGCTGCTCCAGTCAATCTAACCTCACGGGCATTAGAGAATCCGTGTTTCTCCAACATTGCCACGAGTTCACCGGGTCCCCCAAGCTCGTAGGGTGTTGGCAGGTAACCGCTCTCGTCTGGCTCAGCGTACTCCATCATGGGCGCGATTATCACATCAAGCATTGGTACGCGGTCACCCGTACTCCAAACCGTAAACCCAGCTCGTCCCCCAGGCTTCAGCACTCGAAGGATTTCTCTTGCAGCGTTTTCGGGCTCCGTAACTATTTGGAAACCGAAGCATGACACGGCAACATCAACATGGTTGGAGGGTAGATCGAGTTGCTCAGCGTCCATCACTAAGAATTTGATGTTCTTCAGCCCTCGCTTCTCAGAACTCTTCGCCGCAATTTCAACCATTTTGCTGGACAGGTCTATGCCTATTACCTGTCCATGAGGGGCAATCATAGACGCCATAGTCATGGCTGGTTCCCCAGGTCCAGTACATATATCCAAAACAATTTCCCCCGATCGTGGTTTGATGATATCGACCACTGCCTTATGATATGGAACAAGTTGCTTCATTAATGGAAGATATTTCTCAGCACATTCATCCCACGTTTCACGCGTGTAATTCTTGTAATATTCATCAGTGTACTTCCAAGACATTCATAATCACTCGTTTACGCGTGTCCAGGAGGATCTATCTGAGTCAGCAGCTTGTAAGTCATACGGTAACTTTGATTCTCATTTGTGCGTAGCACACGCGTTTGGTTGCAGAATAAGTTGACGATCAGACAAGAGCTTAAACCAAGATAACAGGTAGTGATGTCTGCGATAATTCTTGGAATAAGTGGAGGTGATTGGAATTGGCGACATTCAAGTGTGATGCATGTGGTGCAACTTCCAGTTCTCCGGGAACGTGTTGCGGGACTCCGATGAAGGCGGTCGGGTAATCGCGAGGCTACGTTCTAGCCCCGTCCGCTATATCTCCTTTTTTTGGATCATTAACCGAGACGTCTGCAAGATCCTATCTGACAACGAAATTTCAATATGATTAGAACTTAAGTTTTTCATGGAGTGCACTGTTGAATGAGGCGATAATTGTTGGAGAATGTCATTGTAACCGCGGTAGTTGATTTTTACGACAAATACCCACTTGGATTGCGTAGAACTTCCAGAGGCCAATTCATCCTCACCGATCGTCGGATCGTTTACATAAAATTTGATCACTGGTGGTCAAGCAATAACTACGCAACTCACATCGATGACGCAATACAGAAGGCATGGAGTTTGGCAATACCGATTGAGCACGTCATTGAAACGAAGATCGAACACAAGATTGGACATCCCTACTTGCACGTTACATACCGGACAGCAACGACCGAAGAATCAGCATGTTTCCTGCTGGTTGGAACGGGAACACTAAGCACCTTAATGGTCTACCGTTCAGGACCACTCGAACACATAGCCAACCTAATCGACCAATCAAAAAAGTCAGCACAGTCAGATTCGACCATCAAATAACTAAAGCCGTTTGGGCACAATTTATGAAAACATCCACACTCAATGGAATTATGAAATTATGAGAACAAGCCATCTAACAGGTCCGGTGAGGTAACCGAAAATACGTGTGTGAAAGATATTCACGTAACCGAGTGAGCCCGATTCATGATTCAAATGGGGGTAAGGTTAGCGGGAGTTGCCACAATCGCAATCTTGCTACTCAGTATCGCTTGTGCCGTTACGCCTGTTGAGGCTCATTTCACGTTAGGAAACCTCACAGGCACCTATCGTTTTCATAGTGAAGATTTTGATCCGCATGTGTCGGGCGTGGTTGGTTACGTGTGGCCTGGGGGAGGGTTAAATGCGCATACGGGTGTACCGAACGCTGCCTCCTCTGCACTATCTCCTAGTTATCAGTCCCCGTATCCGTGTACGCTTGCAGGAGAACCGACCGGTAACGGTGGAATTGTGGGATCTAATGGTAATGCGGCTCAATGTAATCCAACTGGTGCGCCGACTAGTAGTTGGTATCAATTGCAAAGTAGCGGGTACGCACCCTTCGGTGCAGTGCTGGCCGGTTCAACTGGTGACTTGATTTTCGCCATTAATGCAACTGCTGGAACGTGTCCGGGTGGCGTGGCGCTGCAGCAGGGGTTGTGTTCGGCTAGTCGGAATGATCGGCTTGGTTGGAGCGGCGTAACAATCTTCCTTCCTCCAGGTTTCACCATACCCACCATGGACGGTTCCAATGTAGTCACGACGATCACGAACAGTTACTCGAACATTCAGGTTTGGAGAGTTTCTCCGTACGACCGTTACACGCCGGGGTGGACGGCCGTTAACATGTGGGTTGACGGGATTCAGAATGCAGTTAAGAATGGTGCCAACTCATACTATGATCACCAGTACATTAATTTCACGAGCGCGGGTGAATGGTACTATTTCAGAATCAACGGAGTAACAGCCCCAACAGTTGCGGGTCGTTACTTCTTCAAAATTCTTCTCCAAGGTGACAGCAACTATCTTGCTGGCCCTGAAGGAACCTCGGCAAACGCAACGGCTTCATTCCCCATCGGGTTAAGTCTAATCGACGAGTTCCCATTCTTCTTAGTAACAATTGGCGAAGCTCCTACTCAGTTTATTCCTACACAGAATTGGCCAGTATTGTTGGTAAAAGGTGAGATTGATCCAGCGATTGTAACTGGTACTGTTCGGTATGCGGGATACAATTCTACGTTGTATGGGGAGCCAATTGGTGAGGCGGGCCGGGTATATGCGCATATGGAGGATAAGATTGATCCGTACACTGGACAGCAGATCACAACATGCCCAGCCGTAGGCCAACCTTCAGTGCCGGGGTGTACGGATGCGATGGGTTACTTCAACGCCACCGCCACTGGACATTATGAAGTGGAAGGTGTCGCGTCAGGCGTGTACACATTGTACGCGCAGGCGGCAGGTTTTCCAACACAAGTTTGTGCCAGCGACGTGACTGTGTTAAAGGGGCAATCGTTACATTTCGATTGTTATGTGCAACCGGGCCCAGTGATTCATGGTAACGTTTACTCGAAGCATCAGTTTGGTGATGAGCCTTGGCCGTTGAAACCCTCTGGGGGCATCTTACCACCAGGACAGAGCAAGTCGCTAACTGATGTTGGACCTAACACGTACATTAAAATCGAGTTTTATGACACACCAACCTTAAGCAATATTCCTGATCCGAACGCAAATTTAGTTTCCTGGTCTCCTCTCCCATGCGTGGCAGGTGGGCAGGATGAGTTTTTTCCAAAGGGTAGCGCGGTTCCCTGTGACGACCCAACATGGGGTAGCCAGATTGCGTTTCCTTGGCATGAGTACACCCCGAACAACGGGTTCCTAGTACAGCAAGTCTCGAAGGCAGGTTCACTTATTCCGTTGATATCTGCAAATGGGCTTTTGACGCAGGATCCAGAGGGTGTGGGTCCTCCGCAAAATTGGTTTGTTCAAGGCGGTACGACGATTCCATTCCACTTTGAGTTTGGTGTGAAGGGCGAGTATGGTGCGCCTAGGGATTTGGATGGAATGGTCCCGCAGGTGTATGCGACATGGGTGAACGGGTTAACGCCCGGTCGCTATTATGCACGTGCTTGGGTCTTCCGGTACGTGCAAACTGCGCTGGATGGTTCCACGTTTCAGGAATATTATTTCGATATTACTCCACAGGAGTGGGCGGGGGATGTGACGTTACCGATTGATCTTCGCCTGTCGAGTTGGGTGAATGAGACGGTTCACTTCCACGACCAAATCAACAGCCTAATCGAAGATCCAATCAACACGGGCGGCGGGTTTATGACGGGTTACTTGATGGGTGCTGATGGGAATGTTTACAGTTACAACCAAACAGCTCTAGGAATTAATTGCCTTACCCCCGCAGACCCGACAACCGAGTGTGCGACTGCTATCAGCAGGACTGGTCCTGGGGCATATTATGCGCAGAAAGGAGGAGGTGACGGATGGTTTGTATCCATGCCACTATACGGAGGCTTCACCACTATTGCTCACGGCTTTGGATTTGGTCACAGTCCACTAACCGGAGCTAATCTTGATCCGTTCGGTGTGAACGCTAATGCCGTTCAGGAAGGTAGAGCGAATATTCAGTTTTGGGGCATCGATGAGACGTGGAGTGGAGAAGATTATGGGATTCCCTCTGGAACCTACTCACCCTTCACGTATGCGCTGGGCTATAACATGCAGACCCCAGCGGAACAGTTGTCCGTGACTCTAAGCGGTACGCCCACCAGTATTAGTGATCACATGATTCGTGGCCCCGGATTCAATGTTACCCTTTACAGTGTTGACTGGGAGCGACCAACTGTGAACAGGGCTTGGGAGTTCGGGAATCCTGAAGGATGGACATTCCGCGAGGACACACGCTTGTGGGGTTCCGATATCAGCGGTAATTCTCGTACAGGGTTTATCAACAGCAATAGTGTCGGTCTCGGCATCGACCTCGGAGCTTACATGAACGGCACATTGAGTGATTGGACCGGTGAAGACCAGGCAATCTTGATGGCTTCATCCATAGGAACTACCAACCTGTTCCAGAACCAATTCGAGAACAATGTTACGTTGAACGGTGGAGGTTTCGTGATCACAAACAAAGCCGGAACGTTGTTCGACGCGAACCAGTCTTGGTTTGGGAGTGAGATATGCGCTACAGGCTACACTGGAGGATGGCTCGGACCGGCGATCGCATTCGGTGCACAGCCGTTCCTTTCCCTCGGCACCTTTCATAACGTGAACAGTCTATTCATCCTCCCGCACATTCTATTGCCCACCGCTTTCAGGCCTGGCGAATACAATTTCGGTGCGTTCACATACGGATACGTGCAGGACCAGACGTTCTCAGTGTACGCGGATAATGCGCAGATCGCTGACATTCGCATCAACTTAGTGATTGGTGTGAATGTTACGTTGGATATTCTGTTCAAGAAGGAGCATGTGATCACACCTACCGACTTCAACATGTCTGGGCGTGTAAGAATATTCAATGATCAAGGACAACTAGTAGGTGAATGGATGTCAAGCGAAGGCACGTACGCTGCCACTAACGATTACAGTAGGGCTGCTGATGGAACGGCCCAATACCCGTTTGGACCACTACGCGCATCTATTCCTCAACCGTTGCCATTGAATGGCTACAATTTCATACCAGGAGGAACGAATTTGCTTCACGTGGTAGTGGCAGGGTTACCTCAGGTCCCGGCGGGAAAGAGAAACGCACCCACAATTTTACCAGGAGGATCCACTCAGGGTGATCCAGTATTTACGCCAAACGCGTGCGCCTTTTACTTAGCCTGCTACTCGGGACGGCCACAGACAATCATACCCGGAATGGTGGTGGGTTATCCGTTTCCAAGCACCGGGATCGCGGGCTATCCAGATTACCAAGGAGGCTGGACCGCGGAAATTGATTTCGTGAACTGGTACGCAAATAATTCTGCCACTCAGCAAGCAGGATCTGGAGGGATCCAGACTAAATCGGGGTCTGCGTTTCCACAATATTTCGCTCCAGTGCCGGACTTGTTGTTGGGTGAATCCTATCACATTATTCCCGGCACCACTGCCACTTCCGGCATCAGTCTAACCGAAGACGCAGCGCTCAGTAGCACATTCCTCGGTCACAGTATGGTATTCAATCATCTCGGTCCGTATTCGCAAGAGGGAGTTTGGCAGATCAGCGGAACCCACTTGTCTGGTGAGGCGAGCGGAATTTTTGAGGTGGATCTGAACGGATTCATTTCTGGAACCGCTTTGGCGTTTACGTGGGCGAATGATTTCCGGCCATTAAGTTGGGCAACTGTCAGCGTGACGGGTGCTGGCGGTGCGTCATGGAACTATTACACGTCGGATGGCCAATATGGAATGTATCTGCCCGGTGGATCCTATTCGTTAACCATCGCTAGTCCAGGCATTGCTTCGCAGACGTTGAGTATCGCGGTTACCAGTGGTGAAGTGGGTATGGCTGGGAATTTGTATATGCAGCAATCCAACATACCCGTACCAGAATTCCGCGGATTAGCAGTCGTAGTTTTAGCATCGTTAGCGGTATCACTTTACATTTTACGAAAACGAGAGGTGAGTTGAATGGGACAGCGCCAAAAGGAAAGGCAATCCTCTGCCGCTATTCATTTTGAATGGCAAACAGAAAAGGCCTATGATAAGTCTCGTTACCAGATTATCGTGGGCAGCTGATTCTGTGGGAATTAGGGTATTATTTCGCATCCGTTGTATTTCGTGTAGTCAAAAGAATCTAGGCGAACTTTTCCGTTATCTATGAGTGACCTTACTTCAGGTAGTGCTTCCTGTAATGCGTGTATCGTGTCGATGACGGTTTCGCAGACTTGTCTGAATCCTTCGTTTCCCCAAAGTTTAGTGGCATTGGCGTAGAGGCAACGCCCGCCGCAGATCGGAAGGACTTGGCATTGTGTGCAAGGGTCGGATACGAACTTGGCGTTTCTTAGGCTCTCGGGATGTGTTTCGCGAATGTTTCCTAGGTAGAAGTCTTTCATCCCCGCCATGACGGGGCAGGGTGTTATGTTCCCGTCAGTTTGGATGTTGAAGACAATCCAACCGGCGCCGCAACGCAGGTGGCTTGATTCGCCGAGAAGGAGAGACTGCATGACTCCGAGAAGCGGATAGAGCCGCAATACCTCCCCGGTATCCTTCATGTGCTGCACCCAAAGGTCGACGAGTCTCCTAAGGCGCGGCATGTAACTTGTCGTAGTCCACTCTAGGAACCGTCGCTTCGGATAGTCATTCTGCCAAAAGAGCGCATCAAGCTGCCAATGGACCGATGATATCGGCAGCTCTGCGCGGTTAATTAACGTCAGGACTTGTGTATCGATCTCCGTCTCTTCCCCGACGGTCATTCGCGCTACAACCTCGCCGTTAAACCCGTTCGCGCGAATCAGCCTCAGGTTGCGCGCAACTCGTCTGTAGACCCC
>Ga0074044_10005543_pt1 | contig 10272 bp, 4 predicted proteins | sample BogForMeECP23OM1_FD_94443 | JGI IMG/M metagenome (GOLD analysis project Ga0074044, IMG submission 94443) | Bog forest soil microbial communities from Calvert Island, British Columbia, Canada - Bog Forest MetaG ECP23OM1 | ecosystem: Environmental > Terrestrial > Soil > Wetlands ...
AACCGCGCGGTCTCGATGACCGCCCCAACTACCTATGGTGAAATCTTGGCGACTGCCGCACAAATCAAAATGAACCGGTCGGACCTCGACCAAACCTGTATCAACGCGATTCGCGTACTCACCATCGACGCGGTCCAGAAGGCCAATTCGGGCCACTGCGGATTGCCGATGGGCATGGCGCCGGCGGCTTACCTGCTCTACACGCGCTTCATGCGCCACAATCCGAAGAATCCGAAATGGTTCGGGCGCGACCGCTTCGTGCTGTCGGCGGCCCACGGCTCGATGCTCCTCTACAGCCTGCTCTATCTCACCGGCTACGACATCTCGCTCGACGACATCAAGCAGTTTCGCCAGCTCGGCAGCAAAACCCCCGGGCATCCGGAATATTGGTGCGTCCCCGGCGTCGAGACTACCACCGGGCCGCTCGGCCAGGGCTTCGGTAACGGCGTCGGCATGGCGATGGCGGCGAAGCATCTCGAGGCCCGCTTCGATCGCGACAAATCTGGTTTGTTCGATCATCGCATCTTCGGCATCTGCAGCGACGGCGACCTGATGGAAGGTGTGGCCAGCGAGGCGGCGTCGATCGCGGGCCACCTCGGGCTCGGCAACATCATCTATCTCTACGACGACAACCACGTGACGATCGACGGGCACACCGAGCTCACCTTCGACGAGGACGTGGTCAAACGCTTCGACGCCTACAAGTGGCATACGCAGGATGTCGCGGACGCGAATGATCTCGCGGCGCTGTCGAAGGCGATCGAAAATGGAGTCGCGGAAACGAGCCGCCCATCGTTGATTCGCGTGCACTCGATCATCGGCTACGGCAGCCCGCATAAGCAGGGCACCTCTGCGGCACACAGCAATCCGCTCGGCGTTGAAGAGGTCAAGCTGACCAAGGAATTTTACAGATACCCGACCGAGCCGCCGTTTTTCGTGCCCGACGACGCGCTCGCGCATTTCCGCGAATGCGTCGAGCGTGGCGAGGAACTGGAAAGGGATTGGAGCGCGAAGTTCGAAACCTACGCCAGGAAAAATTCCGCCTTGGCCGGTGAATTTCAGACAGCGCTCGCGAAAGAGCTGCCCGCCGGATGGGACGCCGAGCTGCCGGTGTTCACGCCCAAGGAAAGTCTTGCGACGCGCGTTTCAGCCTCGCAAGCCGAGGCTGCCATCGGGAAAAAAGTCTGGAACCTGTTCGGCGGCTCCGCCGATTTGAACGAGTCCACTTTCACGGACATCAAAGATGGCGGCGATTTCGAGCGCGGGCATTACGAGGGCCGCAATCCGCACTTCGGAATCCGCGAGCACGGCATGTGCTCGATTCTCAACGGCCTCGCGCTGCACGGCGGGTTCGTCCCCTACGGTTCGAGCTTCCTGTGTTTTACCGATTATGCACGGCCGTCGATTCGGCTGGCGGCGCTTATGGAACTGCAGGTGGTGTTCGTCTTCACCCACGACTCGATCGGTGTCGGCGAGGACGGCCCGACGCACGAGCCAATCGAGCATCTGGCTTCCTTGCGCGCGATTCCACATCTCACCGTGATTCGCCCCGGCGACGCGAACGAGGCCGTCGAGGCCTGGCGCACCGTCATGACGCATACGCACGGACCGGTGTTGCTCGCGCTGTCGCGGCAGAAGGTGCCGACTTTCAATCGCACGAAGATGGCGCCTGCCAGCGGCGCACGTCGCGGCGCGTATGTGATCACGGAGACTGCGGGGCGTCCCGCGGACATCATTTTGATCGGCTCAGGTTCTGAACTGCAGCTGGCCGTCGATGCGAAACCGAAGCTCGAAGAGAAGGGCAAGTCGGTCCGCGTCGTAAGCATGCCCAGCGAGAATATTTTCGAGCAGCAGGATCAAGCCTATCGAGACGCGGTTCTGCCGCCGAGCATTCGCCGGCGGCTCGCGGTCGAGGCGGGCGCGCCAATGTCGTGGTACCGATGGGTCGGGCTCGACGGCGACATTATCGGGATGACGACCTACGGCGCATCGGGCAAGGCCGAGGAAGTGATGAAGCATTTCGGCTTCACCGTGGACAATGTCGTCGAGCGCGCGCTGAAGTTGCTCGCGCGCTAAACGGGCTCGACCAATTTTCATTCAGGAGCGAGCGAACAATGGCCAGCGCCGAAAATCCTGTTAAGCAGTTGGAGCATTTTGGACAGGCCGTATGGCTCGATTACATACGCCGTCATCTGCTCACCTCCGCTGAATTTCGCCGCATCCTCGACGAGGACGGCCTCAAGGGCATGACGTCGAATCCGACGATCTTCGAAAAAGCGATCGCCGGCTCGACCGACTACGACGATCAGCTCAAGGAACTCGCGCCCACTAAAAGAAGCATCGACGAAATATACGAAGCGCTCTCGATGCAGGACATCAGGATGGCGGCCGACGCGTTCCGCCCGCTCTACGACAAGACCGGCGGCATCCACGGCTACATCAGCTACGAAGTTTCGCCGACGCTCGCCAACGACACCGACGGCACTATTGCGGCGGCGCGCCGCTACTGGGATACGCTCGCGCGGCCCAACGTGATGATCAAGGTGCCCTCGACGCCCGCGGGTCTGCCGGCAATCGAGCAGCTCATTTCCGAGGGGCGCAACGTCAACGTCACTCTGATGTTCTCAATTAAGCACTACGACGACGTCGCCGAGGCGTTTATCCGCGGCCTCGAACGCCGGCTCCGGGCGGGTAAATCCATCAACAAGGTCTGGTCGGTGGCGAGCGTGTTCGTCAGCCGCGTCGAGACTCTCGTCGATCGCAAGCTCGAAGATAAACTGAAGGGCGCGCCGAACGAGGCGGTCGCCGCGCTGATGGGCAAGTCGGCGGTTGCCAACTCGCGGCTCATCTACCAGCGTTACAAGGAAATTTTCGCCGGCGCTCGATTCAAGGACATGCTCGCGAAGGGCGGGCGTCCTCAATGGCCACTGTGGGCGTCCACCGGCACCAAGAATCACGCGTACAGCGACGTCAAGTACGTCGAGGAACTCGTCGACCCCGACACCGTCAACACGATGCCGCCCGCTACGATGGATGCGTTTCGCGACCATGGCAAGCCGCGGGCGTCGCTCGCGGAGGACGTCGCCGAGGCGCGCGATGTCGTCAAGCGGCTCGCGGCGGCCGGGATCGACCTGATCGAGGTCGGCGAGGAGTTGCAGAAAGAGGGCGTGGAGTCGTTCGCGCAGTCGTTCGAGGAGTTGAGCGCCGTCATCAAAGGCCGGCGCGCGGCAATCATCGATGGTGCGCACGACAAGCAGACGATCGCGGCGATCGGTTACGAATCGCAGGTCAGTACGACGTTCAAGGATCTCGACAAGAACGATTTTCCCGCGCGGCTATGGAAGAAGGACGCGACGCTCTGGTCGAAGGAACCTAAGGAGCAGGAGGCAATCAAGAACGGGCTCGGCTTCCTGACCGTGCCGGAGACGATGGCCGAGCGGGTGAAAGAGCTCGCGTCGTTTGCCGACGAAGTGCGAAGCGCCGGCATCCGCGATGTCGTCTTGCTCGGGATGGGCGGCTCGTCGCAGAGCGCCGAGCTGTTTGCTACAACATTCTCGAGCGCGCCCGGATATCCGAAACTTCACGTTCTTGATACGACGGTTCCCGAAACGATCCGGGCGCTCGATCGCAACATCGATTGCACGCGGTCGTTGTTCGTTGTCGCGAGCAAGACCGGCGATACCATTGAAACGGAATCTCACTTCAACACGTTCTTCGAGCACGTGAAGGCGAAGTCGTCGAATCCCGCAGGGTCGCATTTCGTCGCGATCACCGACCCGGGAACCAAGCTCGCGGCGCTCGCGAAGGAAAATAAGTTCCGCCGCGTGTTCCTGAATCGCCCCGAGATCGTGGGCTGCTACGCAGTGCTGTCGTATTTCGGCCTGGTGCCTGCCGCGCTAATCGGAATGGACGTGGCCACTCTCGTGGACCGTGGGATTCGGATGACGCACAGCTCTGCCGGATGCGTGCGGGTCGAGGAAAATCTCGGAGTGAGCCTCGGAGCGGCTCTGGGCGCGCTCAAGAAGGCGGGCCGTGACAAGGCAACGTTCATCATTTCGCCGGCAGTCAGCGCGTTCGGCCTGTGGGTCGAGCAACTGATTGCCGAAAGTACCGGCAAGAACGGTCTCGGTATCGTTCCTGTTTGCGACGAGCCGCTGGTCCACGCGAAGTCCTACGGCAAGGACCGCGTCTTCGTTTACCTCAAGCTCAAAAGCGGCGCCGATTCCGCGCAGGACGGAGCGTTCGCGGCGATCAAAAAGGCCGGGATACCGACCGTGCTTATCACGCTGTCGGACAAAATCGATCTGGGCGAAGAATTCATGCGCTGGGAGATCGCATCGGTGACAGCCGCCGCGGTGATGGGGGTCGAGCCGTTCAGGCAGCCGGGCGTACAGGAGAGCAAGGACAACACCAGCCGCATCCTTGCGGAGTTCGCGCGCGGCAAGAAGTTTCCCGCGCAGGCCCCCGTAGCGGAGGAGGGCAAGCTCGCGCTGTTTTCCGGCGGCGTTGCGAGCGACGCATTGAAAGGCGGCAAAGATTTTCGCGCGATGCTCGCCGCGTTCATGAATCTTGCGCGGCCCGGCGACTACTTCGCTGTGATGGCGTACGTTTCGCCCAATCCGACGGTGGAGAAGGAGATCGCCGCGATTCGCAAAGCCGTCGTCGAGCGCTACGGCATTGCGACAACATTCGGCTACGGTCCGCGATGCCTGCATTCTACCGGACAGTTGCACAAGGGCGGTCCGAACACCGGCTTGTTCCTGCAAATCACGCAGGACCGTCGCGACTCGATTACGATTCCCGGTAAGCCATATGACTTCGCGCAACTCAACGAGGCGCAGTCTCTCGGCGATTTCCAGTCGCTCGAAGCGCATGGCCGGCGCGTCATTCGCGTACATCTGGCGGGAGACGATCCAATCGGTGCGATCGAGGCGCTCCGCCGGGAGATCGTCGCGGCCATTGCAAGGTAACTTATGTCTGAACCGAAACTGATCATCCTCAACGACGCGCAGGAGCTCTACGTCCGCGCTGCCGAAGAAGTGGCGCACATAACCGGCGAGGCTATCTGCACGCACGGCGAGTTCACGTTTTGTCTCTCGGGCGGCTCGACGCCGGCCGCCACTTACGACCTGCTCGCGACGCGGTTTCGCCTGAGCGTCGATTGGAAGGAAGTGCAATTTTTCTGGGGCGACGAACGATGCGTCCCGCCCGATCACGCCGAGAGCAATTACGCGATGGCGAATCGCATGATGCTGAGCAAGCTCGGGCTCCGGCCCGACCAGGTGCATCGGATGCGCGGCGAGGACCCCTCGGCCGCGGCGGCTGCCGCTTACGAGAATCTGTTGCGCAAGCGGTTCGGCCTTGGCGACGGCGAATTTCCGCACTTCGACCTCGTGATGCTTGGACTTGGCGACAATCGTCACACAGCGTCGTTGTTTCCCGGCGATTCCGTGATTCACGAAACGCAGCGCATGGTGGTGGGGGTGAAGGTTGACGCCGAGCCTCGCAATCGCCTCACGGTCACGCCGCCGGTAATCAACAACGCGCAGCGCGTGATGTTCCTGGTGGCGGGACAGGGGAAGGCGGCTGCGGTGAAAGACGTGCTGGAAGGACCGCGCGACCCGGACAAATTCCCTGCGCAGATCGTCGCGCCGCACGACGGCGAGCTCATCTGGATTCTCGACAAGGCCTCCGCCAGCCTGCTTTCTCCGCGCTGATCAGACAGAATAGTCGCGATGCGATTCATATTGCGCCACTTCACCGCGGTTCTCATCTTTGCCGCGGTCGCCGGCTGGGCGGTGTTCTACCTGCCGAATTCTCCAAGTTGGGCCATGCTCCGAATGAAACAGGCCATCGACGCGCGCGACGGTGATGAAGCGGCAAAGTACGTCGATTTTGAAAGCGTCGTGAAGAAGGCGGGCTACGAGATGGTGCAGAAGCAGGGCGGCACCGACCCGCTGAGCGCGATGCTCGGCAATGCAGCGATCGATCTTCTCACCAAGCCGATGGCGCAACTGGCGAAGTCGTGGGCGGTCCAGAAAGTCGATGACGGCGCGCGCGAGGTGCAGATGCCCGGCGCTGCGGTGGCGGCCTCGCTCGTGCTGCTGCATCGCAGCGGCGACACCGCGGCCACGGACTTCACGGACAACAGGGGGCAGCGGTGGAGAATACACCTGGCGCGCGGTGGTGACGGCTATTGGCGCGTTACCGAGATCGAAGACGTCGGGCAATTGCTCCAAAAGCTCCAGCGCAACCAGCACCTAGGCACGCCTTAGCGCGCGCGTTACGGGACCGTTTCTCCTGGCGTTAGCGCCCCCTGCGTTTACTCTGCTCCCGGCGACGGCTACAATAGGATTCACGCGCGGGCGAACCTGACGGGCTCGGCCGCGTTTTAGCATTCGCCACAAAATGAGACGCCCAGATATAAGAAATTTAGCGATCGTCGCCCACGTCGATCACGGTAAAACCACTTTGGTCGACGCGATGCTGCGGCAGTCGGGTGTGTTCCGCGCCAACGAGCAGGTAATAGATCGCGTGATGGATTCCAACGCGCTCGAGCGCGAGCGCGGTATCACGATCATGGCCAAGAACACCTCGATCCTGTGGGGTGAGACGCGCATCAACATCGTCGACACCCCCGGCCACTCGGATTTCGGCGGCGAGGTCGAGCGCACGCTCTCGATGGTGGACGGCGTGCTGCTGCTGGTCGATGCATGCGAGGGTCCCCTGCCGCAGACGCGGTTCGTGCTCAAGAAGGCGCTCGAGTCGAACCTGCCCGCGATTCTCTGCATCAACAAGATCGATCGCGCCGACGCGCGCGCGCCCGAGGTTCTCGACGAGGTCTACGATCTGTTCATCGACCTCGGCGCCAACGAAAGCCAGCTCGACTTTCCGGTGCTGTACACGCAGGCCCGCGCCGGCACCGCGTCGCTCAGGCTCGACACGCCGAGTGAAAATCTGATCCCGCTGTTCGACGCGATCGTCGCGCATCTGCCCGGCCCCGAAGTCGATCCCGACGCGACGCTGCAATTTCAGGTCAATAACATCGACTACGACGACTATGTCGGCCGCCTCGCAGTAGGCAGAATCATCGCGGGCTCGATGACGGCGTCGCAGAGCTATTCGCTTTGCCGGCGCGACGGCAAGACTGTCGTCTGCAAGGTCGCCCACATCTACGGATGGCAGGGGCTCACGCGGGTCGAGCGCGATACGGCCAGCGCGGGCGAGATAGTGATCGTCGCCGGGGTCGAGGACATCGCGATCGGCGAAACGATCGCCGACCTCGAGAATCCACGCCCGCTGCCGCCGATTCGCATCGACGAGCCGACTGTGGCGATGACTTTCTCGGTGAACAATTCGCCGTGGGCGGGCCGCGAGGGAGAATTCGTCACCTCGCGCAAGCTCGGCGAGCGAATCGAATTCGAAGCGCGCCGCAACGTCAGCACTCGCGTCGAGCAGTTGTCGCCGGAAGCATGGCGCGTGATGGGCCGCGGCGAATTGCAGCTCGCTGTGATTATCGAAACGATGCGCCGCGAGGGCTACGAGATGCAGGTCTCGAAGCCCACCGTCATCACCAAGCAGGCCGACGGCCAGGTACTCGAACCGATGGAGATGCTCGTCATCGACATCCCGTCCGAGTGCATCGGCGTCGTCACGCAGATGCTCTCGACGCGCAAGGCCAAGATGCGCACGATGGTCACGCACGCGAGCAATCGCGTGCGCCTGGAGTACGACATTCCCGCGCGCGGCCTGATCGGCTTTCGCGGCCGCTTTCTCGAAAGCACCCGCGGCAACGGCCTGATGAATACGCTGTTCAACGGCTACGCGCCGTGGTCGGGCACGATTCGCTCGCGCGCCAACGGCGCGATGATTTCCGATCGCGAGGGCGTCACCACGCCTTACGCGATCTTCCATTTGCAGGAGCGCGGTATATTCTTCGTCGGACCCAGCGAGCCAGTTTACGAAGGGATGATCGTCGGCGAGTATGCCCGCGAGATAAACTTGCCCGTCAATGTGTGCCGTGAAAAAAAGCTCAGCAACATGCGCGCGTCAGGCCACGACGAAGCGATTCGACTGTCGCCGGCGCGCGTCCCGACCCTCGATGCGGCGCTGGAATGGATCGACGAGGAAGAGCTGGTCGAAGTCACGCCCAAGTCGGTGCGGCTGCGCAACCGCGTCCTCAAGACCGCCCTCAGGAACAAGCATCGTGCGGGATACATCGACGCGCCGCCGTCGGAGATGGCCGAAGGCAACTGATCGCTGCGTGAGCCATGCGGACGGCGCCGCGCCGGACGTGGCGATGGCGTCACGGCAATCATGAGACTGGTCCGAATCGCCGCGCTTTCCGCGCTCATCCTGGCAATCGTGATCGGGGGTTCCGCGGCGCTGATCCTGTTCAACCAGGCGCGCATCGTTGTCTATGTCCTCGCCTCGATCCACAAACGGACCGGCGTCGAGATCATCCCGCGCTCCAGTTCCGTTCATCTCGGTACTCATCTGATTGTTGTCCTCGACCAGCCGCAGGTCATCGACAACGGTCATGAAATCGTCAAGCTGAAGTCGCTCAGCGCCATCGTCTCCTACCATTCACTCTTCACTGGCACCGGCCTTCCTCTCTATCGCTTGACCGCGTCGAGTCCCGAGATCACCCTTCCTGTCACCGCCACTAACTCGGCTGCGCTCCCCGTACCGCGCCCCGGCACGCCGACGATCGATGCGTTGCAGGACACGCTGCATTCGCTCGCGCGGATTTGCTGGCGCGTCGAGGCCATCGACGCATCCGTGCGCTACGCCGACGGAGCCGGACTCGCCAACCATGTCGAAATCGTCGCATATCGGACCCGCCGGGATCCTTCCCGATGGCTGATCGAGTTCAAAGGCTCGCTGCTGAGCTCGCCCGTTTCTGGCGCCGGGATCAGCGGAAAATTCAGCCTTGGCGCCGGCAACAATGCGCGGCCCAGCGAGTTTGGGCATGGCCAGATGTGGACCTGGAACGTGCCGCTGGAGGGTATCGAGGCAGAAGGCTTTACCTTGGCCGGCGCGATCCAGAGCAACCTCAAGTTCTCGGTTCATGACGACGGCGCGTTGACCGGCGAACTCGACGCTAATGCGCAGAATCTGGTGCTCAAGAGCGCGCGGCTCGCCGCGCCGCAGGATTTGGGCGAGTACTCCTTGCATGCCGGCTTCGACGTTACCGACGGCAAGTATGCCGTCACGCAGATCATTTTGCGCCGCGTCAACACAGCGCTGCTTTCCGGCGAGACCGAGATTGTAGGTCCTGAAAGCGAGAAACCGCAGCTGGGAATCCAACTTGGCGGGTTTCACTTCGACGCAGCTACCGTCAAGCAGAAGCTGCTGGCGGTTCGCCATCTGCCTGCTGACTTCGTGAATTTGCTCAACCGGCTCGGTCCAGGCAAGGTGACCGTCGGTGGCGCGACCCTCAGTGCCGCACTCCAGGAGATCAAGACTGCCCCGCTCGATACGATTCGCAAGAACCTCGTGGTGAGCGCCACCATCCAGGACCTGGGTTTCACAATTCCGGCGGATACCAGGCTGCCGGCGGTCGAGGGCCTGAGCGCGCAGCTTGGTTACTCGAAGGGCTTGCTGACGATCTCGCAAGGCACGGCGAAGTTCGGAACCTCCGCCATCCACGACCTCGTCGCCAGCGCGAATCTCGGTAACGGAGTCGAGGGGGCCGACTACAAGACCAGCGTGAGCGTCGACGCGGATCTCGCGGAGCTCTTTCCGGCCATCGCCAGGTCGCTTGATTTATATCAACTGCAGCAACGCGATCGTCTCGAGCACTTGAGCGGCCGCGTCCAGCTGGTTGCGACCGCAACTGGAAAGTTGAGCGTGAAGAATCTGGTTCCGCCCAAGGATTACCAGGTGCGCGCGGATGCTATCGGCACCGTAGTCACGATCAAGGGATCGCCCGGACCGCTCAAAGTTTCTCGCGGCACCATCACCGTCAATCCGGATTCAGTCAAGTTCGACCGCGTGATGCTGGCGGCGACCGGTGGCGATGCGACCCTGGACGGCACCGTGAATTTCGTAAAGCAGGGATTCGCACTGCGCGATGTAACCCTGGGGCTTCATGACTTCCCGTCCGAAACCTGGCTGTCGCTACTGATCGATCCGTCCGACTTCAGTGTGAACGGGCCGATTGGCGGCAAAGTCGTCGTCAACAGCGATCCGAAAAATCCCACGACCATGACGCCCGAAGGCAAGCTGACTCTCGACAAGGGCGATGTGAAATTCAACTTCCTGCGTTCG
>Ga0074044_10005544_pt1 | contig 10272 bp, 5 predicted proteins | sample BogForMeECP23OM1_FD_94443 | JGI IMG/M metagenome (GOLD analysis project Ga0074044, IMG submission 94443) | Bog forest soil microbial communities from Calvert Island, British Columbia, Canada - Bog Forest MetaG ECP23OM1 | ecosystem: Environmental > Terrestrial > Soil > Wetlands ...
GCGCCTGCGCCGCCTTCACCTCGGAGAAGGTTTGGTCGAGGTCGGGTGGCACCTTCGCCAGGTCTTCACCCGGGGCCGGAGGCGGAAGGCCGAGCTCGGCGCGAATCCGGTAGACATCCTGCTGCGCCTTCTGCACCTGCGCCTCTGCGACCGAATACGATTCCTGGAACGCATCGAACTCATTGCGCGAGATGACCTGGGTTTCGAAGAGCGCTCGTGCGCGCTCGAAATCCGCGCGCGTCTTGATCAGCGTGGCCTCGGCAGCCTGCAGCGCGGCTACCGAAGCGTGCAGCTCGGCGACCTGGTTCTTGAGGTCTTCGATGGCGTGAGTCATATCGTAGCGTTCGCTGTGCGCCAGGCCCGCCAGGCTCTGATCCTTGGCCTGGGCAGAGACCAGATCGGCCTGCGCGACTCCCACCGCGGCCTGGGCAATTTCGACCTTGACCTGGTATGGCTCCTTGTCGAGCTGCACGAGCAGGTCGCCCTTGTGCACGCGATTGTTGTCATCCACCAGCACGCGCACCACGTAACCGGGTACCCGCGGGGCGACGAAGGTGACGTGCCCGTTGACATAAGCGTCGTCGGTGGAGACCGTCTTGAACGCGAGGATGACGCGCGGAATCGCGACCCATAGAGCCAGGAGCGCTACTACCCCGCCGACCAGCCAGACCCAGAGCGGCCGCTTCGGCGCCGGAGCTTCCGTCGCGGGATGCGGGCCAGGCGCCTCGCCGTTACCCACCGGTGCGTTAGAAGCAGGTTGCGCGAGCGGTTTGCCTACCGAGATTTCCGGGTTTCCGTCAGCCATGACAGCAGAGTCCGATATACCTTAAACGCGCGTACTTTACTCGCAAGCATCCGAGGGATGCGGTCAATCTTCAGCGAAAAATCCATTCCAGATTAATAGCTGAAGAGACGAAGAGCTACCGCCCGCGCGAAGAGGGTTCGTGCGCAAATCCGCGGGCGGCGGTAACTGCAGCTTAAATGATCACTTCAAGAGCAGGGAATGTTTAATCGAAAAGGGTCTTGCGTTTTTATCAGTCCGGCATCTTCCTGCGACGCTTCCTCCACTACCAGTCTGCTGGCCGGCAGCGGCACCATGAGCCTGACCGGATCGGTGATCCCCACCGAGTAAACTTTGCGGAATTCAAGCGCATCGCATCGGCGCGGGACATCCAGTTCTCGCGCCACTGCCGGTGGCGGAAAGCTCAGGTCCTGTCGTCACGTCGCACGTCCGATGGGTTAGTAGGTGTCCAGCAGTACCGGGGCGGCTGCCAGCGACTTTTCGGCCAACTGTCCCGCGCCTTCAAATCCACTTTTTGCGCACCAGCCAGACCTTTACCATCTGGGTCAAGCCGACGTACGCCAATAAGGTCAGCAGCAGGAGCGGCCAGTAATTGAATGGAAGAGGAACCAGGCCCAGCCACCCGCCAATCGGAGAAGATGGTAGCCACATGCCGACTAGCATGATTGCGGAGGACGTCATGATCAGCTGCCAACTGGCGCGACTCTGGATGAACGGTATCTTGTTGGTTCGGATGACATGGATAATAAGGGTCTGGGTCAGCAGTGACTCGACGAACCATCCGGTCTGAAACAACGCGGCTGCATAGGTGGAGTCGGGGTTGGCAATGGTCGCGTGGGCAAAACGAGCGGCCAGTTCCGGCGGCGGCATCAGCCCCAGATTGCTGCATTTGAAGAAAAACCACATCATCAAATAGGTGGTGTAGTCGAAGATCGAGCTACACGGCCCAATGAAAAGAATGAATCTGGCGATCTCGCTCATCTGCCACGGACGGGGCTTGGCTACTTGCTCGGGATCGACCTCATCGGTCGGGATCGGCACTTGTGAAAAATCGTATAGAAGGTTGTTGGTGAGGATCTTGATCGGCGACATCGGCAGGTAAGGCAGCCAAAGGCTCGCGCCGAGGACGCTGAACATGTTGCCGAAGTTCGAGCTGGCGCCCATCCGGACATACTTTAAGATATTAGCGAATACCTTCCGACCTTCGATTACTCCGTCTTCGAGCACCAGTAGACTCTTTTCGAGTAAAATCGCATCCGCAGCTTCCTTGGCGATATCTACCGCGCTATCCACTGAAATGCCGACGTCGGCGGCACGCAGCGCGGGCGAATCGTTGATACCGTCGCCGAGGAAGCCGACCACCCGCCCGGACTTCTGCAACGCTTTGATGATTCGCTGTTTATCCAGGGGCGACAGGCGCACAAAGAGAGTGGTGTTTTGCGCGGAGGTTGCCAACTGAGTGTCATCCATCTTGTCAATAGCCGCGCCCGTCAGGACATGGTCAAGCGAAAGGCCAACCTGTGCGCAAATCTTACGCGATACCAGTTCATTGTCGCCGGTCAGCACTTTGACTGTTATCCCGTGCCTCTGCAGAGCGGCGATGGCCGCCGCGGTGGTCTCCTTGGGTGGATCGAGAAACGCGATGTATCCCTTCAGGATCAGCGCCTCCTCGTCCTCCTTTCCGTAAACTTGCTTAGACTCGCAGTCGCGATAAGCGATCGCCAAGACCCGAAAGCCGTCAGCAGATAGCTTGTCGTACTCCTCCTTGAGATCCTCCAGCATCACCGGATCCATCGGATAGAGGTCGCCCTCGAGTTCGAATTGCGCACAGCGGGTGAAGACCGATTCGGGCGCTCCCTTGCAGATCAGACGATGGACTCCTTCCGGAGTGGCGACCACCACCGACATCATCTTGCGGCTGAAGTCGAAAGGGATCTCATCGACTTTGTAGTATTCGGCAGTATGCAGATCCTGATGAACCTCTACGTGCTGAAGGACCGCGCGGTCGAGAACGTTTTTAAGCCCGGTCTGGAAATGGCTATTGAGGAACGCCATCTGCAAGACCCCTTCATCCTTCTGGCGGGCCACGTCGCAATAGTCTTCCAGGACGACGTGATCCATTGTCAGGGTGCCGGTCTTGTCGGTGCACAACACGTCCATCGCGCCCAGATTCTGGATCGAGTTGAGCCGCTTGACGATTACTTTTTTGCGCGACATCAGCATCGCGCCTTTCGAGAGGCACACGCTGACTATCATCGGAAGCATCTCGGGCGTAAGGCCGACCGCAACCGCGAGCGCGAACAGAAACGCCTCGCCCCATCGATGCTTGCTGAACCCGTTGATGAAAAATACCAGCGGCACCATCACCGCCATGAAGCGAATCATCAGCCAGGTAAACGATGCGACACCCCGATCGAAACTGGTCGGCGGCTGTCGCTGAGTGATGGCGCTGGCCATGGTGCCGAGATAGGTCCTCAGTCCGGTCTCTACGACTATGGCGCTGGCGGAACCACTCTCGGCACTGGTGCCGAGAAAGCACACATTCTTTAGTTCTATCGGCGATTTGGCGGAGGACGGTTCGGGTAAGTCGAACTTTTCAACCGGAAAGGATTCGCCGGTCAAACTGGCCTGGGTCAGGAAGAGGTCCTTGCAGGAAAGAACCCGGATATCAGCCGGAATCATGTCGCCGGCGGCAAGCTTGATAACATCGCCGGGGACCAGCTCCGCAAGCGGAATCTCCCGCGTGATGCCCCCGCGCACCACCGTTGCGGTAACCCGAATCATCGCCTTTAGCTTAGCGGCTGCAGCGTCGGCGCGGGCTTCCTGGACGAAGCGTAGAGAAACCCCGAGCACCACCATCGCTACCATCAAGGCCCCGCCGACATAGTCAGAGGTCTCCTGAGCGGTGGCAAACGATATGACCGCGAGAACTGTCAGGAGGATCACCAGTGGATTCAAACAGGCCTTAGTAAACAGCCTGAGTCGGGTGAATCGTTGCTCATCGGCCACTATGTTTGGACCATGTACCTCAAGGCGGCGCGCAGCCTCTTCCTCCGATAGCCCCTCCATTTCGGTTTCGAGTTCGGCCAGCACCTGTTGCGCGGAGAGCGAAGCAACTTTGCAGAGCTTGGGAGAGAACTCGACCGTGCTGCTGCCGCGCTTGACCGCCGGAGCGAGGTTTCTCGGAAGAACAGAACTAGGCAACGAGGCCATAAGTCTCTCCGCAGTAGCCGCTTGGATGATTCATTCGCCCTATCTCACAAATCGAGGTGAAGCCGCGAGGCAATCGCAGCGATGCTGTCAAATTCACTACAAATCCCAATGGAGTCTTCCCGCGAAGACTGACACCGGCCCGCGATCGCGGTTAAATGCCGGATCGCTGATGAACTGGTAATCCACCGCGACGTGGACAGTTTTCCAGAACAGGAAATCATAATAGGTTTCCAGAAGTTTCTCCGCGCCGTAAGTCAGCTTGCCGTCGCCGGCTAGGATGCCGAGGCCGCCAGCAGCCAGAAAGTTTTGGTTTGAGCGCGAAGCGCCGCTGATGACGCCGGCAAGGCCAAAGGTATCGTCGGGCCGCCGCCACATCTCGCCTTTAATGCTCACGCCCAGTGATGTGGTCCAGTTGACGTCGGTGTAGGCATGCGCTTGTTCGTTGCCGTCATTCCAGCCCAGTCGCGAAAACAGGCCGATGTCCTCAACGACTTCCTGTTCCCAGTTCAACCCGAAGCCGTATTTAAAGCGGTAGGCTTCCGCCGCTGAGACGTTCGCTGCGGGACCGTCAGCCTTTAGAATGGCGGCCGCCGCATGGTTACTGGCCATGGTAGCTTCATTGAGAAATGACAGGAGCCGAATCGCCCCGGGATGAGCATCGATGCTGTAACGGCGCTCGAGTTCCGCCACCATTCCCCAATCGTGCAAAAACGGACCATAGGAGCCGGACGAGCCAACGGCGCCACTGCTGCGCCACATGAGAAACTGGTCGTCGCCGGTGAAACTATTCTGGACCCGCGGCATTTGGAAGAATCCGTAGCGCAAGGTCCACTTCGGTTGGTTTAGTTCCACCGCCATCCCGGTGGTATAGCCCACGCTATCCGCCGGATAATCCCACGCGAGGTTGCCCGTCATCCCCCAGTTCATAAACTGAGTGTGCGGGTCTTGTGCGTACGCGTTGTGGTCGAATATGTCGAGGACGCTGAGCTTGCCGAGGGTGAAGGTCAGCCGCGAAATGTCCTGTCGGCCCGCCAGCGTGAAGGGGCCGTCGGGCACGGCCTCCTGTTCGCCGCCCAAGCCGATAGTTTGGCGAATAAACAACTGGGCGAAGATGAAATAGGGAACCTTGGTACCGACTTTATACGCGTCACCATTGGGGAAGGCCTCGATGCCATGGGTCGTGCTCAGTCCGAAGCCTTGCCACATCAGCCCGTCCATGAACGCCTCGGCCCCGCGCCATAGTCGTACCCCGGCAAACAAGTCCAGCGTTATCGTTTCCTTGGTGTTGCCCGTGCTGTTCAGGCTTTGCGCGCCGGAGTACTTGGCGGAAAAGCCTGGGGCGCTTTGCACGATGTCGGTATTCTGGAGGTGCCAGTTCCAGGTCGGCATCGAGGCATCGCTCGAAGGCCCGGCCGGAGGCGTTTCATCTGCCGCGACATTGAAGGTCACCAGCAGTCCGAACACGCAGGTCAAACTCGTGATCAATGACAATGAGTGGAAATCTTCGAAGCTGATAGGCACCGCTAGCGAGCGCGCGAGATATGCGAACGCCCGAGTCAACTGTCTTACTTTGCGGGCGACTGGCTGCGACATTTCCGGCCTCCATGACTGGCCGGATGTCGTCGGATGCAACGAGATTCGGCCAGGCTACCATAGTCCTGGACCGAAGGTCTCGTTCGTCTCGTCTCGAGGTGAGGGACCGAGCCCGAAGGCTGGTGTGTCGATCTCCTCTACGCCATTTTGGTCGGCGCGAACTACTCCCCTAAGGCGCTGTGGAACGTATCAAGGCCGTCCGACCGGGTCAATTCAGCTTGTGAATAAGCTGTGAATCGAGCGCGACGCCAGGATGAATAAAGAGGGGAGGCTATCGCAAAGCACGGCTGTGACGAGGTTAGGACATTGCCAATCTCGCCCTCCTGTGGATGACTTCTTTCCACCTCGCCCGCGCAGATTTCCCATCATCCCACCCCGAGGCTGAGCTGCGCCGGTCGCCGTGCCGAGGGCGTCGGCGGCGCATTGCGGTCGTGCGTGGGTGCGAAGCCGTACTTGATGCGCAGGCGGTCCATGGTCGCGCCGACACGGTTCTCGTAGTCGGTCGGCGCGTAAACCGCACGTCCATAGTACGCATCGATCTGCGGCGCCAGCTCGGGGAACTTCTCGCGCATGAAAGGCAGGAAGCGTCGCGCGGCGGCCGGCTTGAGGAACAACGGCCGCCACCACACGCCCTTCGCACCCGCGTCGCGCGCCGCCACGATGACGCTCTCGATGGAACGGCGCGAGTCGGTCAGCCCCGGGATCATCGGCATCATCAGGACGTCGCAATGGATGCCCGCCTTCGCCAGCATCGCCAGCGTGCGCATCCGCAGTTCGGGCCGCGGCGCGCGCGGTTCCAGCACTCGCGCTAACCGCGAGTTGAGCGTGATGCACGAGAAGTTCACCGAGATTTTCGAGCGCTGGTTGATGCGCGCAAGGAGGTCGATATCGCGCGCGACCAGCGTCGATTTGGTGGTGATCGATAGATGCAACCCCGAAAGCTGCGCGAATACCTCGAGCATCGCGCGGGTCAGCCCATACTGGCGCTCGGCCGGCTGGTAGGGATCAGTCGCGGTGCCAATCGCGATCGAATCCTCGCCGATCGGCGTGCGCGAGAGCGTGCGCCCGAGTACCTCAGCCGCCATCCGCTTGACGAAGATGCGGCGCTCGAAGTCCATCGGATCGCGCAATTCCAGGAAGTCGTGGGTGTAGCGCGCGTAGCAGTAGACGCATCCGAACTCGCATCCGCGGTAAGGATTGATGGTCCATCGAAAGGACATTTTGGGGTTGGTGCAGCGGTTGAGGATCTGGCGCACCGGCATCTCATGGAACTCGACCCCACGATGGGGTTCCAGGTTGTCATCATGGGAGTCGAGGTCGAAATCGAGATCGAGGGCGGCGTTCATAGGCAAAACTCCTAGAAGTGAGTTTCGCTTTTTCTTCGCTATCGGTCAAGTGGGTTTGCTTTCGCACTCCCTTCTATGTCCCTTCTCTCGTTCGCGAGAGAAGGTGGCTGGCGTGCTGGTCGCTCTTCGGATTTGGCGACCGGCGTGCCAGCCGGATGAGAGCCGGAGGGCGTCCACGCCCGACGGTGGTGAAGCCCCACCTGCCTTCATAAAAAAGTGCAGCAATTCCGCGGACAAAGTGGGTTTGTTTTCCGCTTTCAACTCCATATAACGGCATTCGAGTGGGTTTGTTTTTGCAATTCCTTCAATGTCCCTTCTCTCGTTCGCGAGAGAAGGTGGCTGGCGCGCTGGTCGCTCTTCGGATTTGGCGACCGGCGTGCCAGCCGGATGAGAGCCGGAGGGCGTCCGCGCCCGACGGTGGTGAAGCGCCACCTGCCTTCATAAAAAAGTGCAGCAATTCCGCGGACAAAGTGGGTTTGTTTTCCGCTTTCAACTCCGTGTAACGGCATTGGAGTGGGTTTGTTTTTGCAATTCCTTCAATGTCCCTTCTCCCGTTCGCGAGAGAAGGGACGCTGGCGCGCTGGTCGCTCTTCGGATTTGGCGACCGGCGTGCCAGGCGGATGAGAGCCGGAGGGCGTCCGCGCCCGACGGTGGTGAGGCGCCACCTGCCTTCATAAAAAAGTGCAGCAATTCCGCGGACAAAGTGGGTTTGTTTTCCACTTTCAACTCCGTGTAACGGCATTCGAGTGGGTTTGTTTTCGCATTTCGTTCATCCCTCACTCGCCATATCCAAAAACGCCAAGAGCGCCCCGAAGAGCGCTCTTGGCATCGTACCATATTTTGAGAGAGTTTCAGACCGCGCGGCAACTGCGCCGCTCGACCCGCGACCCCCTGCTTAAAGTTCAGTCGGGCAGCTGCAGATTCCGCCGCCAGTCCCGTTTCCAACCAATGCGCCGCACTGATTCTGCAGATAGGTGAGGTTGTTGGAATCACCGCCGGCATCATCAAAGAGGCTCACTTCGGTCAGGCCGTCGGCGGTATTCGTTTGCTGATTGTGCGTGATGCTGCCGAGCAGATTATTGATGTTCGAAACTATGTACCCCGGGGTATTGGTAGGATCGCAACCGCCGTTGCATGCGCCACTCTGAGTGGAGGTGCAGCCCTTGCCGTTGCCAAATCCGAGAATGCCGGTGTTTACCGAAGCGGCGACGACAGCAACTGAGCCTATTCCTTGAAATCCGCCGTCAGGTCCAGACACTGCCCAATTTGAGGTCAGGTTGTGATTGAAGGAGAAATTCAACAGCCCGTTGGAAGTAATCGGGCATCCGCAACACTCGCCCATCTCCTGGTTATCGTCGAAAACGTAAACCATCGCGCAAACTGGCTGCGAAATGGCGCCCGCCAGGTTGGTGTTGGCAAAGCCATTCGGATTGATCAGGCGCAGGATGTTGTCGCCATTTCCTTGATGGTTGCATCCGCCCGGGAAAGTAGCGGCGCCTGAACTAGAGCAAAGAATGCCCTCGTAGGTGGTCTCGTAATAGCCCCACAGAACCTCGCCCGGCAGCGCTCCGAAGGATGCCGCGCTGACGGAACCCTCGCGCAGTGAAGCAGCATTCGCTGGTCCGGACACTGCAAAAGCGGCCAGGAAAATCCCGGCGGCTAAACAAAACCCTGTTATAGTGCGCATTTTCATCCCGTTTGTCCCTCCTTACCCTAAACCCTATCGTTGCTCCAAGCTGCCGAACAAGATTGATCGCAGTCTTCCATAGCACATTGGCGCGCGATGAAGCCAGCGCGACGCCAATGAACTCCGCATTACGTCGAAGAATTCCAACCGATGCTTCCGAATCGTGCGCGAAAGTAGGTAGCTTGACCTCACACCCAACCCGGCTCCATGCCGACCGATCCAACTCCGACTGCATCGCGATCTCTACTCGACCGGACAATTGCAAAACCCGCCCAGCGTGCTGTTTCCGATGAGTGCTCCGCATTGGTTTTGCAGGTAGATGAGGTTAGTCGGGTTGCCTCCACCATCGTCGGACAGCGGAATTTCAGTGATTCCAATTACCGCTTGTCCGCCCAGCGGGTTTCCCGCAACTAATTGGTTGTGGGTGATGCTCCCGAGCAGGTTGTTGGCGATCGTGACGCTATAGCCTGGAATGTTGGTGGGATCGCATCCGCCATGGCAGGCGCCACTTAGGCCGGCACAGGTAGGCCCCGCATTTGGCGTCGCGGCAATGATGGCGATTGCGCCGAGCCCATTGGAAGGGTCGAAGCTGGTTGCGCCATCGTCGGCACCGGCAAGCGCCCAATTCGCGGTCAGATTTTGTATCACCGAGAAAGTCGCCAGTTGCGCGGAGCTTAACGGGCATCCGCAACACTCACCCATTTCCTGATCCTTGTCGAAGACATAGATCATGGCGCAAACCGTCTGCGGTTTTGCTCCGGCTAAATTGCCGTTGGCCGCGCCATTCGGGTTGATGAGACGAATGATGTTGTCTCCGTTGCTGTCGGTATTACAGATTTGGTGCGCGTTCGCGCCCGGCGGACAGATCTGACCCATCTGAATGGTCTGGTAGTAGGTCCAAAGCGCCTGACCTGGAAGGGCTGTCCCGACCACTCCACTGGAACCGACCGAACCCTGATACAGCGAGTTGGCGCTGGCCGAAACTGTCAGGCTTATTGCCGCAAGGAAAACTGCAGAAACTAACGCAAATCCTCTCACGGGGTGACTCCGCATTCCCGAACTCCCACCTTTAAATCGTTGCGCTGGCCAATCTAACCGAACTGAATTCAATTTTGTTTAGCACATCGCAGAGCGATTCGGCCAGTGAAACCATGAAAAAGGACTTTTTAGAGAGTGCGCAGGCGAGGTCGGCGCACTCCGCGAATCATGCTTTAACCTATTGTAATCGACTTTGACCTGCCAACCGAACTCACGCCATCAATGCTCATTGCGCGTGGTTCATTTGCTCCGGATCTGGGCGAGTTCCCATGAGCATCCAGGGAACGCGGCCTCGAAAAACTCTTTCGACATTGTGTTAGGGAACGACGACGAGGTCGTACGCGGGAGGCAGTTTCTCCGCGATCGTAACGGGCGCGGATTCCTCGCCGTTGACGACATTGCGCGTCACCGTGCCGTCGTCGGACACAGCGAAGAAGTCGCCGTCGCCATCGGGGAGGGCGCGAAATCGCATCACCATTCCGCGATTTGCCCCCGCGCCCCGCTCGACCGAATAAAATGATTCGCCGCGGTCATCGCTGCGAAACATTGCCGAGTCGGCACCCCGCGCACCCACGCGCCACATCGGAGGTGGA
>Ga0074044_10005545_pt1 | contig 10271 bp, 10 predicted proteins | sample BogForMeECP23OM1_FD_94443 | JGI IMG/M metagenome (GOLD analysis project Ga0074044, IMG submission 94443) | Bog forest soil microbial communities from Calvert Island, British Columbia, Canada - Bog Forest MetaG ECP23OM1 | ecosystem: Environmental > Terrestrial > Soil > Wetlands ...
GCATCACCGCAAATAGCGCGACTCCGTCGCATTTAAAAAAATGAAATAATCGCTGCGCCCACAATCCACGCTTGACAACCCCCATAGGAGGGACGCGCTCCTGCGCGATCCGGCGTGGGATGTCCAAAAAACGTGCAACGACAATATTTGACCTGTTCCTCCGAGTTGGTCGAGGATTTGAACGGAAGGTAACAGCGCGGCGTAGCCGCAACCACAAAGGACGAAGTGTGGGCGAGCCTAACCCGTCTTTCGCTGGGCTAAAGACTGGAGTGGCATGTTCGCAAGGTCCGCGAAGTCCATGTAGGCGAACGTCCCGCTTTGCTTCTGGAAAACCGCCGCCTACCGGTACCCAGTGGAGGAAGAGCAGATGCACAGAAAGCCGCAAAGATCACGAAGGCCGACTAGGAATTGGGTTTCTGTCACGATCATTGGGTAGGTCGCTTCTGCAAGGCGTGAACTCTCCGCGGTTACCACCGCAGCCCAAACGCGGCTCGGTCCACCGGGCTACTGCCAGAACCTTTTCCGACGCTTCTGAAATGATAACGCGGGAGCGAACTCTTGGCACGCCCCGTGTTTCCTACCCATCTCTTTGCGTCCTTCGTGGTCTTCTGTGTAAATTCTCTTTGCTTTGCTTTCTTCTGCGCAAAGCGGGGATGCTGACTTTGGGTTAGCCTGCCCTCAATCTCCCATTGGGATCACCGTTTTGCCCTCGATCATGAGCATGACGGTTCGCTCCGGTGACTTCGTCCGATGAACTACACCTTTTGGTACGGTGAAACCTTGCTGGGAGAATAGTTCAACCGAGCCATCTTCTAGGTCTATAATTAACTTCCCCGAAACAACGTAGAAAAACTCGTCCTCATTGTCGTGTTTGTGCCAGTGAAACTCCCCTTTCACAACACCGAGCCGCACGACAGAATCGTTCACTTCGCACAACGTCTGATTGAACCACTCTTCTTCGACCTCTGCCTGTAACTTATTGACGTCAATTAGTTCCAGCGGATTGAACTTCACGGCGGCATTTATCGAATACGTCGTTTGCATGCTCATACCGTCATCGACATCTCGTTTTCTGCGAGGATTTTTCAAGCCGTCAGATTCGAGCTGTATCCGCCCGAAATTGCCTCGGTGATGCATACGTCGACACGCCGGCACGCCGATATGTTTCTGCTCAGAACCACGACTTCAGTCGCGGATAAAGGTCAAGGAAACGGTGATAAGCGGCTTCGTACCGATCAGTTCGATCAGCGATCGGCGCGGTGATGACGTCAAAAACGGGAGCTAAATGTCGAGTTTCCTCGTATCCTTTGAACACCCCGGCTCCGATGCCGCCAATCATGGCGGCTCCCACGCCGGCCCGCTCAGCGGCATATTCATCTCGGCCCTGGAAAAGCGGCCGGGCCAGTACGTCCGCGAGTATTTGGCGCCAGAGTGGACTGCCTAATCCATTGCCCGAGGCGACAAGCTCGGGCAGCTTCGCTCCACAACCTTCCATCGTTTCGATGATCTGACGAAGCGCGAACGCAACGCCTTCCAAGAGAGCTCGGGTCATGTGCGCCGGACCGTGCCGCAACGCTAAGCCGACAAAGCTTCCTCTCGCTCGTGGATCCATGATCGGCGATCGTTCTCCGACAATGTACGGAAGAAACATCAGGCCTTCGCAACCGGGCTCTATTTCCGCGGCGAGCCGATCCAGTTCCGCATAGGACAAACGGTCGCTCCCCAGAATTGATCGAAACCATCTCAGAGCCATGCCGGCGGAGAGCATCGCTCCCAAGAGATACCATCTCGCGGGATGCGCATGACAGAATGTATGGAGCCGAAGGTTTGGATCAAAGAGCGGCTTAGTCAGCGGAACAAACACCTGGCCCCCTGTGCCAATTGTCACCGAACCAAGCGGAGGATCGATCAAACCGTTCCCGACGGCCTGGGCGGGTTGATCGGAGCTGCCGGCCGATATCGGGATTCCAGGAGCAAGACCGAGTTCCGTTGCAGCATCTCTTGTGAGGTGGCCAACCAGATCGCCCGACTTTCTCGTCTTCGGAAAAATTGACCTTGGCAGCTTTAATCGCGCGATCACCTCGTCGGCCCAAATCCTTCTCTCGACGTCGAAAATCCCGGTGGCGGAAGCGTCACTCTCGTCCGTTTCGAGTTCACCGGCTATCTTGAACCGGATGTAGTCTTTGGGCATCAGAAATGTGAGTGTTCGATCGAGCGACTGTGGTTGATGTTTCTGGAGCCAAAACAAAGACGAGATCAGAAAGCCGGCTGCCGGTGCGGTCCCGCATTTTTGGAGATCCAAACCAACGAGATCCTGGATTTCCTGCAGCAGATCGGCGCTCCGCTGGTCCGCCCAGATGATCGCCGGTTGCAATGGCGCTTTGTCGGCACGGATTAAGACAAACCCATGCATCTGGCCGGAAAACCCGATGCCAGAGATTTCCGGCCGGCCTGCCTTATCGATCGCCTGGCGTACGGCACTCACAGTGGCACGCCACCAGTCCGCCGGATCCTGCTCAGCGTAACCGACCAAAGGTGTGTAAATTGGGTACTCGGCGGATCCGATACCTCGAATGGTCCCGTCCAGCGCGAAGACGACTACCTTCACGCTGGAGGTCCCAAGGTCAATCCCGAGGAGAGAAGTCATTGCGCGCGCTCCGGTTTTTAGCCCAAAAGCCGAAGATACCTATATTCCGAATTTGAAACCACAGATTTCGCAGATTTCACAGATTAAAGAAGCAGGTCTGCATCGACTTTTTTTGTTCCGGATGAGTTCTTGCGGCGATTAGTGCCATGCTCCTTCGCCTCAGTCATCTGTGAAATCTGTGGAATCTGCGGTTTATCTCCTCTCAGAATAACAAACCGGGACGGTCCTAGGGACGGTCCTAAAAAGTCGCGAGCTCTGTCACAGACTTGTGTTCAACCGGAAAATTCACCGAGTTTGCGATGAAGCAAAGTTCGTGAGCACGCTGATGGAGCGCCTCGGCCTGCGCGACCGATCCCTTCACGATCGCATGAGGTCGGAGTGTGACGTTGACGAAGCGGCCACCTCCTTCTGCTGTCTCTCTCATCGTGCCTTCGGCTCGATCTTCGTACGAGACCACAACGACGCCGACATCGGCACAGAGGTGGAGATACCACAGCATATGGCATGTCGAAAGTGCGGCGACTAAAAGCTCTTCCGGATTATATCGAGTAGAATCTCCCCGGAACTTTGGATCGGAGGAACCCGGAATCGGCGGTCTCCCAGCCACTTGGATCTCGTGGTCTCTCTTGTAAGCCTGATAACCAGAGGTTCCGGTACCGGTATTGCCGGTCCATATGACGTTCACGGAGTAATTGTGTTCGCGGGGCATGGGTGGGGAACGTGTCGGCGTGTTGGGCGGGTGGGCGGGCTGGTTTCTTGGCTTCTTTTAGTGTGCTGTCCCCGAAATACAAACTTTTCCTTCGAGAAATGCAGCAAAATCGACCGGCGACGCCGATCGATCAGACTAGCTCAACGAGACCATTTGAGGGGAATTTTTTCTGACGCGATTATCTCTAATCACCGGACTTCTTGCGGACGATCTTTATGCGTTTACCCTTGTTCGCCTTTGTTTGGCTCGGCTTTGCGGCGGTCGCAAGTGCCCAGGACAATGCACAGATCAAGATCGGCGGGGGAACGATTGACATCTCCTTTGACACAGCCCCAACCGAAGACCTGCGCAGGCTGGTCATCGATTGGATTGCGACCGCGGCACGGGCGGTCTCGACCTATTACACCAAATTTCCGGTCCCGCATGTCGCGATTGCAGTCGATTTCCATGATGGCCGAGGGATTAATTCCGGGCGGGCGTTTGGCTGGGAGCACGCCCATATTTCCATTTCAGTGGGCCGGGCGACGACCGCTGCGGGCTTTGCGGATGACTGGACGATGACCCATGAGATGGTGCACCTGGCGTTCCCCTCGGTACCTGAAAGCCATCACTGGATTGAAGAGGGCCTCGCCACTTACGTCGAGCCGATCGCTCGAGCGCGCGCGGGAGGTTTAACGCCTCAGAAAGTGTGGGGCGATATGGTTGATGCGATGCCGCAGGGGTTACCAAAGCCCGGAGATCGCGGACTCGATTTTACGCACACCTGGGGAAGGACCTATTGGGGCGGGGCTATGTACTGTCTGCTCGCCGACGTCGAAATCCGGAAGCGCACGGGCAACCGGATGGGTCTCGAGGATGCGATGCGCGGGATCCTGAAATCTGGAGGAAGCATTGAGGTAGAGTGGCCGCTGTCGCGCGCACTGCAAATTGCCGACCAGGCGATCGGAGTATCTGTCCTGGAGGAGATCTACAACCGGATGAAAGCTAATCCCGTTTCTCCGGACCTCGATCAGCTCTGGAAGGAACTGGGCGTTGAGCGTCAGGGCAAAACCGTCGATTTTGACGATACCGCGCCGCTCGCCGCGATTCGCCGCGCCATCACCGAGTCTGCCACTCACGGCTGAAACGTTATTAGGCGAAACTCTGTTTGAGCCGAGTAAAGCAGGACGCTTGGCCCAAATGGATGATATCGCGTCGCGAAACGTGGCATAAGCATCCTTCTTGTATTCCTCGACAGAAGGATAAATCGGCATGAATCGGCTGAGGCCGAGATACAGGCTGGAGGCCTATGCTACGTTCAAGGCAGGCTGGCGCGGCTTATGCTAATTGGATGGATCCGGCTATCTTAACTTGCGGCCGGAAGTTTTTTCCGAACGGAGCTTCAAGCAATTACCTACCCCTAAGTAATAAGAACCGCGACTACCAAAAATGAAATGGATCTACATTTGTTTTGGTTTTTTTGTTCTCCCACTATCGCTTGCAGCGGACGGTGTTAACCACCTGATCGCCGACGCCGAGCAACTCGAACAACGCGGGGAAACGGATTCCGCCATCATCGTTCTGAAAAATGCGGAGCACTTGTCACCTGAGAATATACAGATCGAAAAACTGTTGGCTCGGCAGTATGTGCTCAAAGTGGACGACGCGACCGACCCGGCCATCAAAAAGAAGTACGCGGAAATGGCGCGTGATCTAGCGCAGAAGGCTGCCGATAAAGAACCGAATGATTCGGAAGCCCAAGTTGAATTGGCCGCCGCCTATGGAAAACTCTGCGATTTAGTCGATGGCAAAACAAAAATCGAGTATTCCAAACTGGTCTACGCCGATGCGACAAAAGCGGTGGAGTTGGATCCCAGCAGCGACTTCGGTCATTTGATCCTGGCGCAATGGAATTTACAGATGGTTTTTCTTAACCCCTTTTTAAAGGCCTTTGCGCAGATGATCTACGGACAGTTTCCTGCTGCTTCCACGGAGGAAGCAATTACACACTACAAGAGGGCCATACAGCTCGCACCCGAGCGGATCGTGCATCATGCCGAATACGCAAAGGCACTGGATGTGTTGGGCGATATCGTTGCGGCCCGCCAGCAATGGACAAAGGTGACGGAACTCAAACCGATCTGGGCCACCGATCGACGTTATCAGGCCATGGCCATCCAAAGGTTGCAAATCCGATGAGAATTGACCCAAAGCGCTTTTGCAGTCCGATAACCTAAATCCCCAAATTGAAAACCGCAGATTACGCCGATTTCGCAGATTCGGAGAAATCGCACGCTGAGATAGCCACCTTTGGATTAATTTTGAAAACAAGACCAAGGTAGCCAGGAATTGACGGCGGTTGGTAGAATTCCCAATTCTTGTCTGCCTTTTTAATTTTGATGTCGGGCTTTGCCTGGAAGTTCTTCAATTCACGCGGGCCCGTACAGACGTAGAGTTTACCCTTATAGATAAAGAACTGATTCGGATCTATATCCGCAAGCTTACCTTTAGTCATGCCGTTTGCACAATAACCTCCATACTGCGGTTTGTATTTGGCTGGATTCTTATCGAACTCACGTTTGTCTGCTGCCGAGGCGAAGTAGTAGACTGCGCCTTCGTAGGTGGTGGAATATTTTGGTTCTCCTTTGATCGCCCGGCCTTGCTTGAAGTAAGCCACAGGATCATAGCCCTTAAGGATAACGCCATTCTGATCAACGTTTACTTTTGGGACCTTAGCCCCTTGCTTCCCGCTATGCGCGGTCTCTGCCTGCGCCAGGAGCGTCGTACCTCTTCCGAGGCTTAGCGCCGGGGCTTCCGGCACAGGAGGGAGTTGTTCTGTCCTCTTGGCCTCTGTTTCGCCCGCGCTCACCGAAGAGGCAGTGAAGGACAATGTGGCGGCAATGAGCGCCGCGGAAATAAAGCGTGAATATCGCGCCTCCGATGTCGCCCTGATGCATTGCGATTTCTTTGGATACATGGCAGAGCTCCAAGCTATCGGTATGCCAAACCAGATAATTGATTATAACGTGTTCATACTTAGTGGATTACAGGAATTAGAACCCTCTCGCTGGACCGCTCCGCGTTGTTGCAGCTGTTGTTCTGCGCCTCACATGCAACAGCTCGAGGATCGTTTTGTAGATTTCTATACCTCAGACCACCTTCAACATCCCGCCATCCACGAAATAGGTCGATCCCACCGAATAACTCGCGCGCTTCGAACAAAGAAAAACGAAAAAGCTTGCAAGCTCCTCGGGCGAGCCGAAGCGATCGATCGGAGCGTGTTCATGCGCAACTGAATCAAGGTATCCCTGCCAATCGCCTCCTTTATCCGCAGTCAGTTGTTTCGCCGTCTTGATCCAATCGGGAGTGAGTATCAAACCGGGATTGATGGTGTTGACCCGGATATTGTCTTTGACCACTTCGGTGGCGAGCGTCTTGGAAAACATCATCAGCGCTGCCTTCGTGACATTATAAATCGGCTCGTACCATAGCGGCTGAACCGCACAGATCGACGCGTTGTGCAGAATCACACCCCCGCCGCGTTTTCGCATGGACGGTACAAGGCCGCGCGCCAAACGCACCGCCGCCATCACATGGAGATCCCAATAGTACTGCCATTTTTCGTCAGGAGCCTCCATGATCGTCTCATTGCTGCCGGTGCCTGCGTTGTTAATGAGAATATCGGCGCCACCGAATTCGCGTTCGGCCTCGGCAACCACCTCTTCGATTGCGCCGGCCGTAGCGACGTCGGCAGGAACGCCGATCGATCGGACGCCGAATTTTTTTGCGATACGCACTGCTTCCGTGTGCGCCCGGTCGGCCTGTCGCGCCACGATGACAACATGAACTCCTTCTGCTGCCAAACCCTCCGCAACTGCAAGGCCGATACCTACACTGCCGCCGGTGATGACGGCCACTTTGTCTTTTAGTTCAAGATCCATAAGTTTTGATTAGTGGGGGACAGGAGTCAGCAGACAGGAGTCAGGAGTCGGAAGGCAAGAGTTTTTGCGTCTCCTGACTTCTGAATCCTGTCTGCTGACTCCTTATTTCACAATGAGTATCTTTGTGCGGTCGATCGTGACGGCCACGGCTAGAATTAGAACCACGCCGAACACTATCTGCTGAGCGAAAATGTCTACGCCGACAAACGTCATGCCCACGCGCACGACGGAAATAATCAGCGCTCCAACGACCGTTCTACCGATACCGCCCGCGCCGCCGGTGATCGAAGTGCCTCCGACGACAACCGCGGCGATCGCTGGAAGCAGCAGTTCGTTCGCCAGGGTGGGAGAGCCACTACTCAGCCGGCCTGCGAGCAAGATGCCGGCCAGGGATGCCAAACCTGCCGATAGGGAATAGGCAATTACCTTTTGCCGATTCACTTTTACACCCGATGCCCAGGTCGCAGCCTCTCCGGCGCCGATGGCGGTGCTGTAACGTCCAAAAGGAGTGTAGCGCTGCAACCAGATCCCGACGCAAGCGACGAGCGCGCCAATCAGTATCACACTTGGTATCCCGAACGGGCGTCCGGTAATCCAGTTCAGGTACACACGCCCGGACTCGCCGATGGTGATTGAGCGTTCCTGCGAAAGAAGCAGCGCTGCTGCCGCCACCAAGCCGCTGGTTGCCAAAGTGACAATGAAGGAAGGGATGCGCAACCAGACATGGACGCCGCCGCTAAATGCGCCTGTTATGAATCCCACCAGAAGTGTCGCCGGAAACGCCCAGTAACCAAACCGCGACAGCGATACTGCGACTATAACACTGCTCAACGACGCGACTGCCTGGATCGATAGGTCTATCCCGCCGAGCATTACCACAAAGGTGATTCCTGCCGCGAGGATGAAAAGAGTCGCCGTATCCGCCATCACGACCAATAGCGTATCAACCGTCAGAAAACTCGGCTGCAAAGCGCCGATCAATATGACCAATCCGAGCAGGAGCAAGATCGGAATGGCGGCCCGAACTGTGCCGTCTGTCAGGAGCGATTTCGTGATTATTTGATTTGACGTCATTCCGCTTATCTTGAATTCCGAATTTGTTAACCGCAGATTCCGCAGATTTCGCCGATTAGAGGAGAAACGGAAGACGGTCTCTGCCAACTGCATTTTTGTTCCGAATGCATTCTTGCGGCGGATAACGCCAGACTCCTTGGTTTCAGTCATCTGCGAAATCTGCGGAATCTGCGGTTCACCTCTGATCTTCGGTTTTTAGGTTTCATACCATGTGTCGAATTAGATCGACTTGGGATGGCTTGCGACCCGGTGAAGCGTCGAATCGAGCAGTGACCTGGCCATCGCGCATCACCAGGATGGAGTGACACAGGCCGATCGTTTCTTCCAAGGTGTCGGCGGTCAACACGATCGCAACGCCTTCTTCAGATAGATCTCTGATTAACTCGTAGACCTCCTCCTTAGCGCCGACATCCAGACCTCGTGTAGGATGGTCGAAGATGAGAATGTGCGCCCGAGCATTCATCCATTTGGCGAGCACCACCTTTTGTTGGTTACCGCCGCTCAGATTCAGGCAAAGGGCCTCGACGGTCGGAGTGCGGATACGCAGTTTGTCCACCCAGCGTTTCGCTAACTGGCGCTCTCGACTGAGACTGATGGCGCCCATTATGCGGCCGACGGGCAGGCTCGAGAGGGTCATGTTTACTGCGATGGGGAGGGATAACACCAGGCCTTCGGTACGCCGCTCGCGTGGGATATAACCAACACCCTGGTCGGCTGCCTGTGACGGCGCAGTCAAACGGACTGCATGACCGTCGATCTTGAGTGTGCCACCCGTTTGCGGGACGAAGCCGAACAGTGTGCGTGTCAGCTCTTCCCGACCTGAGCCTACCACTCCGGCAATGCCCAGCACCTCACCTTTATGAAGCGTGAAGTCGACCGCCTGGTAGGCGCCTTTGACTGAGAGGCCGCGCGCCTCCAGCACGATCTCCTCCTTCGGCGACTGTTGTCTCGACTCGCGATAGTACTCTGCGTGGCGGTCCCGACCGACCATCATCTGGTGGAGTTGGGGCACGCTGGTAGATCCAGCCTCCATGTGTCCAACCACGCGCCCATCCTTCATGACGTAGATGCGATCGCTGAGTTCGAGGATCTCGTCGAGTCGATGCGAGACGAAAACGAAGCTGGCGCGCCGCTTGAGCGCGCGAACCCGTGCGAAGAGGATATCGATATCGCGCTGTTCCAGGACCGAAGTCGGTTCGTCCAGCAGAATGACCAGATGTCGTTCGGTGCGCTCCTCCAACGCCAACGCTTTGGCGAGCTCGACCATCTGGCGTGCAGCGAAGCTGAGCTCCGACGTCCGGGTGCGAGGGTCGATATCCACCTCGACTTTGTCGAGCTGGCGACGAGCCGCGGCATTCAGGCGCCGGCGATCAATCAATCCCAGTCGGGTAAACTCGGCCTCCTGTCCGAGATAAATGTTCTCGCCCACGGTGAGGTTTACCAGAAGCGACTGTTCCTGGAATACGATTCCGATGCCATTGAGATTGGCGTCGCGTGGGCTTCTGAGGAAGACCGGCGCGCCATCCAATTTCAGCGATCCGCGGTCTGGTGAATAGACGCCCGCGAGAATCCGCATCAGTGTCGACTTGCCTGCGCCGTTCTCGCCGACCAATCCGACCACTTCGTTGACGCCTATCTCCACATTGACATCGTCTAACGCCTGGACCCCGGCAAACGCTTTACTGACATGTTCGACTGAAAGCATGTTTACTTAACTATCTTTAAGCGGGCGCGATCCAGGGAGAGCGCAACCGCGACGATGATCAAGACTCCTTGCACGCCTTGCTGCACATCGGGAGAGATGCCCAGCAGCACCATTCCGTTGCCCAAAACAGCCATGATCAGAACGCCGACCAGAGTATTGAGAACCCCGCCTTCTCCGCCCGTGAGTGCCGTGCCGCCGACCACCACGGCCGTGACA
>Ga0074044_10005548_pt1 | contig 10268 bp, 6 predicted proteins | sample BogForMeECP23OM1_FD_94443 | JGI IMG/M metagenome (GOLD analysis project Ga0074044, IMG submission 94443) | Bog forest soil microbial communities from Calvert Island, British Columbia, Canada - Bog Forest MetaG ECP23OM1 | ecosystem: Environmental > Terrestrial > Soil > Wetlands ...
ATCTGATCGATTTCGTCGGCCAGCGCATTGCGCGCTTCAAGAAACCCAAGCACGTGGTATTCGTTGCCCAACTTCCCCGGACCGCATCGGGTCAGATCGACCGCCAAGCGGTAAAGCGGGAGCGGGGGCAGCGCTGAAACCACGACCGCGCTTTTGCCGCGCGATCGCGAATTTGCCGCCCGCGCGAGATTGGCAACCGCTATGCGCGTCACGCCGTGGCGGCGCAGCAGCCCTTACGGCGCAGGTTGTCATCCTGCGTAGCAGTCTTGCGCCGTACTTTTCTCGATCTTGTTTGTGGGCCGAGGTAAAGGAAAATCGATCCTACTCTTTTCCGGGGCACCCTTGGCCGTCGAGTTCTAATCCGGCGTTGGCGAGCAGCGTAACGGATAGGATGTTACGTCTTTGCTCGCCCGAACCTCGTCATCAATGGACGACATGGGTGGGACTACGGTTCAGTGGTTGGGTGGCTTCCGTCTGACAAATCATACGGGCAAGTTCGCCTTGTACGCGGTAGTATATTTAGCGGAGGAGAAAGTTCTTGCGCTCCATCTTAATCGCCAACCGCGGCGAAATTGCCGTCCGTATCGCGCGGGCCGCCCACGACCTGGGCCTCGAAGCCGTAGCCGTGCAGGCGAGCGACGACACCGGCAGCCTACACTCGCGTGCCGCCGACCGCTGCTTGCCGCTTGGTGCCGCCGGTCCCGCTGCTTACCTCGATATCGAGCGTCTGCTCGCGCTCGCGATGGAGGCCGGCTGCGACGCCGTGCATCCAGGGTACGGATTCCTCTCCGAGCGCGCCGACTTCGCCCGCGCCTGCCGCGCCGCGGCCCTCGTTTTCGTTGGCCCGGAACCGGAGCAGCTGGAAACCTTCGGCGACAAGGAAAAGAGCCGCGACCTCGCCCGCCGCTGCGGTGTGCCTCTGTTGCCAGGGACTCCGGCGGCCAACGAACTTGCGGTCGCGCAGGACTTTATGGCATCGCTTCGGCCCGGCACTGCGGTGATGGTTAAGGCCATCGCCGGTGGTGGTGGGCGCGGCCTGCGCGTCGTCAAGGACCCGGCCGATCTGCGCGCCGCCTTCGAGCGTTGCCGCTCCGAGGCGCAAGCCGCCTTCGGCGTGGGCGCGGTGTTCGTGGAACAGTGGCTGCCGCACGCGCGCCACATCGAGATCCAGGTGCTTGGTGACGGCAGCAATGTCGTGGCGCTCGGTGAGCGTGAATGCTCGCTGCAGCGTCGCTATCAGAAGCTCATCGAGATTGCGCCTAGCCCGACACTGGAACCGGCGCTGCGCGAAGAACTCGCCGCCGCCGCGTTGCGAATGGCCGCCGCCGTGCACTACCGCAGCCTCGGCACCTTCGAATTCCTCGTCGGTACCGACGGCGGGCCCATGCCCTTTGCGTTCCTCGAGGTCAAACCGCGCTTACAGCTCGAGCACACGGTCACGGAGATGGTCACGGGCATCGATCTTGTCCAGGCCCAGATCGGCATTGCCGCCGGCCGCTCATTGGCTGAGTTGGGGCTCGCCGATGCTGCTGCGCACCGGCCGCGCGGACACGCGATCGAATTGCGCATTAACGCCGAAGTGCCAGACGAGCATGGTGGCGTCCGCCCGTCTTCCGGTCGCCTCGAGAACTTCCGTCCCGGTGGTGGCCCCGGAGTGCGCGTCGACACCCATGCCTACGCTGGTTACGCTCTGCCCCCAAACTACGACTCGCTTCTCGCGAAGCTCGTCGTCCATTCGTCCTCCGCCGACTATGCAGATGCCGTGCGCCGTGCTGGGCGGGCGCTCGACGAGTTCGAGATTAGCGGCATCGAGACCAACCAAGCCTTCCTTGCCGAGTTGTTGGCGCGCCCGGAATTCATCACCAACGCAGTCGATACCAGTTTCGTCGAGCGCCACGCCATAGCGCTGGTAGCTGGCATGCAGGCGCGACGCCCGTTGCTCGCCGAGCGCACCGCGGGCGAAGACGACGGCGTGCTCTGTGCACCCATGGCCGGCCGCCTGGTGCAGATTGATGTTCAGGTCGGCGACACCGTGCGTCGTGGCCAGCAGGTCGTCGTGCTGGAGGCAATGAAAATGGAGCACGTAGTGGAGGCCAGGCAAGCAGGTATTGTGACCGCGGTCTTGGCCGCCGCCGGCGAGGTGGTGAACGCCAGCCAGCCGCTGATACAGCTGGGTGTTGCCGAGAGTGAGGATGACGTCGAGCACCACCGCGCCAGCCCCGACCTCGACCGCCTCCGCCCCGACCTGCAACGCGTGTTGGAGCGCACGGCGCTGACGCTTGACGCTGCGCGCCCGGACGCGGTGGCGCGCCGCCACGCGGCCGGCGGCCGCACCGCGCGCGAGAATGTTGCAGACCTCTGCGACCCAGGCTCGTTCATCGAGTACGGCGCGTTTGCGATTGCGGCACAGACGCAGCGGCGAACGCTGGACGATTTGGTGCGCAATACGCCAGCGGACGGCATCGTGTCGGGCATCGGCACGGTCAACGCCGCCGACTTCGGCCCCGAGCGCTCGCGCTGCGCGGTGATGGCTTACGACTTCACCGTGCTGGCTGGCACGCAGGGCTTTCGTAGCCACCATAAGAAAGACCGGATGCTGTCGGTTGTGCGCGAGCTCAAGCTGCCGATAGTGCTGTTTGCCGAAGGCGGCGGCGGGAGGCCAGGCGAGGTAGACGCGCCGTGGGTGGCCGGCTTGAATGTCCCGACCTTCCGTCAATTCGCCGCGCTTTCCGGCCAAGTGCCTGTGGTTGGTGTGGTGCATGGCTTTTGCTTTGCCGGCAATGCTGCGCTCCTGGGCTGCGCCGAGGTGATCATCGCAACTGAGGCCGCTAACATCGGTATGGGCGGGCCGGCGATGATCGAGGGTGGTGGCCTGGGCATCTTCCGTCCCGAGGAGATCGGCCCCGCCACCGACCTTGTCCGCAATGGCGTAATCGACGTCCTGGTTCCTGACGAGCGTGCCGCGGTGGCGGCCGCGCGCCAGTATCTATCGTACTTCCAGGGCCGGGTGCCGCAGTGGAGCGCCGCTGACGCGCGCGTGCTGCGGCACTTGGTGCCCGAGAACCGCGTGCGCGCCTACGATATGCGTGCGGTCATCCACGCGCTGACCGATGCCGGCTCGGTGCTGGAGCTGCGCCGAGGGTTCGGCCTCGCCATGATCACCGCGCTGGCGCGCATCGAAGGCCGGCCGGTCGGCGTGTACGCCAATAACCCGCATCACCTTGGTGGCGCGATCGACCCCGATGCGGCCGACAAGACGGCACGCTTCATGCAGCTGTGCAATGCGCACGGCTTGCCGATTATCAGCCTGTGCGACACGCCTGGCTTCATGGTCGGCCCCGAGGTCGAGCGTCGGGCTCAGGTACGCCATGCCTGCCGCCTCTTCGTAACAGCTGCGCACCTGCGCGTGCCCTGCTTTACCGTCGTGGTGCGCAAGGGCTACGGGCTGGGCGCGCAGGCGATGGCTGCAGGAGATTTCGAAGCGCCGGTGTTCACCGTCGCTTGGCCCACCGGCGAGTTTGGCCCAATGGGGCTGGAAGGCGCAGTCAAACTCGGCTTTCGCAAGGAGCTCGAGGCCGCGGCGCCTGGCCCGGAACGAACGGCGCTCTACAACAAATTAGTGGCGCAGCTTTACGCCAACGGCTCGGCGATCAACATGGCCACAGGGGTGGAGATTGATGCTGTGATAGACCCGGCTGAGACGCGCAGCTGGTTGGTGCGCGGCCTGGACAGCGCGGCAAGGCAGCCGCCTGCGGCCATGGATCGCTTTGTCGACAGCTGGTGAGAATGAGCAAAGACCCTCGGTCAGCCGAGGAAACGAAAGAGCGAGGTTTCCAAGGGATGGATGAAAAGAAAGTAGTGGCCGTGAAGGTGAGAGATATCAATTTATCTTTCGGCGGCGTCCAAGCCTTGACCGATGTGAGCTTCGACGTCCGCAAAGGAGAGATACTGGCCATCATCGGACCCAACGGAGCAGGCAAGACAAGCATGCTGAACTGCATCAACGGGTTTTACCGTGCCGATGAAAACGGTTCGATTGTCTACAAGGATCGAGAACTAATAGGCATGAGGACCTATGACATTGCCAAGCTCTCGGTGGCGCGCGTATTCCAGGGGATCCAAACCTACCGCGGCATGACTACCCTCGACAACTTGATGACGGGCATGCATCTCAAACTCGATTACGGCGTGCTAGCATCTTATTTCTATTTCTGGTCAAAAGCAAAAAAGGAGGAGATGGAAAAGCGAAGGAAGGTCGAAGACATCATCGATTTGCTGGAGATTAAACACATCCGCAAAGCCTATGTGGGAGAACTGCCCTACGGGCTGCGAAAACGGGTGGACTTTGGTCGCGCTCTTGCCTTGGACCCCGACCTGCTTTTGCTGGATGAGCCGATGGCAGGCATGAACCTCGAAGAGAAAGAAGACATGGCACGCTTTATCCTCGACGTGTCGGAGGAGAAGAAGACGACCATGGTGCTGGTCGAGCACGACATGGGGGTCGTCATGGACATAGCAGACCACATCGTCGTACTGGACTTTGGGAAAAAGATTGCGGACGGCACACCCGATCAGATCAGCAAGGATCCGGCTGTCATTGCCGCTTATCTAGGTGAGGATGCGAAATAGCTGTGATAGACAATCAGAAATTACTGGACGAATGCAGACCAGCAATCGAAGTATCTGGTGTTGATTACAGCTATTTTGAGAAAACCATTCTGGACCTCAAGCACACGCTGCCCAAAATCATGCTGGGACACCGGGAGTCCCGCCCGCATGAAGTGGCTATGAGGAAAAAGGATTTCGGCATCTGGAACAGCTTTACTTGGGAGCAGGTCTACCAGCATGTCAAGGATATGGCCCTCGGTTTGAAGAACCTTGGGATGGAGCGGAAAGACAAGGTCTGCGTTGTTGGCGACAATGATCCCGAGTGGTACTGGGCGGAGATCGCGATTCAGTCCCTCGGAGGGGTTTGCATCGGCCTTTACACGGATGCCATGCCATCGGACATGGAATACATCATCAACGATTCGGACAGCGTCTTCGTATTTGCCAAAGATCAGGAGCAGACGGACAAAATACTCGAAATCAGAGAGAAGATTCCAAAAGTCAAGAAAGTGATTTATTGGGACCGCACCGGGATGTACCGTTACCGAATCGACCCTTGGCTGCTTGAGAACAAAGAACTTATGCAACTAGGCAGGGCGTACGAAAAGCAGCACCCTTGTTTTTTCATAACGTCCGTCGAGGCCGCGAAAGAAGACGACCTAGCGATCCTCAGTTACACCTCAGGCACCACCAGCCTGCCCAAGGGCGTAATGATCAGTTATGAGTATTTGCTCAACAGCGGCATTCGCTTGGCGACGGCTTTTGCACCGCGGAGAGATGATGAATACCTTTCCTTCGTGTCGCCCGCCTGGATTTCCGAGCAGTTGATTCTCACGGTCTGGCTCGTTTTTGGCACCAGGATCAATTTTCCCGAAGAGCCAGAGACCGCCATGGAAAACATCCGCGAAATAGGGGCACGATTTTTCCTCTTGGGCCCTATGCAGTGGCAGGGGATCATGTCGCAAGTGCAAATGAAGATCTTCGATACGGGCCCGATTCGGAGGTTCCTCTATGAGATGTGCCTAGCTGTAGGTTACCGGGCCGCCGAAGACAGGATCAACAGCAAGGGCAGACTGAGCCTGCGCTGGAAAGTGTTATCCGCAGTTGCCAACGCTGTTTGTCTCAGCCACGTCCGCGACAATCTTGGATTGAGCAAACTTCAGTATGGATTGACGGGTGGCTCCGCTCTCGGGCCCGATGTGATCCGCTGGTTCGATGCGATCGGGGTTCGGATCAAGGACGCCTATGGCCTAACGGAATTGACGCCGGCAACCATACACCGAGCGCAGATCAAGGCCGGGACCAGCGGGCCGCCGGTTCCGGGGGTCAAGGTGAAGATCGGAGAGAATGGCGAGATATTCCTCTGGTCGGAGAAGATGTTCGACGGTTATTACAAGAAGTCTGCAGAAACCCAGGCCATGCTCGTGGATGGATGGATCAAGACTGGGGACTGCGGCACCTTTGATGACGACGGGCACCTTATCGTCTATGACCGGCTCAAAGATATGCTGCCGCTGAGTGGTGGAGGCACATACTCCCCTACCTACATACAAAATCGTCTCAAGTTCAGTCCCTACATCAAAGAGGTGTTGGTAGTAGGTGGCGAGCGGCGTGAATTCCTCTTCGGGATCATCACCATCGATTTCGATATTGTGGGAAAATGGGCAGAGAAGAACAGGATCTCCTACACCACCTTTGTAGACCTCAGCCAGAAAGATGAAGTCTACCAATTGATCAGGAGGGATGTCGTCCGCGTCAATGGTACTCTGCCGCAGAATGCCAGGATTGTTCGATGCACGATGCTGCACAAGGAATTCGATGCCGATGAAGGGGAACTGACGAAAACAAGAAAGCTCAGGCGGGGCTTTCTTGAGAAACGCTATGCCGAGCTCATCGAGGCGGCGTACACGTCCAAGGACAAGATCAGCGTGGAGGCGGAGGTCAAGTACCGGGACGGCAGACTGGGCAGGGTCAAGACCGATCTGCGTATTCACACCGTCGAGGAAAAATTCACACCGTCGAGGAAAGAGGCTGGTTATGGACTTTTTCCTGCAGATATTCACTAACGGACTACTGACCGGATTTGTTTATGCGCTGATGGCTTTGGCCATCGTCATCATCTATAAGTCGTCGTCCATCTTCAATTTCGCGCACGGATCCCTCGTCGGCCTGTGCACATTCTTTGTTTGGCAGATGGTCGTCGGCTGGGGGTTGCCGCTGTACGCGGCCCTCATTTTCGAACTGGCCGCGATCGCTGCGCTCGCGTATGCGCTGCAACAGCTGGTGCTGAAGCCCCTGACGGGCCAACCGCTGATGGCAGCCATCATGTCGACGATTGCGCTGGGGGAATTTTTCAGCGGGATCGTGGTCCTTTTCTGGCCCGGACCCGGGCGCGTTCTTCCGGTCTGGATCAAGCTTTCCATATTGAAATTCGGACCGGTCATCATTTCATCAGACAGCGTGATCAATTTCATTGTGTGCGCCATCGGCTTCGCGGTCTTCCTATTATTTTTTCAGAAGACCAGATTTGGTTTGGCAATGCGCGGGACTGCCGAGGACCATACACTAGCGCAAAGCGAGGGCGTGAAGGTCGATCTGATTTTCGTAGTTTCGTGGTTCGTGGCCATTCTAGTAGCAGCCATCGGGGGCGTGCTGATGAGTTCGCTCTATGGCGTCAGCTATGAGTCGCTGCAAGGCCTGGGCATGAAGGCGTTGGCCGTGGTCATCCTAGGCGGGATGGAGTCAATCCTCGGTGCGCTGATTGGCGGCTTAATCATCGGCGTCGTGGAATCTTTGGGTAGCGGCTACATCGATCCCCTCGTCAGCGGCGGTTTTAGCGAAGTCGCGCCATACATCGTGTTGCTGATAGTCTTGGTCTTTCGACCCTATGGCCTGTTTGGCTACGAAAGAATCGAGAGGGTCTAGAGATGTACAAGAAACCATGCGGAGTTTTCGACGAAACCTATGTTCAGGATAGCGCCCTGGTGCGCACGGCCTACCGCTGGTTCATGCTGGTCCTGTTTCTTGTGTACCTTTTCGGCGTCCTTCCCCTGTTTGCCAGCAACTACTTCATGGACGTGATGATCAATATCGCGATCACGGTAATCGCCGCCCTTGGGCTGCAGATCATCGTCGGCTTCACTGGCCAGATCAGCTTGGGGCACGCCGCGTTCATGGCGGTCGGGGCTTACACGAGCGCCATACTCTCCACCCATTTGGGCATGTCCTTTTGGATTGCCATGCCCTTGGCCGCCCTGTTTGCCGGGTTGCTTGGCATCGTGATCGCCATGCCCGCTCTCAGGATACGCGGGTTCTACATTGCCGTGACAACCCTCGCTGCGCATTACATTATCATGTGGCTCATTCTTCACGGCGGCAACCTGACGAAGGGAGTGTCTGGCATGACCGCTGGCGAGATTAGGATCGGCAGTTTTGCCTTCACCAGTGAACTGAAGTTTTATTACCTGGCCATGCTGTTTGCCTCTGTTGCTGTTTTCCTTACGAGCAACATGATGCGCACGAAAATCGGTCGGGCGATGATCGCCGTGCGCGACAATGACTTGGCTGCGGAATTCATGGGCATCAACGTTTTCAAGACGAAAGTCCTTTCTTTTTTCCTGTCCGCCCTTTACGCAGGGGTAGCGGGTTCGCTGCTGGCCCACTATCAGGGAATAATCACAGTCGACCAATTCACTTTATTGGATTCAATATGGATGCTGGCAATGCTCATCATCGGCGGAGCAACTATCGCCGGAGCCATTATGGGCGTCGTGTTTCTTAAGATTCTCAGTCAACTGGTGCTTTTTGGGGCCCCCGTGATAGGACATGCATTTCCCAGTTTCGCAGCATCCGGAGTGGCCGCATTCATGCAGATATTCTTCGGAGCGGTGATCATTCTGTTCCTCATCTTTGAACCAAGAGGTCTGTTCCATCGGTGGCAAATCACGCTGTCTGCTTTCAGATTGTGGCCATTTCCCTACTGATAAGGCGGTGCCAGCGATAACAAAGCAATGAATTCTATTGAAGCGCTACAGGTTGCTTGCCACGGAAGGCAGTCATGCTAAAGGTAAATAACATCGAAGTAGTTTACGCCAAGGTTATTCCAGTTCTGAGGGGCGTGAGTCTAGAGGTGGGGGACGGGAAGATCGTAAGCCTCCTCGGGGCCAACGGTGCCGGTAAGAGCACCACCCTGAAGGCGATCTCGGGCCTGCTTAGCGTCGAGCTGGGGCAAGTTACCCACGGGAACATTGAGTTCAACGGCCAGCGCGTCGATAAAATGGGTCCCCAGGAAATTGCTCATCTAGGGATACGCCAGGTCATTGAGGGGCGTCGGCTTTATGGTCATCTCACTGTGGAAGACAATCTCATGATGGGCGCGTATCTGAACAAAGACCGCGGAAATGTCCGCAAACGATTTCAGCAGGTCTACGACTATTTCCCGGGGCTCGCAGCGAGGAGGAAAGGAGTTAGCGGGTATCTTTCGGGTGGCGAGCAGCAGATGCTGGTCATCGGAAGAAGCCTGATGGCCCACCCCAGACTGATCATGCTGGACGAACCGTCCCTGGGGCTGGCCCCCCTCGTGGTGAAAGATATCTTCGGCATCGTGAAGAAGATCAATGAGGAGGAAAAGATTTCCATTCTCCTTGTCGAGCAGAACGCCAAAATCGCCCTTTCGATGTCGGATTACGCATATGTTATGGAGAATGGCAGGATCGTTCTGGACGGCCCGGCCCAAAAGATCGGAGAAAACGAAGACGTGCGGGAGTTCTACCTGGGGCTCTCCGGAGTCGGAAAGCGCAAGAGCTATCGGGACGTGAAACATTACCGGCGGAGGAAACGGTGGTTGGGTTAGGATGCGTTATTTTGAAGGCGCAAATTACCCTTCAACTTGGGAGGCTGAAATGATGATGAAGAGGCTCAGGGACGTATCGTTGTTAGGAATTGTATTATCAATCGGTGTCTTTCTTGGTGGAACCTGCGGAGGCGCGCTGGCCGAGGAGAAAGTGAAGTTTCGAATCGGGCATCTCGTTCACGTTACCGGCGCTTATGCCGCAGGACAGGCGGGTCTTCCAGAGGGATTTCTTGATGGCATTGAAGCGGCTAACACCTACATGAAAATTCCAGGCGTGGTGCTGGAAGGTTTCAACATTGATGGAGGCACTGACACCGCAAGATCCATGTCGGCATTCAAGCAGATGACGGAGGGCAACGACGCCATTGTCGTTATGGTTGGGGAGTCCACCGCCATGGGCATTGCCCTGAAAACTTGGAACATCAGGAAACAGATACCCAATGTCGAAGGGGGGAGCGATGTCGAGTTTTTAAAGCTTCCCTCCTACACGTTTTCGACCGTAGCGCCGTATGTAAATCAAGCCGGGGCTTGGGTTGATTACTACATGAGCTCGATCTGGCCGAAGAAGAACCTGAAACGGGCGCCCCGCTTTGCCTGGCTGACGTGGGACAATCCCTACGGAAGAGCCCCCATTACGCCGCAGACAATTGCCTACATCAAGTCGAAAGGCATCGAGATCGTAGATGAGGAGTTCATCCCAAGCTCGCCCACCGACGTCGGCGCCCAGGTGCTGCGCATGAAGGAGAAGGGCGTCGACGTTACCTTCGGAGGCATGTACCACAATGCACTTAGCGTTGTGCTCAAAGAG
>Ga0074044_10005549_pt1 | contig 10268 bp, 12 predicted proteins | sample BogForMeECP23OM1_FD_94443 | JGI IMG/M metagenome (GOLD analysis project Ga0074044, IMG submission 94443) | Bog forest soil microbial communities from Calvert Island, British Columbia, Canada - Bog Forest MetaG ECP23OM1 | ecosystem: Environmental > Terrestrial > Soil > Wetlands ...
GGCAAGAATATACTTGCCTCATCAGACCGGAGGTCATATGATTCGGTCTGACAGGGCAGCGGAGGTCACAGATGATTGTGACGGACGGATTAGTACGCCTCGTGAAGGCGGTGTACGATGACCCCGCTGGAGGAATTGATGCCGACCCACCAAGTTAACCTAGATGCCTTAATTAATCGTGAGCCTTTTGTGTTTGAGCCGGGTGATGAATCGGCAGTCCAAGCGCCCGCATTCAAACTAAGCGAATTAAAACGTGGCGAAGGATTCGACATACTTTTCCGCAAACCAGATTTCCAGCGTGTCACGCATAATTGGACGCCGCGGGTCATAGCCGAATTTGTAAGAAGTTACCTTGATGGGGAAGTTATCCCGGCGATCATTGTTTGGCAGTCGAAGAAAACTAACAAGGTTTACATTATTGACGGCTCCCATCGCGTGAGTGCGCTGATGGCATGGGTAAACAATGATTATGGCGATGGTGAAATATCAGACAAATTTTTCAGTGACATCTTAAAAGCACAGCAGATTATGGCGGATCAAACTCGGCAGCTAATGAAGGAAATTGTCGGCGGTACATATGACGAGTTTGATAAATACCGGAAAGGGCAATTGCCAGCCCCTAACGATGATGCAAAACGACGCGCTCTGGCCATAACGTCAAGACCAATTGCCATTCAATCTGTAATCGGAGATGCGAAGGCTGCGGAAAATTCCTTCATCCGCATCAATGGTAATCAGGCAGCTATTGACCATACAGAACTAAACATGATTAAGGCGCGATACAAGCCCAATGCTATTGCTACCCGCGCCATCGTTAGCGCGGGAGGGGGATACAAATATTGGGGTGAATTTTCGCAAGGAACAAAAGACAAGATTGAGAAGTTAGCTAAAGAATGCTATGGGATTCTGTTCGGTCAAGTAGTCGATATAGACATCGATAGTTCTGACGTACCCAAAGGGGGTCAGCCATACTCTCAGGAAGCATTCACGATGGTTCTGGACTTGGTGAATATGTACAACAACATCACACCTGCGATGTGGCAAACAAAAGGGGGGAGAACCAAAACAAAGGCGGGCATCTCCGTACAAAGACTAGAGGATGATAAGGATGGAACAGAAACCATAAGGTGCTTAGAGTCAGTCAAAACAAAGGCATCGCTGGCTTCTAGCAGGCAACTGGCGAAGTCTCTTGCTTTAGACCCAGCCGTTTATTGTTATGGAAATACGGGCAGCTTCCATACTGGCGCGTTCCTCGCATCACGGAAGTTTGTTGTTGAGTTATACGAACAGAACAGGTTCAAACAGTTCACAAAAACGCGCAAATATTTTGAAGATTTTCTTGTCAGGCACAATAGTTTCATCAATCAACTAACACACCTGAGAGGCAGTAGAACTCGGTCCGTCGAAGCTATCCTGGAGATGTTTCGTACTCTCCTTGAGCAGTTACAGAACAAAGTCCGCAAGGATGATTTGATTATAAAAGCAATGCGGAGCAAGAAGGGTCTAAATAAATTGGCCGATGAAGAGCCGGATTTTGAGGAGCCCCTACGTAAACGATTCTCAAAAGCTGTCGAACGCGCAAAAGTTGTACAGAGAACATTGAATAATAGGGAGTATTGCCCTGAATGTAAGGCGAGACTCGCTCCTATGCTGCGATCCAAGGAGCACCTAGAACCACAGGAGCAAGGGGGGATGGGCAGTCTTGACAATTTGGAGTTTTTACATCCTTTTTGCAATCAGTTGCGAACTGAAAAGCAGCAACGCGGCAAGAAACGTAAGATATGATGAGAGTTTATGAAACATTCCGAAGAGTACAACCGTTTCACGAATCTTGTGGACCGTCTGCTTACCGTCTCGCACGAAGAGATGCAACGCCGCGAATCGGAGTATCGAAAACAGGTAGACGCGAATCCACACAGGCGCGGTCCGAAACGCGGTTCAAAAAGAAAACCGAAAGCGGCAACTATGCCGCCTTCGGCTTCCGGCCACGAGGCAACCGAAACTTAGAAAGCTTCCGGTTTTTCTGCCCCCTTCGCCGTCAGTTCAGCATAGGTCAATCGCTTGCCCACGATCTGCGTGCACAGCAAGCTAAAACGGTCGGCATCGTTCAGGGGATTATCCTTGGTTGCCCGATTGTTGTAGCGGAAAATCTGCTCATCAATGTAGCGAGACAAATGGAATGGTTCGACTGCTACGTAAGTTCCACTCAACCCACGCTTGAGCAAACTCCAGAAGTTCTCCATGCCATTGACGTGCACGCGCCCGCGCACATAGCTCTGGGTCTTGTTTACCACTTCGTGTACGAAGCGCGAACGGAGATCGTTGTAGGCAACGGCGTCATCGGTATAAACCGTGGAACCGTACTTTACTTCTTTCATAATCTCCGCTTGCAACGTCTCGCGTTTTACGTTTGGAACGATCTTGGCGCGAACCTTGCGAAGATCACGGTCAAGCAGACCCATCACGGCAGTCTTGCCCTGTGCTCCGCCGCGCTGCTCGTAACGGAGTTTCTTATCGGCGTGCATGTTCTTCTTGCGACCGCCGATGAATGTCTCGTCAGTCTCGACTTCGGTATCAGGGCCGCCCAACTTGAAAGAGCCGTGATCTTCACGGGATGCGGTACGGATGCGATGCAGCATAAACCATGCCGTCTTTTGCGTCACTCCCAGCGAGCGGTGAATCTCCCACGAACTGACGCCGTTCTTGCAGTTGGCGACCATCCACATCACAGGCAGCCACTTGTCCAGACCGAGCGGAGAATCCTCAAGAATCGTGCCAGTCTTGATGCTGAACTGGGCCTTGGGATGGCGCGTCTTGCACTGCCAGAGACGGCGCGAGGGCACGAAAGACACGTCATCCCGCCCACAGGTAGGACACTTTACGGTTCCGTCCAGCCAACGGCGGTTCTTGAGATAATTAAGGCAGTTGTCAGCGTCTGTAAAGTATTGAATCGCTTCGGTTAAAGTCTTAGGTTCGGTTGCCATGAAAGAATTATGGCATAGATCAGTTGAGGAGGCAAGTATATTCTTGCCCTTAGCGGGCGCGAAAAATAGGTCTTTGAGGAATAAGGGGTTAGAGTTAACCTATTTACAAATCAACTGGTTAGCGCTAGCGCTTCGGGTCGGCTTTCCCGTTGATTTCCAGCTAAACATATGAAAATAAATGCTGTAGCATTAATAGCGGCTGGTGGCGGACGCGAGCGTTCCCGGACAGGAGTGTCCGCGTTACACGGGCCGTCTTCCGCCCTAAATTGCCAGTCAGCCTAGGGCTGCCTCTTCAGCGCCCGTTCTAGCGTTTGGTCTAGGGCGGCTTTGGCTTTTTCGTAATCCTCGGGGGTGATCTTGCCTTGCTTGCGTTCTACTTCTAATTGGAAGAGCTCTTCTTTCAGAGCTTCGAGCAGCATCGACGGCTTTGCCGCCGGAGAACCGGGCACCGTGGACGGTGGGGCCGGACGGGATGTTGTGACGGGACTGCCTGGCACTGCTGGGGTCGCGGAAGCCATTGCTACGGAGTGCGAGGGCGAGGTTTGGCGTTTTGTCACTATCCATCCGCCAATCGCTAGCAGTAAGGCGAATCCTCCTAGGATGGGCCAGCGATATTGCTGGAGAGCGTCGGGGGCATCGATGGGCGCGCCTAGTCCGCCGCCGGGGCGGTTGTCGTTAGCATTAGCATTAGCACCGGAACGATTGTCGCGTCCCTGGGGCTGCGCCTGCTCTTGTTGGGCTGCGCCTGAGGCGGTTTCGCCGGGAGACTCGGTAATGACTCCGTTGCCTTTGAGGGTGAAGGCTAGCGGCTGACCGGGCTTGGTCTGCTGCGCTACTTCTACCTGGCTGTCGCCCTGGCTGGGATCCTGCATGGACTGGAAGCTGGACGGATTTGCTGCGGTGAACTGCATGGTCTTGGGAAGAACTATGACGAGGTGCGCGGCGGGGTAGAGCGGCTTGGGATCGATTTTGATCTCGCCGGAGTAGGGCAGGGTGAACTCTACCTGAAACTGCGTTTCTCCGGGACGCAGCGGAAAGACTAACGCATAGCGGTTTTTATCGGATTCGGGCTTGGCTTCAGCGGGGATAGGCTGGCCATTCGGCGAGCGGGCCTGAATCTGTTCAATCTTTGCGCCGGGGGGGAGATAGAACTCGAAGTTGTGGTCGTTCATCTGCGTCTTGGCGGGAGAAGATGTGTTGCTGACTACGAACAGGCGGATGCCTTGCATGGATCCGCTGTCGGCCTGGAAGCGGAGGACGTCGGCGGTGACACTAAGATCGGCGACCTTGGTGGCAACGTCGTAGACGCTCACGTCGGCTGTGTTGACTCCGGGAGGAGCCATTTGATGATAGTTGACTCCCTGATGGACGGCGCGGATGAGGTGCGGTCCGGGGACGGTGATTTTGAAACTGAATTTTCCGGCGCTGTCGGCTTTGGTGGTGCCGCCCACATCCATGCCGTTGGCCAGGTTGATTAGGATGACTTCGTCTCCGGCGGCGGGCTTGTTGGTGGTGCCGTTGGTTACGGTGCCGGTTAGGGTCTGGGCGGCGGATGAGCCTAGGGCCAATGCGAGAATGGCGGCCAATATCGTGAACCGTGCGGGTTTCGTCAAATCAACTCCTTTGGATCGGTGCGACAAATGAAGCCCAGTATACGAATGCAATGCTCCTATAAAGTTTCCGAATTGCTAGCTATGCGACCGAGACTTCGCACCCATTGTTGCCCACAGTCGACGCGAGCGGGTTGCTCATACGATGGTCAGTTCTCGGGAGGTTGAACTCCTCTCTTGTAGAAGTGTTCTTTGATCAACCCATGGATTTCGAGTAACTCGCAGGCAGCCGTATTTGACAAAAGAGGGATCACTCCATCCAACCCCCCTAACACCACGCTCGAGGCTATCGACAAAGCCGTTCTATGCATGATCTTCGAACACACCTTAAACATCGGAGCAAACTCTTCGCTCCGGTTTACTAGCTTCGCAATCTCTCCAGACCTCTTTGGTATAGTATTCTCCTTAATACCAAACTCGGCGATTAGTTGTTTGAACATTTCGGCTTCTGCGTCTGTAGCCTTGGTTTGTGCACCATGCCCAATCTCTCTTCGGAGCACTCCTTTTAACGCCTCTTTTCTCGGGCCGTCGAATTGTTCAATCACTTCCGACAATCCAGAGAGGAGTTTGGAATGTGTTGCCTTGTGCCATTTGGACATTTCCTCATAAAACTCCTTTGAATCAATCACGAAGTCGTTCTTGAAATCGATCGCATTATTTGTCGAAGTCAGCGCATACTTAGCGATCACTTTCAGCTCTATCAGATTACGGCAGCTCCATGCCGCCAGATAGGGCGACTTCTATTTCGTGCCGATTTCTACGTATCTGAAATCGAGCAGCGCAGAGTTGAGGATTCCTAGCAACAGGTTTCGGAACCAAATGTGTTCATCGCTAACGGTGGCGTCCCGAATACTCACGGCCAATTCGCGCACCGTTTCAAGAGCTTGGGACATCGCTTCGTCTATGTCATCGCTGACGAAATCGTCATTACCATTTGCGCGTTGCATGCTAATGCCTATGCTCCAGCCGCGCGATTTCCGCCATGATCGCGGCCCCTTCCTCTTCAAGCGAGGTGCGCACTCTATTTCGGAGCGCTGATCGCATGTTCGAGGGTCAGACGAATGAACCGTTGATAGGGCAGACCGGCGCGCGCGGCACGCTTGCGAACCGCGTCGAAAAGTTCCTCGGACAAACGCAGATTGATGGACTTGTCTTTGCGCTTGATCTCGAAACGGACCAACTGCGCTCCGGAAAGATCGTATTGCGAAAGGTCGGCGCGGTCAACGAAGGCCGCGGCGGCACGGTCGCTTTTAAAGGCCGGGATTTTCTTTTTCGAAGGCATCAATCTCCTTTTTGTGCATGTAGCGGGCGCTTATGGGCCGGATCAGAAGGTCTTCGTTCTTGCTTTTGCGCCGAAGCGTGAAAATGATGAATACGCCGCGCCCTTTCTCCGTCCGGCCTATGGCGCGAAAGCGATTTTCCCGCTGCGAGTGGGCTGCGTCGGGGAGGATGGCCAGGGGGCGGGCAAAAAGGCCTTCAATGTCGGCGACAGAAAGGCCATGCTTTTCACATTTTGCGCGGTTGGCACGGTCCCAGTCGAAGCCATTCGCCTGCAAAGTCATGGTAGCAGATCAGGTATGCAATTGTATAGGCATAGCTATTAAGCCGGGCATGAAGCAACCTGCTCCAGGCGGGCGATCTCGGCCATGAGTGCGGCCGCTTCTTCTTCTAGCGAGTTGCGCATCGATTGATAATCCACGTCGGGGACTTTGCCTGCTTTGTATTCGAAATTCAGATCGCGGAGGTTTTCGTAGACGGCTTCCTTGCGCTCGCGGAGATAGCCTAGACGGGTTTTTTCTTCTCCGGCGTAGACTTCTCCGGGAAAGAAGAAAACGTAGTAGAGGGCTGCCAGGGTGAAGACGGCGCAGACGAAAAGGGTCATTGGGAGCATCCCTCAGGGGCTGAAGCCCCTGGTTTTTGGGCATGACCGCGGCCCGGCTGAACAGTTTGCTGAAAAACTCGATCAGTCGGCGCAGTCGTCCCCCAGCGGCTAAAGCCAGCGCTCAAAATAAGACAGGTATCGCAGCGGTGAACCGCTGCGCCACCCAAAAGCAAGAACAAAAGCGAGTTTTTCTGCAAACTGTGAAACCGGGCCTTTTCAAAGCTTGCTTCCCTCAACTCCATCGTAGATCGCGGCTTTTCGTGGACAGGAGTGTCCGCGCTACAGGTTCCGTGGGCGGTGGGGGTAGGGGTGCTTCGACTGCGATTGAGCTCCGCGATTGCGAAGCTCAATCCTCGCTCAGCATGACACGATTGTGGAGACGACATCAAAGGAATCATAGGTCGGTCTCCCGGCGGGCTTTGCGGCGGAACTCGTCTAGTTCACGGCCTTGCGGGATGACGATGCCATCGGCCAGGGCTGGTTCGGGACGGTTCTTCCACGAGCGCACGATGTGAACTGCCAGGGCTATGCCGAGCGCTAAGACTAAGAAGGGCATGATCCAGGCCACGCGATTGAAGCCGGTGGCGGTGGGCGCGGCGATTACCGTGGGTCCATATTCCTGTACGAAGCCTTGCAGGATGAGGTCGTCATTATTGCTGCCGCCTTTATCGATGGCAGCTTGCAGTTGATCGCGCATTTTGTCGGAAGACTTGCAGCCTACGTGGTTGCATTCGAGGAGGACCTGGCCGCATCCGCAGGTGCACATCATGCGATGGCCGAGATCTTTGAAGCGGGCGCTGTCGTCTCCCGCGCCCATGAAGAAGATTACCGCGAGCGTGAGCGTGGCGACTTGCAGCCAACGACGCGGGGAGTTTCTCAGTCTGCGGAAAAAAGCAGGTCCTTCGCTTCGCTCAGGATGACAACGCGTAACATCAGGATGACAACTAGTAATAGAGGTCGAGGTCTTCATCTTAGTCACCTGCTCCCACGTGCGCTGGCTCGCGAACGGGAGTGGTCGCGGTTACGCGCACGGCTGCAGCGTTGGGGACTAGCGCTATGATCGTGCCGAAGACCATGATGATCAGGCCGATCCAGATCCAGGGGACCAGCGGGTTCAAGTGCGCTTTGATAATTGGTTTGCCGGTGGTCTCGTTCTTGCCTTCATAGACCAGGTAGACATCGGTCACCAGAAACAAATCTTCGCGAAAGCTGGGGTAAATGCGTGGCAGCGTTTGTGGCTGTCCGCTGGCTTTGTAGAAGCGGCGCTCGGGATACATGGTCGTGATCTGCTTGCCGCCTCGGAATACGTTGATGATCGCCCACTCGTTGGCGTAGTTGGGATTGTCGTCTTGCGTGTAGGACTGGCAGACCAGAGTGTAGGGGCCGATGTTGATCTTGTCGCCGAAGCCCATTTCTTTTTCAACTTCTTTGTTGAAGGGAGTTCCGAGGATTCCGATGATCACGAGCGCAACGCCGAAGTGAACGACGTACCCGCCGTAGCGGCGCGTGTTGCGGTGGTAGAGGTGGATCATGGCCGAAAACAAATTCATCTGGCTCTTACCGGCGATTACGCGGCCTCCGCGAACGAACTCGGAGATTACGGTGAAAATCACGAGGGCGGAGAGAATGGCGGCCATGGTTGCGTAGAAATACGAGGGGTCTTCCCAGGGGCGAACGCCGAAGAGAATCATCATTCCGCCGACGGCGACTGAGCCAATCGCAGGGAAGAGGAAGTTTCTTTTGAGGCTTTCGATGGAAGTCTTGCGCCAGGCGAGGAGCGGTCCGACGGCGGTGAGCAAGAGGAGCAGCAAGGCGACCGGAATGGCCACGCGATTGAAAAACGGCGGGCCGACGGTGACTTTGTGTCCCTGCACGAATTCGGACAGGATGGGAAAAAACGTGCCCCACAGAATGGTGAAGCAGACTACGAGCAGAAGTAAATTGTTGAACAGGAAACTGGATTCGCGGGAAACCAGGGACTCCAGCTTGTGCTCGCTCTTAAGATTCGAGCGGTTCGCGATGAGGAAATAAGTGCAGACCGCCGTGCTTAATCCTATGAAGACCAGAAACCAGGTGCCGATCGAGGATTGCGCGAAAGCGTGCACTGAACTGATCACACCCGAACGGGTTAGAAAAGTGCCGAGCATGGAGAGTTCGAAGGTGGCGAAGATGAGCGCCATGTTCCAGACTTTCAACATGCCGCGTTTTTCCTGCATCATGACGGAATGCAGAAAGGCTGTGCCGGTGAGCCACGGCATCAGCGAGGCATTTTCGACTGGGTCCCATCCCCAGTAGCCGCCCCATCCGAGGACGGCGTAGGCCCAATGCGCGCCGAGAAAGACGCCGACGGTGAGGAAGCACCAAGTCACCATAGTCCAGCGGCGGGTGATTTGAATCCATTTTTCGCCGGGATACTTCATGATGAGCGCGCTCAAGGCAAAGGCGAAAGGCACGGTGAAGCCGACGTATCCCAGATACAACATGGGAGGATGAATGACCATCTCGGGATACTGCAGAAGAGGATTCAGTCCGGAGCCATCGGCGGGCAACGCGCCTTGCTCAATGGCGAAGGGGTGCGCGGCGAAATTCAGGATCAGCAGAAAGAAAACCTGAACGGAGGCGATGATTACTGACGCGTAGGCGAACAAGCGCTGATCGGTTTTGTAGCGCAAGCGAAGCACGAAGCCATATCCGGCGAGGAGCAACGACCAGAACAGCAGCGAACCTTCCTGGCCTGACCACAACACGGCAAACTTGTAAGCGGCGGGCAGGTCGCGATTGCTGTGATGGAAGATGTAGGCGATAGAGAAATCGTCGTTGAAGGCGGCCAGCACCAGAACGATGCCGGCGAGCAGGACGGCGGCGAAAGTGGCGATTCCCGCGCGGCGGGCAGTCTCGCCGAGGCGAGCCGAAGCGGCATCTTTCCCGAAGAGCGCGACGAAGCCGGCGAGGAAAGAATACGCACTCAGGCCGAGCGCCAGCATGAGCGCAAAGCTGCCAATTTGAGACATTGCAGGGAACCCCACAGTACCCAGCTTATTTTTTCAGAGAAGTGGGCGGTATGCAAACCAGCGGACGGCAAGAGGTTACCGCGACTTCTCCAGGGGATAACCCTTTTCGCGCCAGTCGCGAATTCCGCCATCCATGGAGATGACATTCGTGTAGCCCATTTTTTGCAGATTATCGGCGGCGAGTGCTGAACGGAACCCGCCGCCGCAATAGAGCACGAGTTCAGTTTGCAGATCGGGATATTTGCCCTCGATGTCGCGCTCGATAATGCCTTTGCCCAGGTGGACGGCTCCGGGGAGGTGGTCGGCGTCGAATTCGCGGTCTTCGCGGACGTCGACCAAGATAAGTTTTTCGCCGCGATCGAGTCGGGCTTTAACTGCGTCAACGTTGGTTTCGCGAACCCGGCTCTTGGCGTCGTCGACAATTTTCAAAAAACGCAATGGATGCTGATGGGCCATGGGATTTTGTAATATCCTAATTCTGCAATTTCGTAATTGGAAAGCAACTCACTCCAGACTTGGCCCGCGGCTCAAGCGTGCACTATGGAACGACCAAGCTGCCACATTCTAGCAGGCTGCTGAAAAACTCGGTTGCTCGCCGCGTCGCTCCCTCAGCGGCTAAAGCCGGCACCGAAAAAAGGCGTTTATCGCATCGGTAAACCGCTGCGCCACCCAAAAGCAAGAGCAAAGGCCAGTTCGTCAGCAAACCGCTAGATTACTAACTTACCAAATTGCAAAATTTCCAAATTTCCGCGAGCATGTATTTTGCGATTTTGTAATCCGA
>Ga0074044_10005552_pt1 | contig 10266 bp, 8 predicted proteins | sample BogForMeECP23OM1_FD_94443 | JGI IMG/M metagenome (GOLD analysis project Ga0074044, IMG submission 94443) | Bog forest soil microbial communities from Calvert Island, British Columbia, Canada - Bog Forest MetaG ECP23OM1 | ecosystem: Environmental > Terrestrial > Soil > Wetlands ...
ACACCCCTGGCAGGTATCCGTCCTTCTCGATCTGGAGCTGGTAGTAAGGGTGGCTGGACTCGGCGGGAAGCGATAAGCTGAACTTCCCATCGTTGCCAGCAGTGCCAAAGCGCAGAGGATAAGACCAATCGGGGTCAAGCTCCCCCAACATCACCTTGAACTCATCGAGCGGCAGACCGGTCTCCGCGTCCACGGCGGTGCCGGTGATCTGGATGGCGTCTTTGTCCGGGTTGTAGTGGGTGAGTTTGATTTGATGGTCAGAGTCGTCGGCTTGGAGGGGTAGCGCATCAGCGCGGTTGAACCCCTCCGCCAGCACCGAGTAAAGCAGGGGTTCCTGCGGAGCGGAGGCCCATTCGAACCTGCCCTCGGCGTCCGTCGTGGCGGACCATTTGATTTTGTTGAAGCCCCGCCTGGTAGTCTCTATGAAGGCATTGGGCACCGGGTGGCCAGCTTCATCGGTGATGTGACCGCGCAGGAGATGGCCTGGGCCAAGTGTGAATCCAACGGCCGCCAGGCTGCCAGTGACCTGCAGGGTCTGCACCGAGGGCGCATACCCTTCCGCCTGCACGGCCAGAGTCAGTTCGCCTGCTTTCATGCCCCGGAATTCAAACGTCCCCCAGGCATCGGTCGTTTTGGAATGCTCGCCCTCCGAGTTCATGCGCACCTCGCGGACCTGCGCCCCTTGAACGGGATGGCCCAGAGCGTTCTTGACCGTACCGGCCACGGAGAAACCGGCTGGCATGGTAATGACGCTGTTCTGCGCATCGGGCGCACCTGGCTGGATGGTGGCGCTGGTCTCGGCGAAGTCAGGATGAGTTACGACCAGGGTAATCTGCTCCCACGTCTTCGGGACCATGTTGCAGGACCAGCGGCCACTGGCATCCGTAGTCGCCGTCGTATCGGGGCCAAATTGGATGTTTTCCGCCAGGGAATGGTCGTTTCCCGGACCATCGAATCCAACCTCGGCGCCGGCGATGGGCTGCCCGGCCTCATCAACGACGACTCCGCCGACGGTGAGGCCCCGTTCCAGTTTCATTGTATATTCCGTGGGCATCGCGCGTGTGAAGCCCCAGCTCGTGACCTTTGGGACATGCCCACCGGCCGCCACGAATAGGTTCAGAGCCCGGTAGGGCGCTTGGGGCTGGTCCACTGCCAACTTGCCATACGCGTCCGTGGCGGCCTTCACGACCTTGCCTCGCCCATCCGCCAGCAGGTAAAAGAGATGGAGCTTCGCATTGGCCAGCGGCTGCCCGGTTTCTGCTTCCACAAGCCGCAAGGCCATTTGGGAGGCAGCGGCAGCATTGGTCGGGGCGGGAACCTGGACAGAGGGATTATTCTGCTCTGAATCGCCGGCAACGATGGCGGGGGCTGAAACCGCAGGCGGCGACGGTGCCGCCCCCTCAGGGATCGGACGGCCCGCGCGAACGTAATGCCACAGGACGACGGCGGCCCCCAGGATCACCAACGCGCCCATGGCTGCGGTCTTGGCGCTAGCCAGGGTCATGAGTTTCGTCGCGGTGAGAGTGGTCGAACCACCCGCCGCGATCGTCTTCAAGGCGCCAGTGGCGACGGTTGATGCCAGTGCGGCGGGGGCTGTCATGGCGGCGCCGACGACGAGCACCCCGGCCAGAGTGGACGCCGTGGAGGTGACGCCCCGCCGTGAAAGCAGGCCGTGCAGTTCTTCCAGCGACCGCTCCACCCTCATGCGGGCGGCATTCTCCGTAAGCCCGAGGGCCAGCCCCACCTCCTTGAGACTTCGGCCTTCAAAAAAGCGCAGGAGGACGGCAGCTCGATCAGACTCGTTGAGTTCGTGCATGGCATCGTCCAGCACGGGTCGCACCTGGTGCCAAAGTTGGTCGGTGGGGTCGGGGCCAAGCAGTTCGTTCATGGTAAGAGCTTCCTGTTCACGGCGTTGCCGCCGGTCTTCGGCCCGGCGGGAGTTCGCGGCCATTCGGCGCACGCAGGTATAGAGCCAGCCCGCCAACGCCGGGTGCCGGACCAGTTCAGCGGCGCGGCGGGCCAGTTCGGTAAAGACCGCCTGCGTGATTTCCTCTGCCAGGGAAGCGTTGCCCCTGGATTCGCGCAGAGCTGCCGAATGCATCAGGTTGATGTGCCGTTCAACCAGTTCCCGGAAGGCGCGTTCCGAATGATGGCGCGCGTAACCTGCCAGCAGTTGATTATCAGTATCCATCGTCGCTCATATATGTAATGTGCGCCGAAGACCAAGACCGCACGAGAAAAGATCAACTACCTGATGGGCGGCGCCTCGCCTCTCTGGTTCCCCGAGGCAGCCCCGGGACTAGAGGCTGCCGGAACGCGTGCTTTCTCACCTACCCAGCGTACTAAATGTCGCGCGGCGCCTCAAAAGGGCAATTTCTCGCGTAATACCACTGGGTTCATTGGCGTGGGTTGATCGGCCTGTTTTGTCCGCCCGGGCGTCTTCTCTGTCCCGACCTTGGACACCTTTCACAGAATAGGACAGGGCGTGAGACACTTCTTCGCAGAAGACAGCCCAGAGCGGGCGGCTGTTTGCATTCAGGACAGAGCGATTCGTAGATTGACTCATTCCTGGCTGGCCTCCGGCGAGATGGTATAGAAACTGCGCACTCTGTCCACAATCGGGTCTGAGTATAGACTGAGCGTAAACAAAGAACATACAGAAAGGTAATACAAATGAAGAATACAATGAAGATTACAATCATGGCTACGGCGTTGAGCTTGGCCGCAGCATACGCCTGGGCAGATCAAACCAACCTGGTGCGGAGCCTGGACATTCGGCTTGTGGGCTACCAACAGGGGGGGACCACAACCACCAAGAACGTCACCACCACAACCGTGGACAAGGTGCAGGTGGAAACCGCCGATGTCATCAATGCACTCGGCACGGCTACCGGAAACAGCTTTTCGCCGGCGGCCCAATTGGTGGTCATCACCCCGCTGCCCAGTGGGTCGGCGACCATCGCCGTTCGCGATGGCGGTAATTCGGTGGATGTCTCCGGCTTCTTCGTCCACAACTATCTGAGCGATGTGGTGGGCAAGTCCACGGTCAACAGCAAGACCGGAAAATCCAGCGGCAGCAACTATAGTTTCCAGGAATTCACCTTGCAGGACGTGGCCGGATATCAGCCGATGGCCTTGCATTACGTCGTAAGCGGCGTGGGAGTCGAAAACTTTTCGCTCCCTGCGATCCCGGGTCCGCGCAGCGAATTGAGCGCAGATGTGTCGGGGACCGGCGACAGCGCCGGGAATCTTCTGATCCTGCAGGGAACGATACGTATCTCAGGCCAGACGATCGAGGTTGTGCCTGGCAACGCCGGCGGCCCACCGGCCTAGCTCGCTCCGGCCTGCTTCTCAAGCAGCAGGTGAGTCAGTTCGTTCAGGACAGGGACTTCAGGTTCCTGTCCTGAACTTTTTGTTCTTGAGTAAACTCCCGGGTTCGTCCGTTTAGCCCGCATTCTTGCCTCCGCGTGGCAGACATCCTATTCGCAAATTGGCCGCAGGTTCTGCTAAAACCCTTGCTCGTGATTTGCGCTCCGCGGGCCAGAGCGTTAGATTCTGCTTCGTATGAAGCGGCATGGTTTGGTTCCGTTCGTCGCTGGTTGGTTGTTCTTCTTTTCGTTCCTGGCGGCCGTCGTGTTGCGCGGCCAGGCAGCCGGCGCCCAATCCTCCCACTCGTCCAAGGCCGCGGTAGCAGGCGATGCCACGCTGCGGTTCAAGCGCATTATCGCCAATTATGCTCACCAAAGCGACGCCGCGCTCGCCGTGTCCCAGCACATCGCAAAGAACCAGCAACAAATCTCCGCGATGCTGAGTTCATCTTTTGCCAAGCGGGACGCCGCTGAATCCCGGAGCCTGGATGGGTTCAGCCAGGCGATTCGGGGCGTTGACACCTACCAGACCCCTTCGGGCGACCACCTCGAAGTGCCCCTCGGCTGGGACCATTATTTCAGCAACCCCAATTCGGATCAGGTCCTCCTGGTCAACGGCTCGCCTCCGCCCGAAATCAAGCGCGATGGCTGGGTCGAAATGCAAAAGAGCCAGTAGTCTTCGCACTCGCCACGCGTCAGTTTCCTGGTTTTGAAGCGTTGGTTGCGACTTGCGCTCCGCGGGCTTGAGCGTTAGAACGGTCTCGATATGTGTTCAAATGCTGGTGAGCGCAACAAAGTGGTTGGGCGTGCGCCAGCATTCAGGCCATCTATCAATCGGTCGGTTCGAGCGGTAAACGCAGTCAACAAAACAAACCAAACGCAATGCAATGTATGAAAAGAAACATCCTGTTCGGCACGCTGGCCTTGCTGGCGGGCTCGCTGGTCGCAGCGAACGCCGCCCCCAAGGATGAGGTTACTGCCGCGGCCAAGAAGCTCGCGGACAAAGACAACTACGCCTGGAAACAGAAGGCTGAGAACGCCGGCGGAGGCGGATTCGGTGGGGGGACCTCGGAAGGGAAGATCGAGAAGGACGGTTACCTCTGGCTCTCGATGACCATGCGCGACAACACCATCGAGGCAGTGAAGAAAGGCGACAAGGGTGCCATCAAGACCCAGGATGGTTGGCAGTCGCTCAGCGAGGCCACCAGCGGTGACCCTGGCCCGGCGACGTTCGCCGCGCGCAGGCTGCAAAGCTTCAAGGCTCCTGCCGCCCAAGCCGAGGCTCTCGCCGGCCAGGTCAAGGAACTCAAGCAGGACGGGGACGTCTATTCCGGCGAACTCACGGCGGAGGGCGCGAAGTCGCAGCTCATGTTCGGTGGCCGCGGCGGCGGCAACGGGCCTGAGATCAGCGGCGCCAAAGGCTCCGTGAAGTTCTGGGTCAAGGACGGCGTGCTGTCCAAGTATGAAGTCAAGGTGCAGGGCACGGTCAGCTTCAACGGCAACGACCGCGACGTTGACCGCACCACCACCATCGAAATCAAAGACATCGGCTCGACGAAGGTCGAAGTGCCCGACGACGCGAAGAAGAAGCTGTAGTGAGACTGCTCTCGCTCGTTCTCTCTGTCCAGTTCCTTTTCAGCGGTGCGGCTAAAGCGGCTGATTACGCGGTCGGGGCCGACCTCTCGTTCCTGAAGCAGGCCGAGGCGCAAGGCGCCGTCTTTAAGGACAACGGGCAGGCCAAGCCGGGACTCGACCTTTTCCGCGACCACGGTTACAACTGGATTCGGCTGCGGTTGTTCCACACTCCCAGCCGGCTGCCGAACAACCTGGAATACACCATTGCCTTGGCCAAAGACGCCCGGGAGCGAGGATTCAAGTTTCTCCTGAACTACCATTACTCTGATACCTGGGCCGACCCAGGCAAGCAGACCATCCCCAAAGCGTGGGAGGGTAAATCGCATACGGAACTGGTGGACGCGGTCTTCGAATATACCCGGGAGACGATGGGAGCGTTTCGGGACGCGGGTGCCTTGCCGGACATGGTGCAGGTGGGCAATGAAATCACCCCGGGCATGCTTTGGCCCGACGGCAAACTGCCGGACCACTGGCAGAACTTCGCGGAGTTGCTCAAGGCGGGAATCAAAGGCGTCGAGGCGGGAGCCGGCACCAATCGGCACCCTCGGATCATGATTCACATAGACCGGGGCGGAGACAAGGCGGGCACCAAATACTTCTTCGACAAGCTCAACACGTATGGCGTGCCTTACGATGTGATCGGCCAATCCTACTATCCCTGGTGGCATGGCACGCTGCTGGATTTGCGCGAGAACCTGATCTTCATGGCGAACGAATATCACAAGGACATCATCCTGGTGGAAGTGGCCTACTGCTGGCGCCCGACGGAATACACGCAGAGGCCCGGTCCCTTTGCCGAGAGCCCTGAAGGTCAGCGCGAATTCCTGGATGAGGTCAATCGCCTGGTCTTGAGCACACCCGATAATCGCGGGATCGGCGTCTTTTGGTGGGAGCCGGCGGTGACCGGCGGGCTTCGCAGCCGCGGTTTCTTTGACGAGGACGGAAACGCACTGCCCGTGCTCAGTGTGTTTGACCGTTTCACCCGACGTTAGCTGCCCTGTGGATGCGATGCCGCGCGTGTAGCCGGCAGGCAGAGGCTATAGGATCGCGTGTTTTCGGCGTTGAGAGCCTTTCAGCCGTGAAGCGTCAATACCTGGGCAGAAGCCCTTCGTGTCACAAACCCAGCTTCTCGACGGTCGCTTGCGTCCTGCGGCTATCGTAGCCGAACCAGGCATCCAATATCTTGCCGTCGCGGCCGATGACGTAGGTCATCGGATCTGCCCCCAGATCGGGTACGGCTTCATACTGGGCCATCGCCCGCCTCGCAGCCGGCGACGTATCGAGGATGATCGGGAAGGTCACGTGGTTTGCTTTAAGGTACGCTGATGCTTCATGAAGCTCACCTCGATGCCATCACACACCTCGTCCCCAATTGTGTTCGTGCCCAGGCTACGGATGCCATCAATGTAGGCCTGGAGCGAATCGGTGTATCCGTGGAACGTGCTCGGATCCAGGATGGTCATCACGCCCAGGTAGCCGAAGACCTCGTGCCCGCCGGCCGGCACGCAACTAACCTCGCTTCCTGTCAGCGTTGATTGAGCGGTGTCCAGATGGCTGGTAAAAACCGCCGCCGTTCCCACGACCAGGAACCTGCTGAAGCGCTTCATAAACCTATCGCCCGCGCGGCGCCAATAAACCGGCGGCACGGCATAAAGCAACTCAATCAGTTCACCCGGGAAGCGTCAACCGCGACGTGAGTTCAATGCCGCTGGTTCTTGGCGCAGAGCAGCGACACGGCTTTGTCCAGTACCGGGTCTTTGCCATTCAGGACCTCCGCGACGGTTGGGCTGACGCTTACGTCGGGTTCGTTGCCGTGGCCCTCGACGGGCCGGTCCTTGGCATCGCAGATGTAGCCGTTGGAAATCCTCGCCACCAGGCCGCAGGGCAGCACGGCAAAGGCCGCCACACCGGACAGATTGCCATGCGTAGTCGAGCCGATGGTCACTACTCGCCCGGCGCTGCGCAGCCAGCAGGCGAACAGGTCGGCGGCGCTGCCGGTGACATCATTCACCAACAGGGCCGCCGGCTCCGTGTATTGCCACGGCCCACCCGGCTCCAAGTGTTCCTCGACTCTCTGGAGGTCCTTGTGGCCCGGCCCGTTTTTGCAATAGCTTATGGCCACCAGGGCGCGTTGCGGAAGCAACCGGCCGACAATGCGCGGCTGGCCGAACCCACCAGGGTTGTCGCGAATGTCGAGGATGAGGCCCGGCGTGGTGCGGAGCGCTTCCAGGGCCCGGTCGAACTCGTCGGCCACCTCCCCCCGTCCGTTGAAGGACTCGATCTGGATGTACCCCAGCCCCGAAGGGTGGCGACCGAAGTGAACAAACCGCTGGCGCGTCAACTCGAAGGGACAGGCACGGTCTGCCCGGCGATCCAACCCAAAACTGCGCTTGAGCGCGAGCGTCTCGCTCGTTCGACCGTCGGAGGCGCGTAACTTCACAGTCACCGTGCTGCCTTTCTCGCCGGCCAGAAGATAACGGCAGGCTTCGCGCCGAGAGGCCCGCTCCGAAGAACGACCCGGGAGACACGGCCGCAGTCGCTCCATCTTTTCCTCGACCGCAGACCCATCGACCTCGACGATTTCCGCGCCGGGCTTGACTCCCTTGCCGGCGGCCTCTGAGCCGGCCTCCACGGCCACCACGAACGGCCTCCCGTTGAACAGCTCCAGCGACAGGCCTGGCCCGCTCGTCGGGCAGGGAGGACGGTAGTTCTGAAACCACGAGTGGGTGTCCTTTAGCTCATTGACCAATCCGAACAGCAGTAGGTAAAAGGCATCGGCTGTGGTGGCCTGATCGAGCCGTGCCTGATAGCGCAGACGGACCTCGGGCCAGTTGATGGACTTCAGCTCGAAGCCGGCATAGGTCTTGTCTATGGCCTCCCAGAGGAGGTCGAAGTTCTCCTGTCGTTCTTCGGGCGACAGCGCTCTGGCGAGAACCAGCCCCGCGGGCGGCTGCTCGGTAGTCACATAGGCCTTCCCGAGGTCCAGCGTCTTAACCGGCGTGCTCGCCGCGCTCGGCGGCGCTGTGCCCTCATCCTTCCGGTACAGAACAACGGCCCCGTTGTCCACCTGATAGCGGAGCCCCACCGGTCCGAGAATCTGGTCCAGCGCTTCGCCGCAGGATTTGCCTTCGATGGCAACGTTGTTGACCCAGCGCCGACAGAGGGGATCGGTTTGGGAGAAGGACTTCTGCCACTCGTAGCCGAGGCCAGCCTGCAGGGCGAGGGCTTGAACAATGTCCTGCACACTGGCTTGGTTGGCGGCGAACTTCACCTTCGTCTTCAGGCGGGGATCGCTGGCGGCGGCGTTGGTTGGACTGGTGGAGGACCCGATTTGGCGCGCCGGTCCGGCGTCGGCGTCCAGATGGCGAATCCAGGTCATGGGCTCCTTCAAGCCTAGCTGGGCACATTCCCTGATCATGTCCCCTTCCTTGAGTGCCAGGGCCTGCTTGTACCAGGCGATGGCCTGGGTGCGGTTCGTCGCCCGGTCCTCGATGTAACCCAGATAGACATAAACGTAACAGAGCGACCCGGGTTGCAGGGTGGCCTTGTCTTGCTCCAGGACTTCGAGGAGCAGCTTCTTAGCTTTGGCGGTGTCCTTGCGCGGGCCGTGCAGCGCCGCCCGCGCCGTCTCGAGTTTCTGCTCGCCGTTTTCGCCGCCGGCCGGAGCCGAGGCTGGCGATGAAGAGCCGTCGGCACCAGTTCCGAGAGCCTGCGTTGATGCCGCCTGGGCCAGAAACAGGGTCGTGACGCACGGCAGGAGCGCTCGTGGGTAAACGGCCCATGACCGGGCCTGATTGCCTGGGGGAAGCTGGTTCGCTCGCGTGAATTTGGCCCAGGCCGTCCTTAAGAAGCCGCGCTTTGTTTTCATTTGCACTCTTCCATAAGCAATTCCGGTGCGGCGTTACAATGAAGTGTCCGGTTGAGACAACCGCCTTGCTGTTCCCTGCGGTTTCCTTACACTCGCATCCGTGAGCACGACTTCGGACACTGCCAGTCGTTCGCCAACGGAAGTCTCGTCCCCGGAACCCGCGCACTCGGCTGCGTTCGTTACTACCCATTGGTCGATTGTGCTGTCGGCTCGGGACTTGTCTTCGCCGCAGTCCGCCGCGGCGCTGGAGAAGTTGTGCCGGGCCTATTGGTACCCGCTTTACGCCCACGTGCGCTGGCTGGGCAACAGTCCGCACGATGCCGAGGACCTCACGCAGGAATTCTTCGCACGCCTGCTGCAAAAGAACTACCTCGAGGCCGCCGAACGCGAGCGGGGCCGGTTCCGCACCTTTCTGCTGATGGCTCTCAAACGCTTTCTGGCCAACGAGTGGGACCGTGCCCGGGCCCGGAAACGCGGCGGCGGCCTGGCCCTGGCGCCGCTGGACCGGGAGGTGGCAGAGCAGCGCTACGAGGCCGAAGCGGCGGAATTCCCGGCGGACCGCATGTATGAGCGGCGCTGGGCGCTGGCGCTGCTGGCGCAGACCATGGCCCGGCTGCGCGCGGAGTTCGAGCAGGCCGGCAAGCCCGCCGAGTTCGAGCAGCTCAAATCATTTCTGACCGTCGGCAAACAGGACATCCCCTATGCGGCGGCGGCGGCCGGGCTGGGCGTGAGCGAGGGTGCCTTGCGCGTGACGGTGCATCGGCTGCGCAAACGCTTTCGCGAGTTGTTCCGTGAGGAAATCGGACACACGGTCGCTAGCGCCGAGGATGTCGAGGAAGAATTCCGGCACCTGCTGGCCGCGTTGAACGAATGAGCTCGACGGGCAGATTAGTGGAGCGGGGGCACATCCTGTAACGGCAGAGGGATTCCCCTTATGTAAAGAGCAATGGACGAGCTGAATACACCATCGCCTAAGTGCAGTCAGTGCGGCGGCAGCCTTCCCCCCGGCGCGCCGGAAGGCTTATGCCCCCGCTGCCTCATGGCCTTGAACTTGTCCGTGGAAACCAATATCGAGACCAGCCAACTCGGGCCCGACGGCACGATCGTCACCAAACGGCCGCCCGCCCCCCCGCTTCCCCCGGCCGAGGTGTCGAAGCTCTTCCCCCACCTTGAGATCATTGGCTTTCTCGGTCGCGGCGGCATGGGCTCGGTTTATAAGGCGCGCCAGCCGCGGCTGGATCGGCTCGTGGCGCTGAAGATTCTGTCACCGGAAAAGCAGGGTGATGCCCAATTCGCCGAGCGATTTGAGCGCGAGGCGCGAGCCCTGGCCCGGCTCAATCACTCGGAGATTGTCGCGGTGTATGATTTTGGCGAGGTGCAGGGGCACTATTATCT
>Ga0074044_10005553_pt1 | contig 10265 bp, 8 predicted proteins | sample BogForMeECP23OM1_FD_94443 | JGI IMG/M metagenome (GOLD analysis project Ga0074044, IMG submission 94443) | Bog forest soil microbial communities from Calvert Island, British Columbia, Canada - Bog Forest MetaG ECP23OM1 | ecosystem: Environmental > Terrestrial > Soil > Wetlands ...
AGTTGATGGTGATGTCGGTGATCCCGATGCGCTGCGAAACCAGTGCATGCTGGCTCTGCCGTGGCAGATCGAGAACGAATGATTGGCCTAGGCCCAAGCCCGAAAGGGCTGCCAGCAGCAGGGCAAACAAAAATACTCGCAGAGTTCCTCGCAACGTTCCAGTCAACATGGGGAATGCCTCCTTCGATATGCACTTAGCAACGCGCAACTCTCGTAAATTGTGTTGAATCGGGCCCTCAGATCGTGGCCCACCCCTGGTCGGCATGTTAGACGTGCCACAAGCCGTTTCGTGAGCATAAACACATGCAATTCAGCGTGTGACATCCCCCGCGGCTAACCGCCAGCTGATCTTCCGCGTCTAACCCCCAAGGAGGAGTATTTTTTCCGGAACCCAATCTAGGCGTGTCTCGTATCAATAACAGACGGCAGCGAAGTTTCGCCTACCCGGCTAGATTGCGCTGCCAACCACTTCCATGCGGATGCTTCTCGAAATCGTGCGCCAGTCGCTCGCCACGCTGTGGGCCCATAAGCTCCGTTCGTTCCTGACTATGTTCGGCATTGCGTGGGGAGTCGGCTCGTTGCTCTTGCTCGTTGGCCTCGGCGAGGGCTTCCGCAGCGGCCAGGATAAGCAGCTCAAGAACCTCGGCCAGGACATCATGTTCACCTTCCCCGGCCGCATCCCCGCCGTCGAAGGCAGCACTCAGTCTGGCCGCACCTACCATTTCACGTACGGGGACTACGTTGCCATTCGCAGTGAGGCTCGCTCCCTCAAGAATCTTTCTCCCGTGCTCAACCGCGAGGACATTCGCGCCGTCAGCGACTACGGTTCCACCAACGGCCAGGTTTTCGGCGTCGCGCCCGAGTACAACCAGATCCGCAACGTCCCAGTCGGCCCCGGCCGCTGGTTCAACGATGAAGACAACCGCGAAACCCGCCGTGTCGCCATCGTTGGCTGGGAGCTGCTCAAGAACATGTTTCCCGGCCGTCCCGCCGTCGGTTCGACCATCATGCTCAACGACATCAGTTTTGACGTGATCGGCGTGGTCAGCAAAGTCGGCCAGGACGGCAACAACGGCACCAACGCCCGCGTCTTCATCCCCATTGAGACGATGCGCAACCTGTTTCGCCTGAAAGATCAGAACAGCGAAGATGCCGTCTCGTTTCTGAACTATCGCCCGGTCACGCCGAGCGGAGATCTGGAAGCCAAACGCGAGGTCCACGAGATTATCGCGCGCCGACACGGCTTCGATCCCAAGCTCTCCGACGCGTTCGAAGATTGGGACACCATCGAAGACAACAAGCGCGTAGCCAAAATCTTCAACGCCATGGACTATTTTCTCGGCGTGGTGGGAGTGGTCACGCTCGGCCTCGGGGCCATCGGCATCATCAACATCATGCTCGTCTCGGTCACCGAGCGCACACGCGAAATCGGACTGCGCAAAGCACTCGGCGCGACTCATCGCGCCATACTCACGCAGTTCTTTGTTGAAGGTGCGTTCCTGACTGCACTAAGCGGGGGGATTGGCCTGGCGATTACGACCGCGCTCGTCGCCGGTTTGGCTGCCTTGCCCGCTCCTGAAGGTTTCGATACGCCGCGCATCGTTCCGGCATCGGCAGTGATCGCGATTCTTTCGCTGGCCGTCGCCGGCATTGCTGCCGGGCTGTACCCAGCCCGCCAGGCCGCGCACCTGCCGCCAGTAGAGGCCCTGCGCCAGGAGTAAAAAACGTAGGGACAGCCGCCCTCGGCTGTCCAGCGGGGAAGAGCCCCGCGATGTTTCAGGGCAACGAAAACCCTGGCGAGCTGCGCTCGCCTGGACAGCCGAGGGCGGCTGTCCCTAGGGAGTAACCATGATCTTCGAACTCGCTCGCCAGGCCTACAACGCGCTCCGCCACAATCGCCGCCGCAGCATTCTTACCATGCTCGGCATGGCCTGGGGCATCGCCACGGTTGTGCTGCTTCTCGCCTACGGCGCAGGGTTCGAGAGCGCACTCTGGATTGCGTTTCGTTCATGGGGCACGAACCTCGTATTCGTATTTCCCGGCCGCACCTCGCTGCAAGCCGGAGGCACCAAAGCCGGCAGCGAAATCAAGCTCACCGTCAACGATCTCGACTATCTACAAGCCGAGGTTCCGTTGCTCAAACGAATGTCCCCCGAAGCTGCCAAGCAATCCACTGTCGCCTACGGAATCCGCAGCGGCAACTATGGCGTGAGCGGAGTCTACCCGTACTACTCGCACATGCGCCGCATGGAGGTGCAGGACGGAACGTTCTTCACCGAGCTTGACGAGAATACGCGCAGCCACGTCGCCGTGCTGGGGTCAGATGTCAAGAAGAAGCTTTTCTCCGGTCAAAATGCTCTCGGCGAGAAAGTCCGCCTCGATGGCATTTCCTACGAGGTCATCGGTGTCCTCAAGTACACGATACAGAATGGCGACGAAAACATGAACGGCAAGGTCTACATCCCGTTCAGCGCCATGAGCGATCTGACTAACACTTACTATCTCAATGCCGTCGCCATGGAATATGAAGGCGACCACCAGAAAGTCGCGGACGCCGTTCGCCGCTCCATGGCCTTCCACCACGACTTCGATCCCAAGGACAAACGCGCCGTCTTCGTCTTTGACGTGTTTGCCGATCTCCTCGATCTTCGCGTCATCACCACCGGTATCAAAATTCTTCTCGGTTTCATCGGATTGCTCACGCTGGGCATCGGCGGCGTTGGCTTGATGAACATCATGCTGGTCTCGGTTACGCAGCGCACGCGCGAGATCGGCGTAGAGAAAGCTCTTGGCGCGCGGGGCTGGCATATCCTGGTGCAATTCCTGGCGGAAGCCCTCGTCATCACCGTGCTCGGCGGTCTCGCGGGTGTGATCCTCGCTTACATCATCTCCTGGTCGGTCGGGTCACTCACTCTTTGGAGCGCCTTCATCGAAAACGGCAAAGAAGGCGATATCCGCCTCACCATCGATTCCACGACCCTGATCGTCTCGACCGCTATCCTCGGCTTCGTCGGCATCGTCAGCGGCATGCTCCCGGCCATCAAAGCCTCGCGCCTGAATCCGATCGAGGCGCTTCGCTACGAGTAAGAAGTGAGGTCAGAGGTAAGAGGTTTAGATTGCAGAGGTGAAAACCGAACAGTTCAGGAGTTCTGTCCGAACCGCGAAATAGTTTACCTCTGCAATCTAAACCTCTAACCTCTGACCTGTCTTGCCATGCCCACACGCCACGCGATCTCGACCGTCGTGTGCTATATTTCTCTCAAATTCAGGAGACCCCATGCGCCCACTTCCAGTTACTTTGATCGGCTACTATCAAATTCTGCGCGGATTGATTTCCGGCTTATTCGGCTTGTCGATTCTCGCTTTCGGCGGCTTAACCGCCAAACTCGCCTCTTTCGCTGCCGAAGGCAATGCGATGCAGCGCTTTCTAAGCAGCTTCGGACACATCGCCGGTCTGATTGTCCTGGTTGCCGCTGCACTTCACATCGCGGCCGGCTACGGAGTCCTCGACATGCAGAATTGGGGACGATGGCTGACGTTGCTATTCTCCGCGGCTGGATTGGTGATTCTGCTGCCGTTTTTGCATGGACTGTTCCCTATGCTCTTCGCCCTCATCAACGCGGCGACCATCATCTATCTGGTTCTGCCGCCGACCAAGCGAGCGTTCCGCGGCGAGGACAGCGACAAGCCCGTGCGCATGGCCGCCTGAGATCGAAGATTCTTCTTCGAGGGCCGTTTTCGCAATCTAAAGCGTCGAGAGGGTGCGCCCCATCCTAACGCCGCGCATTTTGCGGCGTTAGAGCGGGTTCCGCGAACTCAGCCCGCTCAGTACAATGTCTCCGTGCCCAACTCCCCGCAGTTCGCCAAAGTCCTCGATCACCTGCGCCTCTACGATCATCCCCTGCTCAACTTCTCCGCTCGCGAAACCAACGGACTCATCGAGATCCTGATCGATCTGAAAAATCCCGTCACCCCCGTGCACACTTACGCGTTCCCGATCCATGCGCGCGATCTCGACAGCCCGCAATTCGCCTGGCAGCTTCAGCGCCAGCTCTATGACGCCCTCCACGACTACTTCATCGAAATGTTCATCAGCACGCCGCAAGACCGCGGTGCAAGCGCAGTTCCTCCCCCATGAGAGGGAAGTTTTGTATCTCATTGATTCATAAATACTTTACAGGTGAGTCCTTATTTCTCAAAGACCTGGCGGAAGCGATCCGCTAAATCTTTGACTTCAAGAGACCGAGACCATTGGGGTTCCTCGATTGTCCCTCCGCCAACAGATCGAACAAGAGATTCGCGAGCGCGGTCCAATTCCTTTTTCCCGCTACATGGAGCTTTGCCTGTACGATCCCATTGCTGGTTACTATTCGCGCAACAGCGAGCAATTCGGCAAAGCCGGAGACTTCTACACCTCCAGCGACGTCCATGCCGTTTTCGGCCGTCTCCTCGCCCGCCAGTTCGAGGAAATGTGGCAAGCGCTCGACCGTCCGCAACGTCTGGAGATCCTCGAACTAGGCCCAGGTCGAGGCCTTTTCGCGCGCGACGTCTTGGATTGGTCGCAAAAGAAATTCCCGGAATTCTTTGCGACCCTGACCTACACGCTGCAAGAGTCGTCGCCTGCACTGCGAGCGAAGCTGGGTGAAACGTTGCATGAGCACATCTCGAGCGGCCGCGCAACCATGGCCCGTTCCTCCGGAACGGTCGCGGACAAGAGTGTCTGCGCCACACGGGCAAACGCCGCGATCCACCGCGCTTGCGAATCCGAAACGCCTGTCATCGTTTTCGCCAACGAATTCTTCGACGCTCTCCCGGTTGAAATCCTCAGCGCGCGCGGCAAACTCCATCTCGCCGGCGAAGCCAACCACCTGTCTGAAATCTGGCTGCCTCCGACTGCCGAAGAACTGGAATTTCTCGACCGCCATAGCGTCCATCCGGAAGCAAGCGAGCGCATCGAAGTCCCACTAGCCGCGCAACACTGGATCGCGGAGATTGCCGCAGCCAGCCGCCAAGGTTTCCTGTTAATCGTCGATTACGGCTATACGCGCAACGAGCAACTCGCCGGGCGTCACCGCGGCACGCTCATGGCCTATCGCCAGCATTCCGCCAGTCCCAACCCATATCAGGCTCCTGGAGAGCAGGACCTGACCGCGCACGTAAACTTCACCGCCTTAACATCTGCCGCGGAGCAAGCAGGCATGCACCCGCAGAAGCTGATCACGCAATCGCAGTTTCTGATGGGAATCGGCGAGAGCGCGCAATTTGCGGATGCCTTCGAGGAATGCCGACTCCCGCAAGAGCGTGCTAAAGTCGCCCTCCAACTCAAGCATCTCGTCTCGCCCATCGGCATGGGAGACACCTTCCAGGTGCTCGTAGCCAGCCGCGCTGTAGAGGCTGAAAAGGTCGCGGCCTTGAGCGGCTTGCAGTTCGGAACAAGCATCGAGAAAAGACAGAGTTGAGAGTCGGAACTGCGGCAAGATTCCCCGCCGTTCGCTGACAAGAAGCAGCGCAAGTGGTATCTGTGTGCGATAGTATGTTGAAAAAGACATCCAGTTACCCTTTTGGCATTGAGACACCTAAATCTATGACGTCAGCTATCCGTGTGTTTCTAGCGACACTGGTGCTTCTTTCTGTCTGCTGTGCCGCTCAGGATGTGGGTTCCGCGGGCAATGCGGCTTCCACGCCAACCGCCACTGCCTCTGATCTGTATATGAAGTTGCGTCTGGATGCGCCAATTAAGGTTTCGAGGTTGAAAGCTGGCGACCAGGTCTCGGGCAAACTCCTGCAGGATGCCTACTTGGGCGCGGCGCAGGTGTATCGCGCTTCCAGTGCGGTTCACCTCACAGTTGATGGGCTCGAGCGCCGGCGCCGTGTCCCGAACGACCATTGGCCGTGGATGATCAAAGCCTTCACTCCCCGTCACGAAAACTATCCCGTGTTCCACTCGGCCACGGTGACGAATGACGACGGTCATGAGACTTCACTTCAGGTTTCCGTGGTTTCCGTCAGCAAAGAAGTAGAGGTCGCGCCCAAAGCGAAGAAGAATGCCCAAATGTCAGGCCTGCCGCAGAAAGCGCGGCGCGAACTAGGTCCGATTGTCACGCTCTGGGCTGGCACGAGTGACAGTGCAAACGGCAACGCCGCCGCTGCGGCCGTGACGGAACCTGTGACCGTTCCCTCGGGAACCGAAGCAAGGGTCATCCTTTTGCGGGATGTAAGCGCCTCGAAAGATCGGAAGGGCGATTCCTTTCAGGCGCGCCTCATCGAACCGGTTCGACTGGGCCCAAGACTGATCCTTCCCGAAGGCACAATGTTTGATGGCAAGGTGCTAAGGAGCCGGCCGCCGCGGACTCTCAGCCGCTCGGGAAGCATCTATTTGGCCTTTACCAATCTGACTGTCCCAGGTCGGCCGAGCATTCCAATTGCAGCCTCGATTGCGGGCGCCGATATCAGCCAGCGTTCCCATACGGTGATTGATCCCGAGGGTCAGATGCATGGCGATCACCCAGGTAGAGCTTGGATGCTTCTTAACGCGGGTGTTACGGCGGGCATCGCCAAGGAAGTGGATGATGGCACTCAGTTGGTGATTGAGGCCATTGTTTCCAGCGCCACCGATGCCTCAACCGCGGGAACGGCAAGGATTGCTTCCACCTGCGCATCCGTCATCTTTCTGCTGACACGCCGCGGACGCGATGTGGTTCTGCCCAAGTACACGCAGATGAAGATCATGTTTGATCGCCCGATCGAGATCGGGCATCCAGCCATGGGGCCAGCGTCCGGTCGGCGGTGAGGGTTTCTACGCACTCTCACCGCCAAGAGTACGTTGTCCCAAAGTGCACCATGTTCGCTGCTATTTAACATTCCTGAAATATCTTTGCAGTAAACTACGGATTAAGTCGTTCGTATGGCCTCCGCCCGCTCATCCCGGTTTGCGTTGCCGCTGCAGGTCGCTGCCGTCTGCTACCGCAGGCAGAATTCGCATGCCGAATTTCTGCTCGTCAACACCAACGGCGGCAGCAAGTGGACGTTTCCCAAGGGAGCCCCCGACACTCGCCTCTCCCACAGCCAAGCAGCGGAACGCGAAGCCCGCGAAGAAGCTGGAGCCATCGGTGCGATCGAGCCGCGTCACTTCCACGTTTACATCCACTCGAAGGGCGTTTTCTGGCAACCCGCAGGCGTGCAGGAGTACGTAGTCAAAGCCTTCCTCATGGATGTCCGGCAGACTCGCCGCCCGCACGAGGATTACCGCAATCCCACCTGGTTCGACTCCGAGGAAGCCCGCCTAATCCTAGCCAAGGGCAGGGAAGTAAAGTATGCGCAAGAGTTGCAGACGGTGATTGACCGCGCGTTAGAGCAGATCGGTGTGGCGCGCATGGCGGCTGCGCGCTAGGGGTTCGTGGAACGACGGGCGCGCCACCCGTCCGGCCGCAGCACCACGTAGGGACAGCCGCCCTCGGCTGTCCAGCCGAGCAAAGCTCGGCAGAGGCCACCTCAGTGGCCCTCACCCCGGAGATTCATGAGACGATAAAAGCAGACCCATGATTCAGCTCTCCGCTGCCGGCAAGCGCTACGGCCACAAACTCCTGTTCGAAGATGCCGACTGGCTGATCACGCCCGAGTCGCGCCTCGGCTTGGTCGGCGCCAACGGCACCGGCAAATCGACGGTGATGAAAATCCTGGCCGGGCTCGAAACGCTCGACTATGGCTCGATTTCGCGCACCAAGGGCATTTCGGCCGGCTATCTGCCGCAGGATGGGCTGACGCTTTCCGGGCGCTCCATCTTTTCCGAGTGCATGTCGGTGTTCGACGACCTCCACGCCATCGAAAAGGAAATGGAGCAGCTCACCCACAGCATGTCGGAGCTCGACCACATGGGCCAGGAATATGCCGACGTCGCCGACCGTTATCAAAGGCTGGAGCACGAGTTCCGCGCCCGCGACGGCTATACGCTCGAAGCCGAAGTAGGCAAGGTCCTGACAGGCCTTGGTTTTCGCCGCGACGACTGGTCGCGCCAGACCGAAGAATTTTCCGGCGGCTGGCAAATGCGCATCGCGCTCGCCAAGCTGCTGCTGCAAAAGCCAAACCTGCTGCTGCTCGACGAGCCCACCAACCACCTCGATCTCGAAGCCCGCAACTGGCTCGAGGAGTATCTCGCCAGCTACCCCTACGCTTACGTTCTGATCTCGCACGACCGCTACTTCCTTGACGTCACGGTCGACCGCATTGTTGAAATCTGGAATAAGAAGCTGCACTTCTACGCCGGCAATTACGATCAATACCTCGCCGCTAAGGCCGCACGGAAAGAGCAACTCGAATCCTCCTACAAGACGCAGCGCGAGCGCATCGAACAGCTCGAAGTCTTTATCAACCGCTTCCGCTACACGGCGACCAAGGCCAAGCAGGTGCAAAGCCGCATCAAAGAACTCGACAAAATGGAGCGAATCGAGGTTCCTGAGGAAGAAAAGGTCGTTCACTTCTCGTTCCCGCAACCCAAGCCCAGCGGGCGCATCGTGGCCGAGTTCGCCAACGTCGCCAAAAACTACGGTGAGAGCGGCCCGAAGCAACACAAGGTCTTCGCCAACGTGAATTTCATGATCGAACGTGGCGAACGCATTGCGCTGGTCGGCGTTAACGGGGCAGGGAAGTCCACCCTGATTAAGCTGCTTGCCGGTACCGAGCCGCTGACCACAGGCGAGTACAAATTAGGGCACGAGGTTCATCCCGACTATTTCGCGCAGGATCAGTACAAGGAGCTTGACCCCGAAGCCCGGATACTGGACGACCTGGGGGAGCTTTCGCCCTCGTCCACGCAGACGCAACTACGTAGCCTCCTCGGCTGCTTTCTTTTCTCGGGCGATGATGTTTTCAAGCGCATCGGCGTGCTCTCCGGAGGCGAGCGCAACCGCTACGCGCTGCTCAAAATGCTGCTGCACCCGGCAAACTTCCTGCTGCTCGACGAACCCACCAACCACCTCGATCTGCGCGCCAAAGATGTCCTGCTTGAAGCGCTGATGAAGTACACGGGCACGGTTGTCTTCGTCTCGCACGACCGCTATTTTATCGACAAGCTGGCCACGCGAGTCTTCGAAATCGGCGACGGCAAAGTCGAACTCTATCCCGGCAACTACGAAGACTATTTGTGGCGCAAGCAGGGAGGGGCCGCGCAGCAGACGGCAGCGCTTGAGAATGAACTGGTAGGCGAGCTTTCGGCAGTTCGTTCGTCTTCGGGTAGATCCACAAATCATGCGCCTACGCAGACGAAAGAGGAGCCAAACTCGGCTGCGACACCGACGAATGGCGATGCCCCAAAGCAAGAGCCAGCTGATTCGAAATCCCGCCGCCTGAACCCGATCAAGCGCAAACAGATGCAAGACCGCCTGCATGAAATAGAAGAAGAGATCAGCCGAACCGAAGCGGCGGTGGCTCACTGCGAGACGCAACTGCAAAACTTTGTAAGCGCTGAGGAGACTCAGCGGCAGACGCAGGAACTCGCTGCACACAAAAGCGATATGCAGAACCTGATGAACGAATGGGAAGAACTGTCAGGAGAGCTCGAAACCACCGGTTAGATCTACGGGCGGGCGGCCGAGGTTCGCGGGGCCTGGACGGGGCGAAGCCCCGTCTCCACACGAGCAAAACCTAGACACGGCAAGCCGCGTCTCTACAGAAGATTGTTTTGGGTTTGGACTGAGAACTGAGAACTGACCTCTGAGAACTGCCTTATCCGCCTGCCTTCAACTCCACCAGCACCTGGCGCGCGATTTCCTTCAGCGTTTCGAACACACCCACTCCCTGGAAGGCGACGGCCTCAACAACGGGCTCGTTCTTTTTGCGCAGCCCTTTCGAAAGCTCATCCACTGGCAGGATATTCGGCAGGTCGCGCTTATTCAGCTGCAGCACGTAAGGAATCTTGTTGAAGTCGTAGCCGTGTTCATTCAGGTTGGTCATCAGGTTGTCGAGCGCTTCGATGTTGGCGTCCATGCGCTCCTGCTGAGAGTCGGCCACGAACACCACGCCGTCCACGCCGCGCAAGATCAACTTCCGGCTGGCATCGTAGAAAACCTGTCCTGGAACCGTATAGAGGTGAATGCGCGTCTTGAACCCGCGCACCGTGCCCAGATCGAGCGGCAGGAAGTCGAAGAACAGGGTGCGATCCGTCTCGGTGGCGAGCGAAATCATCTTGCCCTTCTGCTGTTCCGCCGTCTTCTGAAAGATGAACTGCAGATTCGTCGTCTTGCCGCCCAACCCGGCGCCATAGTAGACGA
>Ga0074044_10005554_pt1 | contig 10264 bp, 9 predicted proteins | sample BogForMeECP23OM1_FD_94443 | JGI IMG/M metagenome (GOLD analysis project Ga0074044, IMG submission 94443) | Bog forest soil microbial communities from Calvert Island, British Columbia, Canada - Bog Forest MetaG ECP23OM1 | ecosystem: Environmental > Terrestrial > Soil > Wetlands ...
CCGGCGACGTGGCGATCTGGGAGATGAACGGCACCACGATCTTGAACCCCACCGCGACGTACGTCGCCACCGTGTCGCCCAGCACCTGGACGATCGTCGAAACCGGCGACTTTAATGGCGACGGCATGAGCGACATTCTTTGGTATGACACGTCCGGCGACACGGCGATCTGGGAGATGAACGGCACCACGATCTTGAACCCCACCACCTCGTACGTCGCCACCGTGCCGACCGCTTGGTCGATCCAAGGCACCGGCGCCGACTGACGGGGCAGAGACCCACGACTTCAGCGGCGACGGCATGAGCCGCCGGTCTCGGCAACGTTGGCACGGTCTGGTCTATCACGAACGCGCCTACAAGCCGGTGTGAAATCTGACGACGGAGACAGAGGACAGAGGACGGAAAATAGACGATAATTCCGTCGTCCGTCATCTGTCCTCCGCCTGCACCATGGCCTCAACGCTGCTGCCGTTGTTCCATCTCTACGGCGATCCGCCGGACGATCAGGCGTTCGACTTTATCCATGTCGAAACCATCGCCTCGCGGTCCTCGATCCATGATTGGACCATCCGCACGCACCGGCATCGCAACTTGTTTCAAATCCTTCTGATCGAGCGCGGCGGCGGTGAGATGACGTTCGACGCCTCGGTGCTTGCCTTCGCGGCGCCCGCCGCGATTCTTGTTCCGGCGACCATCGCCCACGGCTTTCGTTTCGAGCCGAACGTCACCGACGGCTGGGTGGTGAGCTTCACCGAGGATGCCGCGGGCGCGCTCACCGATCGCGTGGGTGAGGCGCTGGCGCGACTGCGCGGGCTTGCTGCGCAACCCGTCGTTCCGATTGGCGATGAGACGGAGCGGGCGCGCCTGTCGGCCTTGTGCGCGGAGCTGTTCGAAGAGCACAGCTTGGCGCGCGAGGGTTTTCGGCTGGCGATGCGCGGGCTCCTGGTCCTCATCGCGGTCGGCGTCGCGCGCCTGGCGGCGAGCCGCGCGCGCACCGGCAGCGTGACCTTGCAGCCGGCCGATGCCACTGTCGTGCAGTTGCGGGCGCTGGTGGACGAGAATTTTCGCAAAGAGCGCCAGCTCGGCTTTTACGCCGAAAAACTCGCCATGACGGTCGATCGGCTCAATGACCACGTCAAGCGTTCAACCGGCGTCACCACAGGCCACCTCATCCGCCAGCGCCTGCTCACCGAAGCCAAGCGCCAGCTCGTGTTCACCACGCAGCCGATCCACGATATTGCCAAAGAGCTCGCTTTCGCCGATCCCTCGCACTTCGCGCGCTTTTTCCGCAAGCAGACCGGAACGGCGCCGCACGAGTTTCGCGCTCAGCGCGGCGGGTAGACTGGAGTTGCACGTTTGATTGCGATGCTTAGGAGGGACGCCGCCGCAACGCTCGACATGAGAATCCACGTATCGCGGACCGGCGGGATGTTTCGGGGAGCGACCTTGGTAACTGGAGAGATTCGACATGAAGGCCATCACGCGCCTGCTGTTTCCTCTTTTGGTTCTTTCATCTGCCTTCGCCCCTTCGGGCTGGGCACAGAACTGGCCGACTCGACCGATCCGCTTCATTGTCTCGCAGGCGGCGGGGGGAACTCCCGACATTCTTTGTCGGCTCGTCACGGAACGGGTGGGGCGGGCCTTGGGTCAGCAGATCATCGTTGAGAATCGAATAGGCGGCGGCAATATCATCGGCGCGCAAGCGGTGGCGCGGGCTGCGCCGGATGGTTACACGTTCTTCTGGGCGACGGCCGCCGCGCTGGTGACGAACCCGTATACGTTCAAGTCGTTACCGTACGATCCCATCCGAGATTTCGCGCCGGTCGGGAAAGTCGCCGATGGACCGTTCCTGGTGCTGGCAAACCCGCAGGTGGCGGCGAAGACGTTGCCGGAACTGATCGCCCTGGCAAAGGCGGAGCCCGGCAAGCTGACGTTAGCCACGACGGCCCGAGGAGATTCCTCCGGCATGATTGCCGCGTGGATCAACAAGCTCGCGGGAACCGAGATCGAGCAAGTTCCTTATGCAACCATGCCGCAAGGCATTCAGGATACCATCGCGGGACGGGTGCAGCTTACGGTTCTTGCTATTCCTTCCGCGGCGCCGTTCATTCAGAACGGTTTGTTGCGGCCGCTCGCGATCAGCTCGATGCAGCGTGCGCCGGGATACGAGAACATTCCGCCGGTCGCCGACACGTTTCCCGGATTCGATTTTAGCGGGTGGATCGCGGTCGTGGCGCCGAGCGGGACGCCGGCCGACATCTTGCAGCGGATGAATCACGAATTGGACTTGGCCCTCAAGCAGCCGGAAATCGTGCAGCGCTTGCGCGAGATCGGCTTCTATACCACCGGCGCCGGCACGACTGAGCAAACCGGGGACTTCATTCGCGCGCAATTCGAAGTCTGGGGCCATGTCGTCAAGGAGATCGGCATTCAGCCGGAATAGCGCAGCGTGTGAGCGGAGTTCTCCCGCGACGACGAATGCAAGGGATTCAATATCTGCCGGACAGACACTCAGGTCGCAAGACATGGCGCATCTGGGCAGCTAGCCTGTTCTACAAACCGGCGTCGCGGTAATTGGAGACGATGGTGGGTCAACTGGAAGAGCGCAACAAAAATACGGTCCGTCGATTTGTTCAGGCGATGAGCGCGCGCGGTCAGCCGCCTGCGCTTAATGATCTCTTGGCGGGGCGATTCCGGCTTTTTCGCCGGCCCTTCCATCATCTGGAGAGCAACGCCGGAGCGCATGATTTCGCCGATCCCGTATCATCGCTGCGGCGGGCGTTTGCGGACCCAATCGATGCCTTCGACACAATCATCGCTGAAGGCTATCGCGTCGCGATCCGCTGGCGGACCTCTGGGGTACATCGTGAAAATCTCTTCGGCATTGCGCCGACGGGACGGAAATTCAGCATCTGGCAAGCCGCGCTTTTTCATCTTGCTGAAGGCAAGATCACGGAAGCGTGGTTTATGGCCGAGGAATTGGCGCTCCTCCTCGACCTCGGGGTCGGCCTTCCCAGCCACGACAATGGCAGGCCGTATCGACCCGAGGCGGTGATCGGGAGGGCGGCGCCGGAAGCATTGTTGGACGAACTGCGGGCGCGATCATTGCCGAGTCGGGAAGATCGCAACAAAATCGGCCTGCTTGATCACAAGGTCGCACGCTTGAGATTGAAGGCGGAGGACATCGCTGCCTTCGAGGCCAATCGAACCGTGCGGCGCAAGAGCAGCGGCGGCAGCCGGCTGATCCACGAATACGGGATGGGCAAGGGATTCGCTAATCAGGCGCCGCAAGCCGGAATTCGCGATCGGCTCGATCATATCGATGATTTGATCGGCGAAGGCGATCTCGTTTTTCAGCGCTACACCTTCTCGGGCAATCACACCGGCAATTGGTACGACATTCCGCCGACTGGCAGGCTCGTCGGTACTTCGGAACTGTCGATCGAGCGCTTCGATAATGGGGGGACTAATGTCGAGTCCTGGTATTTCGTCGACGAGCTTGGCTTGGTCCTGCAAATGGACGCGTTTGACCTTCTGCTTGAAGAACGGATGCGGCATGCAGTCAGTACGTCGCGCTAACGGGGGAGAGAAAGCATGCTCCGTGCGGCTGTCGTAGGCTTGGGCCGATGGGCTCAGATGCGGATCGATTCGGTTCAGGGCAAGAGTAAAGACATTCGCTTCGTCGCGGCGCAGACGCGCAGCCCGGGCAAGTCCGAGAGGTATTGCCACGAGCGTGGCATCGAAATTTTGCCCAGCTTCGAGGACGTCTTGGCCCGGCGTGACATCGACGCGGTCCTCATCGCCACTCCGCACAGCATGCATGCCGACCAGGTCGCACGCGCCGCAGCCGCCGGTAAGCACGTCTTCGTCGAAAAGCCGCTCGCGTTGAGCTTGGTTGACGCAGAGAAGGCGGTCGCGGCCGTGCGCAAGGCCGGCGTCGCGTTCGGCATCGGGTTTCAACGTCGCTTCTACCCAAATTTCGAGGAAGTGCGGACCCGCCTGAAGGACGGACGCCTTGGTACGCTCGGCGCCATGATCGCCGAGCAGACCGGTTTTGCGGGCCTGTTCATGCGGCCGGACGATTGGCGCGCCGATGGCCGGGAGTCGCCGGGTGGGGTGATGAGCGCCATCGGGATCCATTTCGTCGACTTGATGATCGCGCTAGCGGGCCGCGTGCGCCAGGTCGACTGCGTCAACGAGCGCCGCGCTTCGGCCGTCGAGGACACCACGAGCGTGCTGCTGACATTCGAGAACGGCGTGGCGGGTGAGTTGTTCTGCTCATGGGCGACCGCCAACTATTCGCGATTCGCCGTTTACGGTTCGCGTGCAATGGCGGAGATGGTGGGATTTTCGGGGCAGCGACTGAGCCTGTTTGCGGTTCCCGATCGTAGCCCGGAGGGAGCCCACGCCCTGCTCGAGCCGGAAATCATCAAGCAGAACCAATTCGACGGGCTGGCCGCTGCCACCAACGCCTTCGCGCAATCGGCGCTGCGAGGAACGCCATTTCCCATTTCCCACGGAGAGATTCTGCACGGCGTCGCCGTGTTCGATGCCATCGTCGAATCCGGATTGAAGAAACATGCGGTCAAGGTGAGGGGGCGCAATTGTGGTCCCGCATAGAGCAAGCCTCCTTTGGAAACGCGAAACGGTCATCGGCCAATCGTTGCTCATCGAGCTCGATTTTATGAGTACATTTCCTAGCTCAGCAAAAACCCCAGCACGGCCTCGGTATAAGCCTGCGGCTGCTCGACATTGGCCAGGTGCGGCGCGTCGAGCAGCTTGTACTGTGCACCAAGAATCTCGTTCTGAATGAACTCGTTCAACGCAGGCGGGGTGGCGATATCGAACCGGCCGGCGATAACCAAAGTCGGCGCCTTGATTTTGGGCAGCAACGGCCGGTGATCCATGTCGCGGATCGCCTCGCAACTGCCGAGAAATCCTTCGATGTTGGTTTTCGCGAACATGTCGCTCACGCGCGCGACCGCAGCCGGGGAGCGCTCGCGGAACTCTTTGGTGAACCACCGCTCCATCATGGGAGCGGCCAAACCGGTTGTACCGTTCGTGCGCGCAAAGTTGATGCGATCCGCCCACGCCATTTTGTCCGCGTAGTAGCAGGCGGTGTTGGAGAGGATGAGCTTGTCGACGCGGTTTGCGGCATTGGCGCCGAGCCATTGGCCGACCATGCCGCCCATCGACAAGCCGCACCAGTTGACCTTTTCGATGCCAAGCTCATCGAGCACGGCGAGCACATCGCGGCCGAACCGCGCCATGGCATAGGGCCCTTTGGGCACGTCCGATTTGCCGTGGCCGCGGCGGTCGTAGCGCACCAAGCAGAAGTGGCGCGTGAATGGTGCAACCTGCTCATCCCACATATGCAGGTTGGTGCCGAGCGAGTTCGACAGCATCAGCACTGGAGCGTGCTGCGGCCCTTCCACCTCGACATGAATCGTGCAGCCGTCATCGACTTTGATATCGGGCATTGTTATCTCCTGCCTCGGGGTCACACATTTGTAGCACCCATAAACGCCCGCGCGCGCCGCGCCAACCCCGGCGGCGACTGTGGAGAACGGCCTTCCCAGCCGCCGCGTCAGGCGGTAAGCGATGGTGTCGGCGAGGGGTCAAGGAGTGACGCGAAATGGCAATGACGATGACCGGCGAGTATCAGCTTGAGGCAACGCCGCAAACGGTATGGGACAAGCTCAACGATCCCAACATACTCAAGGCCTGCATTCCCGGCTGCGAGCAGTTCGACAAGGTCTCGGATACGGAATTCCAGGCGGTGGCCACGACGAAGATCGGCCCGGTGAAGGCGAAATTCAAAGGCAAGGTCACGCTGTCCGATCTCGATCCGCCGAACGGCTATATGATTTCCGGTCAGGGCGACGGCGGCGTCGCGGGCTTTGCCAAGGGCGGCGCCACCGTAAAGCTTGCGCCGAAAGACGGCGGCACGTTGCTGAGTTACACGGTCGAGGCGCAAATCGGCGGCAAGCTCGCCCAGCTTGGCCAGCGTCTTATCAATGGCGCCGCCAAAAAAGTCGCCGACGATTTTTTTAAAAACTTCGCGGCGGCGGTCAATCCGAAGGCCCCATGATACCGCGAGCCGGCCGCAATGCGGGCGCCCTCCGCTCAGCATTCCAAGCTCGCTCACGAGACATTTCGCTGCGGAACTCTCTTGACCGGCGCCCCGGCCGCGGTTCAAAGTAATTGTCGTTCCAGGGTACGAAAACCGGCCAAAATCGCCGCGATTTGGCCCTTGAATGAAGCCGGCGGCCCAGACCGCGCGGCAAATCGAGACGTTTGACCGGAATTTTCGAGGAGGAGCCCATGGCAGCCGCTTCCCTGACGGTGAACGGCAAACCCGTCACCGTCGATGTCGACCCGCGCACGCTGCTCGTTCAGTTGTTGCGCGAAAACCTGCGGCTCACCGGCACGCATGTCGGCTGCGACACCTCGCAATGCGGGGCCTGCGTCGTGCACGTGAACGGCAAGGCGACGAAGTCATGCACGGTGCTGGCGCTGCAACTTGAAGGCGCCAACGTGCTCACGATCGAGGGGCTGGCGGCGCCCGACGGGCCGTTGCACCCGATGCAGGAGGCCTTCCGCGAGAACCACGGGCTGCAATGCGGCTATTGCACGCCAGGGATGATCATGACCGCAGTGGATATGGTGCGCCGCAAGGGTCACGACCTCGACGACCATACCATCCGCGAGGAGCTCGAAGGCAATATCTGCCGCTGCACCGGCTACCACAACATCGTCAAGGCGATCGCTGCCGGCGCGCGTGCCATGCGCGGCGGCGCGAGCGCGCCATAAGCCGCCGAACAGGGCAGGGCTGTTCGCGAAGCAAACGGCCGGAGGAAACCGCGAGAGGAGCTAGCATGAGTGCGACCGGAATCGGCGCCTCGGTGCGCCGCAAGGAAGATCGCCGCTTCATCACCGGCACGGGCCACTACACCGACGACATCAACCGGCCGGGCCAGGTTTTCGCCTACTTCATCCGCTCGCCGCACGCCCACGCCACGATCAAATCGATCGATGCGAAGGCCGCGTCCGGCATGCCGGGCGTGCTGGCGGTACTCACCGGCACCGAACTCGCGGCCGACAAAATCGGCAATCTCATCTGCGGCTGGATGATCCACTCCAAGGATGGCTCGCCGATGAAAATGGCGGCGCATCCCGTGCTCGCCAACGGCAAGGCCTGCCATGTCGGCGATGCGGTTGCTGTGGCGGTCGCAGAGACGCTGGCGCAGGCGCGCGATGCCGCCGAGAAAGTCAAAATCGACTACGCGGTGCTGCCTGCGGTCGTCGATCCGGCGGCGGCGCAGAAACCGGGCGCGCCGCAAATTCACGATGTCGCGGCGAACAACACCATCTACCAATGGCATCTCGGCGATGCCAAAGCGGTCGATGCCGCTTTCAAGTCGGCAACGCACGTCACCAAGCTCGATCTGGTCAACAATCGCCTGGTGCCGAACGCCATCGAGCCGCGCGCGGCAATAGGCGATTACGATTCCGGGACCGGCAGCTTCACGCTCTGGAACACGACGCAAAATCCGCATGTGGCGCGCCTCGTCATTGCCGCCTTCGTCGGCATGGCGCCGGAGCACAAGCTGCGGGTGATCGCGCCTGACGTGGGCGGCGGTTTTGGCTCGAAAATTTTCATCTATCCCGAGGAAGTCGTGGCGCTGTGGGCGTCCAAGCGCGTCGGGCGGCCGGTGAAGTGGGTTGCGGACCGCTCGGAAGCGTTCTTCGCCGATGCGCATGGCCGCGATCACGTCACGCACGCCGAGATGGCATTCGATGCCGAAGCCAGGATCGTCGCACTGCGCGCCAAAACCATCGCCAATCTCGGCGCCTATATGTCGACCTTCTCGTCGTCGGTGCCGACTTATCTCTACGCCACGCTGCTGTCGGGCCAGTACGAGATCCCGCAAATCTATTGCGAGGTCGACGCGGTCTATACCAACACGGTGCCGGTCGATGCTTATCGCGGCGCCGGGCGCCCCGAAGCGACGTTCGTCGTCGAACGGCTGGTCGAGATCGGCGCCCGCGAAATGCGGCAGGATCCGGCGGAGCTGCGACGCAAGAACTTTATCAAAAAATTTCCGCATCAGACGCCGGTGATCATGAATTACGACGCCGGCGACTACAACGCCTCGCTCAAGAAGGCGATGGAGCTTGCCGACTGCAAAGGTTTTGCCAAGCGCAAGCGCGAGTCGGCGCGGAACGGCAAGCTGCGCGGCATCGGTTTTTCGACCTATATCGAGGCGTGCGGCATTGCGCCGTCGCAGGCGGTCGGCTCGCTGGGCGCCGGCGTCGGTTTGTGGGAATCCGCCGAGGTGCGGGTCAATCCGACCGGCTCCGTTGAAGTCCTCACCGGCTGCCACGCCCACGGCCAGGGCCACGAAACCACATTCGCGCAACTCGTCTCCGAGCGGCTCGGCATTCCGATCGACAATGTCTCTATTGTCCACGGCGACACTGACAAGGTGCAGTTCGGCATGGGCACCTATGGCTCGCGCTCGGGCGCGGTCGGCATGTCGGCGATTGTCAAAGCGCTCGACAAGGTCGAGGCCAAGGCCAAAAAGGTCGCCGCTTACATGCTCGAAGCGGCCGAGGGCGACATCGAGTTCAAGGACGGAAAATTCAGCGTCGCCGGCACCGACAAATCGGCCGCCTGGAACGACGTCACACTCAATGCCTACATCGCGCACAAATTCTCCGGCCAGGAATTGGAGCCCGGCCTCAAGGAGGGCGCGTTCTACGATCCGATCAACTTCACCTTCCCCGCCGGCTGCCACATCTGCGAAGTCGAGGTCGACACCGACACCGGCAACACCGAGATCGTCGCCTGGACCGCGGTCGATGACTTCGGCGTGATCGTCAATCCGATGATCGTCGAGGGCCAGGTCCACGGCGGCATCGCGCAGGGCGTAGGCCAAGCGCTGTGCGAGGGCGCGATCTACGACAAAGAGGGCCAGCTCGTTACCGGCTCCTTCATGGACTACTGCATGCCACGCGCCGACCACTTGCCGGTGATGAACGTCGATACGACGGTCACCAAATGTCCGTCCAATCCGCTCGGTATCAAGGGCTGCGGCGAAGCGGGCGCCATCGCCGCGCCGGCCGCCGTCATCAACGCCATCACCGATGCGATCGGAACCGAAGACCTCGCCATGCCGGCAACGCCGCAAGCGGTGTGGGCCGCGCTGCAAAAGTTGAACAGGATACCGCGCGCGGCGTGAATAAAGAATCTCCTTCTCCCCGCGTGCGGGAAGAGGTGGCTAGACAGGGATAAACGGAGGACTGCGATGTACGCCTTTACCTTCCACCGTCCGCAGACAGTGCGGCAGGCGGCGAGCCTGCTCGCAAAGAACGAGGACGCCAAATTGCTGGCCGGCGGTCACACGCTCTTACCGACCATGAAGCTGCGTCTTGCGAGCCCGCCGCAGCTCATCGATCTGTCGCTCATCGAGGGACTGGCCGGCATCGAGATGAGCGGCCGTTCGCTCACCATTGGGGCGATGACGCGCCACAACGATGTGAATACCTCGCCGGTGGTGCAACAGGCCATTCCGGTTTTGGCCAAACTCGCCGGTATGATCGGCGATCCGGCGGTGCGTCACATGGGCACGATCGGCGGCTCGGTCGCCAATAACGATCCGAACGCCGATTATGCGGCGGCGTGCCTTGGTCTCGGCGCCACCATCATCACCAACAAGCGCCGGATCAAGGCCGACGATTATTTTACCGGCATGTTCTCGACCGCTCTCGAACCCGCCGAGATCATCACCAAGGTGAGCTTCCCGGTGCCGAAGAAGGCGGCGTATCAGAAATTCCGCAATCAGGCGTCGCGCTATGCGCTCGTCGGGGTGTTCGTTTCGAAGCGCGGTAGCGAAATCCGGGTCGCGGTGACTGGCGCGGGCGCCAACGGCGTGTTCCGCGTCCCCTCGTTCGAAGAGGCTTTGAAGAAGCGATTTTCGCCGAAATCGCTCGAAGGCCTGACCATTCCGGCCGACGGCATGAACAGCGACATCCACGGCAGCGCCGAATACCGCGCCCACCTCGTCGGCGTGCTCGCCCGCCGCGCGGTCGCGGAGGCGATCGGGAAGTAAGATTTGCTCCGTATCCTTTTATTGTCATGCCCCGCGCAGGCGCATAGGCGTTAAAATGATCGTTTCATTTTTTGATAGCACCTTTGGCGGGGCGGTTCATAGATATTGCGTGCGATGGTGGCGTAGCATCGTTGCAGGCGCATCAACGA
>Ga0074044_10005555_pt1 | contig 10264 bp, 8 predicted proteins | sample BogForMeECP23OM1_FD_94443 | JGI IMG/M metagenome (GOLD analysis project Ga0074044, IMG submission 94443) | Bog forest soil microbial communities from Calvert Island, British Columbia, Canada - Bog Forest MetaG ECP23OM1 | ecosystem: Environmental > Terrestrial > Soil > Wetlands ...
CTCACGCTCTACGGCGATCTGGACCAGTCCGTGATTGACGAGTTGCCGCCCGGCCGCCGGCCCGTCGAAACGCGCGTCACCTCCGAAGACAGCCTGCCGGGCGTGTGGGAATTCGCGCGCGAAAAGGTGAAAAAAGGCCGCCAGGTCTACGTCGTCTACCCGGTAATTGAAGAATCAAAAGCGGAACTGAAAGCCGCGGTCGCGGAATTCGAGCGCCTTTCCAAACGCGTCTTCCCGGAGCTGCGCGTGGGCCTGCTCCACGGCCGGTTGAAGAGCGAGGAAAAAGAGGCGGTGATTGAAAGTTTTCGCAAGGGGGAGATCAGTGTTCTGGTCTCCACCACGGTGATCGAAGTCGGCGTGGACGTGCCTAACGCCTCCATGATGGTGATCGAGCATGCCGACCGCTTCGGCCTGGCCCAGCTCCACCAGCTTCGCGGGCGCGTGGGCCGCGGGGCCGAGAAGTCCTTCTGCATCCTCATCGCGCCCAGAAAAATGAGCGAGGTGGCCAACGAGCGCCTCACCACCATGGTGCGCACCGGCGACGGCTTCGAAATCGCCGAGGTGGACCTGCGCCTCCGCGGCCCCGGCGAACTCTTCGGCACGCGCCAGCACGGTGAAGCCGGCTTCCACGTGGCCAATCCCCTGCGCGATTTTGAGGTGCTGGAGATGGCGCGGCGCGAGGCCCTGGCGCTGGTCGAAGCAGGCGAATCGCCGGAGCTCACGCGCCTTATGGCCTACCTCGGCCCGCAGTGGAAGCACCGCTACCAGCTCGCAGCGGTGGGATGAAAAAGTTGTGAGAGTGATCGCCGGCAAATACGGCAGCCGCCGCATCGCGAGCGCCCACGGCATGGCGCTGCGTCCCACCAGCGACCGCCTGAGAGAAACCCTCTTCGACATCCTGCAATCGCGCATTGCGGGCTGCTTCTTCGTAGACGGCTACGCCGGCACCGGCGCTGTCGGCATCGAAGCGGCCAGCCGCGGCGCCCGCCTCGTAGTGTTTCTGGAAAAACACCGCCCCACCGTTGCGTTGATCCGCAAAAACCTCGAGAGCCTCGGAATCACCGAGGGCGTCCAGGTGATCTCCGGAGAGGTTTGCCGCGGCCTCACGAAGCTGGCCGAGGCCGGCGAGCCTGCCGACATTCTGTTCTTCGATCCCCCCTACGAGGAGAAAGAAGAGTACGAGCGCGTGATGGAATCGCTGGCGGCTTCGCCACTGGTTGCCAGCCGGACGCAGATCATCTTCGAACGCACGAGGAAGCGGGCGCTGCCCGCCGAGTACGGCCCGCTGATTCGCGTCAGATCCGTGGTGCAAGGTGATGCCGCGCTCGATTTCTTCTCCCGAAGGTAGCCCCCGCTCTTTAGCCGTCACTTTTGCCGCCCTCTCTTGTTTTCTCCGCGCTCACTGCACTCTGGTCGCCTCCGAGGTATCCATTCTTCCTTCGTCCCCCACTCCTGGCACCTGGCCTCCCGCTTGCGGTGACAACCCTGATGAAGAGAGTGAACGAGTAAGTAGTTAGGGCACCGGCAAAGGGCCTTTGGATTTATCTGACATCTCATTCATCTAGAACTAATACATCCTTGCGTACTTACATTATTTAGGATACCCTGCCAATCTCCCGCGAGGTCAGGACGGCGCATCCGTTTCGGCCGCGTCGGCGGAAACGGAAGAAGCCTCTTCGACCCGCGGCTGTGGGGTTCATCCCCGAAAGGAGCACCTTCATGCCGAACTATCGCTTCGGAAAGCATCCACCAAAGGTTGACTATCGCACCCTAAGCTTCAAAGCTTATCTAACGCCAGCGATCCCTGCCCCGCCCGCTGCCTACAACGTGTTGACCACCAGGGTGTATCCCAAGCTGAACACCACGGACCCAACCACGCTTTTTCCCATGGACGGCAACGACACCCTGGGAGATTGCACCATCGCGGCCCTGGCCCACGCCGAGACCGTCTTTGATGGCCTGCTCGGTACGCGGACAATCATGCCCAAGACGGCCGTGGTCAAGCTGTACATGCACCTCACCGGTGGCGTGGACTCCGGCCTGAACGAGCTGGATGTCCTGAACTACTGGGGCCAGCATCCTGTTTCCGGGGAAAAGATCATCGCCTACGTGAAAATGGATCCCAAGAATCACACCCACGTCCAGCAAGCCGTCAACCTGTTTGGCGGCGTCTACCTCGGCTTCCAGGTTCAGCAGAACGCCGTTCAGGATTTCGACAACCACAAGCCCTGGACGCCGGGGCCGCTCACCAACGACGGGCACGCGGTCTATGCCGTTGCTTACGATCAGAATGGCGTGACCGTGCTGACTTGGGGAAATACGCAGCAAGGCACCTGGGGCTGGTGGGATGAGTGCGTGGACGAGGCCTACGCCATCCTGCCGCCGGAAGCACAGAAGCCCGGCTTTGCGCCCGGCTTCAATTCCGCGCAACTGAAAGCCGACCTGGCTGCCGTGGCGAACTGATTCGCAGGTGCGGGTTCTGCCTCGGCATCCAACGAAGGGGGTCCAACGGCCCCCCTTCGATTTCCTGGTACGACTAGAAGGCGCGCCGCCCGTCCCGCGCGCCAAGGCCGCTTGGTGCGCACGCGCGCCCTCACGCAAGGCGACGCAGGAGTGGGCTTCTTTGCGCTCTTGCAGCGGCGGCCCGCTGCGAAAAGCCGGTGCCTCCAGTCCTCGGCCTAGCGGTAACAGCAGGCGTACCAGCCATCCGGGACTTCACCCTTCCTGCTCTGCGAACTCCGTTTCCTCCGGCACGGCTGTATAGCTCTCGAAGAAGATTTCGTAGCCGTCCGGGTCCGACATTCCCGTGACCCACATGCCGTTGCCCACGAACGGCCGTTGGGCCTTGATCCCCCGCCGGGTGGCTTCCCGATAGATCGCCAGGGCGTCTTGACAGATGAAGTAGATCGATACGCCCACCCCCACTTTCCCTTCGGGTGCCCGGCCTTCCTCCCCTTCTTTCGGGAACTCCTGGAGCATGAGTGCCGCACCGCCGTTCTCGAGCCAGCACCAGCGCAGCTTGCCCTCGACGATCCAATTCCATTTCATCGAGAACCCCAGGCCATCCACATAAAAGCGCAGGGACGCTTCGATGTCGGCGACCATGAAAAACGGCACGGCCTGCTGGACGTTCGTTCCGGGCTTTGCTTCGAGGTTCATGGGGAGGGCTCACCTCTGGCGCCGGACGCGCGAGGAACTCGCCGCACATCGGCGGCATTTCCGGACGTGTGAGGCGTCCGGCAGAGCCACACCGTCACAGATCGCACGGATGCAATCGAGTTGCTCTCACTCCCCCGGTGCGTTACGGCTTGGGAATGCCGAACATGCCTTTCTTCTTCTGCTGCGGCTGTGCCGCGGTCTGCGGCTGGCTGGAATCGCCCGAGGTGGACCCGCCCATGCCGCCGGGCAGGACCTTGGGATCCTTTACCGTGCCTTTTACGCTGAACGGAAGGGGAATGGCGCCAACGCTGTGCTTTGCCACCTGACCCAGAACGCCGCCGATCAATTTCTGCGGGGAAGCGCCGCCGCTTTGCTGTTCGCCTCCCGAGCCGCTCAGGGTCGCGGTGCCCGCGAAATCGAGGGTCTCGTCGAAGCCCATGCTGCCGTGGACTTCGGCCTTGGCGATGCTGGTTTCTGCCGTGGTCTTGGTCGTATAGATTCGTCCGCCGTGGATGTTCAGGTCGCCGTCAATGGCGCTGAACGTGGTCACCCCTCCGCCTCCCCCGCCCGACTGGCCGCCGCCAAAGATATGTTCGACCTTGGTGAGTTGCTGCAAAGAGCTAACCTGCACGCCGGGCAGCGTTCCGTTGCGCAGAGCGAAGCTGCCCTGGCCGGTGAGCGCGTTCAGCAGGTCTCCGCCGAGCGCGCCGCCGACCTGCAGCTTCGCTTCCGCCCGGCCAGTGATCTTGCCCTTCGTGCCGGGATCGGCAGCCGCCACTTTCTCCAGGTCGAGCTGGGTGAGCTGGATGTTCGCGGAAAAATGTTTCGTGCCGGTGTCCAGCCGCGTCGCTACCGTGAGCGAACCGCCGTAGACGGACATGGAGAGGGGAATCTCGATGTGGTCGCCGAAGGCTTTGACGTCCGCGGAGACGGCAGTAACTTCATAGGGCGCGAAGCGAAGTTTGTCGGCCGTGATCTTACCCGTGCCCACCGACTGCGGAGTGGGATGCGTGGAACTGGCCGCAGCCTTCTGGAGGTCGGGAATGGAAAACTCCCCTTTCACCCGCCCGGCGTCGCCCACTTCCATTTCGTAGTTGACGGTCGCGGCGCCGCTCCCGATCTTTACTTCCCCGGAGCGAAAACTGATCGGTGGCGCGCCGGCCGCAACGACCTTCACGCCCGACAGCGGGATGCGGCCTTCCCATTTCGACATCCCATTGGGAGAAAGGTCGATGCCGCTCAAATCCACGCTGACGCCAGAAATCTTTACCGAGGCCGGCTGCACGGATTTGCCGCGCACATCCACCAGGCTCAGTTCGGCATCCTTCACAGACACGGCATCGAGCGTGAAGGCGGAAGAACCGGACGAAGGAGCACTGGGAGCCTTCTGTCCCGCGCCGGGAGCCGAAAAATCGTAATTCGTACGGCCGTGCTCGTCCGTGGCCAGCGCCACGTGGGGCTTCACGATTTCGACCGAGCTGACCTCCACCGCCCCGTGCAGCAGCGCGGCCAGCGAGACGGATACACGGATGCTGTCGGCTGTGAGCAGATTCACGTCCGCGAATCCTGCGGGGGGACCGAGCGTTACATTCTCGATGGTGGCGCCCACGGAGGGGAGCAGCCTGGCTCGCAGCGCCCCCATCTCCAGCTTGCGCCCGGTTTGCTTCTGCACTTCCGATTCGATCTGCGGACGGAAACGGTCCACGTTCACGACGTAGGGGACGAGTAGTCCGATGACCACCAGAACTCCAAAAACGATCAGAACGATTTTTGCCCAGCGCGGCATGGAATCCTCCTCTCGCCTCCCCGCTGCCATCCTCGCAGTTTTGGGGGACGGCGGCAAGTTCCTGAGAGGCAATGCAGCGGCACGGGACGCGGACACGGGCAGCCCTGTGCGGTTATACTACTGGCCCATGAGCGCCACTGCTGCGCGCGGTTACGCGCCATCGGAAGAAGAGCAGCGGGCCGGTGGCGAGCGCCCTGCGCGTCCGCTCGGCTCGGCGTGGGACTGGCCGCAAACCGGCATCTGGAGCGGCGTGCTCGTGCTGCTGCGCGGGCCGGCGCCGCCGCCTGGCTGGCCGGCGGGTCCCTTCTTTCCAGACCTTTGGATCCGCGGCGGAGCGAATTGGGAGCTGATCTGCCTCTCCGCCCTGTTGCACATCCTGCTGATCCTCTTCCCGATCCGGATGCGGTTCCTTTCGCATGGGGCCGGCGCAACGCCTGAATCGAATGCGTCGGTTGCCTGGATGGGCTCTTCCAAGGTCCTGCTGCCGTACATCCCTGCCCTGCGGAAGGATGTCCGCAAGGCTGTGGCCCGCGCGGAAACGGCGCCGCGCGGCGCCCACGCGTTCGATCCGCTGCAAACCATTGTGTCGAAGCCCAAGGTTGCCACGCACCCGCGCCAGACCCTGATCGAACCGGCCGCGAAGCCGGAAGCGCCGAAGATCCTCACGCCGCTGCCCGACATCGTGGAGTGGCCGAGCCAACCGAAGCCCGCTCCGCGACGCCACCTTCACCTGAATCCGAACGCTCGGATGCGGCAGAGGCTGGCGAGATCGCGTCCGCGCACCCAGGCGCCGGACGTGCCCATTTCTCACGCGCTGCCGGAAATCACCTTCTCTTCACAGCATCCCGATTTGCCCAAGCCGGCGCTCGAAGTGAAGACCAACGCCCGGCCGACGTATGCCACCCAGAAGCGCCCCGACGAGGAGGCGCCGGATGTCCCGGCGACGATCAATCCCGAAGCGCCAGGGCTGCGTCTGGTGGCGCTCTCGGAAAATCCCGCGCCGCCGCCGGCGGAGTTGCAGGTGCCGGTAGGAAATCTGACCGCCCAGTTTGTGAAGTCGCCGGATGGAGCCACGGAGGGTGCGGCCGGGAGCGCATCCACTGAAAAAGGGCTGGACGCATACAGCAAGCGAGCCGGCGGCGCACGCAGCGCCCCAATTCCCGGCATCGCCATTGTGGGGGCAAATCGCGGGCCCGTCTCCAACATCGCCGGGCCGCCGGCGGCCCCGGGAATGGGTGCGAGCGGGTCCGGGCTCGCGCCGCCTCGGCCCGGCGCTCTCGGCCTCGGCCGGCAGCCAGGCGCGCCCGCAGCTCACAGCGAGGGGAACCACCTTCCCGTGCCTTCGATTCAGGAGCGCATCAGATCGGCGATTCAGCCGGAGGATCTGCTGGAGCCGGGGCGCATCTATACGATCCACGTGAGCATGCCCAACCTGGCCAGCGTGACGGGCACCTGGACGCTCAAATTCGTCGAGCTGGATGAAAACGGCAAGGAGATCCCCGGCGCCATGGATTCCCCGTCGGTGGCCGGGCCGGTGCCGCTGCGCAAGGTGGATCCGAAATATCCGCCCGCGTACATCAACGCGAAGGTGCAGGGGGACGTAATTCTGTACGCCATCATCCGGCGCGACGGCTCGGTGGACAGCATCGAGGTGGTGAAGAGCCTGGACCCGCAGCTCGACCAGAATGCCATGGAGGCGCTGGCGCGATGGAAATTCCAGGCGGCGCAACGCGAAGGCCGCTCCGTGGAACTCGCGGCCATCGTACGCATCCCCTTCCGAGTAAACACCGGGCTGTTCTGAACGGGCCGCAACAAAACCGCGGAGACTTCAAACGCTTTGCCCCTGACGCCGTCGCCCCGAGGGTCACAACAGGATTAAGATTTCTAAGCATCGAACCGCAGGGCTGATGCCCGGCATTTTCCGGAATCGCGCTGCGCCGGAAGGGCAGAATCCACAGGCGGTTCGCGACGATCCCTCGCCCTGCGCTACACCGCGCAGGAAGTTGCGGCTAGGAAGCCTCGCGGCCCGCGGCCTCACGGAGTTTGACGAGCGCCCAGAGCGTGTGGTTCACGGGCGTGGGCACGCCGAGCTCGGCGCCGCGGCGGGCCACGAAGCCATTTAGCGAGTCAATTTCGGTGGGGCGGCCGCGTTCGACGTCTTGCGCGGTGGAAGAAGTCGCGGGGCCCAGGGCGCCGGCGAGCTTCAGGCCCAGGGCCAGGAGATCCACATCGGGCATGCGCACTCCCGCGGCGCGGGCCACGGCGGCAACCTCCTCTGCGGCGGCCGCCATCACGCGCCGCACGGGCTCCATGCGGCCGGCGAGCCCGTAGCTGGCGCGGCCCAGCGCGGAAACGGCGTTGCCGGCGCAGTTCCACACCAGCTTCACCCAGAGTTCGCCTTCGATGTTGTCGCTCACGCGGCAGGGCACGCCGGCGCGCGCGAACAGTTGGGCCACGCGCGCGACCACGGGAGCGAGCGACGCGTCGCCGCCCGGTCCCATCACCAAGTCGCCACGCCCGCTGTGCTTCAGATGGCCGGGAGCGGACATTGCGGCGCCCACATACACAACGGACGGCACCACGGCCGGCGATGGAGACGGGCCCGCGGCGCGCAGCGCTTCACGAATCACGGCGGCGTTCTCGACTCCGTTTTGCAGGCTGACCACGATGGCCCCGGCGCGGAGGTGCGGGGCGAGCGACTCCGCGGCAGAGGCGGTGTCCAACGTTTTGACGCACAGCAGGACCATCTCCGCGCCGCGAGCGGCGGAGGGGTCGGTGGAGGTTTCGAGCCGGAAGTTCTCCTGAAACTCCGGGCTGTCGAAGTACAAACCGTCGCGGGCGAGCACGGCAATGTTCGAGCCGGGGCCCGGCCGGCCCAGGAACGTCACGGGACACCCCGCGCGCACCAGCCGGCCACCAAAATAACAGCCCACCGCGCCCGCTCCGACCACAACCACGCGCGGCCAATCACCCGCTCCCGCCACTGTCGCCTCCTCGCGCCCGCGTTTCCGCTCGTCCACGTCTCCCCGCTCCTCCGAACTTTGCGCCTCAGCCCGCCGCAGGCGGAAGAGGCCGCACATCCATTATGGCGTCCCCATGCTGTGAATCGGAATTTCCCCGCTCCAATCTCAAACCGTGATCGCGCGGAGCAGCCGCTCGATGTCTTCCTCCGTATTGTAAAGATAGGGGGCCACGCGCAGCGCCTGATTGCGCAGGCTGACGTAAATCTTCTGCTCCCGCAATCGCCGGTAGAGGGAAACCGTGGCCTCGGGAGAGCGCGCAGCGATGCACAGGTACGGCCCGCGAGCATCGGGATTGCGGGGACTGGCCAGGACGCAGCGGTCGGCCGGGAGCCGCTCCTCGAGGGCGCAGAGCAGCGCGCGGTTGTGGTCGCGCACGGTCGAGGGTCCGGCGCGGAGCACGAATTCGAGCGATGCCGCGAGCGCGGAAAGATGGAAGAAGCTGGCCGTCTCCGCCACATCCCAGCGGCGCGCGCCCGCGGGCGGCTGCCAGGCGTAGCGTCCGGAGGCATCGGGATCGAAGGCCAGGTCGTGGAAGTCCCGCTCGGACGACGCGGCCATCCAGAAAAACGGCGCGGGAGCCATGCGTTCGGTGTGCTCGCGGCGGGCCCAGACAAATCCGGTGCCGTAGGGACCCAGCAGCCATTTGTACGCCGCGCACACGGCGAAATCGGCGCCGAGGCCGCGGAGATCGAGAGGGAGGGCGCCGCACGCTTGCGTCACGTCGAGCAGCAGCCGGCAGCGCGTTCCGGCGAGACCTGCGGCGAGCGCGGGAACGTCGAGCAGGGATCCGTCGTCAAAGCGCACCAGACTGGCGCTCACCAGGCGCGTGCGAGGAGAGAGCTGGTCGAGAAAGTCCTGGGCGCGAGGGAACCGCTCGCGCGGCGAAACGAAGCGCAGCACCACGCCGCGCGCGGCGGCCAGCGGCGCCCAGGTGCACACCTGCGCCGGAAACTCGCCCCGGGCCACGAGAATTTCATCTCCCGGCTCCCAATCGAGCGCCCCCGCGATTCCGATGAGCCCCGTGGAGGCACCGGTGGTCAGGCCGATTTCTTCCGGAGCGGCCCCGGTGAGCTGCGCCAGCAATCCACGGACGCGCGCGGGGAGGTCGAAGTAAAAAGATTCCTCGATGCAGTAGGGGCGCCGCTTCCACTCGAGCGAGGCCTCGAGAGCCTTGACCGCCGCGCGAGGCAGGGGGCCCTGCGCGGCCATGGCCAGGTAGGTGGCATCCTCAAATTCGAAGAAATCGTTGCGCCAGTCGGTGGAAGCGCTCACGGCCATCCTTTCCGCACCGCTCTCTTGCGATTCCCGCGCGCAGCAGGAGAGAGCGGGCATTTCATCGCCGCGCTAAAAATATTCCCGCAACGCGCGGAATGCCTGCAGAACGAGCAGTTTCCCCGGCCCGCTGGCCAGCGCGTCGTGCTCGAATTCCCAGGTTCTGGCGTGCGGAATGAATACAGCATTCAATCCGACCGCAAGCGCCGGGTTGATGTCGCTGCGGGGGCTGTTGCCCACCATCCAGCCGTGCGTCTTGACGATGCGGTGACGCTTCACCAGCGCACGGAAGGTGCGCGAGTCCTTCTCGGCCACGATTTCGATGGCCTGAAAGTGCACCTGGACGCCGGACTTCTCCAGCTTTCCGGCCTGTTCAGCGGGCTCGCCCTTGGTGCACAGGATGAGGCGGTGGCGCCCGGCCAGGTAGGCGAGGGTATCGGCCACGCCCGCGAGCAGCGTGGGGGGCGTGGCGGCGAGTTCGGCCACCAGCCCTCCGATCTGTTTCACAAGCTCCCGCCGGGCGATGTTCCCGGCGAGCTTCAGATAGGTTTCTTCGAGCGCGCCGTGGAAGCTGCGCACGCCAAAACCGAACTGGCGGATGTTCCGGCGCTCCGTCTCGTTCAGTATGCGGCGCACGTAGGGACGCGAAAAACCCAGGTGCTCGAGCAATCCGAGGAACTCGTCGATCACGCGCTCAAAATGGACCTGATTTTCCCAGAGCGTGTCGTCGGCGTCGATTAGCAGGGTTTCACGCCACATGTGAGGTTGAATCTCTCATTATCGCAGAAGGGTGCGGGAATTGCGCACGGGACGGGCAGGGGCCGCGGGTCAATTTGGCCGTGCGGCCAGGCGCCACCGGCGCACGGCAACGAAACACCAGACAAATTCCACAATGCCGAACGGCCAGGCTCCCTGGAGAAATCCGTAGGCCGAGGCCATCAGGCAGGACGCGGCGAACGCCAGAGTGAACGCCGGACTTCGATTCTCGAGCGCGTAGCAGACCATCATTGCCGTCACCGCGAAC
>Ga0074044_10005556_pt1 | contig 10263 bp, 10 predicted proteins | sample BogForMeECP23OM1_FD_94443 | JGI IMG/M metagenome (GOLD analysis project Ga0074044, IMG submission 94443) | Bog forest soil microbial communities from Calvert Island, British Columbia, Canada - Bog Forest MetaG ECP23OM1 | ecosystem: Environmental > Terrestrial > Soil > Wetlands ...
TACAGCGCCTGGCGGAAGCGGGTAAGACATTTGCCGAATTCGACAAAGCGCAGGTTTTGGCTGCGTAGGGTCCGAAACCTGCAAGAGGCAGCGCCAGCGACAGGGGGCTCGCTGCGCATCTGACAAACACGTGGCACTTTGCGACCAAGCGGGAATGGTGAGAGCGGGAGAAGAACTCGACCTCGTCCGGCTGCAGCCGTTCCTGCGCGAGCGCTTCGGCGACAACGGATCCGTTTCGGTCGAACAGTATCCCAGCGGCCACTCCAATCTCACCTACCTCGTGCGAGTGGGGAAACGGGAAGTCGTGCTGCGGCGCCCACCCTTCGGCAGCAAGGTTCGGTCGGCGCATGATATGGCGCGCGAGTATCGCGTGCTGTCAAAACTGCACACCGCCTACCCCGCTGCGCCGAAGGCCCTGCTCTATTGCGACGATTTGTCGATTCTCAATGCGCCCTTTTATCTGATGGAGCCGATTCGCGGAGTGATCGTGCGCCGCGAGCCCCCTCCGGACCTGCCCTTTCCCCCGGAGACCGCGCGGCGATTGAGCGAAGCGTTCCTCGATAACCTCGCGCGTCTGCACCGCCTGGACTACGCTGCGATCGGCTTGGCAGATTTGGGCAAGCCGCAAGGTTATCTCGAACGCCAGGTCAAGGGCTGGATCGAGCGTTACCACAATTCGAAAACGCACGACCTTCCGGAAGTCGAACGCATTTCTGCGTGGCTCATCGAACGAATGCCGACCAGCCAGGAGACGGCGCTGATCCACAACGACTACAAGTACTACAATGTTATGCTCGACCCCAACAACGCGACGAAGATTGTGGGGGTTTTAGATTGGGAGATGTGCACGCTGGGAGACCCGCGGACGGACCTGGGAACGACCCTGGCGTATTGGACTGATCCGCAAGATCCGGAAGAGTTTCAGGAGATTCGCAGCGCGCCGACCGCACTACCGGGCACACTGACGCGTGCGGAGTTGGTTGCGCGCTACGCGGCAGCAACCGGCCGCGATCCCGGCGACATGATCTTATATCTGACGTTTGCCCGCTTCAAAGTCGCCGTCATCATTCAGCAGATCTACTACCGCTACGCCCAAGGATTGACGCATGACGCACGCTTGGCTGCGATGCCGAAGAGAATCCATACATTGCTGCGCGCCTCATGGCATTGCGCAGAAAGCGGAACGATATGAGTGCCTGGTCACTGCGGATAGTAACGGACCAACCACTCGGCGACGCAGCAGGGCTTGCTGGAGGATTGACTTTCGACATGGATAAAGAACACGGAGTCCACAAACGCATGGGACGGGACGGCTCCTATGGAGGCTGGCACTCAGCCCACACCGGCATCGGCACGCTGCCGGTCGTCTATTTCGGAACCGAGCAGCAGAAGCGAAAATATCTTCCGAAGCTGGCTAAACTCGAGATGCTGGCCGCCTATGCGCTCACCGAGCCTCTGGCGGGGTCGGATGCGTTGGCGGCGCGGACGCGGGCCGATCTCGCACCGGACGGAAAACATTACCTCCTTAATGGGCAGAAGATGTGGATCGCTGGCGTATTTGACAGTCCATGGAGACAGAGTATCCTGTCGGGTTTCCAACTGGCCCGGATTTTCTCGTACCACAGCGGACATCCTTTCAACTTGCTGGCGGGCGGCGAGGTGAACGGCGACAATCACACCACCAATGAACGTCCCATTGGAGCCCCGCGTGACACGGGTCTGGGACCGGACTACATCGACTTTGACATGCGCCTGACCTGGGCGCACAAACTAAGCGAGAGGGCTAACCTGCAGTTTACGGCGGAAGGATTCAACATCGCGAACCGGACAAATTTCGCCAGTGTAAACAACGAGGTAAGCCCCCTTTTCGGGTTCGCTCCAGGGTTCACGACGTTCAACGTGCATGGAATTCGACCGGTCACGGCCCTTCCCGGCGGCGGGACGGCTACTTCCAGCACGCCGCTGGCGTTCACCTCCGCCTTCCCCGAGCGCCAGGTCCAATTAGGGGTGCGCTTTTCATTCTGAGGCAGGCGCTGAAGCGGGCGCTTCCGTTCGTCGAAGGCGCTGCGGCTATTTCATTGGGGTTCGCTAGGGCATTTTCAGGATTGCTGTGGTGTGCACGAAACAGCAGGTCCTCCACTCCGCTTCTGATTCCCTTCGGGAATGAGAAGCTCCGGTCGGGATGACAAATCCGTAACGGGGAAAACGATTAGGTCCGCCGCATTCCCAGATTGGGACGGAGTTTACTGTTTAGTAACCGGGTACCCCCCTCCCCCCTGATCTTGTGGAATCATGGGGTTAGAGCCGGACTACCATCAAAATCTTTGAGTTTAAAGGACTTACACGCAAAATCTAGACAACATGGGAGTTAAGGCGGGCGCGAACGAATCTTCCGTTCCATGTTGGAACTCAGAGGTGTTCCGGCATTTGGAGCGGGGTCTACAAGCCGCCCTCGCCTGGGGCAAATTGTCAAAGATCGAAGATTATCTTACAGATAATGTATCCTGCAGTAGATTATCGGATTTGGGCCATGCGGTCAACGCTAAAACGGTCTAGCCGTCAGGCTGAGGCCATGCCCTTGGCGGTATATTTCCTCAGTTCCAGCCTGGCAATCAAGGCGCGATGGACTTCATCCGGGCCGTCGGCGATGCGCAGTGTGCGGATGGCGGCAAACATTTCGGCAAGCGGAAAATCGCTGGAAACTCCGGCGCCTCCGTGCATTTGAATTGCCTGGTCGATAATCTCCAGCGCAATGTTGGGAACCGCAACTTTGTCTGTGAGATTTCACTGCGAGCTCCTTTGGTGCCGACTTCATCGAGCATCCAGGCGGCCTTGAGGGTAAGAAGGCGGGCTTGCTCGAGCATGATGCGGGCGTTAGCAATGACATCGGCATTAGCGCCCAGGTCGGCCAGAGGTTTGCCAAAGGCCACACGCTGAAGCGAGCGGCGGCACAAAAGTTCAAGCGCGCGCTCGGCCGCTCCCAGCGTGCGCATGCAATGATGAATGCGCCCGGGAATGTCGATCACGACATCACAGGTCAAACGCAGAGATCTGGAGACCGAACTGGCTAGTGGTTCGGTCGATCTGGCGATCGACATCCCCCCATGACGGTAAGCGATCGCATTCGGCATAAGTGGCTCCTGAATGAAGGATTCGTGGTCATCGCCCGGCGGGGTCACCCGGCGATCGCAGGCAAACTCGACCTGGACACTTATCTGTCGCAGCGCCATATTCAGGTCTCCTCGCGGCGCCACGGTCCCAGCCTGATCGACGTCGAACTTAACCGCCGGGGGCTTCGCCGGCAGGTGTTTCTGCGCAGCCAACGCAACCTCACGGCCTGCATGGTGGTGGGTAAGACGGATATGCTGCTGACCCTGCCGGAGCGCCATGCGCAATTGCTGAACACGGATTTGGTGAACCAGGTACATCCCTTCCCGCTCCAAACGCCCCGCCTCGAAGCCCACTTGTACTGGCACGAGAGTGTGGAGAATGATCCAGCAAACCGCTGGCTGCGGGAAGAAATCGAAAAGGTCCTGGCCCCGGAACCCCGACGGACGCAGGTGCGGCGCAAGCCAGGCAGCAAACGTCGCCGGGCCGGCTTGATGCTCGACTCCCGTCGGCCCCGCGCGTAGCAAACGCGATTGCTTTCTTATACCCGCACAAACGTCTTCTGAACTCTCAGAGCCAATGTATCGCTCTTTGTGGAAGGCAAGCTGCAGTATGATCTCTATCTTTGCTTGCGGAAATCCTTAGACTCCAACGATTTCCTCGACGGATGCGATATTGCGAAGTCAGTACCCCAACTCTTTCAGGTTGCACCTCATTCGTGGTACCTTCCGGCAAGTGGCTAAGTTCTCAGCAAAGTCCTGGAGCGGTTGCACGCACCCTAAGGTCTAAACGCCCTCGATCTCGTGCCGGTTTAACATCTACTGAGTCGGAAATAAGCCATGGACGACACCCGCTCCTTGACGAAGCAGTTGCAAAGCTTTTCCAGCGGTGATCGAGAGATCGCAGAAGCGATTCTGCGTGAAGTTCTCCCCACCTTGCACCAGATCGCGGTCAGAGAATTGCGCCGTGAACGCTATGTTGCGCCTCTGTCGCCCACCGAACTGATCAACGAGGTCTGGCTGCGCAGCCTACGGAAGGGCGGCTGGCAGATTAACAGCCGTGAGCACTTTTATGCGATCGCGGCTCTGGCCATGCGCAGAGTGCTGGTTGACTTCGCCCGGCAAAGGCTGGCACAGCGGCGGGGCGATGGCGAGAAGCCACATTCGTTGGACGAGGTACTTTCTCTCGAACGTAGTGACGAACGCGCCGACACGACCGATGCGGAAAGCGTCATTCAGATTGGAATGCTAATGGAGCGCTTGGAAAAAGCGATTCCCGATGCGGCGCGGATCGTCGATATGCACTACTTCGCCGGCTTTACCCTGCAGGAGATTGCTGATGTGACGGGCCTTACCTTTCGTCAGGTGCGGCACCTTTGGGAGAAAGGCCGGGATTGGCTGAAGGACCGGGTTTGATCGATCCGTCCGCATACCTCACACCTGGTTGGGCACGCAGGCTAGATCTTTTGCAATCTGATTGGCAAAGGCACTCGCGCTTTTCGGTCGTCGCGACGGGTCGAACTCAAGCGCCGAACTGATCAGATCGATAGAGGAAGAGGACAGTCCGAAGCTGAGTCCGGTTAACAACTCGCGCACGCGTTCCGGCAAATCCATCGAAGCGTCTGGCAGCAGCGTGGAGAGGCGTTGCCCGGTGAGCATTTCAATTACGATCTTCGCCAGGCTGTAAATGTCTGTCGAGGAATCGGCAAAGCCGATCGACTGCTCCGGGGCCATATAGTAGATCGTCCCTGCTGCGCGCGATAATCCATGAAGGGTTTCATCGGGGTCCTGGACGATGGCGATGGAGAAATCGATCAGTACCAGATCTTGCCCGGCTGGATTGCCATTGCGGATCATCAGATTTTCCGGCTTGAGATCGCGATGGCAGATTCCAACGGCATGAATCTCTTCCAGCGCGCTACCCGTTTGGCGCAAGTAGCTCGCGGTTTGCTCCGGTGAAAGTCCGCCTTTCTCCAACTTCTCGCGCAGGGTTTGGCCTTCGACAAAGTCCATCACGAGATAGCGTGATCCGGCTGGGGTCGTTCCATGACCAAAGATTCGGATCACGTTTGGATGGCAGATCTTTTCCAGTGCCAGTACCTCTTGCTGGAATCGCCTAACCATCCAATCCTTGTCCATCAACTCCTGACGAAAGATTTTGATGGCGCAAGATCGGCCTGCCTGCTGGAGGTCTTTTCCTTGCGCCACCGTGGCGAAACCTCCTCGGGCCAGGACGGAACCGACTTCGAAGCGGGAATCCAACACCGTGCCCGCAAGCTGCCCAATCTCCGGGGAAAGCGCCGCCAGACGCCACTCTCCAAGCGCCGGAAGTGTCTTGGCCGCTCGTTCGGCGCGTCTCTTGCGCCAGCGGTAGGCTCCTGTTACTCCAAGGCTTCCGCTAGCGGCGAAGCCGAGGATGGCTGGCCACGACAGCCAAATGGGTTTCAGAATGCTGAAAGTCTTGGCAGTCATTGTCGACCAGGGGCCGGAGCCCAACTGTGCCTGCACCTCCAGCGTATGCGCCCCAGAACGTACTTTGCCAAGATGAATATCGAGTTCGCGCTGCGTGATCCACGATGATTGTTCCGGCAAGAGCCGGTAGCGCACTCGGAGAGCGTTCCGCCGATCGAACTGCAAGGAGCCAATGTGTGCGACGACCTCGGCTCCGCTCTTGATCTCGTGCACCAGGTCGGCCATCTCAGCCTGACCACCGTTCAGCGAAAACGCCGACAGAAAAACCGAGGGCGGGTAATTAGGATGAAGCAGATCATCGGGAGGAAGCAGGTGGATCACGGAGTTCTCGGCTCCAAACCATATCGATCCGTCGGAATCTTCAAAGAACGAGTTCTGATTGGTGTCGACCGCGGGCAAGCCGTCGACACGATTCAAGTGCAGCCATTGTCCTTGCTGCGCCTGTTCGAGGTCGGCAACGTACACTCCGTCTGGAGTACCGCGCCACAGCCAGCCGCGCCGGTCGGAACCAAAGAAGTAGGTCCGGTTGTTCGCACCTTCGTTCTGAAATTGTTGAATCACCGGGCGAGGCGATCTCGGATCCTGAATCAGGGCGAATCCGGGAAGTGTGTCGTAAGCGTACCAGAAGTCACCCCGCTCATCCTCGGTCATGGAACCGCATTCGTTTTGAAGCAACCCATCTTTCGTGGAAATCGTGTGCCATCCGGATTTGAGCAGATGACTTAGTCCAACGGAAGAGCAAGTCCACAGATCACCTTGCCGGTCGAAGGCTATACCCTGGATAAAGAATTGCTGAGCGGTCGCCTTCTGCTGCACTTGAAAATTGGGTCCGTTCGGAACGAGCCTGTAGACTCCGGTGCCGCCCGCCCACTCGCTCCCGTCCGCAGCTCGCGCCAATTGCCATACTGGAAGCGGAGGCGAGCGTCGAAGTATCTTGCCGGCGGGGTTCATCTGAATGACGGCGACGTTGGTCGCGGGCACCATCACGGTATTGTTTGGTCCTGGAGAAAGGCGTCCTGCCGGTCCCGGCAAGACCCGCCAATGCGATCGGTCATTGTCAAGAATCTGGTTGTAGACGTCAGCCAAAGCGAAGACGTTGTCTCCAGTGTGCAGCACCGTCCAGACCGAGCCCTTCAAGCCATCGCGGGCCGACCAGAACTCCATCTTGGTGTGAAGCGGCAGGACGTACAGACCGGAGGTAGTGCTGATCCAAAGACTTTCATCTTTCCCCGGGACGGCTGTAATGACGTTCGGGCAGCCGTTGCTCCCGTTGAGCACGCGAAAATTCCCTGGGCGGCCCAGAGTAAGCTTTCCATAACTCGAGATCCCGATCGTCCCGTCGGCCATTTCAAACAGTGATGGAGACCCAAGGCTGGCCAGGCTGGGTGGTAGATTGATGGGTTCAGGATCCGATGGGCACTGATAGGAAGCTGGCGTACGCCCCCGCCACCATATGCATCCGAACCGGTCTCGCCAAACCACCGACATGTCTTGAGCATAGGCGCCGTTGATTCCTGTTTGTGCTGGGTGTCGTGTAACAGCAAGAGGAAGTCCGGGCTTCCAGCCGACAACCTCATCCGCGGATAGTTCGCAATAACCTTCGATACATCCGTAGAGAACATGCCCGGTGTGATCCAGCCGGTATTGCATCTGCTGCACCGGTTCCTGGATCACGTCTGCTTTCCATTCCTCTTGCACCCGCGAAATGCGGATGAGCGCAGCATGGTGCAGAGGGTCGTTGGGGGACTGTGCCAAAGTTGCCAGGAAAACATCCGGGGCGATTTGCGTGATTCCTGCCAGAGCCGCGCCCTCGAACCTCTTCTGAAGTTGCCCTTTGTGGAACCTGTAAACGCCTGTACTGGAGGCGATCCAAATGGCCCCGTCCGTGTCTTCGGCGAGACCCCTAACGATGGCTTTCGGGAACTGGTCTTTCAGTGGTTCGATGAATCGGGTCCCGTCAAAATAGTAGAACCCCTCCGATCCAGCCTCGCAACCGGCGAGCCAAAGCCTTCCACTGCGATCCTCGAATGGGAACATGCAGCCCTGGGGAGCATTGGGCGCAGTGATGTGCAGGAATGGATATTGCTGCGCGCTGGCCAGAACAGCCCAGAACAAGCCAAGAATGCAGATATAAGAAAGCCGCACACCATACCCTGCGGATTTACTTGCCGGAGATGCCATTGTTATGTAGGAGCCCGTGGTGCAAGTCAAGCTTCGTGGCATCCCTTCAGGCATGCCGCAACTGCCGTGAAATCAATATGCCTTTGGGATCTGGATTTGAAAAACCGACTTCCGCCATGGGCAGCTAGCGCCCTCGTCTTTGCCAGCATAGCTCACATCTCCATGTCTATGGGGCGGAGTCGGTATGCGTTCCCGGCATAGATGTAAATATTCTTGGCAAAAATGTCGCCTCCCTCCGCAGATATAGTCGAGAACTTCTGGCTGCCGTTGGGGTCAGCCGGCCGCAACACTGCAGACATTGAAACGCAGCGGTAGTGGGAGCTCCCCGGCTCATCGGCGAGTCTGTCCAGTCTATTTGGCTTTAAGGTACATCTGCCCAGGGAACAACACGTTGAAGAGGAGACAGAAAATGAAGATCCTAACGAAGACGCCTTTCCGAAATCCATCCGCCCTTGCCAGCACCATGCTGCCAGGCTTGCTTCTGGCCAGTTCACTCATGTTGGCCCAGACACCCATCGTCCCTGCTGTTCCCAAGAAGCCGGTTCCGGTGCCTGCCAAGAAGGCAACTCCGGTGAAGCCGGCGGTAGTCCCAGCCAAGTCCGTAGCGGTAATACCTGCCAAGCAACTCGCGGCCCCCGCACAGGCAGCATCGTCGACGGGACAATCGGCGATCGGTAGCGCATCTAGCGCGGCGACCGCAATTACGAACCAGAGCTCACAGGTAGGCTCGGGGGTCAGTTCTCTTGCGTCTCAGACGATCCCCAACACGGCTGTTAGCCCGTCGAATGCCTTGTCTTCAACGGGCTCAACGCCAGTCTCCTCGACACCTGGCGCAACAGCAGGCGATTCCCGCGCCCCGGTGGCAGGGCAAGGGGTGGGAACTATTCTCTGGCCGGGCGGTTGGACTCTAACCGCCTACGGTTGCTTCCGCACTGGCACCCGTCTGTTCTGCGATTTTGACACGACCAATCAGAAGAATTTGCAAGCCGGCACCAATATCTGGTCGGGGGGCGGGGGGGTTGATGTGGTCGATGACGGCGGCAAGATCACGCTTCGTCACAATGCCTTTTTCGTGGGCGATGACGGCAGCCAGTTCCAAACCGCGTACATCTCTCCGCAACCTGTGCGCTTTATTATTGAATACGACGACGTGGACCAACGCTACACTTCGATATCGCTCGTATTAGGCCGCCAGCGCATCCAAGCGATTCCCATCACGCCGATCGATCCGAGTCAGCCAGCCGGAAAGATGCCAGCGCGAGTCGTCGCGGGCGCCCCGGCTCCGGGAACCCAGCAGGCTACCCAGCCGGCAGCGAACGGGGCACTCGGCACAGCGACGAATGCCGTCAACAACGTGAACGGCCAGGCGAAGAAAGCACAGGGGCTATTGCAATCGGTGCAGGGTGCGGTTCAGCCTCACTGACTACTACGCCGACCGCGATCGAGGGGGAGTCACGGTTGGCGAAGCACATCCTCGTCGAGTGAAGTCTGAATCTGAACGTACGAGTGGCGGCAAGTCTCAACCTTAAGATGCGCCACCAACGAGATCGACAATGCCGTGCTCCCAGAAGTTAGCTGTGAAGATGCTGGAGAATTGAAAACTGGTTCCGGGATAATCCCGGTGCCACGCAGACCATCGCGTCGGAAGAGGTTGTGTAAAATGGTTTGCGATCTGATTCCCAAGCCAGCTCACTCGCGCCGACAAATAAAAGCTGTGACATCCGACCTCGCCGTCCCCACCTTTACACAAAAACGTAAAGGTGGGCCAGCCCCCATATCACGACAGGCAAGGGCACGAGTCGAGAAGCGGTGCCCGTGAAGTCCTACAGGCATATCCTTAATACTTATATAAACAATCCGGAAGCGAAATTCCTCGGTCCAGGCGGAAATCAGTGCAACCTCCAGACTCGCGGCATTCTGCAGCGTGACCACGTAATTGCACGGTTACATCGCTATTGCGGAAAAGAATTCAAACGGAAACTAGGACAGGGTCCGGTAGATCATGAGATCGATTTCAAATGTAAGGTTTACGGAAACGGGCGAATCGTGGCCGATCCCGAAACCCTGCGTCAATTAGAAGATTTCACGGAACGCCAGATCGCAAACGGAACTGGTCTCCACAGGAAACCCATCCGCCTGTTTAAGCGCGGCAAGACTGTGACCGCGAGAACGTACCAAAGAATAGCTACGTTTCTGAGGGAGCAGAAGGACTTGGCTCAATGAGTGAAATGGCGATTCTTCGCCAACTATCCGGTGCTTCTTGGAAGAACAGGCACCCTTGGGGTTGTACAGTGATCACTGTTTTTTGAGTCCCAGGGAGATCGGGTGGTGTAAATGTTTCGGGGAACACTGCTGGATTGGCGGTACGTCTGCAACCCCCGCAAGTGTAATTGAGAAATTGTGCTCTCACTGACAACTATCTGTGGCCTTCATGCATGTTCCACACTTGTATACCAGCCCCGAGGTGCACACCGGGCCGGGGGTTGGGCCGGGCGCCAGGGTA
>Ga0074044_10005557_pt1 | contig 10260 bp, 7 predicted proteins | sample BogForMeECP23OM1_FD_94443 | JGI IMG/M metagenome (GOLD analysis project Ga0074044, IMG submission 94443) | Bog forest soil microbial communities from Calvert Island, British Columbia, Canada - Bog Forest MetaG ECP23OM1 | ecosystem: Environmental > Terrestrial > Soil > Wetlands ...
CACTTCTCCACGCCACAACACATCAAGGACGCGGCCATCGCCGCGATCCAGGCGAATTTTTCGAAGTACACCGCCGTCGGCGGCACCACCGAACTGAAGGACGCCATCGTGCACCGCCATGCCGTGGACTTCGACTCCGATTACCGGCGCGAAGAAGCCGCGGCCTCGGTCGGCGGCAAGCACGCGCTCTTCAACGTGATTTCCGTGCTCGTGGACCATGGCGACGAGGTCATTCTTCCCGTCCCCTACTGGGTCTCGTTCAAGGACATGGTTCGTTACGCCGGCGGCACCTGCGTGCTCCTGCAGAGCGACGAAGCGCAGGGCTTTCGCGTTACCGCTGAGATGGTCGCGAAACTGGTCACCCCGAAAACCAAGCTCATCATCCTGAATTCACCCTCCAATCCTTCCGGAGCCGTGATGAGCCCGGAAGACATGACCGAAGTCGTCCGACTGGCTCACCAGCGCGGCATCTGGGTGATTTCCGACGAGTGCTACGTCTACCTGACCTACACGGGCAAGCGCTTCTCGGTGGGGTCGCTGCGCGAGTTCCGCGACCGCTTCATGGTCGTCGGATCGCTCTCGAAGACCTACGCCATGACCGGCTGGCGTCTCGGGTTCACGCTCGGCCCGGCGCCCATCATCACGGCCGTTCAGAAGCTGCAGAGCCAGTCCACTTCAAACCCGACCTCGATCGTGCAGAAAGCGGCGGCCGTGGCGCTCAAAGGTCCACAACAATGCGTCGAGGACATGCGCGCCGAATACGTCAAGCTGCGCGACCATGTGGTGAAGGGACTGCGCTCCATACCCGGCGTGAAATGCACGCTGCCGGAAGGCGCGTTCTACGCCTATCCCAACGTATCGGAATTCTTCGGGCGCAGCGGGATCAACTCGGCCTCTGATGTAGCCGGCAAACTTCTGCGCGAGGTGCACGTCGCCACCGTCCCCGGAGAAGGCTTCGGGACTAAGGAGCACATCCGCGTTTCCTACGCCACCTCGATGGCCGAACTTGACCGCGGGCTGGAGCGGATGCACAGGTTCTTTGGCGGACTGTAAGCCGGTCTGGATTGGCGAATAGCCTAGGATAGTATCGTGGCGAATAGCCGACTGAGACATTTTCTCCGAACTGCTGTCACTGGAGCCATATTCAGTGGTCTATTCGCCCCTGTTGTAGTGACCATGTATTTTGTTATTGCAGGTAGCAGCGGATGTCGTGCACTCACTATTTGGGGATTTAGTTATTCACTCATTAGGAGCTTCGTTTTTTTCATCCCAATGGTTTCGATGTTCGCCGTTCCACTCGGATCGGCTTGTGGCCTGGTCGGAGGACTTTGGCTTGGCGTAGCGGGACAGAATTGCCGTAGCAGGCTGTTGCTGATAATTCACGGTGCGCTTGCTGGGTTCGTATTGAGTCTGCTCCTTACTCTTCCCTTTTGGTTACGCAATCCACCGGACAGAGCAGACTTGAGAATGACTACGATGTATCTTCTAACTGTTGGTAGTTGCGTTGGCGCGGCAGGTGCGGCCTTATTCGGGCGCCTCCTAATGAGGCCGTACTAGATCACAATATCGCAAGCTCCCATGACCCAACTCTATCCACTCCTGATGTCGCCCGCCTTCGACCCGCGCCCCTGGGGCACGCTTGACCTTTCCGCCATCTATCCCAATCACAAATTCAACGAACGCATCGGAGAAGCCTGGCTTACCGGCGACAACTGCGTGGTGACGAACGGTCCGCTGGCGAATCGTTCGCTCGAAGACCTGAGCAAGGAATTCGGCCCCGAACTCGTAGGCACAGCCGCGCGCGATCCACAGCGCTTTCCGTTGCTGCTGAAGTTTCTGTTTCCGGAGGAAAAACTTTCCGTCCAGGTCCACCCCGACGACGCCACCGCGCAGCGTTTCGGCGAGCCCTGGGGCAAGACCGAATGCTGGTACGTGGCCCATGCCAAGCCCGGATCGCAGATCGCTCTCGGACTGAAGCCCGGCGTTACGGTGGCTCAATTCGAGCAATCCATCCACGAAAAGCGGGCGGAAGAACTGCTGAACTGGATCAACGTCTACCAGGGCGAAATGATTTATGTAGCTGGCGGCACGGTGCATACGCTCGGAGCCGGGGCCGTCATCGTGGAGACGCAGCAGCAGTCCGACACCACGTATCGTCTCTACGACTACGGGCGCTCGCGCCCGCTGCATCTGGAGCGCGGTCTGGCCTCGGTCAAGGAGCGCGTTGCCTCCGGCAAAGTGATTCGCCCCGCGCCTGTGGCCATCGACGGCGGCAAGAACCGACGCTCCTCGATGATTTTGGCCCCGTACTTTATGGTGGACTTGTTCGAGTTGAAAAATCCTCACGATTTTTCAACCATCGAGTCCGAAAAAGATGGGTCCGGGAGAACTTCCGTGCAGATACTAGTCGCGGTGGAAGGCTGCGGAGTTGTAGAGACGCATGGCCACGACCCCGTGACCATGGCCAAAGGAGATGCGGTCGTGATTCCGGCCAACCTCGACGCGTTTCAGGTTCGTCCACAGTGGACGGTCGAATTCCTGAAAGCCTGCGTACCGGGCGGTACCGTGGCTGAGCCGAAGACGAGACTGTAGGCCCGAACTCGACAATCGGGAGCCAGCTACTTTGGTTTTTCCGCGCCTTTGCTGCCCCAAAAACGATGGTTCGGAATAAGACTGCAGAGCTTGCCCCTGCCACAATGCAAAGGGAAATATAGGGATTGTCTAAGAGGTTGAACATCGCCGTGAAAGGCTTCGTCGTCAAACTTGGGGCTTCCATCCCTAAGTTGACGAGCCATCCCATAAGCGCACCGGCGGCCGCAAATGCAGGTAGTGAACGAACCCTGTAATGTCGGAAAACCATCCACGCAGGCAACCCCAGCAGGATCTCGGCAATGTATGAAATTACTAAAGCGTAGGGGGCAAAAATGAGGGGACTCAATAGAGCTAACCAGGAAAAGTGAGCCGTGCCTACGCTCTCTCCTGGAAACGGTATGTAGAATACAAACGGAACGATTAGAGGCGCACCTAAGAAGGCCCAGACTGTTCGCCGCCTGCTCGTCCGTGCCGCAATTATATCCGAATAGAGAAACCCGAACCGGTCCAGCGTAACAGGCTGTGAGCCTGTCGACTAGATCACAAAAGGTTCAACCGGCCGGTTACCTGGCAATCCCGGCGCTTTCCAATACTCCATTCGAAATCTACAATCTAGATTCAACACTGTGGCCAAAAATCCGCACTTCTATCCCGTAATCCTGGCTGGCGGCCGAGGCACGCGCTTCTGGCCACTGAGCCGCAAGCGCCGCGCCAAGCAACTGCTCGCGCTCGATGGCAAACAGACCATGATTCAGCAAACCGTAGCGCGCCTCGCACCCATGGCCGCGCCCAGCCGGTTCTGGATCATCACGAACGGCGACCTCCGCCCCGCCATTCTTCGTCAGCTTCGGAGGCTTCCTGCAAAGCAGATCATCGCCGAGCCTGCCGCGCGCAACACGGCTCCGGCGATTGGTTTGGCGGCATTTCTCTTGCTTCGTCACGATCCCGATGCCGTGCTCGGTCTGTTTCCCTCCGACCACGTCATCGCCGAGCCTGCCCAATACCGCGCGACTCTCAGCCAAGGAATCGAGATCGCTGCGGCCGTAGAAAACATCGTCGTGCTCGGCATCCGTCCGACTCGTCCCGAAACTGGGTACGGCTATATCGAGGCGGGGCCTCCAGATCATGATGGGGCTTTGTCCCTGCGCGTTCGACGCTTCACCGAGAAGCCGGATCTCGCCACGGCCAGGCAGTTTCTCGACGCTGGCAATTACTTCTGGAACAGCGGCATGTTTCTCTGGCGAGCCGACACGCTGGCGAATGCGCTGCGCGAGCATCTTCCCAACACCGCTCCGTTCCTCGAAAAGATTGCCGCCGCCTATGGCACGCGCAAATTCGCCGACACGTTTCGCAAGCTCTACCCGAAGTGCGAGAACATCAGCATCGACTACGCGGTACTGGAGCCGCGTTCCGCCAAGGGAGAAGGCCAGTCGCACATCTTCTGTCTACCTTCCGATTTCGGATGGAACGACCTTGGCTCCTGGACCGCGCTGCATGAGCACCACGTGGCGAAGGCGAAACCGGGCGATGGGAGCCTAGCCGCAGCGTCTGGAAGTTTTGCCTTCAACGCGAAGAACAATTACGTTCATGCCCCCGGCAAGTTTGTCGCCCTGGTCGGCGTGAGCAACTTGGTGATTGTCGAGACCGAAGACGCGCTGCTCGTCACCACGCTCGATCAGTCGCAGGATGTCGGCAAAGTGGTGAAGCATCTGGATGAGAAGAAGCTGCAGAAACTGGTGTGAAAGAGGCAGTCGTTGGTCGATGGTCGTTAGTCGTTAGCAAGCCTTTGACTCGCAATTACCAATAGGCTACCGAAGCGAACAACAGTCCGCGAACGACCAACGACTAGCGACTAACGACTGACTATGACCCAAATCAAGTTCGGTACCGACGGCTGGCGCGGCCTGATCGCCGACGATTTCACTTTCGATAACGTGCGCCGCGTGGCCGGAGCTATTGCCAGCTACGTCCTCAAGCACGAAGATCCCCAACGCGGCATCGTTATCGGCTACGACACGCGCTTCTTGTCTGACCGCACTGCTCGCGCCGCCGCTGAAGTAATCGCTGGCGCAGGCATCTCGGTGTTGCTGGCCAACGACTACGTGCCCACGCCCACGGTTTCCTACAACGTCAACAAGCTCGGCGCGGCGGGCGGCGTCATGGTCACGTCGAGCCACAATCCCTGGAACTGGAATGGCGTGAAGTTCAAAGCCAAATTTGGAGGCTCGGCCACGCCCGCGATCATGAAGTTGATAGAAGACGAACTCGCCGTCGGCGCCGACGCCAATGGCCACTCACCCACTCATTCTCAGAAAACGCGAATGAGTGGGGCACCCGCACCGGCGAAAATCGAAGACGTGGATCTGAAGCCCGCCTATGTTGAGGCGATCTGCCAGTTTGCCGACCTCAACCTGATCCGCAAAGCGAACTTCAAGTTTGCCATTGACTCGATGTACGGCTCGGGACGCGGAGTTTTGCCGGGCATCTTCGACAAGAATGGAATCCGGTACGTAGCGATCCGTCAAGAAGTAAACCCGTTATTCCCGGGCATTAATCCCGAGCCGATCCTGCCGCACGTCGCGCTGCTGCAGGAAACCGTGGTGAAAGAAAAATGCCACGCCGGCCTGGTCACCGACGGCGATGCCGACCGCATCGGCGCCGTGGCCGAAGACGGCAGCTTCGTCGATTCGCACAAGTGTATGTCGGTGCTGCTGAACTGGCTGCTGGTGCGCAAGAAGTGGCCGGGCGATGTAGTGCGCGCCTTCAACACCACCGGCATGATGGACCGCATCGCCGCGAAATATGGACGCAAGCTGCACGAGTGCTCCATCGGCTTCAAATACATTGCTGATCTGATGATGGAGCATGAAATTCTGATCGGCGGAGAAGAGTCCGGCGGCATCGGATACAGCCGCTTTCTCCCGGAACGCGATGGCATTCTCAACGCGCTTCTCCTGGCGAACGTAATGGCGGAAGAAGGGAAGCCGCTCGGCCAACTCGTCGCCGATTTGCAGCGTGAATTCGGCGCGCATCACTTTGGCCGCCGCGATCTGCATATTTCCGATGAAATGAAGAACGGCGCCATCCGCCGCGCCGCCGATCCGCAAACGACGAAGCTTAGTGCCTATCCCATTCTGCGCAAGGAAGATCGCGACGGAGTGAAGTTCTACCTCGACGCTCCCAAGTATGGCAATGGCGCCGACGCCTGGGTATTGTTTCGCGCCTCTGGCACCGAGCGAATGCTGCGTTGCTATGTGGAAGCCGCCACGCCCGAACTGGTCGAAGAAATTCTGGAAAGTGGAGAAAGATTCGTACGGCAGGGCTAGCAGCTGGTGGGGAAGTCGAACGGCCATCAGCGCCTAAGGGCGCCGTTGATTTTGCGATCTTACGGCGCGGCTGAAGCCGCGCCCCTTCAAAACAGAGTCAAGGCCCAAGTTTTTCCGCACACTCACACAGACTTCAAGAAATAAATGAAGGGTATAATCGGCTTGCTTCAAGTAAGAAGCAGCGGAGGAAACCAAATGGATCAACTGTACTGGATTCCGTTGGCGATCGTGGCTTTCATTTTTCTTTACCTGGTTCTGGGAAGCTTTTTCACGGTGCGCACGGCCGAAGTCGCCGTGATCACGCGATTCGGCAAGTTTCTTAGGGTCGCCCAGCCTGGATTGAACTGGAAGCGGCCGTTCTTCGATTCCGTGACCGGTACAGTGAGTCTGCGTGTGAATCAGATTACTCTGACCATGGAGACGAAGACCAAAGACAACGTGTTCGTCACCATTCCTATTTCGGTGCAGAATCGCGTTCGTCCGGAAAAAGTCTACGATGCCTACTACAAGTTGTCCGATCCGGTGGCGCAAATCAAAAGCTATGTCGAGCAGGTGATCCTGGGGCATGTCCCGGGAATGACGCTGGACGAAGTGTTTGCCTCGCAATCCAGTATCGCCGCTGCGGTCAAGCAGGAGCTGGATGCGGACATGGCGTTGTTCGGATACGAAATTGTCAATGTGCTGGTGACCGATATTGTTCCCGATGCCAAGGTCAAGTCGGCCATGAACGACATCAACGCGGCACAGCGCGAACAGGTAGCCGCGAACGCCAGGGGCGAGGCGGAGAAGATTCTGGTGGTCAAGAAAGCCGAGGCCGAAGCGGAAAGCAAGGCTCTCCAGGGACAGGGCATCGCAAATCAAAGGAAGGCCATCATCGAAGGGCTGCAAGTCTCGATCGAACAGTTCCAGAAGGTGGTGGAGGGGGCGTCGGCGAAAGAAGTCATGCAGTTGGTGATGGTCACACAGTATTTCGATACCCTGAAGTCGATTGGCGAGAGCGACAAAACCAACACGTTATTCTTGTCGCACTCGCCCGCGGCGGTCAAGGAGGTCTCGGATCAGATCCTGCAGTCCATGCTGGTGGCGGAGAGAGCGAACGGCTGAAGCTCAAGAGTCGCCATCCACGGCTCAGGAACTGAGAACCAAAGGACGTCCTCTGCTTGCACTATCGCGTTCTAGTCAGCCGCGGAACGCGATAGGATAATGACCTCAGCATAATGGCCGCCAGGGAAATGACACCGGTTCTCGCCGATTCCGCGGAATCGCGCCGCTACAACCGCATCAAGCGGTGGCTGGGCGTCGCCGATTTCGCGATCGGCTTCGGGCTGCTGGTCGTGCTGTTGGCCACCGGTTGGAGCGGGACGCTCCGCGATCTGGCAGAGCGAGGCGCTTCGCAGAATTACTCTTATTCCGTTTTCCTCTACGTGGTGATGCTGACGCTGATCAGCAAAGTGCTGGGAACTCCGCTCGACTACTACGGTTTCCGGCTCGAGCACCGCTATAACCTTTCGAACCAGCGCCTCCGCTCCTGGCTCTGGGACGAGTTCAAGGGGCTGCTGATTGGCCTGATCATGGCCACGATTGTGGTGGAGTTGCTCTACATGCTCATGCGCCAGGCTCCGCAGCACTGGTGGGTGGTGGCGTGGGCTGTTTTCCTCGGACTCTTTGTGCTGCTCGCGCAACTAGCGCCGGTTGTGCTGTTTCCGATTTTTTACAAATTCGAACCACTTGAAAACGAAGAACTCAAGCGCCGCTTGATCGTTCTGGGCGAACGCGCCGGCACGCGCGTGCGAGGCGTTTATAAGTGGCATCTTTCCGAGAAGAGCAAGAAAGCCAACGCCGCTCTGACCGGACTCGGCGCAACCCGGCGCATCATCCTCGCCGACACCTTGCTGGACAACTATTCGGACGACGAAATCGAAGCCGTACTCGCGCACGAACTCGGGCATCACGTGCACCGGCACATTCTGAAAAGCATTTGCGTGCAAGCGGGAATCACGCTCTTCGGCTTCTGGCTGGCAAATGAAGTACTTGCCTATGCCGTGTATCGGCGCAACATGTTCGCGGCTTTATCCGATTTCGCCAATCTGCCGCTGCTGATTCTGGTCTCGACCGTGCTCTCATTCTTGCTGATGCCCGCGCTCAACGCCTACTCGCGTTTCAACGAGCGGCAGGCGGACCGCTATTGCTTCCAGTCGGTGGCCAGCGTCGAACCCTTCATTTCGTCGATGAATAAATTGGCCGAGCAAAATCTCGCCGAAAAAGCGCCTTCCCGCTGGGTCGAGTGGTTACTGCACTCGCATCCTGCGATCGCAAAGCGAATCGCGGCTGCCGAAGCGTGGGCGAAGGCGCACTGACACCGCAGTGTCGTCGCGGAGAGTGCTTTGAATTTGCCGTAGAGACGCGGCTCGCCGCGTCTCTCCCGACAGTGAGACGGGGCGAGCCCCGTCTCTACAGACGCAGAATCGCTTCGACTCGCTGCACATCCTCTTCCGTGTCGACGCCTACGGTGTCGAACGGCGTTTCGGCTACGTAAATCGGCACTCCGTTCTCCAGAAAGCGCAACTGCTCCAGCCGCTCGCTGCGCTCAAGCGACGACTCCGGCCAGCGCACAAACTTGTCCAGCGCGTCTCTGCGATACCCATAGAAACCAAGATGTTTGTAGTATTGCGGGCGCGCGCCGTCGCGGTCATGCGGGATAGTCGCCCGCGAAAAATACAGCGCCCGTCCGGCCGCGTCCGTCACCACCTTCACCGCGCTCGGATTGTCGACGTCAACCACCGCGGCCGGCGTCTTCAGCGTCCCCACCTCAACCCCCGCGCCCTGCATTACCGCGATCAAGCTCTCGATATGTTCGGGCCGAGTCATGGGCTCATCGCCCTGAACATTTAAATAAACATCTGCCGGAATCGCAGTCGAGATCTCATGGACCCGCTCGGTGCCCGAGCGATGCGCCGCCGAAGTCATACGCGCGACAAAGCCCTGCTGCTCGCAGAACCGCATGATCTCATCCGAATCCGTGGCGACAATAACTTGAGCGACCGACGAACACCGCCGCACTCCCTTGTAGACCCAAGCCAGCAGCGGGACGCCCGCGATCTCGCGCAGCATTTTGCGGGGCAGGCGCGTCGATGCCAGCCGCGCCGGAATCACAGCGATGACTTTCATGCGCCCAGTTTCGCATGGAGCCATGCGGTTTGACACTCCATTCCGTGCCCTCTTAGAATGCAGTAGGGACGCGTCCACCCGCGTCTGCGGGATTCTGTGCCCAGTTCCGGGCTGTCCCTGGTTCCTTCCGCGTATTTCCGGATTGGCGGTGTAGCTCAGGTGGTTAGAGCGACGGTCTCATAATCCGTAGGTCGTAGGTTCGAGTCCTACCGCCGCCACCAGATTCAAACAACAGTAAACAGGCTGTTTACAGGAATGCCGACTTCGCCTGGTCTTTCCTTTTCTAGATACAATAAAAAAATTCGATTGGACGCTGCGGCGCCGCCGCATTAGCCTTAGCGGCTGGGCCAATGCCAGCGCGCTAGAGTTCTTGGGAATAGACGAGTATGAAGCTCGCGGGTCTCTTATTACTGGTTGCGGGATGGGCGATTGTGGTTGGCGCCGTCGCGCTGCTGCCATCGGCCGGTGAGCGCGCCGGATTCGTGCTGGCCGGCATGGCGGTAGAGTTGTTCGGGCTGGCACTGGCGGTCCGTGCTCATCTGGTTCTGCCGGCGGAAGGAGAGTGACGCCTTCCGTGGCTCCTTCTCTTCCTACTCTCTCTGAAGTATCCGCGGTGTTCTGCTTGCTCCTCATCCTTCTGGTTCCATTTGCCGGCGCGGGCCTGACGCTGATCCATTCGGGGTTGGGAAGGTCACGGAGCGCGGCCCACGCCATGGTTGGGGCGCTGTGCGTGACCGCAGTAGCCGCGCTGGTGTACGTGATCGTCGGTTTCGCGTGGCAAGGCGCCGCCGGCCGGCCGGATCATGGGTTGGTGGTCGCAGGGAGGGCTTGGGGGTGGATTGCGGCCGAGCCATTCTTCCTGCGTGGGCTGCGACTGGATCTTTCCCCGGCGGCGCTGGTGGTGTTGCTGCAGATGTTCAGTGTCGGATTGGCGGGGATGATTCCGCTGAGTTCAGGTGCGGACCGTTGGCGGTTGGGCGCAATCTGTGCCTCGACGGCGCTGCTTGCGGGGTTGACGTATCCGCTGTTCGCGCACTGGGCCTGGGGCGGAGGCTGGCTCGCGCAACTCGGCGCCAACTGCGGCTTGGGCCGGGGCTTTGTGGATGGCGGAGGCTCAGGCACGATTCAGGTGGTGGGTGGGGTTACGGCGTTGTCGATCACGTGGATTCTGGGG
>Ga0074044_10005558_pt1 | contig 10259 bp, 7 predicted proteins | sample BogForMeECP23OM1_FD_94443 | JGI IMG/M metagenome (GOLD analysis project Ga0074044, IMG submission 94443) | Bog forest soil microbial communities from Calvert Island, British Columbia, Canada - Bog Forest MetaG ECP23OM1 | ecosystem: Environmental > Terrestrial > Soil > Wetlands ...
ATCGCGCGGCCGGACCTGCTCGCGAAGATTGACGACCGCGGAGGCTGGAACGCCATGCCCATCACCGCCGTTGCCGCGGCCACGGCGAGCCTCAAGGACGGGCCACTCGTCCCCCAGCGGAAGCGCATGAATGCGGCCGTGCGCCAGGCGACTTTCCAGTGGCTCGACCGCAATGGATATTCCTACATTCCATCGCAGTCCAACTGCTTCATGGTGGATACAAAGCGGAAGGCGAAAGACGTGATTGACGGGATGGCGCAGCAAAACGTTTTCATCGGGCGCGTGTGGCCGGTGATGCCCACCTGGGTGCGCATTACCGTGGGAACAGGTCCGGAGATGGATCGGTTTCAGGCTGCCTTCCAGCGCGTGATGTCCGGCGCCGTCGCCAGCCGCGTGACCCCGGCGCCGGCGGGCATGAGCGATCATTTTGACGGCGCGCCGCGCCGCCGGGAGCGCGCCGGCTACGACTCCGAGATGGCGTGATGGTCGGACATGCAATGCTTCAGCTCTGACAGGCTTGCGGGTTCGCGGGTGGGAGTGCCGTCGGGCGCCGCGCGCAGGTATTGGACCGGCCAGGGGAACGGGACCCCGAGCGCACGCGCTGCGTCCAGGGGCCAATAGGGCTGCCGCAGGAACTGGCGGGCCATCAAAACCACGTCCGCTTTGCCCTCCTGAAGGATTGCCTCGGCGTGCTCCGCCGTCGTGATCATGCCCACCGCCCCGGTGAGCACGCCGGTGGCGCGTCGGATGGCTTCGGAGAAGGGAACCTGGTAACCCTCGCGGATGGGAATCTTGGCCCCGGGAGCGAGTCCGCCGGAGGAACAATCCACCAAATCAACGCCGAGCGGGCCCAATTGCTTCGCCAACTCCATGGACTGAGAAAGGTCCCATCCGCCCTCCAGCCAATCCGTCGCGGAAATGCGAATCCACAGGGGATTTGACTCCGGCCAGGCCTTGCGGACAGCAGAGATGACCTCGCGCACCAGCCGCGTGCGATTTTCAAACGATCCCCCGTACGCGTCCGTGCGCTGGTTGGAAAGCGGCGAAAGAAACTGGTGCAGCAAGTAGCCGTGCGCCGCGTGAATTTCGACAACCTGAAAACCGGCCTCACACGCGCGCCGCGCGGCGCCTGCAAACGCGTTCACGATAGCCTGGATCCCGGCTTCGTCGAGGGCCGTGGGAGTCGCGTATCCCTCGCCAAACGGAATGGCGCTCGGGGCCAAGGTCTTCCAACCGCCGTTGGTTTCCGGAACCGAACCGGGCTTTTCCCACGGGCGGTAGGTGCTGGCCTTGCGCCCCGCGTGCGCCAGTTGAATTCCTGGAATGGCCCCCTGGCCGGCGATAAATCGAGTGATGCGCGCGAGCATCTCGATGTGCTCGTTTTTCCAGATGCCCAGGTCCTGAGGGCTGATCCTGGCTTCGGGCAGAACGGCCGAAGCCTCCGTGAAAACCAGCGCAGCACCGCCGACTGCGCGGCTGCCCAGGTGGACCAGATGCCAGTCGGAGGCAAAACCATCCGTGCTCGAATACTGGCACATCGGCGAGACAACGATGCGGCTGCGCAACGTAACATTACGGATTTTCAGCTCATCGAACAAATGCATCGACGTACCCCCTTGCCCGGAGGGCATTAGGAAGCGGGGCGCCGGTCACGTCAAGAGCCAAAACGCCGGCCGCGCCCACGCCAAATCTTACGCGCACAGGGTCCGCGTGGGCCGGCAAGCCGAAATGTGTGCAGGCCTGGTGCGCCGTGTTGGGGCAGGCACACGGGCCCGCTCCGACGACGGCGAGGGTGCGCGGGAATGGCTGCTGGCAGGGCGTCCGGCTAATCGAGGATGAAAGTGACTTCCATGGTCACGCGGTACTCGACGATTTTGCCCTTCTCCACTTTCCCTTTCAATGAGAGCACCTCGACGCCAGTGATGCCGCGCAAGGTCTTTGCTGCGCGATTCATGCCTTCGTCTACCGCCTCCTTGAACCCCTTGGGCGACGAGGCGGTGAGCTTGGTAACGCGAGCGACGGCCATACGATTCCTCCCGTTGAGTTGTCCGGCTGGTTTGCTTGCAGGCCGGCGTCCACCCGTCGGATCCGGATGGAACCGCAGGCTCCGGCTTCCAGTCGAATTCCGTGCAAAGCTATATACGAGCCGCCCTCGCGAGTCAATCCCGGGCGGCCATGCCCAGGGGTCTTCGGCGAGCGCCTGCAGGATCACGCGCTCACGGCGGCATCATCGAGCAACTGGCGGACCTTTCGCAGCAGGCCATCCCGTGAGAAGGGCTTCTCGAGCAGAACCACTCCTTCGGTGAGGGCGCCGGACTGAACGACCTGGTCGTTGGAATAGCCGGACATGTAGAGCACGGCCATCCTCGGGTCCAGGGCCGTCAATTGCTCGGCTAACTGGTGGCCTCCGATTCCGGGCATGACGAGATCGGTGACCAGCAGGTGAATGCGCGCGGATGCGCGGCGGGCAATCTGCAGCGCTTCCTTGCCATTCGCTGCCTCGAGCACGGTATAGCCGCTGTCGGCGAGAAATTCCTTGGTGAGAGTGCGTAACGGCTCCGCGTCTTCCACCACCAGAACTGTTTCTGACCCGTGGAACGAACTGCGCGGCGTCCCGCCGGCCGCGGAAGGCGTGAGCGGTTGATCTTCCCGCGGCATGTAGATCTTGAACGTGGTGCCCTGGCCGACCTCGCTGTAAACCCAGATGAAGCCGCCGCTCTGTTTCACGATGCCGTAGACAGTGGCGAGCCCCAGGCCGGTGCCCTTGCCCAATGCTTTGGTGGTGAAAAAGGGCTCGAACAGGCGGCTCTGCGTTTCCGCGTCCATGCCCATGCCGGTATCCGAAACACAGAGCACGACGTACTGTCCTGGGGGAACGATGCCGTGCCTGGACTGTAAGCTTCCCTCTAGGTTCGCCTCGGCCGTGGAAACTGTGAGCGTTCCCCCCTCGAGCATCGCATCGCGGGCGTTGATCAGGAGGTTCACCAGAGCCTGCTCGAGTTGATGCGGATCCACGCGCACGTTGCCCAGAGCAGAATCGAGAGAGGTGGTGAACTCGATGTGCTCTCCGATCAGGCGGCCGAACAGCTTTTCGACTCCTACCACGATCGCATTCATGTTGACGACCTGAGGATAGAACACCTGCTGGCGGCTGAAGGCCAGAAGCTGGCGGACCAGCGCGGCGGCGCTGTCTGCTGCCTTCTTGATCTGGGAAAGGTTACTCATTGCTGGATGGCCCGGCTCCAATCGCTCGGCCATCAGCTCGGAATGTCCGGTGATGGCACACAACAGGTTGTTGAAATCATGGGACAGGCCTCCGGAAAGGCGGCCGATGGCTTCAAGCTTCTGGGACTGGCGGAGCAGAGTTTCCAGGTCGCGGCGCTCGGTGATGTCGCGCGCGATGCCCTGGATCCCGGTCTCATCTCCCCGGCGATAGGGCAGAACGCTGGAAATCTCCAGGGTCATCCGGCGGCCGTCGGGGTGCATCAGGCCAACTTCACGAACCGAGACGGGCTGCCCGTTGATGACGCTTTCGAGCATGCCGGTACAGCAGGCGACATACTCCGGTGCCACCAGGCTCTTGATGTTCATCTTCAGGGCTTCTTCCTGTGTGAACCCGAAGACGATTTCTCCGCACTTGTTCAGCGAGGTGATCTTTCCCTCGAAGTCCAGGGTGAAGAATATCTCATGTGAATTATCAAAGAGTTCCCGGAGGCGCGCCTCGCTCTGGCGCAGAGCCTCGGCGGTTCTCGCTCGTTCGATGACGTAGCGCAAAGACCGGCGAAGCACGCTGGGCGTCAGGGCTTCGCGCACCAGGTAGTCGGCTGCGCCGCTTTGCACAGCCTGTTCTCCCAGGGCCTTATCCGCCTGGAAAACTAGGGCCACGATCGGCAGTTCCCGAGAGTGAACCTCAATCAGGGTGGCCAGGCCCTGGAGCCCGCAGATGGCCAAATCCAGCAGCAGCACGTCGAATTTCGCGGCCTCCAGACGCTGCAAGCCTTCCCGGAGGGACTCATAGGCTTCTACTCGGAAAGCCGGGTTGCCGGCTTCCTGAAGTATGAACTGGATGGATCGGCAGGAGGAGGGTTCGCCTTCCAGCAGTAGGATGGAGACGGCATCGGAATACATCACTTTTTCTTTCTACTCCTTTTTGGTTGTGCGCAACCGCAGCGTTTCTCGAATCCGTCTCCCCTGCAGGCACGCGCTACCTGACCCGTGGGTTCGACGCCGGTTGTCGTGTCCCGGCCAGAGGATTCGTGAGGAAGAGAGCTTTCATTTCCCTTTCCGATAGCCGGGGAAGAGGCGCCAGATTTCCCGCAGCAATTGTTCGGGCATTTGAGCCTTGTGCACGAAGGCGCTGGCGCCGCGCCCGATGCACTCCGCCCACAGGATCGTGCCTGCGATTTCCGAAAAGAGAATAATGGGCAGGGATGGGTATGTCCGGTGCAGCTCCCGGGTGACGTCCAGGCCGCTCATCCGCGGCATGTGGATGTCCATCAGGACCAAGTCGGGGCGCAGAGCCGCGGCTTGTTGCAGGACGTTTATGCCGTCGCTTGCGGTGCCCACGATCTCGAAGCCGCCTTCCATTTCGAGATAAGCGCAGATCGAATTGAGCGCCGTGGGAGAGTCGTCGGCCACCAGAACGCGGATGCTGCTCAGACTGGACATGGTCAGGAACCTCTGCGGTGCAATCATTTCTTCCCACCCAGCGAACAGTGTGGAGGAACGTGGAGGAAAAATGAATTCAGCGGAATCCCTACGGAGTTTCTGGTATACGGCCTGGGCTGCCGGGCTAGCCTTCGATGATGCGGTTGCGCACCGCGTAGCGGACCAGGTCCACAACGGAGTGCAGGTCGAGTTTCAGCATGATGTTGGCGCGGTGCGTCTCCGCGGTTCTCACGCTGATGCCGAGAACCCCGGCCACTTCCTTGTTGCTTTTCCCTTCGGCCAGGAGCTGCACGATTTCGCGCTCCCGCTGCGTCAAACGGCCTCTGGACCGTCGCGTGCGTACGGCCGGGTCGGCGCCCCACGGGCCAGCCCGCGAAATACTCTTCGCCACGCGCGAAGATGCAAACGGTTTGTGCCTGCGGAGCATTTCGACAGCGGAGATGAGCGTGCTGTCCGCGACGTCCTTGAGGATGTAACCCAGCGCCCCGGCTTCGAAAACCTGTTGAATCATCTGCTCGGAGTCGTGCATGGTGAGAATGAGCACCTCGGTCTCCGGAGAGAGCTTGCGAAGCTGACGGGTGGCCTCGATTCCATTGAGCACCGGCATGCTGATGTCGAGCACGGCCACATCGGGCTTGAGTTTTCCTGCCATCTCGACGGCGTCGCGGCCATTCACCGCCTCGGCGCACACCTGCCACCCGGGGCGGGATTCGAGCAGCGTCCGCAGCCCCGCGCGGACCACGGGATGGTCATCCGCCACGAGGATGCGTAGCTGCATGGAGCACCTCAGTTTTCAGAGGAAGTGTGGCCCGCACAGTGGTTCCCGACTTGCCCGATTCGATTTGCAGAGTCCCTCCCAATTGCGCCATCCGTTCGCGCATGCCAACGATTCCGACGCCGAATCGAGTGCCCGGTTCGTCGAGCTTCTTGCTCGAAGCCTCGGGAATGCCGCGCCCCTGATCGCTTACCTCCAGCATGACCCCGGTCGGCTTTCCGTCCAGGCCAATGCGAGCCGTGCGGCTGCCGGAATGCCGCTGAATGTTGGCCAGGCTTTCCTGGACGATCCGGAAGAAGGCCGTCTCAGTTTCTTGGGGCAACCTGCCAAATCCGGGAGAAACTCCCACCTCCACCCGGATGCCGCTCCTCTCGCTGAATCCTTGAGCGTATTCCTTTACTGCGGAGGCCAGTCCCAGCTCATCGAGCAGCGGAGGATGCAACAGGTACGAGAGTGTGCGGATCTCGCGGGACATGTCCTGGAGCATGTTGCGGGCGTCGCCCAGTATCTGACGGCTTCGGTCGTCGAGCGCCGGACAGCCCTGCGTCACTTGGGCGAGGCTCAGATTGACCGCCAGCACGCTTTGCGCCAGGCTGTCGTGCAGGTCGCGTCCCAGCCTGCGCCGCTCTTCGTCCTGAAGCTGGAGCAGGCGTGTGGAAAGCTGCCGCAGCGCCTCCTCCGTTTTCTTCTGATCGGTGATGTTGGCGAACGACACGATAATCGTCGCGAGCTTGCCATCGGCGGAGAACTGGGGCACTGCGTTTCCGAACATCCAAAGGACTTCGCCGCTGCCGGGGCGCCGCCAGCCGATCACCTGGTTGCGCACCGCCATTCCCGTGGCAATCACTCGTGGCACAGGACGCAGCGCAGGCTGAATCACGGTTCCATCTTCCCGGATGAGGACGAAGCCGAATTCCGAGGCTTTCTTTCCGATGGCGTCCGCTTCCTTGACCCCAAACATTTCCAGCGCGGCGGAGTTGGCGAACTGAACCGTCTCGTCCGGCGCGTACAAAATCACTGCCACATCCACGCTTTGCACCAGCGTGCGAAAGCGCTCCTCACTGTAGCGTAATGCTCGCTCTGCTTCCTTCCAGTCGGTAATGTCCTCACTCACGGCCAGCATGCAGGCCTGGCCGTCGAGTTCAATCACATCGGCGGAAATGACAAAGTTTCGGAGCCTGCCCGATTTGATTCGCAGCGTGGCCTCCAACTGGTGCACGGCTCCTTGTTTGAGGAGCCTTTCCTCCAGTCTCGCGCGGCCCTCGGGCTCCGGCCAGATCCCCAGTTCGAGCGTCGTCTTTCCGACCACTTCTTCGCGGCGCCATCCGAACAGCCTCGTGTATCCCTCGTTCACCTCTAAGTAACGCCCGCCGGCGAGCGTGCTGATGGTCATGGAATCCGGGGAAGACTGGAACGCCTTCGTGAACATTTCCTGGGAAACGCGCTTTTCCTCCTCGGCCCGCTTCAGGTCGGTGATGTTGGTGAGGGAAGCGATCACGCGCGCCAATCGTCCGTCGGGTGCCATCTCCGGTACGGCGTCCACGAGGGTCCAGATGACTTCTTTCGTGCCGGCAATGGGCCAGCCCATCACCTGATTTCGAACCGGGCGGCGGGTTTCGATCACCCGGGCCGAGGGGCGCAGCTCGGGCGGGATGGGCGTGCCGTCTTCATGAATCGCCGCCATAATTTCGTCGCTTTTCTTGCCTAGAATCGGCTCCTTCGGGGTCCCGAACATGTCCACCAGCGCCTGATTCACAAACTGGAGCCGTCCATCCGGACCCCAGGTGCATATCCCCACACGCAGGATTTGCACCAGCGAGCGGAAGCGCTCCTCGCTCGAACGAAGCGCCTCTTGCGTTTTCCTCAGGTCGGTGATGTCGGCAAACGAGGCAATCACGGTGGCCGCTTCGCCGTTCTGGTTGAGCTGGGGGATGGCGTTTCCAATGATCCAGAAAACCTCCCCGGAATCTCTGCTCCGCCAGCCCATTACCGTCCCGCGGATGGGCTGGCGCGTCTCGATGGCACGAGCCACTGGGCGCATCGCGAACGGCATTTCCGTGCCGTCCTCATACACGGGGGTCCAAGCGAGATCGGAGGCTTTATGCCCTACTAGTTCTTCCTCCTTCAAACCGAACATCTCCAAGGCGGCGGCATTGCCAAACTGCATCTCTCCATCCGGACGAACCAAGACGACGCCGACTTGCAGATCGCGAACCAGGGTGCGGAAGCGCTCCTCGCTGGCACGGAGCGCGTCTTCCGCCTTCTTGCTTTCGGTAATGTCGCGGACCACGTTCAGGGAATAGCGGCGGCCGTCCAGGGTGAGGATGGACCCCGAAAGCCGGCCATAGCGAATCTGTCCATCCTTCTTGCGGAAACGGAGCTCTTCCTCCCGGAGTTCTCCTTGCTCCCGGAAGCGAGCTCTCAGGGCCACCATGAAATCCTGGTCCACCCACAGACCAAGCCCCTCGGGCGTGTTCCCCAGGACTTCTTCCCGTGCGTAGCCGGTCAGGCGCGTATAACTTTCGTTGATCTCCAGGATGGTTGCTTCCGGAACCTGCGCAATGCTGATGGCGTCGGGGCTGGACCGGAACGCGGCGGAAAACATCTGTTCGGATTGCCGCGCGGCGTGTTCTGCGCGGCGCAGATCTTCGGCAATTTGCCGCTGCCTCTGGCTGGTCAGCAAGAGGCGGGCCGCCGAACAGGCAAACGAAGTTGCGATGGCCAGGGCAGCGATCGTGATCTGTTCCCGGGCGATCTGCCGGCCCATGAAAATCACTACCAGCGGAATCGTGACCGGAAGGATTTGCGAGGCCACCCAGAGGGATTGGTCGGAGGCTTGCACTGTCGGTTGCGGTTCCGGCGGGGAGGACCAAGTGGCCGCCAAAACCACTACAAAAACAAACGGCAATGTCCACGCGGCATCGGCCCAGGCAGCGGCCCGCGTCATTTCCTCGAGCGATGAAATGCCGATCCCCTCGGCAACGCCGAGCGCCAGGAAGAAAAACGAAATTCTGGCAAAGAAGGCGCGAGTCGGGGAACGCGGCAGCCTGGCGCTGCGAAGCAGAAAACCTGCGGCCAGCACGACGTCACGCGCCGCGGCCGCCTCCATCAGCCGCTGGAACATGAGCATGCCGTGGAATTTCCAGAGGGACGGGACGTAGAAGAAATAGAGATACGCGGTGACGAAAACAATGCCCATCTGCGCGAAGTCGAGAATGCGTTCCCAACGCGCCGGGCTGCTCTCGTCCCAGCGCCAGGGCAGGAGCATCATCGCTGCCGGCGCCACCCAGATGAACAGCAGGACGTCCGAGGGCCAGGGAGTGTCTCTGGGCATCCGAAGGATGTTCGCGTAATAAAAAACGCCCAACTGGCCCGCCGTAGCCAGCGACAGGGCTGCGCCCAGCAGCAGCCAAAGCTGGCGGAAGTAAGGGGAGGAACGCCGGGCAGCGGCGAAGGCGCACACCGCGGCCCACAGCAGGATCAGCGACTGTATGAGATTGGAGAAAAGATGGCTTTGCTCCGGCGACGGGGCGGCCGAGACGGAGAGGACCAATGCGGCGGCCAGCAAGCCGGCAACGGCCAGGGCGATTCGTAAGAACCCGCCCGAAGAGAGCATGGATGACCCCGGAGAACACGGCTAGTCTAAGTCCACTTGCCCATGCATACAACTGTTCCCGTGGACCCTGTATGGCTTTGCATTGCCCCGCGGAAGTCCGAGTGCTGTAAACTAACCGGCCATGCGGAGGGAGCGAGCGGAGACGCTGCGCGTGTTGTTGCCCCGGGCGCGGATTGCGCGCCGCGTGCGCCAATTGGGCCGGCAAATCTCCCGCGACTTTCAGGGCGAAAGCGTGCTTCTGGTGGGCGTGCTGAAGGGGGCGTGCATCTTTCTGGCCGATTTGAGCCGCGAGATCGCTCTCAATGCCACCTTTGATTTTCTCGCCGCGGCCAGCTACGGCCAGTCGAATGAAACCTCGGGCCAGGTGCGCCTCGTGAAGGATTTGGATTCCAGCATCGAAGGACGAAACGTGATCCTGGTCGAGGACATTCTGGACACCGGGGTGACCCTGAATTATCTGGTGCGCCTGCTGCGCGAGCGCCATCCGAAAGCGCTTCGCGTGGCGGCGCTGCTGGACAAAGCCGACCGGCGCATTCAGCCCATTGAAGCGGACTACGTGGGTTTTCGCATTCCCAACCACTTTGTCGTCGGATATGGACTGGACTACGCGGAACGCTACCGGAATTTGAGGGATATTTGCGTGTTGCGAATGGGCAAAGGCGGGCCAGAATTCGCGTCCGCGTGATGGGCGGGCGGATGGGCCTCGCGCCTCGGCGATTGGAGCGAGATGGTGTGGTGGAGAAGCCCGATCCCGAAAAACGTCCGGGCGGTGCTCGATGCGCTCGAACGACTGCCCCGCGGAGCGAAGAAATTCGGCGGGCCCGACGGGCTGTGCCGCGCCTTCGCCGCGCTGGTGGACCATACCCTCCTCAAGCCGGAAGCCCGGCCCGATGACGTTCGCCGGGCGTGCGAAGCCGCGGCAAGCTGCGGGTTCGCCGCCATGGTCGTGAATCCCTGCTATGTGGCGGCGGCAGCGGACTTTCTGCGAGGCACGGATGTGCGCGTAGCCAGCGTGGCAGGCTTTCCGCTGGGCGCTGCGCGTTCCGACCTGAAGCGCCTGGAGTCTGAACGTGCGCTGGAAGACGGCGCGCGGGAAGTGGACATGGTGATCCGCATCGGTGCGCTGAAGGCGGGGGAGAACGAAATCGTGCAGCAAGAGATCCGGGATTTGGCGCGCGTCTGCCACGCCCGCGGGGCCAT
>Ga0074044_10005559_pt1 | contig 10258 bp, 10 predicted proteins | sample BogForMeECP23OM1_FD_94443 | JGI IMG/M metagenome (GOLD analysis project Ga0074044, IMG submission 94443) | Bog forest soil microbial communities from Calvert Island, British Columbia, Canada - Bog Forest MetaG ECP23OM1 | ecosystem: Environmental > Terrestrial > Soil > Wetlands ...
TGTGCGATCGAACAAGCCGCGTTGCTTCAATTGGTCAATGGTCCACAACTCATCGGCCGGACGGCGGATCGATATGGCGACTGTGCGGTCCGTAGTGGCGGGCGGTAAGACGATTTGCACGCGCTCGCCGGTTGGCAGCGAGGCTGACAACAATGGAGCTTCGGATTCCACGCGCTGCCGACTGGCATTTGCAATCAGTTTGGCGAACCTTAAGCACCAGTTAAAGTCGGCAAACGGGAGCGCGACACGCTCCCAGCCGTTGGCGCGCTCTATAAAGGCCTCACCTGGCCGATTAATGCAGAGCTCATGGAGAGCCGGATCCTCTAGCCAAGGCCGCAAGGTCCTCAGCGTTAAAAGGAGTGCCGATCGCTCGTCGATACTGCCATTGAGGTCATTGCGGCGCGACGGCGCAACATCAACGTCGCTGTAGGACATACACAGAACTGAAGTCAACGTCCCGCGCCACAACAATCTGAATTCGGTCGCCATTGCGCTTGACGACGGTGGGTGGGACGCCGACTGTGCTTCTGAGCACCTCCGTTAATACATCCCTCCCGGACTCAGGATCAAGCTGCACCGTAGTGCCGTTACTGCCGCGCGACTCGGCGGCTACCGCGGTCTGAATGGCGCCATCAATCACCGATATTAAAAGTGCGGCGCCGAACCGGTCCCAGAAATGCCTGTTTACCGTCCCGGGCAATCCTGAGCGGCCAAGCTCATCAGCGCCGGGCGATATCAGCGGAATGGTCACCCCTGCGGGCGTGCGCGCCTCTGTCCAAACAACGAATATTCTCGCGCTGCCCGCCTGCACGGTGCTTCGCGTCTCTCCAAATAGAGTCGTGCCACGCTCAACGAGCACTACCGACCCATCGGCGCTGTAGGTATCTGCGGCGGTGACACAGGTCACGAGCCCGGGAAGCGTTGAATCCATCGCCGTGATTAGCGTCGCGTCAATGGTTGCACCTTTAGGCAACAACAGGTGCTGAGGGCCAATCAGCCTGGCAATGGCTGTAGGAGCTTCGGTTGTTCGCAGCAGGTCCGCGAGCTTACCGGACTCCGACGTGCCCCCGGTGCCCGGCATTGTGGACGGCGCAGTTGTTGATGAGACACCGGTCGTTGTTATCATTGGTTCAGAGGCGCGCGCAAATACTGGCGACTCGAGCTCCCGCTGCTGACGTGTCGCTGCTGCGGGCAAATGGCGGCCGCTAGCTACTGTCGCATCGTGAACAGCGCCCCACCCGTTGGCATTGTCGGCCGTGGTACTGGCCGATGTTGCCCCGGGAACAGCCGCGTCATCCAACACATTGCCAATCAGGTAGCCCTGGGGCGTCGCACTTGAACTGCTTGGACTTGGCAGTGCGTTATTTACGTCGTTTGGCGTGGAAGCCGCCCAACTAAAGTCGAGCGGCGTCAACGCTGCCTCGGTCTTGCTGCCGCTCGACGCGGCTGCCGCGTTGCGGGCATGGCCGGCGGCCGGCCGCTGGGCCGCGTGCCCGTAATACCACCACAAAAATACCAAGCCAAGGCACCCGATTACACCCACACCCAAAATATTCCCGACGCGCGCCTGGGTTGAACGCATTCCCGCGACCATTACTTTGCTGCGGCTCAAATCCGGCCGGCCTATCCCATCAGCAGAAGAATTTGCCCCGGCGCCGGGAGTCAACGATCGCCGGCGAAAAAAACGCCACGCGGTACGAAACAATGTGCCGGCCCTAGGGCTCATTGGCGCGCTCCGATGCGATGCCGCGCTTGACCAACGGGGATATTGTGCCCGTCGGTGCCACGGGTGTTCCCTGCAAAGACCCGTGGTTTTCAACGCACCCCACCAGATTGCCGCGTCGCAAAATGAACCGTGCGGCAATGCGATGCACGATAAGCGCCGTGCCAGTCACCGAGAAATTCACCAGCGATTCGGAACCGTCATCGTTGCGCAGAAATACCGCCGGCAGCTCCGTGGCTGCGCCGAATTCCAGCCACGTGTGCACTCCGTTATCGTAAGCCCTCAGCGGCCGAAGCGACGGCGGCCCGCAGTACCAGTAATTGAAGTTCTCAGCGGCCATGCCAATCCGCAAGGCCTCGTCAACCGCCGCTCGTTCGGATTTCGCCGCTTCAGCACTAGCGACTACCTCGGGGTAGAGGAATCGCAGCGCGTAAATAATTTCATCCTTGGAGCGGTCCGGTGCCCGGGTCAGCACTGCGTAGTCAAATCGGTAGTGTCTCCGGTCCGTTAGCACCGTCAGATTGGTCGCCACGCCACCAGCTTTCGGTTTTAGAAACAAATGATTGCCCTGTGCATCAAAATTCAGGCCCTGGATATCGCCGGTCGCCAAGCCTTTGAATACCTCGCCAGGTTCGAATTCGATGTCTAAGGCATATCCTACGTAGCCCGTAAGTCGGTAGACCTCCTCTGCATCGTAAGTAGCTGTACGAATACGCGAATCGACTTGCCCTCGTGCCGGCATCATGTCGGCCTCGCCGCATGGCGCCATCAATACAAAGCTGCCTGCCAACGCACCAATTGCGGCAATGCGACTCATGGCTTTCCTTTATTTGGGGCGCCGGCAGAGTCGATCACTTCCGGCTCTGTGTGGTAATCAAGTACCCGGAACCCCAGTGGGTTCCATGCACGCGTCCGTGGATCGCTTGGTGGTTCCGCATAGCTGAACTGAATGGTAGCGATCCAATGCGTGATCGATTCCGCCGAACCGCTACCGTGCCGAACTGCGCGGATGAACCTGACCTGAGCCAGACCTGTACCGGCAGACTGCTGCAAAAAGCTGATGGATTGTATTTGCGCACTTACTGTGCTGCCGTCGCGGTACTGATTAAGAGGCGAGCTCGGATTGGCGCGATTCCACATGGCATACCATTCCTGGTTGCGTCGCGCATTGTGAAAGGCCCCGCACTCGTTATAGTCCTGCTCCGCGGACGCCGGGTTGTAGCGCTCGCAAGTAAGTACGTAGTGCGTGAGAAAGTAGCGTGAGACTACTTCAGGCAGGTTTTCATGGCCGGCGAACAGCGGCACCGGGTCAACCGCGCCAGTAGTATTGTCAACCCTAATGAGAAACGGCTCGACGCTTTTCAGCGGAGTCAGCATCGCCAGAGCGGCCAGAGCCAGCAGTGCGATTGCCATCGCGATGGCAGCCACCGCCCACGCCCGCCGCGCCGCGAGACGCGCGGCGATTACAGAATCCGCATCCCACGATGACGCCTCGCGCAAGTAGGTAAGCAAAGATGCGTCTTCCGCCACGTTACCGCCCTCGTTCAGCTTTACTTGGTTATCGCTCGGCTCGCCTGGGGCTGGAGCAACAACGGGCCATTAATCGGTTGTAGCCGCCCCGTGCATTGCGCCTTAGCTGCTCGTGAGGCGCATCCTTGCATCGCCAATCCGAGCAAGAGGATTGCCACCACCAAAATCTTCCCCATTTGACAACCTCCGTCGTACTGTAGAGATGACGATTCAGGAGCCCGCGGCTACAGCGTGCCGCCCCAACCAGGATAGCGACCGGCTCAATGCGCCAAAGCTGTTGAGAGATACGCCACTGGCAAGACCTGCCGCGACTGGCATGACCTGCCGCATTAGTAGAAAGATGAGTACCGAAACAAAGCAGAGCCGGACACCATCAGCAATTTGGATGCCGGTCCCAAGGGCCGCTGTTTGTTGCGCAGTAACCGTAAGCACGTGCATCAGCAACGTGGTCGCCAACGTGACTAATATGGCGATCAACCCGTAATTAACCAGTTGCGAGATCCACGCATCGAAGAATCTTCTGGAAACGTTGAACAACAACGTACCAATAAACAATGGCCCCAGTGCCAAAAGTATGGAGAGTGCGATTTTTGAAAGAGAGAGCAGGAAGATGGTGTAAATGGCTGCCAGCCCGATGGCAACGTAGACGAAGGCCCCGGCAAGGTAATACGAGAAATTGCCGTCCAAAATCCCGCCTTTCTGAATTAAGGCTGACGCGGCGTCGCCACCCTCGAAAATAATTTGATCCACGATGCCAATAGAATCGGCACTGCCACTGATCGCAGCTGCCAATGCTTGCGGCCCGTTAAACGCCGAATCGACGATGACGGTGTTGTATAACCACAACCTCAAACCAACTCCGAGCACGAGCACTATTCGAGCGATACGCTTAACACCGTCGATAATGAGCTCATCAATCTGGCCGGTCGCTTGTAGATAGCCCCAGAGCATTACGTACAACGTTGCAAGCGTAACTACGGCCGGTTCCAATGCCGAAGCAACCTCGGCCGCGGTCGTACCAATGTACGAGCTCAAAATCCCGTCAAGCCAGCTGCTGAACTGCGCAAAAAAGCCCATGGCGTTACCTCTTTATCGATGTCCCGCTTACAGACCAAGTGGTGCCAATTGCCGCATGGACCCGACATCGACTAGTGCCTGCTCAAGCGATCGTTGGCTTCGCAGCTGACTATCCGCCGCCGCACTCTGATAGAGGGCTTGTAGCTTGGTCTGCTCGTTCTGCAGCATGCCGAGTTCTCCGCCTATGCGTGCCTGTAGTTCTAGTATCGATTTCTGGTCGGACGCCGCCCCAATGGCGCTGATTAGCTGTTGAATGTCCTGAAAACGATTGCTCGAGTTGCTGAGCGCGCTGCGCGTTAAAACGCCAAGTGACGCCGTCGCGGTTCGCGCCTGTTGGACAGCCGCGCGTTGCACCGGCATGAGTGCGGCCAGATCCGTCGGGCTAAGCACCGCATTGCTGGTGATGATCGCCTGCACTTGCGCGGCCAAACCACCGTAATTGCCGCCGCTATTGCTCGCGACGGACTGTAGCTGCTCCCAATCGGTCGGCAGGTAATTGCGTACCACGCCGTTGAGCAGGTTCTGGAGGCCACGCTGCCCGCTGATTGATTGCAGCGTCGATCGGGCGGTGTTGAGCTGCGATTCGAGCGATTCGAGCTGGGATTCCATTTCTAGCAACTGCGCAATCAGCTGCGTAATGGCTCCGACATCGGTGACGGGTATCTGGGCCACTGCCGGTATCGACAGCACCACTGGGCTTAGCAACGCGAGAGCAGCGACAAAGAGCTTCTTCATTGCAATTCTACTTAAGGCAAAGACGGCTTGGTAGGCGAGATTAACGAAGTACGCGTACGATAAAACTCCGGCAACCAATCTCCAGGATTAGCTCCTTTTTGGTCGATGATGCTGTTAGCCAGCCTAACGGTGTCACTACGCCCAGAAATTACCGCCAGTTCATCGGCAAATCCACGCAGATTTAATTCACAGACGACACTGTGCGTGCCTTGTCTCACCAGGAACTGCCGCGCACCGCCTTCCATCTGTTCCCGGATCAATCGGCACTCGCGCTCGGAGAGTCCAAATCCGAGCTGGTATTCCTCGGCACTTGCCGCGGCATTGGGGAAAAACACTTTGGTCGCGGTTTGCTCAATAATTGTACGGCTCAGCGGACTGGCCAAAACGTCGCTCGGACTCTGCGTCGCCAGGCACATCACAGCGTTGAGCTTGCGCCAGGTCTTGGGTCCGTCCTTGGCAAAGCTTTCAAACGCCGGATCACTTACCAATCGCCAAAACTCATCGAGCCAGCAAACCAAGCGTCGGCCGTCGAGCATCTGTCGCACTAGATGAAAGAGATACATGGTCACGGGCGTGCGGATCATCGAGTGATCGAGAAAATCCGTGACATCAAAGCCCGCTACCGGTGCCTGACCCAGTAACGGCGCGACTACGTCCTGCTCGTTATCAAATACCCAAGCGTAGTCGCCGCCGGCATCGGCACACCATGGTGCTAGCCTGGCAAAGGGTCCTTCTGGATCGGTCGCGTCAAGAAACTCAATCAATCTGGACAGGCGCCGCTCATTTGGCTCCAGCGTCAGTGTGCCGTGCAGCGCATGGTCCAAATCGGCCGATTCGCGTGCCGAGAGCCCTTGAGCGCCGAGCGTTCCGGAACGCTTCGCCAGCTGGCGGAGCCAGCTCTTGAGAAATTCCATATTGCCCGGCGTAGGCTGCAGGCGCAGCGGATTAAGGCCTGTCGGCACCCCGTTACCCAGCGGAAGGTAAGTGCCACCAAGCGCCCGCACGAGAAGCTCCAAGCCGCGGTCTTTGTCGAAAACAATCTGCGTGGCCTCTTGCTTTTGCAACATTGCCATCAGAAACCCGATCAGCACCGTTTTCCCGGAGCCGGTGGGTCCGCACAAAAAGGTGTGACCAATGTCGCGCCTGGCATTACCCGTGCTGTCTTGCTCGTCAGTCGCGTGGAGGGAGAACCAGTACGGTGACTGTGCCGAAGTCACCAGTGTGGTCAGTGCTTCTCCCCAGTGATTGCCGTGAGCGCGCCCGACTGGGTAGTTGTGAAACGGAGCGTAGGCGGCAAAATTGCGACTGCTTATCGGGGCTTTGCGCGGTCGATAGGCGAAATTACCAGGCAGCTGGGCCCAAAACGCCGCCTCCAGCGCCAGATCCTCTCTTGCGACTGCTAAGCCGGTATCGGCTAGTGCGCTTCGGGCGATGGCCGTACGCTCATTTAGCAACTTTAGCTGCGCTGTCAGTTGACTGGCTTCGGTATGATCAATGAGGTCAGACTGGATCTGCAATGTCAGGTGGTGATCGCCCATCACAAAGCTGTTGCTTGTCAATGCATCCAAAGCCAAATGCAGTTCCTCGGCCTGTGAACGACTGAAGTCTCCAGCGTTGGTCAATCGGTGGTACTGCCGTTGCAGCAGGCTCTGCCCGGCTCCCTTGGATAGAAAAGTGAAGGACTGGCTGAGTACCAACGGGAAGGGAACGGCAAGCAAGCGATTGAGCAATCCGGGCTTGGTGGGGCTTGCATACTCCTTAATGCCAAGCATTGCGCCGAGTCGCGAATGCGTCGCCGAGCGGTACTCGAGCACTTCCGTGCCAAACAGCAACCTACTGGTGGCCAGCGTCTCGTTCAGCGGTGCCCGCGGCACAGATATTGGCAGCTGCTCGGAATTGATTAGGGCGCCGAGAAATTCCAGCAAGCTTGAACCGACGCGCCCTTTCGAACCATCACTATAAATGCCCAACGGCTCCGGTCCATACCGCGTTAGGGCGGCGGCGAGAAGTTGACTTAGTTTGGCGCAGCTTTCGAGTGAAGCCGCAAGCTCGAGCTGTTCCGTTCTTGGATCGGAGCGCATCAACGCCTTCAAGGTCCACGCCTGCGCCGCATTCGGTGCTGGCCTGTAGACCAAAGACAGATACAGCTCGTTGACCATGAGCGTCTCGCCCGCTAACAAGCGGCGATACCGGCTATTCAGGTCATTAGCAAACCCGGGCCGAAACTGCCCGTCGGGATAGCTGTGGTCCCGCCGCCTAAGCAGATGCGTCCAGAGCGCGACGTTTGGACTGGCAATGTTGCGCCACAGAACATTTAGCCGCTCATGCCAATTGTTAATTTCGGCGTCATCGGCGCACTCAAAGCTTGCCCCACCGAGGCGAAAGCTCTGCACGTAATGCCCTGAGCGCGTGCGCAAAACCGTCCGGTCAACATGTGCCGTATAAGGAATGCGTTCGGCGGCGGTCAATTCGCGACGCAGTCGGATCAGATTGCTGGCTGTCATATTGGCGGAACTGCGGCATTACCAGCGGACTGTCAGAGTATCCGCGCGTCTCTTCCCATGGACGTTCGGCAGACCTAGCGGTAACGGGCTGTAGCTGGACGCGCCCCAATAGGCGAAATTGCCCAGCAACGCCGGACCGCGAGTGCGACACCAGTGAATCCAAAGATCAAAAAACCTGGCGTCGGTAGCGCAAAGGGCCACACACATCAGATGAATCGGCAACGCTACTAAGAGCGCCAGCAAATTGCGAGTCAGTAGAAAAAGCTCCATCGTAAGAACCAGGTTGGCCAGCAATGCCGCATAGGTAACACCCCAACGCATGGCCGGTCGTGTGGCCCCGACGAACAGCGGATCCGTGGCTAAGGCCACTTTCTTTGGCGGCGACTCTTGCAACATGCTCAGACTCCGAACATCCCGCGAATCCACGCGACCATTTGCGGAGCTCCAAATGCCATGGCAATGCCCGCTATAGCCGCAATACACCATGCCCAGGAAATTCGATTTACCATTGCCATGACGCCTAAACCAATGACCAGGATTACCGCAACCGGCGTAAGCAATGTCAGCAGGTTCGATTGCAGGGCCGAGGCGCCCGTTTGAAACGGTGAGTTCTGGGCCATGGCAGTCGCGCCGGCGAAAAGCACCGGGCATAAATACAAGTGCTTGCGGCGCCAAAGTTGGAAGTACTTGACGTTCGGGGTCATCTGTTTGGCTCCTTGGAACAAGGCTAGGGCTTTAGATCAATGGGGTTAAGTGACGCCTGGCGAATGGCGGCGACGTAGCCGTTATCCACGCCGGTGACAAAGTTTCCCGAGTTGTAACAAGACAGCGTGCGTTGTAGGCGCGTGGCTCGCCCTACCGGGCGATGCAAAGATCCTTGCAGCTGATCACATTCAATCAACAGCTGCTGTGCAGCGCGAAGATTTGTGCAGGGATTAAACAGCTGCACAATGTTCAGACCGAACCTGCGAAGATGCGCGACATTAATTTGCGCGAGCCCGACGCTGGTTTGAAGACCGCTTGCGGCGAGGTTCGCCGCGACCTGCAAAGCAACGCCGGCAGAACGCGGTTGTTCCCCCAATCGTGGCAGTTCGATTCCCGCCGCCGCTAACGCGACCGGGTAATTGACACTGATTGCAAAGGGATTGCCCGCTGACTCAACCTGTATGATTGCCCGCATCGTCGTCGGATGAATCTGCGGTGCGCAGAGCATGATCAGCGTGGCGAGTGTGACAGTCATCGTGGCCTCCGGTTCGAGGCCATTTAAGCAAATCGATTTGCCCTTGCGGCAGACGCCAATCAGTGGCGAATGTACAGATATGTGGCTGGAATAATCCGCGTTAGCGAGCCACGGCCGGCCCGGCAAGTATTGCCGTCACCAACATTTGGATCGGCTCCCTGGCCTCGCAACTTTGCGTCGCGTCGCGTGGCGCCGTTCTCCGCAGCCTGCCGATAATTTGGGCGGCGGCTCGAGCCGCCGCCCAGTAGACCTATACCAGCGACGCGCCTTTTGGTGAGCGGACTACTACGGTGCCCGCGATCTTGTCATGCCAAGCCTGTTTCTCACTGTCAAAGGCTATCCAAATAAATCCAAGCCCAAGAACGACCAGTGACAGGAAGCAACTCAATGCACGCACGATAGCTGTGCCCCAATCGATCGGCCGGCCGTCAAGTCGGACGATTTGCAGATTGCACAGGATTCCGCCAACGGTGGTGCCCTTAATCTTCCACATTATGGCGCCATAAATCGCCAGCGAAATCATCATGAGATCATGTGGCCCATGCAGGAACTTGACGACGATGCCTATGAGCAGCGCGTCCAGAAACAACGCACCCATTCGGATCCAAAATCCCGCCCGAGGCGAGTTCACAGCCGCGGTTGGCGCTGCCGCTACTACTGCCGGCTCGGATGTCGGTGTCGCTGTCGTCGCTTCGGCCGGGCCACCGCCGGTGGGCGCGAGTCCCGGTGCTGCGACCGGTTGCGGGCCGGCCATTGGTGCAGCAGGAGGCCGGCGCGCCTCCCGAGCATCCCGAATGTTCAAGATCAGCGTGTAAATCACAACGCCAAGGCCGAGCAGTCCAATGGTTGTATAGAGAATGAATCCCAGAAAGGGCACGCAGTAAAGCGCCAGTACAATGATCCCGCCAACGAGTACCGACAGCGCGGCCTTAGGTGCCTGTCCCATGCTGACGCCGCGCAGCAAGCTGCCGCCAATCCAAGCCAGAATGACCGCCCGGCCGAACAATTTCGCCAGAAACAGAGCGATCGCCACGAACGGCACAGCAATGACACCAATGACCGTTATACACAGCAATACAAACAGTATCGGTATTGCGAGCAGCAGCAGCAGCGATGCCAGAATCGACTGGCCAGGTCGCGTCTGCAGCGTATGGACACATTTGTCGACTGCCTCGTGCAATACAAGCCCCAGCAACACATAGAGGGCCAGAAACACGAGGGCGATGGTCCACGCCCAGCCCAGTCCCGGCACAAGGGCTAGCGGGCGGCCCAGCAAGAGGCAATGCCTAAACCAGGTTTGCAAGTGACTGAAATCGCCAGTCATGCCGCCGAACACATTCTGAATATTCCCGTGAACGACGGCCGCAGGATCCTGCGTGACTGTGCCGCCTATGGAGACAACATCGCCGCCAATGTCGGCATTGGGACCCAGTTCCACATTCCCGAACA
>Ga0074044_10005560_pt1 | contig 10258 bp, 7 predicted proteins | sample BogForMeECP23OM1_FD_94443 | JGI IMG/M metagenome (GOLD analysis project Ga0074044, IMG submission 94443) | Bog forest soil microbial communities from Calvert Island, British Columbia, Canada - Bog Forest MetaG ECP23OM1 | ecosystem: Environmental > Terrestrial > Soil > Wetlands ...
GGAGTGCGTCCGCTGGCCGCGATGCCTACGACTACGTCTTTCTTCGTGGGCTTCTTCTTCGTGATCGCTTCACGGCCCAACTTGCGGGAATCTTCGTCGGCTTCCACGGCTGCGGCCAGCGCTCTTGGTCCGCCAGCGATGATGAACTGGACCGCACGCGGATCGACGTCGAAAGTGGGCGGACATTCGACGGCGTCGAGGGCGGCGATGCGTCCGCTGGTGCCGGTGCCTACGTAGATGAGGCGTCCGCCTTGGGAGAGCGCGGCGGCGATCAGATCGATGGCTTGGGCGATCTGCGGCAAGGTGTGTTTTACGGCGGCGGCGACCTTGGCATCTTCACGGTTGATGATGCGGGCGATTTCGAGCGCGGATTTGCGATCGAGATCGGCGGAGGCGCGGTTTGTCTTTTCCGTGCCGAGGCGATGGAGTTCCGCGGTCGTTGCTTCGTGGATCGAGGTTTTGCGAATCAAGTTTGTGCGCTTCGAGGCTTTGCGTTTCACGCTTTCTTCCCCAAGGCTTCCATCACCGCGTCATGAAACGCTGGACGCACCTGTTTGATTGCCTGGTTCCGGCAATCGGGCCAGGTACGGTTGCTTAGCAGAGTTATCGAAAGTTGGCGGTCCGGGTCGATCCACAGGGATGTGCCGGTATAACCAAGATGTCCGAAGGAACGGGACGAGAAATATTGTCCGGATTGCGAGGGCAAGGGTAAAGACGGCGTGTCCCAGCCCAGCGCTCGAGAAGTACCTTCGGGGGCAGATTCACGGCAGGAAAAGAGTTCGACAGTTGTGGAGCGAAGGATGGGGTATCCGCCGTTGAGCATGGCGTGGGCGAAGATGGCTAGATCCTCGGCGGTGGAGAACAGGCCGGCGTGTCCGGCAGTGCCACCGAGCACACTGGCGTTTTCGTCCTGCACCTCGCCTTGGATGATGCGGCGGCGGAAGGCGCAATCGTCGGCGGTGGGCGGGATGGAGTGCTTCAAGGCGTGCGCGGGATTGAAGGTGGTATGCGTCATGCCGAGCGGCCCGAAAACTTCGCGCTGGCAGAACACGTGGAGTGGCTCGTCAGCAAGCCGTTCGAGGGCTAGACCGAGAACGATGAAGCCGATGTCGCTGTATTCGGCGTGTGCGCCGGGAGCGGCGGTAAGTGGGGTGCTGAGGGCGGCTTGCAGAAGCGTTTCGCGAGTCTGGGCGCGCAGGAAAAGCTTTTCGTAAGCGGGCAGGCCGGAACTGTGGGCGAGCAGCATGCGCAGGGTGATTTCGCGGCGGCGAGGGTTGTCGTCTGCAAACTCGGGGACGATCGCGGTGACCGGGGCCTCGAGATCGAGCAGGCCACGCTCGTAGAGGATCATGGACATGGCGGTCGTGGCGACGATTTTGGTGAGCGAAGCCAGATCGAAAATGCTCGCGGTGGTGACTTCCGGCGAAGCCGGATCGTATGTGAAGCGGCCAAGGGCCTTGTGGGCCACGAGTTCTCCGCTGAGGGTGACGGCGAGCGAGCAGGCCGGGAAGGCGCGGGCGGCGATGGCCTTTTCCAGGATGCCGAAAGCGCCGTGAAAACGATCATCCTGCGCGGCTAAATTGCGCAGAAGGAAGGAAAAACCGGATTCTCGATTCGGCAGCGTCAGGTTCAAGGGATATTGTTAACTGATGGGGTTATAGCAAAGGCGGCGGGCGGAGGCAAACGGGGAGTTACTCCGAAGGCATCGTTGACTACTCTGAGCCTTGAGTCCCATCTCTGGGGTCATGTAGAGTCACAACAGACGTGAAACACTTACTGAACAATCTGCTGTTCTTCGCCATCCTCTTTCCCGCCGCCGCGTTTTCCCAGACCTCACTTGATTCCCGCCTCGCCGTCCTCGATCCCATCGTCAACGACGCCATCGCGCAGGGGCAGATTCCAGGAGCGGTACTCGCCATCGGCCACGACGGGCAGGTGGTTTATCGGAAGGCTTACGGCAGCCGGGCGATTGAACCTCGGCGGGAAGCGATGACGCTCGATACCGTGTTTGATTGCGCGTCGCTAACCAAGGTCATGGCGACCACGACGGCGATCATGCAGCTTTGGGAGCAGGGAAAGTTTCGGATGAACGATCCGGTCGCAAAGTACCTTCCCGAGTTTGGGCAGAACGGGAAGCAGGAGATTACGATCCGGCAGTTGCTGGTGCACTACTCGGGCCTGCCGGAAGATCTCGACTTGGTGAAGAAGTGGGAGAGCAAGGACGCCGCGTATCGCATGGCGTTTGAGGTGGCGCCCGAGCGGGCCCCGGGGTCGGCGTTTGTCTATAGCGACATTGATTTCGTAGTGCTCGGAGCACTGGTGGAGCGGCTTTCGGGCGAGTCTCTCGACGCGTATTCCGCGAAGCATGTTTTTGAACCGCTGGGGATGAAGGAGACGCGGTTCCTGCCTCCGCCGTCGTGGGAGGCTCGGATTGCTCCGACCGAAGATGAGAATCATCATCCCCTGCGCGGCGTGGTGCACGATCCTACGGCTCGCCGGATGGGCGGTGTGGCTGGTCATGCTGGAGTATTTTCTACCGCCGATGATCTGTCGATTTTTGCGCAGACACTGCTCGATGGTGGGCGAGGCGTGCTGACTTCTCCGACGGTTGCGAAGATGACTTCGCCGCAGCAGCCGGTGAATGGGACGGCGGTGCGGGGATTTGGCTGGGACATTGATTCTCCTTTTTCCACCAACCGCGGGGAACTGTTGCCCGTGGGCGGTTACGGGCATACGGGCTTCACGGGAACCTCGCTGTGGATCGATCCGACGACGAAGACTTATATCGTGCTGTTGACTAACGCGGTGCACATGAACATTGTTCACATGAACACGGTGCCGCTGAAGGAGAAGGGAAACGTGGTCTCGCTTCGGACCAGGGTGGCAACGGCGGTGGCGGCGGCGCTGGCGCTCGATCCCTCCGATGCGGAGAAGATGCGGGTGGCCGCTATTACCGGCTATAACGAAATGCAGAGCGCGGCACGTAAGCTGGAAGCGCGGAATGGAACGGTGAAGACAGGAATCGATGTGCTCGAGGAGACGAAGTTCGCGGCGCTGCATCCGACCAGGGGCGGGGCTCCACGAAGTATTGGGTTGGTGACGAATCAGACGGGCATCGACTCGGAAGGGCGGCGAACGATTGATGTGCTGGCGAACGTTCCGGGAATTTCCCTGGATGCGATTTTCAGTTCCGAACATGGGGTGACGGGAACGCTGGATACGACCGACGTCAAGAATACGAAGGATGCGGCGACCGGACTTGCGGTCTACAGCGTGTACGGGGCGACGGACGCGGCGCGGCGTCCGCCGATGGACGTGCTGAAACGGCTGGATGCGGTGGTGATTGATCTGGCCGATGCGGGCGCGCGCTTTTACACCTACCAGACTACGACCGGATATTTTCTGGAAGCGGCCGCGAAGGCGGAAGTTGAAGTGGTCATTCTGGATCGGCCGAACCCGATTACGGGATCGTTTGTGCAGGGCCCGGTTTCCGATTCCGACGCCGGGCGGGAAAATTTCACGAACTACTTTCCCGAGCCGGTGCGGCATGGCATGACGTTGGGTGAGCTCGGGAAAATGTTCAACGCTGAGCGGCACATTGGGGCACGGCTCGACGTGGTTGCGATGGCAGGTTGGCAGCGGGGAGACTGGTTCGATTCGACTGGCCTGGAGTGGGTGAATCCTTCGCCCAATTTGCGGAGTTTGACCGAGGCGACGCTTTATCCCGGGGTGGCTCTGATTGAAGGGACGAATATATCGGTGGGGCGGGGGACAGACACGCCGTTCGAAGTGGTGGGAGCGCCCTGGATCAAGAGCAGGGAATTGGCGGCTTACTTGAACGGACGCGGCATTCAGAGTGTCCGGTTCGTGCCAATTGCCTTTACTCCTTCATCGAGTAAATTTGCCGGGGAACGGTGTGAAGGCGTGAACCTGATCGTTCTGGATCGGAATACTCTGGACTCGCCGGAATTGGGGATCGAGCTGGCATCGGCGCTGCACAAGTTGTATCCGAACGATTTCAAGCTGGAGCGTATGGCGGATCTGATGGTGAATCAGGCGGCGTTCGCGGCCATTGGCGCGGGCGAAGATCCAAGACGGATTGCCGAGGACTGGCAGGAGCCGCTGGACGCCTTTGTGCGCCTGCGGGAAAAGTATTTGTTGTACAAGTAGTGGCAGTAATCCGTGATTCCTGCCAGACTCCTCAATTACAATGGCTCCGGTGTACGCAGGTTGTCCATGACCGAGAATCTGCTTCGCGTTCCGAGTGCGTTTTACCGTTGCGCCGGCCCCAATTGCGGCGTGCAAAAGGGCGTGAGTGACCGCTGGTGGGTGATGTGGAGCTCGTTTGACGATTATGAGGTTCCAGTGATGCATCTGGCGCCCTGGGACGAGAAGCTGGCGGTCCAGGAAGGCGCGATGCACGTTTGCGGCGAAGGCTGCGCGCATAAACTGCAGTCGCAGTTCATGGGCAATATTCTGGAAAACCGGCCGCGGAGGAGCAGTGGTTAGAGCTGGCTGGTGACCGCCGCCCCTTCGACAAGCTCAGGCCAGGCTCTCGGCTGTCCGCCGATATCTGGTTCCCAGCTAACGGGCGCTCGGGTGGGCGCATCTGAGACTGCAAGCGGGTTACAAGATTATCCTGAAGAGGTAGGCATTCCATGAAAATCCGTACTGCGTCCATCTGGGTATTGCTGCTGGCGGGAATCGCGGCCGCACAGACCTCTTTGCCCCCGAACCCAGCTGCGCCTGCGGTAGAGCCTGGGAAGGCGACATTAACCATTCCCGTGGGAACCAGGGTTCCGCTATCGCTGAAGCAGGCGATTTCGACCAAGACGGCGAAAGACGGCGACCCGGTGTACGCGGAGACGGCCTTTCCGTTTGTGGTCGACGACCGGGTCGTGATTCCGGCGGGGACCTACATCCAGGGAAGGATCTCGCGCGTGCAGCGAGGTGGGCACGTGAAAGGGCGCGCTGAAGTCCTCATCCACTTCACTTCGATGATTTATCCCAATGGCTATACGGTGATGCTGGGCGGTTCGATAGAAAATACGCCTGGGGCGGATAAGACTGCGATGAAAGATTCCGAAGGGACGATTCGTCAGGACAGCGACGCCGGGAAAAAAGCCGGGGAAGCCGTGGGTACAGCTACCACGGGAGCGGTGATCGGCGGGATAACCAACGGAGCGAAAGGTGCCGGGATCGGAGCCGGAATTGGAGGCGTCGCGGGGCTGGCGGTCGGAATGCTGTCGCGCGGAGCCGACGTGAGACTGTTGCCGGGGACTTCGATCGAGATGGAGATTCAGCGGGAGGTGACGGTGGATGCGAGCCGGATTTCCTCGCGGCGGGAAGTCATTGTTCGCGATTAGCGGCGCATGGGTAATGGCCCCCAAGAGTCATGCGGCCGGGCGTTGACGCCCGGCTGTCCACCAGCGGTTTTCCTTCTTCCATCGTTCGTGGACAAGCGTGTCCGCGCCACACCATCTATTTCAATTCAAACATTGCGTTCACGTGGGCGGTGACCGTCACCTTCTGGGGAGAGAATTCTTCGGTCGGTGTGGGGCCTTGTGCCGCCATTGCCATGGGCATGGCACGGCGCTGCATGGGCGCGATCACGCGAATGTTCTCGAAGGTGTCGACGGAAGCAAAGGAGAGTTCGCCGAGGGTGCGTCCGCTGGCATTGGCTAGGGACTGCGCGGAGGCGCGGGCGCGGCGGTAGGCATCAGCGACGGCTTTGCTCTTGGCCTCGTCGGTCGAGTCCAGCGTATAGCTGAGAGATAAAGACTGGCTTTCACCGACGACGCTGGCGTCGGCAAGTTGCTGGGTGACGGGGCCGATCTTGGAAAAATCCTTGAGCTTCAAGCTGACGCTGGTCGTGACCTGGTAGCCGATAACTTTGTGCTTCGGGTTTTTCCAGTCGTATTGGGGATTCACCGAGAAGAAGCCGATTTCCGCAACCTTGGGGTCGATGCCGTTGGCGCGCAGAACCTGGCGCGTGGCCTCGGCTTGTTTGGCGGCTTGGTCGTAGGCATCTTTGGCGCTGTCAGCCTGGGCCGAGATGTTGAACTGGATGAGCGCGATATCGGGCACGGTTTCAAATTTGCCATCGGTGCCGACGAAGACGGTGTTGGGCAGGGCGTTGAGCGTGGGACTCTGCGCGCTCGAGAACGCACTCAGAACGAGAACGGCGCAAACAGCGACAAGGGCGGTTTTCATCGGATCTCTCCTGCGGCTTGATGATTTTGAAATCCACATCTTGGAAGGCGGATATCGAAAGCGAATCTAACGGCTCCCTTATACACCTCCGACGTTAGAACGCGCCCAGCTTCGCGAGTTGCAATCGAAAACTGCGGAAGAAGAAGGGCGGGAGGAAGATCGCGGCAAGCAGGACAGCGCTGCGCGAGATGCGGCAAGCCGCCGTCTCTGCAGGCGAGTTAGGCGGGAAGGTCGCGGGTCAGTGAGAGGGGATCGGCAGCGCGCGATCAAGGCGCACTTCCAGGGTGGTCCCTTTTTCGAGCCGGAGGTTGTGCTGGGCAAGCAGGCTGGCCATGGCTCCAGCAGCGGCGCCCGCTCCTCCCCCGATGCCGGCTCCTTTGCCTTCCCCCGCGGCTGCGCCGATACCGGTGCCAAGGGCTGCTCCAACGGCTGCGTCTTCAATCGTGTGCTTCACCGTTGTTCCCTTGCGTTCGATTTCACCCTCGGAGCCGGGCGGTTTGAGACCGTGTTCGCCCGGCACTCCGATGACGGTCGCGATCAGCGCGACCCAGCCGTGGTTGGTTTCGATTTCGTCGAAGCTGAGCAGCAGACGCGCATGCAGGCCCTGCTCCACGCTACTGACGTGCCCTTTGATCTTCTTGCCGCGGGGAATGGCGTTGCCATTGGCGGCAATGAGATCTTCGTCCAGCTTAACTTTGAAATGTTGGCCCGGATGCAGGTCGGCGGTGTCGAGTTTGTCCTGAAGCCGCACCAGGAATGTCGTGCCTTCCGGGACGGCGTTCGGCGGAGCCATGGGCGCGATGGCCGGGTCGATTGCCTGGGCCAAAAGTGAGGTGGTAGCGGTCAGGAGCAGTATTCCCAGCCACGATGAGAGTTTGTTCATGATGACCTCATCTGTTCTGACGCAGCAACGTTCTGGCGCACCCCAAGCAAGCCCGGTCTGCCCGCCAGACGTGAAACAGGCACATCCTGGCGGACGCCGGTTCTTTACCCCAGAACGGCAGAACGCGACCGTGGTGGGGGCCGTTTGGATCGACTTCACTTTTTCTCTTGGATGAGGCGACGAGGGTAAAACGATGCCCGGCTCTGGGGGGAATGCTGGCTGATGTCAGATTGAACGTCTAAGCGTCGCAAACTCAGCCAACGGGTGGTCACACCTTCGGGAAGGACGGGCTCTGTTCATTTTGTCTCTGCTCATTGATGTCTTTCCGCAGGATTTCCCAGATCTTGTCGGGCATACCGAGGAATACCTCGACGATCTTAGGATCGAACTGGCGACCGGACCAGTCCTTGATTTCCTTGCGGGCGGCCTCAAATGATTGTGCGGGGCGATAGGGGCGGTCCATGGTCATAGCGTCGAGGGTGTCAGCGATCGAGAATATGCGCGCGCCAAGGGGGATCTCTTCGCCCTTCAGTTTATTGGGATAGCCTGATCCGTCGTAACGTTCCTGGTGGGCATGAACAATCTCTGCTGCCTCGGCCAGGAAGGGAATCTTGTTGAGCATTTTATAGCCCAAATAGGCATGCTCCTTCATGATGTCCATTTCCTCGACGGTGAGCTTGCCGGGCTTGTTCAGGATCTCGTCGGGAATGGCCATCTTACCGATGTCGTGCAGGAAGGCGCCGCGGGCGATCACGGCGACCTCTTCATTCGGCAGGCCCATTTTGCGTGCAATCTCGATGGTGTATTTGGTGACGCGTCTTGAGTGGAATTCGGTCTCTTTGTCCTTGAGGTCGAGCGCATCGCCTAGAGCTTCGATCATCATATCGTAGGATTTCTCCAGGTCGGACATTGCCGTTTTCCACTGCTGGGTGCGGGCGGCAACGAGCGCCTCGAGGTTGGTGCGATAGGCGTCGTTTTCGCGTTTGAGGCGGCGATTCTCCAGGGCCCGGCGAACCACGTGCAGCAGTGACTCCCTTTCGAAAGGCTTGAGCAGGTAGTCGTACGCCCCATCGCGCAGCGCCTTTAGCGCGACCTGAATGTCGTGGACCGCGGTAACCATGACGATCGGAATGTCAGGGTACTTTTCCTTGGCTTTCTCCAACAGGGCAATCCCATCCATTTCGGCCATCATCAGGTCGGAGAGGATGAGATCGAAATCCCCCCCGGATTCCAAAATCGAGAGGGCTTCTTTGCCGCTGGCGGCCTGACGAGTCTGAAAATCGGCTCCGCGAAGCATGGACGAAACAATCTCGCGGATGGTTTCCTCGTCGTCTACTACAAGAATGCGGTCGTTGGGCATGGACAAAGTGAATGTATCACGCATTTTAGGCCATGACCCTACATTCCGAAAGTAACCACCGGGAGACGGAAATCCGGTAACGATCAGGGGCGGGCGTGATATTCAAGAGCTTAGGAGTTCGTGCGTCTATCTATGGATCCTGCCGGGATATTCAGGCATTCGGTGGGCATGTTGACCGTCCCGTGGTTGACGGCGCGGGAAACGTCCGCCCTGATTGTCGTGGTGGTCAGTCTCCTTTTCTTCCGGGTCTTCCGGGAGCGATGCCTGCTGGCCTGGGGAGCGGGCTGGCTCGCCTATGGAGCATTTCTGTGGGCGACGGGCACGGGCGAGTTGCACGCGTCGAAGGCGCTGGCGGCATCCGCACAGGCCGGCTTTGTGCTGGCGGTGGGACTGTTTGCGGCGGCGGCGCTGATCTCGGCGCAGGCGAAACGAGCTTTGACCCTTTTGGTGGCGGTAGGGTGGGTGCTGATGGTCTGCGCCGCCATGCAGCCGCTTTATCTTCCCGATCTCAAGAATTTCGAACTGGGGTTGGACGTGGCTTGCCGGCTGATTGCGGCCGGGGCAGCCGTCGAACTGTTGCGCTACCGGTTGGGTCGTATTGGGCTGGGGCCATACCTGTTCGGCGCTGGGCTGGTGACGTTGAATCTGCACTGGCCTCGCCTTACCAATCACATTCCGAGCGAAGGTTACTTGCTGGCGGAGGTGCTGTTCGCCTCTAGCATCTTGCTGGTGGTGCTGGACGACGCGCGGCTGCGCACTCGCCGGCTGGCGGTGTTGAATGAGTTGGCGGCCACGATTGCGCGCGGTCAAAATCATGCCCCGATGATGCAGACCGCTCTGCAGAAACTGAAAGCGATCGTGGGAGCGAAGGCAGCGTGGTTCCAATTGATGGAAGGCGACCATCTGACGCCCACGCAGCACGCCGGCCTGTCGCCGGAATTTCTGCGAACGCTGGGGCAATCTGGGGCCGATGAAACGACGGATGAAGCCCGCGCCCGCGTGCTCCAGGACAACCGCGCGGTGGTGGTGAAACTATCGGAGATGCCAGAGCCGGAGCGGGATCAATTGCGGAAGCATGGCATTCATCACGTGGTACTGCTGCCGGTGCTGGGCAAAAAGTCGGTGATCGGCTTGCTGTCGCTCGGCTGCTCCGGCGGCCGGGGCCACACCCGGGAAGAATTGAACTTCCTGGAAACTGCCGTGCAGGCGCTCGGGGTTGCGGCGGAGAATCTGCGGTTGCTGGAGCAGGTACTGCGCTCGCAGCGGCAGTGGATAAACACCTTCGATTCCATCCAGGATCTGATCCTGGCGCACGACGCGGACTTCCGCATCCTCAAGACCAATCAGGCTCTGCTGCAGCGGCTGGAAAAAGCGCCGGCCGATGTCTTGGGCCAACTGTGCGCAGAGGTCCTGCCGCAAATGTGCGACTGGAGCGGATGCCCATATTGCGAACGCGGCTCGGGGCTGACCGAAGGCATGGACCCGTGTTTCGGCGGGCAATCGGTGGTTTCGACCTCATCGTATGCGGAGCAGGGAAGCCAGCAGAAGGGCGTCATCCATGTGGTGCACGATACCACCGCGCGCCAAATGGCGGAAGAAAAGTACCGCATGCTGTTCGAGCAGGCGCAAGAAGGCGTGTTCGTGGCGACGCCGGAAGGAGCGTTGCTCGACTGCAACGACGCTTTTGTCACCATGCTCGGCTACGGCAGCCGGGACGAGTTGATGGCGCTCGACATGGGGAGCGTGCTGCACGCGGTTCCCGAGGAGCGTGAAGCTTTTCTCAAGGAAATCAAGGCGCACAA
>Ga0074044_10005561_pt1 | contig 10255 bp, 7 predicted proteins | sample BogForMeECP23OM1_FD_94443 | JGI IMG/M metagenome (GOLD analysis project Ga0074044, IMG submission 94443) | Bog forest soil microbial communities from Calvert Island, British Columbia, Canada - Bog Forest MetaG ECP23OM1 | ecosystem: Environmental > Terrestrial > Soil > Wetlands ...
GAGCAACGAACATGTCAAGAGAACTTTGGAGTTTTTAGTGGCTACATGTGGAAGGCGAAATCGAGGTTAACTGCTGACACGCGTGCGACTTACGTCAGAAATTGGTCTGGAACTTCGGTTTAGGAGTTTCACCGCCAGAGGCGGTGGATTTGTTCCAGATTAAGTAAATACCGGACCCCCTGGAGGCAAAAGTCGAGTGTTTGAGCGTATAATGAGAATACGAGGTCCGTGGGAGTACAAGCCCGACTCGTAAGGCGTTAAGGCGAAACGGTTTAGAAAATGTCTGATCAAACGGATACCTATGCAATTGTCGTCGTCGGGGGGATGAATCCGCTAATTCACCACCCCTCATGGTATCGTGCGGTTGAACTCTTGAATGATGAAGAGGTCGAGCAGGCCACCAGGACACCGTTCTTGATCGTAACCAGGCCCCTGTCACAATTCCAAACACCGAAGCTCACCATTGCCTGCCAGGATAACAGGTGGGAAATCAGAACATCCGACCCGGACCAGGTACAGCGTATTCAGGATATCACGTCTCGTGTTTTCGATGAAATTCTACCTCATACACCGGTTATGGCCGCAGGGTTCAACTTCAATTACCGAAGGGCTACTACTGCCAAGGATGTCGCAGGCTATCTGGCTTCTGTGCTCATCAATGCCTACCTCGGTCTGAAAGGTGATCACGCTACGTCCGGAGAAGTAACCCTCCGTCGGTCCTTTGATGAGCACACTGCTTTGGCTAATGTCCAACCCGCACCGGATGACAAAGGAGCCGTATTGATTGCACATAACTTTGAGTATCAGTTTAAGCACGAAGGTTCTTTCAACTTGGGAGACGTAATTAGACAGCGGTACGGCCTGGACCGAAGCGAATCCGAAGAACAGACCGCTGTGATCGTTGAGGCAATTAATCGCTCAACCAAGGGGTAACTATGGCCATAGCAATTCACATGCCCGGGTTCGAGGGACGACGCACCTACACACCGAGTAGGTATTCAACGACCCAACCAGGCCGCAGGGACATTGTGCCTCGCAAGTTACGGATACTTATAGAACATCTAGATCAGCTGATAGAAAATCCAAATCAGATGGACGACGACTGTGCCGCCAAACGGTATTCCGAGCTTTGGTCAGCTTACGCTAAAGCCGCGTATATACCGCGGCTGGACAAGGTGGCTACTCTGAGGGCCCTTGATCGATTGAAAACCCTAGCCACGGACTGGAGCGGTTACAGTGCAATTCCAATCGATCGTCGTCTGATTTTATCGGCCAAGGAATTTATCTTGGGATTGCCAACCGACATAATAGGGACTCCCACGGTCGTTCCTATGACACGGGGCAGGCTCCAGTTAGAGTGGCATCAGGGGAATCGCTCGCTTGAGCTTGAGTTCGAGAGCGCCGGCCGGATTCATTACTTGAAATGGGATTCGGATGCAGGCATAGAAGAAGAGGACACTATCCCGGTGAATGACGTGGCGATGATATACGCTCTTCTTCAATGGTTCGCTGCGGAGCCAGGGAATGCCTAACGGCGCCGAGCCGGGGTCACTCATAGCCGACACCGAAGACGTTTATCGAGCGATTCTTTCTCCAGACTGGTGGCCAGATGGGATGGTCCGACCGTCATCGGCAGCATTCGACGAGGCTGTATTCTCAGTCGATGTGAAGTCAAGGACGACCCCGCAGGCAACGGCAGCCCGCTTTCGGAACGTGACACGCATCGCTGAGTTCAATTGCGGCCAGGCGAAAGGCATTGGGTTCGAGACTAGAGATGAGCTGGACCCGAACCAGCCAGATAATCTTGCGCACGCTCACGTGTATTTCCTCGGCTACGATACCTTCAGCAGGAACGAACGGAAGAAAAAGGCGCGGAAGCTCGCAGAACTGTGCGTAGAAGTAGCCGTTCCTGCCCCCGGTTCCGTGGTGGTTTTCGTCGAACGACCTACCAGTATTCCCTCGTCCCAGGTGCCCCAAGGCATGGAACCCACGTTGGGCTTGCCGAGGGAGATTCCGGTGGCTTCGGACGGGAGCGGCGGGCATGGCGCCGCCGGCTTCATCAAGAGTCACCGGGCTTGGTTATTGGTAGTACTGGCGCTCTTCGTGCTGGCTCTGCTTTGGGTGCTTTCTCGGTGAACCGCGGCGGACGTATCCTTGTTCACGCCGTCGCGCTCAATGCGTTAATGTTCGGGTCCGTTGTGCGGGCCGGGTCCGTTGTGCGGGGTCCGTTGTGCGGGGTCAGACCGAGGTGAGATGGCGCCTGATGAGGAGAAAGGCGTGAGGAACCGAAAGACGACTTTCTTGCATCAATGTGGCCGATGTGGGTCCGGACATTTTATCCGCCCCACCTTATCCGCCCCTTGCTCTGTTGGATTCAAGGCGGCCCAGCTAGATTCCTCTGTGCTAGATGATCCGCTATTCTTCGATAGTGCGGTCGGCGAGAGTTCCTGACCTCCGGTCGCGTGCTTAACAACTGCGAGTCATTGAGGTGTTACTCACCACTAGCCCATCGGTATCGGCACCAGTAGTCCTGCGGCTGCCAAGGATCGAAAGTGGGAGCTCAGTCTCGCGGCGAATGAACTCGAGCGGATGAGCACCCCCACTTCGATATTCTTCTGCTGGGCCGCGGTCGTGAAGTTGGCCGAAGTAACGAGTGCTTGTTCGTCATCCACCACGATGCACTTGGCGTGCAGGCTGGCCCGCATTTCGTGGTCCGTCTCCAGCGAGCGGGGATCGTAGAAGATGTCGGGGCGCCGCTCGCCTGGCCACTCGTTCCGCGTGAAGTCTTCCGAGAATCGTCGGACCAGTTCAGACGGGGACGACGAGTCATTCCATGGCCGCTGGATATCCAGGAACATCTGGACCCGGAGCTGGGGATTCTGATCCATCTGCTCGGCCAGGACCTTGAAGACCACCTGGCCCTGGTAGACGGCGTAGCCCGCCAGCAGGACCGATTGCGTGGCACTCCGAAACATCTCCCGGACCACCACCCTTGTGTCGCGATTTTCGATTCCGGGCATGTCCGGGCCGGTCCAAACCAGGTCGATCAGTCCCTCGGCCGAGGCACGGTGCTCACGATCAGACGCCATCATCCGGACGACTTCCGCCAACTGGGATGCGGATAACCCTGCCAGGATCGCGGTTTGAAGGTCCGTGGCGACGCTGCCGGCCATGGCTTCGGGCACCGAGTTGCGAAGCATCAATGACGAAAACGGGGGCGCGGCCCAGCCGGATCGCAGGGCGCCGGCTAGCTGTCTCAAGTCCTCGGTACTGAGTCGATGAAGCGAGGACAGCATCAGAGGTTCCCGTCGAAGAATTCGGCTCCGTTGCCGTCTACGGTGGAGACCAGGAGGGCCCGATCGAGATAGTCGTTGTGCTGTTCGCACGAGGTCTCGGCGATCAGCAGGCAGCCGTGACAGGCAGCTCCGTGAAGGAACCGGCATTCATGCTGATTCTCGGGCGCGTGCTGGGCACATACCGGGTCGTTTGAACAGAGGCGGCCCAGGTCAATCGCGTTCCTGAAGTGCCTGGCGAGATGGCGACCGGCCTCTACCAGGCCACCCATGGTGCCTTCGGCGTCGGGCGTTCCGGTATAGAGCAAGATCCCGTAGCCGTAACTGCCGGCGTAGATCCGCTCGCGGATCGAGCTGGCGGGGTAACCGCATTCCAGGGACACGGCGGTAATCAAGAGGTGCGACAGCGAATGGAGCAGGACGAAGGGAAGGCCGATGAACTCGCGGGTGCTCTTGTGGTCCTCTTTCCAGCATTCGTAGCCGGCCGCGAGCTGACGGCCTCGCCGCTTGACTGCCGGCCGCCCAAGCCACGAGTCGATCGCCTCGCGGCGGAACTGAACGAAGATCCCCTCGCCTCGATTCTCGACGGCCGGCAGCCAGGAGGTTTCTCGGGCGAGCGGTGCGCGGGTCACTCCGATTTCGAGCTCGCCCTCGGAGTCGGGAGAGGATGACTCGAACCGAGTAAAGCCCACCTGGGCGATCACCTCCCTCAGCCGATGAACGAGAACTACCCGTTCCACCGACTCGGTCCAGGTTGCCTTCCATTGGCCGGCGGGTAGGCAACGAGCGTAGAAGTCTCCATCCGGATGATCCGCGCCAATTTCTTCCTTGCTCGTGACCAGTGTCTCGAACTCGGCCTGCTTGACCGACTTTTCGGAGCCTGGGGTCTGGCCGCCTTTTCTCGACTGGATCTCCGCAAAAACGTCCTCATCGGCGAGCCCTTCCAGCGCTGCCTTCACCGGCGGTTTCCGCTTTCGCTCCTTGATCAGCTCCTCAAGGTCCTCGACGAATTGCAGGTAATGCTCCCACACCTGGTCGACAGCCTGCGCAATGGCCTCGTTCTTGTCGGGGAGCGAGATCACGCTCATCGTCTGCGGGAAGTACGCGTTGCTCGCGGTGCGGATGAGCAGGCGGTTGGGGTCGCCGCACGGCTCCTTCATGAGGGGACCGAGCCAGAGTCGAGAACCATCGCAATGCCCGAGGGTATTCGTTGGCAGCTTGATCGCGTCGATGATCGGGCGCTCGGCCTGGCCGCACTCGCACCGGACCCAGACCTCGGAGAGATCTCCGCTTGTCCCTCGTTCGTCGATCCAGAGGGGTCGACGGCAGGTCGTTCGTCCGCCGTGGGCGAAGGCGTACCAGTCGATGTCGCCGATGTGGCCCTTCTTGCATGCCCTGACGAAACGGATCGGCACGACGGATTGAGATTTCTTCTCCTCGTCGATGAACTTGCTCTTCCCGGTGAGCGAGGTCCGGTGGACAAGTCGACGCGACCGGATCTGGCTCCCCGCTTCCTGACCTTGGCCGCTCTGCGTGATGAACCACTCGGGGAACTGTATCGAGTCGATACCGGTCTTCCGTGTCGATCCCGGATCATCGTCTGCCGGTGGGGGGGCATGGAGCACCAGGGAAGAAAGCTTCAGCAAGTCCTTCAGCTTGGCAAGTAGACGGGGCTCGTGGACCTCGTCACCCTTGGTCCAGTATTCCAGTCCGCCGATGATCACCGCATGGTTCGGCAGGTCGAACATCGAGCCCGGTCCGAATGTCATGATCACCTGACTTTGCCGGATCTGACCGTGGGGTTTCTTCTTCTTGTCTTTGGAGGAACTCATCACTCGTCCTCCTGCTCGACCTCGGCATTGTCCATGGTTCGCACCCAGAGATTCACGCTCGGCTCCACGTCGCGCATGGACCGATTGGCTCGAAAATACTTGTGCCGTGAGCTCATCAGCTTGAGCTCGGGATCCAGGAACTCGTGGAGCAGGGGCTTGGCCGCTCCGGCTTCCCTTTGGTTGTACTGCAAAGTGGTGCCCTGGTTGTGATAGTCGTCGGCGATCTTGCTCCAGATATCGAGCAGCTTGTTGACCCTGTCGCGGACTTTCTCGGACAGGGCCTGTGCATCTGCCGCCTCGAGCGAAACACTCGAGCTTGCCCGATCGGCAAGGGCCTGGACGACGAATTCCAGAGCCTGCCGGTGCTGGAGGATCTCCGCTGCTCCCGTGGGCGGCGTCATCGGCTCGTACCCGAGTCTGGCGAGCGCTACCAGCGTTCCGGCCAGGCCGCGATCAAGGGCCCGGGGCGAAAATGGAGTGACGCTGGTCGCCTCCACCGTCCTGTAGAACGAGCGGTGAAAGACATCGAACCGCTCGAAATGGGAGCGATCCCGAGGCCGGTGGATATTCAGGAGCGTCACGATCAGGCCCGGTTTTTCGGGATCGCGTCCGACTCGGCTAGTGGCCTGGATGTATTCGGCACACATTTTGGGCTGCCCGAGGACGACCATCAGCCCGAGGCGCATGATGTCGAGTCCGACGGAAATCATGTTGGTCGCGATCGCGACATCGACACGGTCTTTCTCGTGAAACAGCAGGGTAAGCCGGCGTTTCGCTTCAGCCACATGGCCCGTGTGGACCCGGGAAGTCAGCTCAACCACCTCATACGCGATCGATCTGCTCGCGAACGGCCCCTCCTTCTGGCCGAGCCGCTTGCGGTTGGCATAGCCAGTGAGCCGCAGATTGACCTCGTCCTCAACGATCCGTCGGGCACCGCCGAGCTCGCGGAGGCTGTTGAAGTAGCCGAGCAGAGTCATGTAGGCGTCGGCCGCGTTCTCCGGGTTCTTCCTGCTTCCATCGGCGGCGTAGGCTTTCTCTGCGGCCGCGAGCAGGGCCAGGTATGTCCGCAACATCACAACCTTCATGCTGCGGCCCTGGGCAGCCACTCCAAGATAGAGACGGGGGTGGCTGCGGCTTGGAGGATGTGTCTCGGAGAAGAAGGAATCGCGGCGATCAGGTCCGGGAGGCGGGAAGACCTCCACTTGCCTGCGGTTGAACAGCGCGCGGATCTGGTTCTCTGCTCTGCGTACAGTCGCCGTGGAGGCGATGATCTTGGGGCGGATTTTCTTGCCCTCGACGACCCGGGAGCAAAGCTCGTCCAGGGCGGCCTCGTAGAGCCCGACCATGCTGCCCATCGGGCCGGAGATCAGGTGGAGCTCATCCTGGATGATCAGGTCCGGTGGAGCGAGCGGAGCCGGCAGCGGATGACCGCGGCCCTCTTCACAGGGCCCATAGAAGCCATGATGATCGTACCTGCTTGCCCTTCCGAAGAACCCCCCGACTTGGCCCGTCCAGGGCATGGCCGCGAATTTATCAACGGTAGCGATCAAGAAGCAAGGCAAGCGGCGGTAGATCGGCTCGTCGACCGCCAGGATCGGCAACGACGTGTTGCGCGTGAAGTCGCAGTGACGATTGACACACACGACGCGCAAGTCGATCGGGGCTTTGGCGCTGGGGACTAGCTGGAACGATTGGGGCTTGAACTTCTCGCCGCACCAGGGGCAGTTTTCCAGGGGAATGGGAGCGGGCTTTCGATCATCATTCTGGAAGGCAATTGTCTTGCGGTAGGCACAATTCGGGTCGGCGTCCCCGGGGCCGCCCATGCGATTGGGCGTGGCGGCCCGGCCGACCCACAGGCCGATCTCGAACGGCCACGGGCCGAGGGTGTCCGGATCCTTCAGCCGCTCCAACTCCAGGGCACAGATCAACGTTGCAGCGCGGCTGAGCTGGTCAAGGGTCAGAAGACGGAGGGTGTACCGCATGAGCACGCTCAAGCCGACCGAGGCATAACCGGGATTCTTGAGCCGTCGGTGCACCAAGATAAAAGCCGCAAGACCGAGGTAAGCTTCGGTCTTGCCGCCGCCGGTCGGGAAGAAGAGCAGGTCGACGATCTCTCGGTCATGGTGGTGAGGATCGACGACCCCGGGCAAGTTCATGAGGATGAAGGCGAGCTGGAACGGCCGCCAGGTCGGGGTCTCGACCGAGGATTCGTCCTTCCCCTTTATCGGACCGAACCGGCGCCGAGCCGCCCTGGCCATGACGCGATTGGCCATTCGGAACGCGATCAGCACCTTCTCGTCGGCCAGGACTTCGATGCCCGCATCGATCCGCTTCGACGCCATCCTGGCGCGGTGCAACAAGGCCTCGGCAACCTCTCGTCGCCTGGGAGAAAGAGAGGGAAACACGCCGGCCTGCTCCTCGATCCATTCCCTGTATCGCGTAGCGAAAGACCCGAGTGCCTTCTTGGCGGCAGTCGCATCGGCGAGCTGAGCCAGCGTCTCCATGCGAAGTTCCACGTCCGGGATCGCGGCAGGCGCAATGAGCTCGACCTCGGCGGCGGGGATCCAGCACGTGCAGACGCGTCGACAGTTTCCCTGCTCGTCGACATCAGCGTGGGTTGCAATGCCGTGCCCGACGGCGTATTCGCAAACGTCCCGGTACTGCAAGTCTGCGACGCGCTGATCGGGGTCGATGCTGGAGGCATATCCCTGTTCAGCAGCCATTCCGCGGATATCAGGGCGGGCGACGAGGGGTTCAGGCGACAACACCTCCAGGCTGGCCTGGAAGATGAACCGGGAGTCGCGGACCTCGTCGGCCTCGAGGGGATCGCGGCGATTAACCAGGAAGACCGAGACCGACCGACTGCCTGCCGGAACCATGTCCTTCGCAATCCCGAGCGCTTGCACCGAACGGACCGAAACGGCCAGGCACAAGCCCTCGCTGCTCGGGATCTTTTCCTCTTTCGCCAGGGCAGTCTCAGCCGGGAGGTCGACGTCCATCTCGACGCGGCGGGGACTGCGATGCCAGTGGAGCAAGCTCCTTGGCCCGGCATCGAGAACGAGCTTCTCACCCGCGTTATCTCCACTACCGGGGGCTTCTGCCCGGTAGTCGCCCCACTGGACAATCACCCTGAGTTGTTTGGTGGCTTCGGTCACCAGGAGGCTCAGGCCGATCGAAGAAGGGAAAAACGCCCTGCGGGATGCCGGCGTCTCGGGGATCGTATCATCGTCGCCTGAGTCCGAGTCGCCACCTTCAAAGTCGAATTCATCCTGCGACGTGTCGTCGATCTTCTGGGCCGGATCGGCTTCGAGGGGGACGAGAAAGCCGGCCAGATACCAGCGTGAGGGTGCCTGGGTCAGGACCTCGGCCTCGAGGTCCGAGCCGTTGTCGGGTCCGACCAGGTCCAGACGCAGGGCTTCGACGAGCTGGCTTCGGACTTCGACGGGTTTCATTTTTCCCATTCTGCCTATTTTCAACGGTTCTGCTCGATAATCGAGGGGAGAGAGAACCTTGTTGCTTTTGCTAGTGTCCCATCGTCCAATAGAATGGGTTAATGTGCTACTCGATTTCGCGTTGCATCTGCCGTAACTCTAGAAATTTTCCAGCCTAATGTCGATGCAATCTAGTACCCCCCGGTTTCCGGACTGGTTCGTCGCGGGTTGTCCACCGAGCGATGCAGTGGAAGCTTCCGGCACGATCTACCGATTCGTCGCCAGCAATCCAGGCAGTCCAGCCGAGTTCTTGAGTTATCACGAGACCAAAGAGCGACCCAATGCGCCCGCTTGCCAGCGTTGCGGATTGTCGGTCTTCCGTAAAGTGGATGATGTACGCCGTCTCTTGCGGCATCTTTGGAAGAACTATCCGGGGAAGAGATATGGGCCTCATATCGTCAAGCGTGAACTATCCCCTGACGATGGAAGAATCAAAGCAACAGGAAGTCCCGGTCATCAGACCTGGTGGGCGTATGAAGGAGTCGAGCGGCATGTCTCCTTCGAATTTGTCGAAACGGTGCAGAATAATTGAAGGTTGGCCAGGATGTGGGTTCCCACAGGAAAACAAATTGAGAAGGATGCTCTCGGGGATCTTACCCCGGTCGAGATTCTTTTTGAATTTGAGGAGCCGCTGACGTTCGTCTGCAATGACCTCGACGGACAACCTCTGCTGGCGCACAGCCTCTGCGCGGAAGGCGCGCTGTCACGCTATCTCCTATCGGTCACGGATCAAAGGGTCGTTCAGGAACTAAAGGCGGGACGCCTTGATGTCCTGGGAGCACTGCGTCAACCGAGATGCTGGATTGCGGACCTTGGCGCTAACTGGGAGGTCGTCGGCCTCTGGCTGGTTTCCTTCGATCGAGTCCCCAAGGACCACTTGCCGCGGTCGGGAGCGATGATCACTCCTGACCTGGACCCTGTTTTCCGCCTTCGACTCATCGGGCCGGGCGTCGGCCCCGGTAATACCACGGCAGCGGATATACGTATGGCAGCTCAGGCTGCGGAATCGGGCCTTCGGGGTCTCGCGCGGATTGCGCTCGATGAGAAGAAGCAGGTCGGACAGGTTCGGCGGAATATCCGCGATTACTCGGATCTCCCGTATCAATACACACTCGCAGCAAGTTTTGAGATCGCTTTTGGCCGTCCCCGAGATCGACTGCCTGGAGTGGATGATGAAGTCTTTGACGAGATGGGGCGCCTTCTGAAAAAAGGTTTGGAGGCTCTGCGAACGAATGGGGACGATCTCGTTCCCATCGAGGGCCTGAATGAAGATCAGGCTGCCCAATTGTTCGAGGCGATAAAAGCGTTAACTCCGCCCATGCGCGGGGGGGTCGAGCGAGTCGAAGTCGGAGGCGGACTGACCGATGCTCTGACTGGCTCGAAAATCCTGACGAGGGATGATCGCCTTCGGTCCCTTCAACGCGTCAAAGCATCGAGGAAGATTCCAGTCAAGGAGGCTCCGTTTCGAGTGACGGGTGTGGCGGAGGGAGCTGATCAGGGTTTTGATTTCTTCACACTCCGGCAACTCGTTCCGTCCGACATCCCAGGCGTCGGTCCGGTAAGTGAAATCAAATTCTTCTTCGACGATCACCTTTTCGACAAAGTGGCGGACGCCTGGAATTCGCAAGAACGCGTCACA
>Ga0074044_10005563_pt1 | contig 10254 bp, 11 predicted proteins | sample BogForMeECP23OM1_FD_94443 | JGI IMG/M metagenome (GOLD analysis project Ga0074044, IMG submission 94443) | Bog forest soil microbial communities from Calvert Island, British Columbia, Canada - Bog Forest MetaG ECP23OM1 | ecosystem: Environmental > Terrestrial > Soil > Wetlands ...
ATCCATGCGTTCAAAGTGTCCCAAGTCTCCCTTCGAGGCAATGGTACGGGAGTACTATGCCGAGCGACATAAATTGTAGCGAATTGTAGCGGCGCTCTCTGCGCCCCGAAGGGACTGGAACGTAGTAGCGCCAGACAGCTTTCGTAGCGCTGACCTTCAGGTCAGCACGTGCCGACCTGAAGGTCGGCGCTACACAAGATTCTTGAGGTGTTCTGGGTTGGCCATGGTATGAACCTCGGTAATGGCGGTTGGAGAGAAATACTCGTGTGGGCGGAGAGAATTGAGGAGTGCGTAGCCACAGTCAGTGGTTTGCTGACTGTGGGTTTGTGGCCATGGGGAAAGGCCCACGGTCAGGACTGCACTGACCGTGGCTACCACGCTATTTGCCACGTGCAAGTTGCCACGTGCGTATTGACCGGCTGGCGCATCTCTGTTATTGGGGTCTGCGATTTCCAGAGGGGACTTGTGGGAGGTGCAGAAGGCAGTGACGAGTGTCGAGGGCAGTGACCAGTGACAAGTGGCGAGTGACGAGAAAGACAGTCCGAGGGCATAAGAACAGTGGCAAGTGGATTCCGCCAAGTGCTAGGAGCAGTGACGAGTGTTAAGAGCAGTGACGAGTGACAAGTGGCGAGTGACGAGAAACGCGGGGCGACGCCCGATGTCTCAAGAGCAGGCAGTATGGGCGCTCAGCCGCGAGGGGCGCGAACTCGCTTGGGCTTCCTGGCACGGTGCGCCGGCTGCGCCGCCTTGGCAGGCTGAATGTCTAAAGGAATGCTGGTGCGGGCAAGCTGCAAGAGCAGGCGCAAGGCTTGATTGACCGACGCTGAATCGGCGAATGCTTTGGCCACATCGCGATCGAGAAACACCACATTCGTGCCGGCGCGGTAAGCCTCATAATGTCTCCCCCGAACGCCGCCCGAGAAGTCGTACTCGGGTCGAATTTCGTCGTTATCGCTTTGGTGAACGTGTTGATTCATACTGTCTCCGCTCTCGGGGAGTCGCTTCACGGGCGTTGATGATACGGGTTCGGCCTTCGCGTTCAGTGTACGCGACCACGAGCAGGCGCCCTGATGCCGATCGACCCATGCTGAGAAATCGAAATTCGCCCTCCGACTGGTATGGGTCGGCAATCGCGAGCTCCAGCGGGTCGCCGAACACCGTCATCGCTTCCGGGAACGTCACGCCGTGCTTCGCGGCGTTTGATGCTGCCTTCTGGACATCCCACTCAAATTCCATGTGTCGATTCGTATGGTCAGGAGTCTCGGTGCAGCCATGTCAATCCTTAGTGTACCGCAACTGCAAGCCGGATGCCCGATAAGAACAGTGGCAAGTGACGAGTGGCGAGAAAGAGGAGACAGGTGTCAGGTGTCGGGTGCCAGGTGTCAGGGGCGGGACTTGGGGTTCGGGATTCGGGAATCGGATTCTGGATTCCCGGCTTCATCCCCAGGACCCAAAACCCAGCGCCTTGGACTCTGGGGAGTGGGATGAGGTCGACTGGGCTGAGCGGATACGACGCGGGCCTTATCGTTGGGCACAGGCCTAATTGGCGGGAATGGCGCGTTGCTGTGCCCACTCGCGCAGGGCCTCGATCTTCTCTTTCATGGTGACCGACAGCGGGTAAGTGCCGCGCAATTCTGCCACGAGCATGGCGGAGGAGAGAGGGGCTTTCTGGTCAAAAGCGGAGTAAAGTGCGGACTTCACGGCTTGCTCAATCTCCGCGCCGCTAAAACCCTCACTCACCGCGGTGAGCTGGGGGAGATCGAACTTCGCAGGGTCTGCCTGGTGCTTCGTTAGGTGAATGGAGAAAATGGCCTGCCGCTGCTCGGCATCCGGCAGGTCCACAAAGAACAACTCATCGAAGCGGCCCTTGCGAATCAGCTCCGGGGGGAGCGCGGAAATGTCGTTCGATGTCGCCACAATGAAAACCGGAGATTTCTTCTCCTGCATCCAGGTCAGGAATGCCCCGAAAAGGCGCAGGGAAAGGCCGCCGTCCGCGTCGGAGGTCAGAGCAGCGTGGGGAAACATCTTCTCGATTTCGTCGATCCAGAGCACCGCCGGCGCCGCGGCTTCCGCCACCTGAAGTGATTTGCGCAGATTCTTTTCCGATTCCCCGACGTACTTCTCGAGCAGACCGCTGGAATCAAACTGGAGCAGCGCCAAGCCCCACTCGCGCGCCACCGCCTTGGCGCACAGGCTTTTTCCGCAACCCTGAACACCAAAGATCAGGATGCCCTTGGGAGGCTCCAGCCCGAATTGCTCCGCCTCGCGCGAAAACGCCGCCCGGCGCTTTTCCAGCCAAGCTTTCAAATGCGCCAGTCCGCCCACCGCTCCCAGCCCGGACTCCGGCTTCAAGAACTCAATGACGCCCTGGTCTTTGACGAGTTGGTTCTTGGCCTCCTGCACGGCCTCGCAGGCAGCGATATCGAGGCAGGATTTTTCCAGGATGGCCTGGGTGAGTATGCGTCGCGCCTCATCCAGCGTCAAGCCGCGCAGGCTGCGAACCAGGTCGGGCATCTGCCCCGGCGGCAATTGGTTTTTCACGTGCTGCTTGTCCATTAAATCCCGCACCGTCATGCCCGCCAGTCGATTTAACTCCGCTTCACCGGGCAAATGCAAGGAGAAGCGTGCCGTATCCTTTTCCAGCTCGACGGGGATATTCACCACGGGTGAAGAGATAATGATGGCGCGCCGCGCGCACCGGAAATCCTGCGTGAGGTCCCGGAGTTTCCGTACGATGACATCCTGGTCCAGGTACTTGTGGAAGTCTTTGAGCAGAAAAAGGCCATCACCGGTTATGCTGCTGACATTGGCCAGAACCTGGGCAGGGTCCTGGGAGTTGTAGATCGCCGCTCCGCCCGCCCTCGCCAGTCCCGTCGTCACTGCCCACTCGTAGAAAGGCACGCGGAGGTCCTCCGCCACGTTCTGCAAAATGGCCGTCGCGCGGGCCTCTTCCCAGGTCTCCACATAAATGATCGGATAGGCGGAACTAACCAGCAGGGCGATTTCGTGGCGTGGATCCTGGTCGGGCATTGGTCGTGAGCTTCCAAGTGCTAATGGGATTTGGATCGAGGATAACGGGAACACCAAACTCTTTCATAACCGCCAAGCCCAGCATATCCACGACCAAGTTATTGTACCCGAAACTCGAGCCACGCCCCGTCACTTAAATGCGCTGGCTGGCGCCCCGACGACTCTTGGCGCCTTCCCCAACGTACTTGCCGGGCTGCTAAGAGCTGGAATGAGTGGCGAGTGACGAGTTACGAGAAACAGGTGTCAGGTGCTAGGTGTCCGGTGTCAGGCGGTTAAGAAAAACTGCCTACTGCCTACCGAGGCATTTCGTCCCCCTCGCGGGGTGGTATTCCGCGCCGGCGCCGCATGATCTTGTCGAAGGCCTTGAAGTCCGCCCGCGCTTTCCGGTCCTCGAAATACCGGGCAGTGCGTAAAGCTGAGACTTTTTCCGCCACCGCCGTGGCCACGAATTGGTTGATGCTGGTTCCGTCCTCCCGGCTTAACCGCTCGACGGTTTCCTTGAGCGACCGGGGCAGTCGCAGCGGATAAGTTTTGGTTGCGCTCATGGCTTAATCCTCCGAATCGCTTCGCGCGGAAGCATGATTTCCACTCCAAACTGCGCTGGAACCGTTCCGAAATCCCGCACGTTAAATGTCACCAAGGCGTCAGCTCGACCGTTGACGGCCGCTTCCAACACCATTTCATCGCTCGGATCACGAAGCTGAGGCCGCCAGAGAAAATGTGTCGTCACCGGCTCGGCCAGCGCCACGACCCCCGTGAAAAAGATCCTCACCTCTGGCTCCGACAGCCCTGCGGCCAGACGGTGCTCCGTCCGGCTCGCGACAGCTTCGTATTCCAGAGCCAGGGGCATGCTCACGAGCAGTGTCGCCCAGCCCTGCCTTGCCGCCCGCAGAATTCCCGCCGACGCTCCGCGCGGGCTGCGCATCGCCGCTACCACCACATCGGTGTCCAGAACTACTCTCACGCTAAACACAGTATCATATCATGGGTGATATCACAACGGCATGATACCGGAGAGCAGGTGTGGCGCGGGCCTGTGCCGTGTGAGGGCATAAGGAAAGTGGCAAGTGGCAAGTGCTGAGAGCAGTGATGAGGTCATAGTGCAGTGATAAGTGGCGAGTGACGAGAAACAGGAAGCAGGTGTCAGGTGCCAGGTATCAGGTGTCAGGGGATTAAGAAAAACTGCCTACTGCCCGCTGCTTTCCCTCGCCAGTAGTTGATCGGTAAATAATTGTATCGGTAATGGACGACAACTTGCTGGAACATTACGTGGAGAAGGCCATCAGGGGTGAAATCGCACACCCCAAGAGCAGCGGCGCGTGACCAGTGACCAGTGATGAGTGATGAGAGACAGACAACGTCTTCAGATGGAGAGGCGGGAAGGAGAAAGCATGAAGTGGAAGGTGGCGGGCTGTAGCTTGTATGGGCTGCTGACTCATGACTCCGGGCTCCTTGATGAGAGTCACCGCCCCAAAAACAGCAAATCCTGGCCAGGGACATTGCAGGCAGGTTCTGATTTGAAACGATCTCCCGCAAAATAAAGGGGTTATCGGTGGAGAGTCAAGTGCCTGCCAAAATTTATCTTATTGAAATAAAAAGGTTTAGATTCGACATGGGAACCAAGGCCTCTGAAAGAAAACATATAAAAAACGAAGGGTGGACCACGGAAGTTGTTGAAAACAAATGTCGACAAATTGTCAGATTTCTGGCCTGAAACGATGTTATTGAAAACAAACTAGTTATAGTCAAAATGAAACGATGCTCTGGAAAAGAAAGGAGTTAGTAAGGATCCCGAGTATCGGGCGCCAAGTGTCGGGTGTCGGAGGCCAGGAGTCAGGAGTCAGAAGCTAGGAGCCGGGTGCTGGGGATAAGGTGTCAGGTGCCAGGTGTCAGGGGCGGGACGGGGTATCCGAGATTGCAGATTCAAGATTCAAAACTGTTGGGGTAAACCCGAAAAGCTGGCCGGCTTTCCGGGACACGTAAAATGCATTCGCCGCCCGCTGCCTCCTGCCTCCTGCCTCCTGCCTGCTGCCTACTGCTTTCCGCCCACTGCCCACCGCCCTGAGTAATGAGCAGATACGGACCGCCTGTGGTATTCTCCCTCGCTGCTGACTTTCGCCCAAGGCGCCGATGACGGAGAGATACTCACATCCGCCACGCCCCTTGCCTGAGTGGGAAAGCGTTTGATCCCGGGCGCTGCGGCCATCCCGGCTCGAGGAGGAATCATAACCTGCCATGAAATTGCATCACGTCATCGAAGCGCAACAATTTAATCCGCCCGTACTTCATGAGCTCTTTAATACTGCCCTGGAAATGGAAAGCGTCGTGATTCATGGGGGCACCATGGAGTTTAATAAGCGCATCATGGCCACGCTTTTCTACGAACCCTCCACCCGCACCCGCTTTTCGTTTGAAACCGCCATGCACCGGCTGGGAGGGCGGGTGCTTTCCACGGAAAACGCCGCCGAGTTTTCCTCCGTGGCCAAGGGTGAAACCCTGGAAGACACCGTCAAGATCCTCAATGGCTACGCGGACGTGATTGTCATCCGCCACTACGAGGTGGGGGCCGCGAAGCGCGCTGCCGCCGTCTCCCAAGCCCCCATTATCAATGCCGGCGACGGCGCGGGCCAGCATCCCACCCAGGCCCTGCTTGACCTCTACACGATCCGCAAAGAAATTGGAGCCATCGACGGTCTGAAGATCGCCATGGTAGGAGACTTGGCGCAAGGGCGCACGGTGCGCTCGCTCACCTATTTGCTCAGCAAATACCAGGGCATCAAAATCTACTTTGTCGCGCCCACGCTGCTGAAGATGAAAGAGGATATTCTCGAACACCTGCGCGAGCACCAAATCGAGTACGAGGAAGAGACCGACCTGGACAAAGTTCTGCCGGAAGTCGATGTGGTCTACCAGACGCGCATCCAGAAAGAACGCTTCGGCGACCGCATTGCCGATTACGAAAAATGCCGCGGCGTCTATGTGATCAACCGCCATACGCTGGGATTGATGAAGTCGAAAGCCATCATCATGCATCCTCTGCCCCGGCTGGATGAAATCAGCATGGAGGTTGACAGCGATCCCCGCGCCGCCTACTTCCGCCAGGCGCAAAACGGCTTGTACGTGCGCATGGCGTTGCTGTCCATGGTTTTTTCGTAAGAATGTTTACCGTTCGGGCAAGTGGCACGTCACTCCGCGGCCGGCGAGCGCCGAAACCCTTCCGCCGTCTTGGCTTACATTGCAAGGAGGTAACCAGGATGGTACATCTGTACTAGTACCTTAATTACATTGAATATCCCCCGGTTTTCGCTCAGAATTACTGTGAACGAATGAATATCAAATCGAAGGAAAAGATTGCGAGGGGCTGAACCTATGGTTATCGGTACACGATTGCGCTCACTCCGTGAGGAGAAAGGGCTGTCACAAGGAGATATCGAGAAAAGCACCGGAGTGCTGCGATGCTATATCTCGCGGATTGAGAACGGGCACACGATCCCATCGTTGGAGACTTTGGAGAGGTTTGCGCGTGCCCTGGATGTTCCCTTATATAAACTGTTTTACTCGGGTGACGGTGAAGCTCCCACGCCCAAGCTGCTTGAGCGCAAGAGCCTGGATGACCTGGCGGCACAACCGGGCAAAGCCGGGGAGGAGGCGCGCTTTCTAATCCAGTTCAAGAACCTGTGGGCCCAACTCGGCGATCCCGACCGCGATGTGCTGATGACCCTGGTAAAGAGACTCGCGACCCGCTAATCCCCACTTCAGGCGGCCGCGCATACTCACCGGAGGGACCGATGTGCCATGGTGCGGATGATCCCTCCGCGCTGGGAAGCCTCATATTACTTCTGTGGAACCAGGATAACGTTTTCCTCGGGCTCTTTCCCCGTGGATTTCTCCGGCACTTTGCCGGAAACAGCGCGCAGAAAGTTCACCAGGTTCCAACGATGTGTTTCGGTCAAACGGCCTGCCTGAGACGGCATGGGGTCTTTCCCGGTGCCAATGATCGCGAAGAGCTCTCCGTCGGTCCGATCTTTTAGCGTATCAGGCTTGGTGAAGTCCGGCAGAGTGAGCTTCATGTCGGCTGCCAGTTCACCTTTTCCGTCCCCTTTGTCTCCGTGGCAAAGAGCACATTGGGTGACATAGATCTTCTTGCCACGGTCTACGGAAACCTCGGTGAACTTTACAGGGTTCTTTCGCGCTTTATCCACGGCCGAAATCGTCTCCGGGTGAGGCGCGGCTGGCGCTGCGGTGGTGGAGGCGCCGGCAGGAGGAGGCGCTTCCTTCTTCTCTTGGGCGCACAAGCAACCTGCCACTAAAACCAAGACCAGAAACAATCTCTTTGAATGCATGACATCCCTCGGGCGGATATAAGTCCTGCGCCGCAATCCAACCGCTTCGGAGAGGGTTGCGGTGCTTTTGAACCACCCCACTTCCCAACGAGCAATTTCGTCACCGACTTTAACATAGGTCACAGGCAGAATGCGTCAAACTGTTTTGGTCGGGGGGATTATTGGGACAATTCGTCCATTCCGTCGGCGAATGCCTGAGGCTGATTGCGTTCCTCAGCCCAAAGGCGCTTTTAATCTGCCCCCGAGTCTGTCAAAGCAAGGCAAGCAGCTTGGCAAGAGGCATTGATGGATAGGAGAAAGCCCTTTAGCTATGACCGGCAACGTAAAGGAGGAGCGCTAGGATGAAGACGGGAATCAATCCCAGGAGCAGGTAGGCGAAAAGGCTCCCGCCTTGCGCGCTCCGCCGCTTGTCACTGGTTCGGCGCTCGGCGCTGGCGCCCACCGCGACCAAGTCCTGGTGCTCTAAATCCCAGGAGAGTTCCCGGGCATCGTGATAGCGGTTCAGGGGATCGCGCTCCAGCGCCCGAAGGACGATCTCCTCCAGCGCGGCAGGGACCTCCGGGGCAATTTTCCGGATTGACGGCGGATCGGTGCGGAGTTTGACATTCAGGACCAAAAGCGGGTCAGCCCCGGGGAACGGCGTCTCGCCCGTTAACAGTTCGTAAAGAATAACCCCCAGCGAGTACAGGTCGCTGCGAGCATCGCCGCGTTTCCCCTTGACCTGTTCGGGCGAAATGTAATCGGGCGTTCCCTGAGTTTTGGAATGCTTGCCCCACGTCAAGCGTCGCGCACCGGCTTTGGAAGCGATACCGAAATCGATCAGCTTGATGCGGTCGTCGGCGTCCACCATGATGTTCTCCGGCTTCAGGTCGCGGTGCACGACCCCCTGCACATGAATGTAGTCGAGCGCATCGCAGATCTGCAGCACCATGCGCACGGCGCGTTCCGGTGGAAACTTTCCCTGCTCGTTGAGAACCTGGCGCAGCAAGCGTCCCTCAACCCATTCCAGCACCATGTAGAGGCGGCTGCGATGCTTCTCGGCAAAGACCTTTATGATCCCGGGATGGCTCAGCGAGGTACCAATCGCTTCCTCGCGCTTGAAGCGGTCGAAAAAGACGGGATCGCTTTCCATCTCGAAGTGGGGGAGTTTGATCGCCACGGTGCGGTCGGTGGTCAAGTCGGTGGCGCGGAAAATCGTGGCCATGCCGCTGGTGGCCACGATGCTGTCGATCCGGTAGTGATCGAGCGTCTCGCCGGGATGAAGCGGAACCAATTGCGTTGAGGTAGCGCCCATACCCAAATATGCTATGGCCCGAGGCATAAGCAATTCATAAAGAACCTCGAAGGAATTTATAAAAGGCGGGCGGGGGCGCGCGCCGGGCGGCGACGATTCCAACCGCATCCCTAGGGCTGCCGCGAGTTCACATGGCGATGCGCGGGTGGGTATGGTTTCGGAGGTACCAACAGGGCTTGCACCCCAGGTGAGGAAACAAGGAGTTCACGCAGGTTTGCTTTCGGGGATCGAGAAAGTATAGATCCGATTTGCCGCTCTTCAGTGCCACGTCGTAGTAAGGCCGCACGGTGACCGTGCCATAAGCAGCGCGCCCTTTTGGAATTGGGATGCGCACCGAGGCGTAGTCCCCGGCATACACCAGGGCCAGCAACCCCACCATGATCAAGGCAACTCGGTTTACGAGTTTCACGCGCTAATTCCGCCCATACGAATGCCCGGCGCATCAAGCTCTCTCTGGGGCCGCGCCAGGCCGAGCCCGTCTTTGAGTCATTGTACTCCAATTATGATCGGATCATCGGGCCATCGGACCCGTGCTTTCTGAAATCGATTGTGGATACCTAGCAAATGCTGGCGCTTGTTGGCTAATGGGCGGGCATCCTCCGCCCGGGGTGACAGACATTTTGTCGCGGTGCATCTGAAATCTCATAGCTGCCTGCCAGTGTGGACTATTTGGCCGACTCGCCCGCCCCTACGCCGCGAGCTTGCGTGAAACGGGCCGGGCGGGTTGTGGCGTGACTTGGGCAGCTCCTCTTTCGCCCGAATCCCGTACACCGAGTCCCGAATCACGAGTCCCGAGCAGCGGCAGAGGCCAAGCGTGAGAATCAAGGAGCGGTAACGGCCTCAAGCTCTATGCGGGACCCTCGGGGAACGCGGCATGATCGCTACGTGGCGGCACGGGGGCAGGTGGGGTTTTGCGGCAAACGAAAACGATTTTGCCGGGGTTAGGGACGGCGCCTTGTAGGGCCGAACGGCGTTCGGCCTGCCGGATCGCTTCGCCTTTGTAGCGGCGCCCTCCGAGCGCCGATCGGCGGTCCGAGACCGCCGCTACAACGTTGACCGGCGGTCCCGGCCGCTGCGGGGTAAACTCGGGCTGCTGCTGCAGGTCAGAGGGTAACCGTACGGTCTGGGCCGTCTCGACCGCAAGCATGGATGTCGCTCTGTCTAGTAGCTGAGCGAGACACTGTCGACGCCGTACGCCCGCGAGGAGGTGAGGCCGCGATTCTGGGCGTCATAGGTGTGCGACTCCAACAGCTTACCCTGACTGTCGGTGACGCTGAGGATCATCGAAGAGTAAGGATCATTGGTGAAGTTGAGCGCCGAGCCATCGGGGTAGGTCACCTTGGTGAGCCGCGACGAGCTGTCGTAGGTATACGTGGCCACCGTTCCCACGCTATCTTGCGCCGTGGTCGCCTGATTGGCGTTATTGGGATCGCCGTAGGTAAAGGTGAGGGTGCTGCCGCCAGGGCTGGTGACCGAGCTAAGCCGGTTGTAGCTGTCGTAGGCAAGGGTGGTCTGATTGTGGTTGCGGTCGACGATGGCGGCGAGAAGATTCTGGGCGTTAAAAACCTTCTGGGTACCGTCCGCCAG
>Ga0074044_10005564_pt1 | contig 10254 bp, 7 predicted proteins | sample BogForMeECP23OM1_FD_94443 | JGI IMG/M metagenome (GOLD analysis project Ga0074044, IMG submission 94443) | Bog forest soil microbial communities from Calvert Island, British Columbia, Canada - Bog Forest MetaG ECP23OM1 | ecosystem: Environmental > Terrestrial > Soil > Wetlands ...
CCCGGTCCGCGGAGATCCATGGCTTGCCTATCAGGCGCTACGTATCGTCAATCCCGCACCCTATGCGGCATATCTGAATACGCCGTATGGCCAGATTCTGTCGGCGTCGCCTGAGCGTTTTCTGAAAGTTGAACACGGCCGTGTCGAAACCAGGCCGATCAAGGGAACGCGCGCGCGTGTGGGCCACCCGCGGCTCGACGCTGAAATCATGCGTGACTTGCAAGCAAGCGGGAAGGATTGTGCCGAAAACCTGATGATTGTCGATTTATTACGCAATGATTTATCGAAAAATTGTGCGCTTGGTTCCGTTAAAGTGCCAAAATTATTCGAGATCGAAAGCTTTGCGACCGTGCATCACCTGGTAAGCACCGTGATCGGCAACTTGCGGCAGGATCGAAATGCGCTCGATCTGTTGCGCGGTTGTTTCCCGGGCGGGTCGATCACTGGCGCTCCCAAATTGCGTGCGATGCAGATCATCGAGGAACTCGAGCCGCACCGACGGGGTGTTTATTGCGGGGCGATTGGCTATCTCGGGCGTGACGGCAATATGGATACCAGCCTTGCCATTCGCACGCTGGTTTGCAGTGGTGGCAAGGCGTATTTTTCTGCGGGCGGCGGCATTGTTGCCGACTCCCGGCTGGAAGACGAATATCAGGAAACTTTTGATAAAGCCGTCGCGATGCTGAAGCTCATGCAACGGTCTGCAACGGACCAAGTCAGCGGCTAGGAAAAGTCAGGCAACAAGCCGTACGGATTTGGCGGTCTCGTTTTGGCGAGCGCGGCTATTCACGCGCCGTGCGTGTTCTTCGCCCCATTTACACATTAACCGCAGAATCGGTTCCAGCGTGCGGCCGAAATCCGTCGTGCCGTATTCGACGCGCGGCGGCACTTGTGCGTAGACCTTGCGCGAAACGACGCCGTCACGTTCGAGCTCGCGCAGTTGTTGCGTCAACATGCGTTGCGTAATGCCGGTGATCTCGCGCTTCAGTTCGCTGAAGCGTTTGGTGTCATGCCACAGATGCCAGAGAATCACCAATTTCCATTTCCCGCCTATAACGCGCAGAGTGATGTGGGCTGGACAGATGTTTTGTTTGGGCGGCATAGTCTGCTTACTTAAACTGTTTTCCTAGTATGTTTTTTAATGACAACATTATTAGTTACATTTCAGTAACTACTATACAGGATGGTATTTATATACGCAATTAGAACAAGTATTCAATAAATAGCATATATCGTATATAATTTTACTACTCTGAATTTTAACGGCATTGATTGTTGATGTGCGATCAGGCCGTGGCCGTATCGATAAACCTTCGGGATCTTTGGCGGGAAGCCGGGTATGTTCTGAATCTGGAGAACCATTGTGCCTCTAAATTGCTTGCGCATTCTGAGTAAAGTGCCACCAGGCACAATCTTGGCGATAGCGGCATCCGCGATACTGATGTTGGCGGGCTGCGGCAAACCATCCAATCAGGGGGGTACCCCACCGCCGCCCGAAGTCGGCGTTATAAAAGTCGTCGCCACCCCAGTTACCTTGTCCGACGAGTATGCGGCGCAAACCGAAGCGGTGGACACGGTTGAAATCCGCGCCCGCGTCGGCGGCATTCTCGAGCGGCAGGTTTATATTGATGGTGCGCACGTCAAGAAAGGTGATGTGCTGTTTGTGATCGACCAGCAACCCTACGTCGCAGCACTGGCACAAGCCAAAGCAGGACTCGCACAAGCTGCAGCGAGCCACGTCAATTCAAAACAGGTGCTTGACCGTACCCGTCCGCTGCTCGAGGAGCAGGCGGTCAGTCAGCAGGACCTCGATGCAGCAGTTGCCAAGGAAGGGGCCGATGCGGCCAATGTCGAAGCAGCAAAAGCCCAGGTCAAAACTGCGCAACTCAATCTCGATTACACCACTATCCGTGCGTCGCGTGATGGCGTGGTCAGCAAGGCTATGATCAAGCCGGGCGGACTGGTCGATGCCTCTTCCACTTTGTTGACGACGTTGTATTCGATCGATCCAATGTACGTGAATTTTACGATCGGCGAACAGAAGTGGTTGCAGATCAAAAAACGATTGGTTAGCGTGGAAAAAGGCACCGCGCTGTCGTACCGCATCAAGCTGGCCGATGGCAGCGAATACAATTTCAACGGCCAGCTCAATTTTGTCGACGCCGCGATTGACCCCAAGAGCGGGACGTTGCAGATGCGCTTGTCAGTGCCGAATCCCGATCAGGGCTTGTTGGCCGGGCAATTCGTACGTGTGGTGATGCCGGCGGAAAGCAAGGACATGATCCGCGTTCCGCAGCAGGCAGTGCAGGAAATACAGGGTTCGCGCTCGGTATTGGTCGTGGATGCCGAAAGCAAAGTCGCTTCTCGCAACATCGTGGCCAATACGCGCATCGACAATGATTGGATTATCGAAAGCGGCTTGCAGCCCAACGAAACAATCATTGTCGAAGGCACCGGCAAGGTGCGGCCGGGCATGCCGGTCAAACCGGTACCCGCTGCTGCGGTCACTGCGATGAAAGGGGATCAGCCACCACCGGCGTCAGAGCCGGAGAAAATTGCTGCGCCGCCAGCGGTTCCGGCGCCGGATACCGCAAAGCCGACAGCCGCTGGTCAGACGGAAACAATGCAATCGGCTGCATCGCAGGCGCCGCCGCCGGCCGAGAAAACGCACAAGAGGCCTGCGAATAAGCATAAGGCGAAGGCCACTGCAAAGGAATCGGACCAACCGGCTGGGAATGACAGCGCCGCACCCGTCCAGCCGCCGGCTACACCGACACCGACTGAAGCAGCACCCGAGGCACCGCCTGCCAGCGTACCGGCAAAGGAATCCGCCCCCAGCGGGAACTGAAGCATGTTCAATTTTTTCATTGACCGCCCGGTCTTTTCCACGGTCATTTCGCTAATCATTACTTTGGCAGGCGCGGTCGCAGCATTCGAACTGCCGATTTCACAGTATCCGCAAATCGTTCCGCCGCAAGTACAGGTCTCGGCGACTTTTCCAGGTGCGAATGCCGATGTGGTTTCGCAATCGATCGCAGCTCCGCTCGAACAACAGATCAATGGCGCGAGCAACATGATTTACATGGATTCAAAAAGCGCCAACGACGGTACTTACAACCTCACCGTTACTTTCGACGTCGGTACCAATCCGGACATCGCGGCGGTGGATGTCCAGAACCGGGTTGCGATTGCCGAGACTTCACTGCCGCAGGACGTGATCCGCCAAGGCGTGCAGATCCGCAAGCAGGCGACCGATTTTCTGGAAGTGTACGCGCTGACCTCGCCGAAACGTACTTACGACAATGTATTTCTAAGCAACTATGCGTTACTCAACATTCAGGACGCGCTGGCACGGATCAATGGCGTGGGTTTCGTGCGTATCTTCGGCGCGCGCGATTACAGCATGCGCATCTGGCTTGATCCGGACAAGATGGCCAATCTCGGGATCACCGCCGGCGACGTGACGGCAGCGGTGCAGGAACAAAACGTGGTTGCGCCCGCCGGTCGGGTCGGTTTGCCGCCAGCGCCGTCGGGACAGCAGATGCAATACTCGATTTATGTGCCGGGCCGGCTGACCGATCCCAGCCAATATGAAAATATCATTATCAAGGCGGCGACCAACGGCCAGATCGTGCGGCTTAAAGATATCGCGCGTGTTGAATTATCCGGTGCGGATTTTTCTATCAATGTCAGCGAGGCTGACAATCCCGCAGCGTTCATCGGCATCTTTCTGGCACCCGGCGCCAATGCGCTAGAAGTCGACAAGCAGGCCCACCAGACCATGGGCATGTTGGCGCAGCATTTTCCGCCAGATATGACGTACTCAGTGCCTTACAGCACGGTACCGTTTGTCACCGAATCATTGAAAGAAGTAGTCAAGACGCTGTTCATAGCAATCGCGCTGGTGCTGCTCGTGGTATTCGTGTTTCTGCAAAGCTGGCGTGCGACGCTGATCCCGATGTTGACGGTGCCGGTATCGGTGGTCGGCACTTTTGCCATGTTTGCCGCGCTCGGGTTTTCGATCAACACATTGACGCTGTTCGGTCTGGTGCTCGCGATCGGCATCGTCGTTGATGACGCGATCGTGGTCGTCGAAGCGGCGCAGCGTCGGCTCGACCACGATAATTTGTCGCCGTCGGATGCCGCGAAAGCAGCAATGGCCGATGTCGGCGCGCCGGTAATCGCAATCGCCCTAGTATTGGCGGCGGTGTTCGTTCCGGTCGCATTTGTCGGCGGGCTGACCGGCGCGTTGTACAAGCAGTTTGCGCTGACACTTGCGGCTTCGGTGATTCTGTCCGCCATTTGTGCGCTGACGTTGACGCCCGCATTGTGCGCATTGTTGTTGCGTCCGGCCAAGCACGACAAGCCGCACGGCCCGCTCGGCCGTTTCTTCGATTTGTTCAACCGCGGCTTCGGCGCGTTTACCAATCGCTATAACAAATCGGTAGCCACCTTGATTCGGCATACGGTGCTGGTCGCGATTACTTTTCTGGTGCTGCTGGCCGCTGTTTACGGGTTAGTCAAGACCCGGCCGACCGGTTTGGTGCCGGCAGAGGATCAAGGCTATTTCATTGCAGTGCTGACACTACCGCCGGCGGCCTCGCTCGAGCGCACCGACGCCGCAATGACCCAACTCAGGCATATCGTGAGTGAGACCAAAGGCGTTGACGGCATCGCTTCATTGACCGGGTTCAATGTGCTGACCGGGCTGACGACTTCTTATACCGGCACCGCGTTTATCCGGCTCAGGCCGTGGAGCGAGCGTAAGAATCCAGCACTCACCGCGCAAGCGCTGCTAGGCATGCTGATGGGGAAGCTGAATTCTCAGATAAAAGATGGTCAAGTATTGATAATCAATCCGCCACCAATTCGCGGCTTGGGCCAATCCAGTGGTTTCGCATTCATCTTGCAGGACCGCGCCGGCGGAGATCCGCAGCGGTTTTCACAGGTATTACAGAATTTTCTCACCGAAGCCCGCAAGCGTCCCGAAATTGCTAACGGAGGCTACGCGTTTACCCAATACAACGACAAGATTCCGCAAATCGAATATGACATCGATCATGATGCGGTCAAAACTTATGGCGTCAGCCTGAGCGACGTGTTTTTTACATTGCAGGAGTTTCTTGGCAGTTATTACGTAAACGACTTCAATTTGTTCGGCCGTACCTTCAAGGTGCAGGCGCAGGCTGATGCCGCGGCGCGCGCACATCCCGAAGACGTGAAGCGCTATTACGTACGCGGCGCCAATGGCGGCATGGTACCGCTGTCCGCCGTGACCAGCATCAAATCGATCAACGGCCCCGAGTATAACGAGCGCTACGACATTTACCGCGCAGCGACCATTAACGGCGCCGCAGGGCCGGGGTTCAGTTCCGGGCAGGTCAACGCGGCGATGGAGCAGGTGGCGGCGACATTGCCGCAAGGCTATGGTTACGAATGGACCGACGCGGTCTATCAGGAAAAAAAGACCGGCGGCAAGACCGGATATATTTTCATGTTGTCGCTCGCCTTCGTGTTTCTGGTGCTGGCGGCGCTCTATGAAAGCTGGGCGATGCCGGTCGCGATCATGCTGGTGATTCCGTTTGGCGTGCTCGGCGCGTTTCTCGGGCTTACGCTGCATGGGATCGAAAACAACGTTTATGTGCAAATCGGGCTGATAATGCTGATCGGGCTGGCGGCGAAAAACGCAATTTTGATTGTTGAATTCGCAAAGCTCGCGCGCGAACGTGGCCAGTCGATCGTTGACGCGGCAAAGCAAGGCGCGCAGCTGCGGCTGCGGCCGATTTTGATGACTTCGTTCGCATTCATTCTCGGCACGTTGCCGCTGGCGGTTGCAACCGGCGCCGGCGCCGGCGGTCGCCAATCACTCGGCAACACCGTCGCCCCCGGCATGTTGTGCGCAACTTTAATCGGCATCTTTTTTATCCCGGTGTTTTACGTCGTCATTCAGCGCATCAGCGAACGCAAGCATCCGTTCAGGAATGATGCCGCCGCGATCCCGCCAAAGGCGCAAACGTGAAGCGTTCGGCTATCGCACTTGCAATCACGGTAGCACTCTCCGCCTGCGGACTGTTCGGCAGCGATTACCAGCGTCCCGACGTCAAATTGCCCGAGACATTTCGCGGCGAGGCAGCTCAGGCTGCATCCGGCGAAAAGTCGTTCGGCGATTTGACGTGGTGGAAAGTCTATCGCGATCCGGTATTGCAGCAGTTGATCAAGACTGCGCTCGAGCAGAACTATGATGTCAGGATTGCTGCAGCGCGCGTCGAGGAATTCCGCGCCCAGGCCAGCATCGCCCGCATCGGGCAATTGCCGCAAATCGGCGCCGAAGCCGGCGTTGTCCGCGAACGGTTTTCGCCGATTGGCCCTCAACCATTACCGGCAGGAACACAGCTGGTAGCCAATGATTTCACTGGCAGTCTCGACGTTTCATATGAGGTCGATCTGTGGGGGCGCTTATCGAGTCTGACGCGCGCGGCGCGCGCCGATCTGCTCGCGACAGAATTTGCACGTGATACAACGCGCATTGACCTCGTTTCGGATGTGGCGACCTCCTATTTCAATTTGCTTGCGCTTGATCAGCAGCTCGCGGTGACCCAGCGTACTGTCAGCACCCGCGAAAGATTCCTCAAGATGACGCGCGCGCAATTCCAGCGCGGCGCCGTGTCGGAGCTCGATGTCAGCCGCGCCGAAGCTAACCTCGCGGCCGCGCAGGCCAACATTCCCGATTTGAAGCGCCAGATTGCGCAAGCCGAAAACCAATTACAGATACTACTCGGCCAGAACCCGGCAGCGGTGCAGCGTACCGTCACAGTGGATGCGCCGCCGGTTGCGGCGCTGCCGCCCGCAGTGCCGACCGGCTTGCCGGCTGCGTTGCTCGAACGCCGTCCTGATATGCGCGAGGCGGAATATAACCTGATCGCGGCGGACGCTCGACTTGACTCGGTCAAGTCATCGCTGATTCCGGCGCTAACATTGACTGGCAGCCTCGGCTCGGAGAGCGGGGAACTATCGAATTTTCTGAGCAGTGCCGCCAAGACCTGGTCGCTGGGGGCTGGCCTCGCTGCATCGCTGATCAACTCAACCGTCAACTATCATCAAGTTGATGTTTTTTCCGCGCGCCAGCAGCAAACGCAACTCCAGTATCAAAAAACGGTGCAACAAGCGTTGCAGGAGGTCGCCGATGCGCTGGCGGCACGCCAAGGTTACAACGAGTTCCTGCGTACCCAGGAAATCGAGGTCGTCGCGTTGCGCACAGCAAGAGCGCGCGTATTTCAGCGCTACGCGGCTGGCTATTCATCCTACTTCGAAGTCATCAGCGCCGATCAGGATTTGTACAATGCTGAATTGCAGCACGTGCAGGCGTATCGCAACGCATTGACTGCCGGAGTCCAGCTCTATAAGGCGCTCGGCGGCGGCTGGCAGAATACGGCAGAAAGTTCAGCACTACCGTCTGCCGACGGCAAAGCGGAGAACAGCGGGCAAGGTGCGCCCGCACCGCAGTGAACCGAAACAGGCCGGGAAAGTCCTATGCTGATGCTGCGCAAAAGTGAAGAACGCGGCCATGCCAATCACGGCTGGCTTGATAGCTATCATTCTTTTTCATTTGCTGACTATTATGACCCGCACTTCATGGGGTTTCGCAGTCTGCGCGTGATCAACGAGGACCGTGTCCAGCCGGGCCGTGGTTTCGGCATGCACGGCCACCGCGATATGGAAATCATCACCTATATTCTCGAGGGCGCGCTCGAGCACAAGGACAGCATGGGCAACGGCTCGGTGATCCGTCCCGGCGATGTGCAGCGCATGAGCGCCGGCACCGGCGTCATGCACAGCGAATTCAATGCGTCGCGTGAAGAGCCCGTGCATTTGCTGCAAATCTGGATCGAACCGAATGTCGCCGGCGTTGCGCCTGGCTACGATGAAAAACATTTCGGTGCAGCGTCGAAGTGCGGCCGGCTGCGGCTGATCGCATCACCGGACGGCCGCAACGGCTCGGTCGTGATCCATCAGGACGCCGCAGTTTATGCGGCGCTGCTCGACGGGGATGACCGCGTTGCACATCCGCTTGCCGCGGGGCGTGGCGTCTATGTGCAGGTCGCGCGCGGCACGGTCACGGTCAATGGTCAAACGCTTGCAGCAGGGGACGCCCTACAAGCCGAGACTGCGGACGAGATCGTTTTTGAGAAGGGTGAGAATGCGGAATTGTTATTGTTCGACTTGCAGTAAGAAAGGGGAAATAAAATGGCAGCGGTGGTTGTGGTATATCACAGCGGTTACGGACACACGGAAAAACAGGCACAGGCGGTATATGACGGCGCCAAAAGCGCGGGCGCGTCGGTGCAATTGATCGCGGTCGCGGAAGTTGACAGGCATTGGGACGATTTGGCGCAGGCCGATGCGATCATTTTCGGCGCGCCGACCTACATGGGCAGCATTTCCGCCGAATTCAAGAAATTCATGGAGGCGAGCTCGAAGCCGTGGTTTACCCAAACCTGGAAAGACAAGCTCGCGGCGGGATTCACAAATTCAGCGAGCCTGAACGGCGACAAACTCAGCTCACTTATGGAACTGGCGATTTTTGCCGCGCAACATTCGATGATCTGGGTCAGCCTCGGTTTGCTGCCCGCGAACAACAGCAAATCGCAGCGCAACGATTTGAATCGCATGGGTTCGTACCTGGGTGCGATGGCGCAGTCCGATTCCGATGTCGGCGCCGACGTGGCGCCACCGTCCGGCGATCTGGAGACCGCGAAACAGCTCGGCAAGCGCGTTGCCGAAATTGCGGCATGGTTTGCAGCTGGCCGCCGTTAGCCGTGCGTCCCGCGTTTTGGTTTTTTAATTTTAATAAAGGAGAAAGCAATGCGTAAACTGGTATTCGCTTCGTTGTGTACACTAATTTTCGCCGCCCCGGTTTTTGCCACGGATAATTACAAGATTGACCCGAGCCACACTTTCCCGTACTTTGAGGTCAGTCATATGGGGTTTTCCTTCCAGAAGGGGCGTTTTAACAAGACCTCCGGCACTCTCGTCCTCGACCGTGCTGCCAAGACTGGTAGCGTTGAAATCACTGTTGACACTGCGTCGATCGACACTGGCTTTTCTCAGCGCGACGACGATTTGCGCTCGGACAAGTTTTTCAACGTCGAAAAATTCCCGACCATGACGTTCAAGGCGGACAAGCTCAAATTCAACGGCGATGTGCCGGTTGTCGCCGAAGGCCAGTTGACGCTACTTGGTGTGACCAAGCCGCTGACGTTGGCCATACAGGGGGTCAAATGTGGAGTAGCGATGCGTAAGGAAAAATGCGGCGCGGAAGTCAGCGGTTCGCTCAAGCGCTCCGATTTCGGCATGATGGCGTTCTTGCCTGCCGCCGACAGGATGGGCGTTGGCGATGTCATTAATCTGCACATCGCGGTCGAAGCGGTCAAGGAGTAACATGCTCCCGCCGCCCGATAATCAGGAGCAATGTGCGCATGAATGATTCGCCAGATCCGTTTGCTCTCGAAGTGCTGACGCTCGCGCCGAAAACCGCGTGGTCGCGGCGCGAATTCATTGTTTCCACGTTGGCCGCGGGTTTTGCGCTCGCGGTACAGCCGGTTGCAGCGCAGTCCGTGATTACAACAAGTGCTGAAGGACTGACCGCCGGTGAGGTCAAGATTCCGGTCAGGGACGGCACGATCCCTGCGTATCGCGCCATGCCGGCCGGTGTGGATCGTGCGCCATTAGTATTAGTGGTACATGAAATCTTCGGTGTGCATGAGTGGGTCAAGGATGTGTGCCGACGTTTGGCCAAACTTGGTGCGATGGCGGTTGCGCCTGATTTATTTGCAAGGCAGGGAGACGTGTCTAAAATGAGCGACATCCGGCAGATCATGGATCAGGTCGTTAGCAAAGTGCCTGACTCACAGGTGATGCAGGATCTCGATTCGACGCTCGATTGGGCACTCAAGAACGGCGCGCATCCGACCAAGCTGGGGGTCACCGGTTTTTGCTGGGGCGGGCGCATCGTATGGTTGTATTGTTCTTACAATCCGGAGGTCAAGGCCGGTGCCGCCTGGTATGGTCGTTTTGTTGACGACTATAATGAACTGCATCCCGTGCATCCAATCGATATAGCGGCAGAATTGAAAGTTCCGGTGGTCGGTCTATACGGCGGGAATGACCCCAGCATCCCGCTCAAGGACATCGAGGGAATGCGTGCACGGCTGCAATACAGCGGCAGCAAATCATTCATCCGTATCTTTCCTCCGG
>Ga0074044_10005565_pt1 | contig 10253 bp, 10 predicted proteins | sample BogForMeECP23OM1_FD_94443 | JGI IMG/M metagenome (GOLD analysis project Ga0074044, IMG submission 94443) | Bog forest soil microbial communities from Calvert Island, British Columbia, Canada - Bog Forest MetaG ECP23OM1 | ecosystem: Environmental > Terrestrial > Soil > Wetlands ...
GACCGTGGCACCTGGAGCAGAGCGTGATGAGGTTCTTCTCGGTATCGTGACCGGAGTGGCTGCGATATTTCAGGTGATGAACCTCCAGGCACGACATTGCACCGCAAGATTGACATCGCCAGCTATCGCGTCGTAGGACCTTCTGCCGCAAACGTTCGTATGCGACCGAATCTAGACGAAGGCGCGGGAGTTTTTGGAAAGTGGAGGCCATGATGCTTTCTCGCTCAGGCTTCCTAGAAATGCTTGCCGATGCTCGTCCGGCAGAAACTTGAAGAACCTACTCATCGAAAACAGCAACGTCTCTGGATCTCCGTGATCTAGGTTGGCCCCCGCCAGAAAGTCGGCACAGATCATTTCCAGACAGTAGCCGCGGGAGCGGTCGCTTCCCAGCATCAAACCTGCGGTCTCGATTGCCCGCTCAATGACTGCGAACGAATACGACCTGGGCGACTTCGGCGATACCCGTCAGCCACGAGTAGCAGACGAGTTGAGGGTCGAGAGACAACAATCCTTCAGGCTCCTCTGGATATCGGCTAGAAGACGTCTTCCATTCGAGCAAGCAACGCTTACCGTCGAGTTTGCCGATACCATCAACGGTTCCCCCAGAATCGGGCTCCCTAGTTGCAAGATTAGGGGTCGATGTATTTAAGCAGTTACCAGTGGACTTCGAGCCCAGATGCGAGTACTTGGCGTTGGGGAGCTCTTGCGCTAGGCTTAGTGCGTCTCTCGCACGATAGGAGGATACCCTATGAGTCCAGAAACCCCGGTCCAGACAACTTTACTGTGTTCCCAATGCGGACGGACATTCGCACAGTCTGATTTGGTGCATATCGCCGGCAACTGGGTATGTGCTGATTGCAAGCCGGCATTTCTGAGCCGAGTAATGGCGAGTGGCGCGGCTGGCGCATCGCCTCTCGGCTGGCGCTATGGCGGCTTCTGGATCCGTTTCGGTGCGCGCATGGTTGATGGTCTTATCTTCGCAATTCCCATCCTGATTCTTGCTGCTCTGCTGATACCGAATCTTGTGCGGGCAAGGGGTCAAACCCCCTTCTCGCCCAACCCGATGTTCGCGGCCTTCGGATTTCTTACTGTCTTTGTCGTTGGGTTTCTTGTCGGAGGAGTCTACGAGGTTCTGATGCTCAAATACCGCAGTGGAACTCTCGGAAAGTTAGCCTGCGGACTCAAGGTGATCCGGTCCGACGGCCGCGATTTGGGTTGGGGAGTATGCTTTGGGCGGTTCTTTATGTGGAATGTTGTTACCAGCGGCATTCCTTACTTAAACTCCGTTCTCATGCTTGTCAGTTCAATCATGGTTGGAGTGGACGAGCAGAAGCGAGCCTTACATGACCGGGTGTGTGACACGAGAGTGGTTTATAAATAGAGCGCTGTGAACCTCAATATCAATCCTTTCACGGTCGGCTCAAGGACGACGGAATACCCTGCAACGGTCACTCCGGCTTCGCCGCCTGCCGGACTTGGGACAATCTCTTGTCCCAGTTGCGCGGCGGACTCACCCTCGGATGCGGAATGGCAAAGATGCCCATACTGTCAGAAGCCACTGCAGGTCCGCATCTGGCCAATCGTTCGGCAGAGTAACAATGCCGCAGCGGCACTCTCGGATCAGGCCACCTGTTTTTTTCATCCCGACAAGGCCTTTCAGGCTTGCTGCCAACGGTGCGGCCGGTTCGTGTGCGCGCTGTGCGATTTGCAGTTAGGAGCAGAACACGTTTGTCCCGCTTGCTTCGAGCGCGGACGCACCGATTCAGGAATCCAGTCGAGCGAAGCCGAATGGCGGTATCGCGATGTGCTTTATGATTCCATTGCTTTGACCGTAGGCTGGGTCTGGATTTTCTTCTGGCCCGCATTTGTAGTCGCGCTCCCGGCTGTGATTTTCCTGCACGTGAAATATCGGAAGGCGCCGCGGTCGTATTTGATTCCGCGCTCCGGATGGCGTTTCTGGGCGGCCTATGTGGGACTTTTTTGGGCGCCTGCCTTAGTTGCTACCGCGATCTACGCACGGCGGATGGCGGGGAGGCATTGATTGGGAGGCGGCTTCCGAAAGATTTCGCGTGTTGGCAGTCTCACCGGCGGAACGAGATGGTATCTGAGCGACGACTGTTTGCTCGCCGCAAAGCAAACGATGTACACGGTCGAGTACCGCCGTTTCTATTTGCGCGACTTGGAGTGCATCGTCGTAGGGCCCAGCCGCTCCTGGCGGTTGCGCATCGTTATTCCAATCGTGCTGATGGCAGTTGCCGCTCCTGCCCTGTGGCAGCGGGTGTCTTCAACAGCCGGTGCGATTTTAGCCGGCATCGGTTTCGCCTGGCTATTGTGGGAGTTGGCGCTCGGGCCAACTGCGAAGTCGCGTATTCGCGCCACGGGAATAAGCGTTGACCTGCCTCTGGTGAAGCGAACGGGCCGCGCTGTCGACGTCCTTGCTGCGATCGATGCCGCGGTACGAGCCTCTCGCGACCTTACGATGCAACAATCCACTCCAGCGCCTAGTCTGCAACCGTCTGCCGCCTCCGCCCAAATGAAATCCGTAACCGCGCCCGCAACTCCTTCGATCGCGGATGCCTCACAGACGAATGGCCTCTAACCCTCCGGCGGCGCATACGAGGGCTTTGCGTCATGCTCGCTGCTTGTTTCACCCGCTGCGTGAAGCGGCGGCGCGGTGTCCACATTGCGGAGGGACATTCTGCCGCGAATGCGTAACTGATGAGGAGGGCAAGCTCGCCTGCCCGCCGTGTCTGCGCCGGACGGCGCGTCCGCCCGCGCCAAAGCTTTCGATGGCGCGCCGCTTCCGGCAGGTGCTTGCGGGACTTGCAGCACTCGCATCGCTCATGGCGCTCTTCTTCGCAATATTGTTGTGGCGAGTGAATACGCCGGAAGAGCATCTGCATATGGACCGCGTCGCCGGTGACAGGCCGTCCGGGCAAAGCCGATGAGTAAAGCCCCACTAGCGCCGACTCCTTCGCTACGCGCGCACGCGCCTTCGGCGCGCAGCCGCCGGAACGGGCTGAATGCGCTCGAAGCACTGGAGCGCGGATTCGCCTTGTTCCGGTCAACGTTTGTAGTTGAAGCGTGGCGCTATTACGCAGGGAGCGTCCCTCTGGTCTTTTGTTTTATTCCGATCTGGGTGGTGAATGGGCAGATACGGTTATCCGATGGGATTGTCCTGGTCGAAGCCGCATTGCTCGCCGCAGGCTATTTCTTGCGCGGGTGCTTGGTTGCCAGTTATATGCAACGTGTTCGCGAACGAGCGTTTGGCACGGCCGCGTCGAAGCCGGCAGGCGCAACCGCAAGAGCGGCGGCCGTGGGGCGTTTGTTGGCATGGAAGATTGTTTTAAGTGCCGGTGCAGTTGTCACGCTGCTGACTTTCGCCGGAGCTCCGTGGTTTTACAGCGCATGCCAGTTCGCCAGTCTTGAGTCGCGGGAGGACGGCGCTGAAAGGCACTCGATGCGCGGCTGCCTGGCGATTGCGAGTCAATGGTTCGGCAACAGCCTGCTCCTATTCCTGATGCTCTTTCCTTTCTGGATCATCGTGTGGCTGAATGGCCTGATCATCGCGATATTAGTTCCTCAGCTTCTGCACTCAATTTTTGGGGTAGGCACGCTTCTATCTACACGAGCAGGCCTCTCCGCGTTGTTCTACAGTTCCGCGTTCTGGCTTTCGTTGTTTGCCGGCGCCTGGCTCGCGCTTGATCCCATCATCAAATGTTCATTCATCGTCGTTTATCAGCATTTGCGATCGAGGCGTGAGGGCGACGACTTGCGCGGCTTGCTGGCGGGCCTACCACGCGAGCAAGAGAAAAAAGCGGAGTTAATCGCATCCAGCACCAAAGGCAGCAGGCTGATCGGTACACTGGTGCTTTTGGCTACGATTCTGGCTGGCGTCTCCCAGATCGCGAGCGCCGAGCAGACTACGCCTGCAGAAAGCCAGCCTGGAACAATCGCTAATTCCGCGCGCCAGGCACGGGTACAACACTTGCGGCAAGCGTTGGATGTGGAGTCGCGCCGCGCCGTTTATCGCTGGCACGATGCGGCACACCCGAGTCCGCCAAACTGGTTTGACAAGCTGCTCGAGAAGATTCAACACGATATCGAGCACCTCTGGAATGCGTTTCGGGATTTTCTGGAGAAACTGTGGCCCCACGGGCTGAATCCGGGAAGCGAGGGGCGCTCCTGGCAGTTGAAAGACCTTCGCGCATGGCTGTGGCTGATCGCAATTTTGACGCTCGCGGCAGGAGGGGTGCTTTTCTGGTTGCGGCGGCGGCGAGAAGCGACGTCGCTTTCCATCCCGCAGGCGATCACTCCGTTGCCCGATTTGAGCGAGGGTGCGTTGGCCAACGTGCGTTCCGAGGACGAATGGTTCGCTTTGGCAGGACAACTGGAAGGGCAAGGGGAATTACGCTGGGCTTTGCGCGCGGCCTACTTCGGTCTGCTTGCTGGACTGGCTCAACGCGAATGGCTGACCATCCGCCGCGATCGCACGAATCGCGAATATCTCGATGAATTTACGCGCCGCTGGCGCAGGCGTCCGCAGGCGGCGGTTGAGTCAGGCGCAGAGATTCCTGAGCGACTGCGCGGAAGCCTACGGCAGTTCGATCGCGTTTGGTACGGGGCCCATGCGGTTACTCAGGAGGCAGTGGCCACGTACTGCCAAGATCAGCGGGAGTTGCTAAGTCATGTCTGACGGGCAGGCGAAAAGCGTCGCGCTGAACTGGCGAGGCCCACTGCTGGCCGCGGCGATTTTTGCCGCGGTGTTCGCCATTCTATTGCTCATGGCACATCAGAACGAGTCGAAAACGAGCGACATGGGGTCCAGCTTGCGCGAAGATCCTTACGGCACCAGCCTCTTGTTCGATTCCTACAGACGCGCAGGATATGAAGTAAAGCGCGGCCGGGAAGAGGAATCCCTGGGAGATCAGGATGCGTCCAGAACGACCGCATTTTTCATCGGCGGCCATCCGCGCAACGATTGGGCAACAGAGAATGGAGGCTTCCAGACCGGAACGAGATTTCGTGGGCGGCTGGAAGATTTCCTTGCACGCGGCGGGCGGGCGGTTCTGGTTGCACCGGAATGGGAAGTGAAATCCGAATCCCAAGGGTGGACAGTTGGGGCTAAGTGGCACGGGGCATACCAGCGCAGTCCCTCCTGGGCGACGCCTGATCCCCACGCCATGCCGCCGGACAGCGAGATGATGTATCTTGGCCCCGATTCGCCGTGGCTGGAAACAGATGCACAGTGGGCCGTGCTGTACAGCGGCATCGTACAGGCTAAGGACAAAGCCGAACCTTATGCACGTGTCTACATGGCGAAGCGGCGAGCCGGCACTGGCGAACTCATTGCCGCCAGCCAGGAGTCGTTCTTATTAAATGAGGCGATCAAGACTCATCCGAACCCGGTACAGTTGGATTTTCTTGCGGGAGGCCGGCCAGTCATTTGGGTCGACGAAACGTTGCACGGATTACACCAGGATCAGGGTGTGCTCTGGCTGGTGCAAAGATACCGGCTGCAAGTTGCATTGCTGCTCTTCTGGGCAACGTTGCTCGCGTTGCTTTGGAGCATGAGCGGCGATCTGGTGCGACGCCCGGCACGCAATGTCAATGCGCAGATTGTGCGTCAGGGCGAAGCTGCCGGAGTGGCGTCGCGACGCCTTCTGCAACGGAGCATCGCGAAAGAACGAGTGGTCGCGGAGTGCTGGGAACAGTTTCGCCGCAGCTGGCCGCAGGATGCGCAGGCCATCTCTGAAGATCCGCTTTGGGGCGCGCGGCTGCGCATCGCGCTCGCACAGCCTCCTCTTGCAGGATACAAGGAGCTAAGTCAGTTGATAACCGAACGCCGCGCATCCGCCAGGGTCTTGGCTCCTGTCGAACGCCGTGCTCCCAATCGTTCCACGCTGAATCGATGATGATTTTCCTGGAGGCACAGACCGCATGAACGAGAAGCCAGTACCAGGTTCGGAGGGCGAGCAGACTCAGGACGGAGCAACGCAACCGTCAGAGGCGTTTGCCATGGTCGCAAGCGGAGCGAAGCGTGTTCGGGAGGCCCTGAGCCGCGTGATCGTCGGCCAAAACCAGGCAATCGATCTTGCGCTGGTAACGCTTCTTGCCGGCGGACACGGGCTTATCGAAGGAGTGCCCGGCGTCGGGAAAACGCTGCTGGTGAAAGCGGTGGCGCGCGCGGTTGCGGGCCACTTCCAGCGCATTCAATTTACGCCCGACCTGATGCCCGCCGACGTTACGGGGACAAATGTTTTCGACCTGAAGGCACAGGAGTTCCGGCTGGTGCGCGGACCGATTTTCACAAATTTCTTGTTGGCCGACGAAATCAACCGTGCGCCTGCCAAAACGCAATCGGCGCTCCTCGAGGCTATGCAGGAGCGCCAGGTGACAATCGATCGCGAGACCTGTGCACTGTCTCCGGTTTTCGTCGTCTTTGCCACGCAGAATCCAATCGAGCATCAGGGCACATATCCGCTTCCGGAAGCACAAAAGGATCGCTTTCTCGTAAAAATTCGCATGGATTACCCGGCAGCGGAAGATGAAAACGAACTCGCGAAGCTCGTGGCCGCAGGCGATACACCGGAGCGCCGGCTAGAAGAAGACCTGCGCGTGCCGGTGTTGAGACCCGGCGAACTCGAACAAATGCGAACCGCTACAGCGCAGGTGCGGGTAAGCGACGCGATCAGCGGCTATATCGTCAATCTTGCTCGACAGACGCGGCAGCACGCGGCAGTGTGGGTTGGCGCTGGGCCGCGAGCCACGCTCGCGTTGCTTTCGGCGTCGCGGGCGCTCGCCATTCTCGAGGATCGCGATTTTGTAGCGCCCGAAGACGTAAAGACGCTAGCCGCCCCGGTGCTCGAACACCGCATGTTGCTGCGGCCGGAGTTCGAGATGGAAGGCGTTCAGATTCGCGAAGTCATCAACGCGGTGCTGGAGGCGGTCGAAGTGCCGCGATAGATCTACAGGGAACGCCGGACAACGATATCGAAAGAGAAATCATGACAGCGGGAAACAAGAGTCAGGCGGGGCTTGGTGGGCACGGCATAGCTTGCGCAGCAACAATCGGCGCTACTGCGGCGCCAGCACGCCCCAACGCGCTTTCCGGCGACAAGACTTCGAAGCGAATCGCGCTCCGCCCCGCAGGATCGCGATTCAGTCCGCAGGAGTCTTTTGTGGGGATCATCGCATTGCTGGGTGTGGCCGCTTGCATCGCGCCATGGTTTGCGCGCGGATGGGTGTGGTTCGGGCTGATTGCCACCCTCGTAGGATTGCTCGCTTGTTATGACGCAATCATCCTGTGGCTGAGCCGCAAAGAATATGCCCCCGTTCTATTGCTTCCGGAAAAAGGGCTGCGAGGACGCGAAGGCGAGACCATACAAGTTCCGCTTGCGCTCGCCGGGTCCGGCCGTCGCTCGCTGTCCAACGCCGTCCGCGCTGCCATCATGCCCGCAACCCAAGATAGCGAAGCGGCAATCTCGACACACAGCGAGCCCCAGCGGCTGAAGCTTGCGCGGGCCGCGTCCATCGCAGGTGAATCGAATCCCGAAGGCACCGTGCATACTCAACTGTGGCCGTGGACTGCGGAAATTGCTTTGCTTCGCCGCGGCTTGTGGCCTGGGCCGCGCGTGGGCATCGAGCGCCAATCCCGCCTTCGAATCTGGCGATTGCGACGATGGTTCGACATGTCCGAGCCTTTGCGAATCGACGCGAATTTGCGGTCCGGCCGGCGGGAGATTCTGCGCAGCCCCGTGTACCGTATGCTGGTGGCGTCGCAGCAGACTCCTTGGACCGGGCACGGACGCGAGTTCGAACGCCTACGCGAATATCAGCCCGGCGATACCTACTCGGAGATTGCGTGGAAATCCACGGCTCGCCGGGGCACTCCAGTCATACGGCTTTTTCAATGGGAACAAAAGCAGGAAGTATATTTCCTGGTGGATCAATCGCGGGCGTCCGCGCTTGCCGTCCATCCGGCGACAAATTCTGAAAGCGCCGCCCTGCAGGCACGTGCCCCGCAACGGATGTTGGACCTTGCCGTCGAAACGGCGCTAGTCGCCGCGACCGTCGCGTTGGAACTCGGCGACGAATTCGGTTTGGTCGCCTACGCGGACGGAGCGAAGTCCTGGCTACGCGCGGGAAGCGGCCAATCCCAGTTTCACCAGTTTCGCGATCACCTGCTCAACATCGAGCCTTTGCCCACGACTGCGGATTACGAAATGCTGTTCTCCGACATTCGCGTGCGGCTGCGGCGTCGCGCTTACCTTGTATTGCTCGCCGACTTGACCGAGCGCTCGATCGCAGATTCGTTGCGTCGCGGGGTCGGCCTCGTGGGCTCGTCACATGCGCTGTTAATGACCAGTATCTTGCCGGCTCATATGCGGCCGGCGTTCTCCGCCAAGGAAGATTTGAAAACCGATCAAGATGTATATGCGGCGCTTGCGGGCGACAGAGAAAATCTGCGACTCGTCGCATTGGCGCGCCAGCTGCGTCAGTTGGACGTGCAACTCCGGTATGTTCCGGCAGAGAAGTTTCTGCGAACCGCTGTGGAAGGATATCTGGAAAGCAAGCAGGAGCAACGGCTGTGATCCTCGATCTCGAACGGTTTCAGGCACAAGCGGGCCCGCGCTGGCGCGATCTTGAAGCGCTGCTCGCCGCGCTGGAAAGCCGGCCGGACCGCCGGATGAATCCAACAGAGTCGGAGCAGTTACAGGAGCTTTACGCCCAAGTTGCCTCGGACTTGAATCGCGTCACGCACGGTGCGTTGGCGGACGAGCTAAGGCAGTATCTCGAACGTCTCGTGGCCCGCGCTTATTGGGAACTTTATTACACTCCGCGCACGCGCTCCGAACTCTGGCAACCGCGCCGCTGGCTGAGAATCTTCACCGCGTTCCCTGAAGCTTTCCGTCGACAAGCCCGCTATTTCGCCTTCGCCTTGCTCATCACACTATTAGGCGGCGCCTTCGGCGGGCTGGCGGTGCGCTACGATCCCGCCTCCGTGGATGTATTGCTTCCTGCCGATTATCTCCGCAACCCGGGCCAGCGCGTGCATGAAGAGGAGCAGGGAGAGGGGCGGCACGTGAGCTCCGCACAGACCGAAGCCGCATTCTCCGCGCAACTGATCCAGCACAACATCCAGGTAGCGCTTCTGGCAGCGGCGCTCGGCGTCACGTTCGGCATCGGAACGGCACTCCTTCTTTTCGAAAATGGAGTGTTGCTCGGAGCGGTAGCGGTTCATTACACGCGGCAGGGCTTTGGCCTATTCATGACCGCCTGGCTCTTGCCGCACGGTGTGTTTGAGATCCCCTCGATCTTGATTGCGGGACAGGCTGGATTTTACCTGGCGCGGCTGCTCCTGCGGCGGCGAGAGGATCGCGACGTTCGCCAATCGATGCGGGAATGGCTGGTACTCGTCGCCGGGTTGGCAATGATGCTGGTGTGGGCCGGGCTCATGGAAGCGTTTTTTTCGCAGCATCACGCGCCGGTTCTGCCATATGGGTTCAAGGTCGCGGTCGCCACGGCGGAACTCGTGCTGCTCACGATCTATCTGTTAGCAATCGGACGAAGAAAAACCAGCCCAGAGTCGGGCTCCAGCATTCCTTTGGAAAACAGATGACCGAAACACCGTTAACCCGCGCATCGACGGCGGCCGAGCTGACCATTGCCACGCCCGAAGGAGTGTTGTTCCGCTTGCCTTTGGCCGGACCCGCGTCGCGGCTTTACGCAATGTTGCTCGACACCGTCATTGTGTTGGGCGTGGTCAACGGATTGGGTCTGCTAGTCTACTGGATTTTCTCCAAAGCGCCGGGTTTTGGATTCATGACGATTACGCTCGCCGAGTTCGCGATTGGATTCGCCTACAGCGCCCTGTTAGAGGGATTTTGGAACGGGCAGACGATTGGAAAGCGCCTCTTCCACTTGCGCGTGATTGACCAGGACGGCCTTCCGCTGCGCGTCGAACAGGCGTGGGTGCGGAATCTGATGCGCGTTCTGGATGCGCTACCCTTCGCTTATCTCGTCGGAGGGCTCTCGGTAATGAGCAGCCCCTTGATGCAGCGATTTGGCGACCGCGTGGCTGGAACTCTCGTGGTACGCCAAACGCCGCTAGCGGCGCCCGGGGAGGAGCCCTGGATGCGACAAAAATACAACTCCTTCATGGATTATCCTGCCCTTGCGAGGAAGCTTCGCAGTGCTGCGACGCCGGAGCTTGCAATTCTGATTCAAGATGTACTACGCCGCCGCAGTGA
>Ga0074044_10005567_pt1 | contig 10252 bp, 7 predicted proteins | sample BogForMeECP23OM1_FD_94443 | JGI IMG/M metagenome (GOLD analysis project Ga0074044, IMG submission 94443) | Bog forest soil microbial communities from Calvert Island, British Columbia, Canada - Bog Forest MetaG ECP23OM1 | ecosystem: Environmental > Terrestrial > Soil > Wetlands ...
CAGACGCCAGCCGTGCAACCTCAATGACGCTGTCGCGGAGGGACGGCCGGGAAGTTTGCCCACCCGCGCCGCGTGGTCGACCGCGTCCCGGGCCATCACGCGATAGGTCGTCCACTTCCCACCCGTGACCGTCACCAGGCCCGATTCCGAGACGGTGACGACATGTTCCCGCGAGAGCCGGGATGTCGCGATGCCCCTGGCGCCGGCGGGCCGTATCAGGGAACGCAGACCGGCGAAGGCACTCTTGATGTCGGCCCGGGCGGGGGCTTTCTCGAGGTACCTGCGCGCGTGGTCGAGCAGGTAATCCAGTTCGCCCTCGAGCGGCCGGGGCTCGAGCGGCAGAGTCGCCATCGAGGTATCTGTCGTGCCGACGAGCACGCGACCGCTCCAGGGGATCGCGAAAAGGACCCGTCCGTCGTCGGTCTTCGGCACCATGACGGCAGTCTCTCCCGGCAGGAACGAACGGTCGAGCACGATGTGGGCGCCCTGGCTGGGCGCGATCAAGCTCGGCGCGCTCGGCTCATCCAGCCGCCGGATCTCGTCGGCCATCACGCCCGTAGCATTCACCACGGCCCTCGCGGTCACGGCGAACTCCTCGCCGGTCTCGAGGTCGCGCGCTGTCGCGCCGGCAAGCCGGCCGCCCTGGCGGATCAGGCCGGTGACCGGCAAGTGGTTGAGCGCACAGCCCCCCAGGCCGGCCAGGGTGCGGGCCAGAACGACGGCCAGCCGGGCGTCATCGAACTGGCCGTCGGTGTAGAGAATTCCGCCGCGCAAACCTTGGGATCGCATCGTGGGAACGCGGGTCAAGGTCTCGGCGCGCGAGATCCACCGCGATCGGCCCAGGCTCAGAGCGCCCGCCAAGCGGTCGTAGAGCCAGAGCCCCGTGCCGTAGTACGGCAATTGCCAGTAATGATAGGCCGGGACCACGAAGTCGCGCGAATGGACCAGATGGGGTGCGTTCTGGAGCAGGAGTCCTCGTTCATGGAGTGCCTCGCGTACCAGGGGGATGTTCCCCTGGGCCAGGTAGCGAACTCCGCCATGGATCAGCTTGGTGCTGCGGCTCGAGGTCCCCTGGGCGAAATCGCGCGCCTCGAGCAGGAGCGCGCGATAGCCGCGCGACGCGGCGTCCACGGCTGTACCCAGGCCGGTCGCACCGCCGCCTATCGCCAGAATGTCCCAGGTCTCGCCGCCGCGGAGACGATCCAGACACTCATTCCTTGACAAAGAGTTCATCAGGGCACTCGCTCAGTGCGCCTTGGCTGGCCGCAACCCGGATCTTCCCCTCGGCGATGGTGCAGGTCGAGATGTCGAGGATGATCGGCGGCCCCCGGGGACAGGCACTCCCGCGGCAATGGGATTGGCGGACAGCCTGCGCTCGGTGCCGCCGTGCGGAGCGACCAGGATGCCCCCGCCGCTGGTATTCACGTAGAGAATCGCGACCTTCCCCTCCCGCGCGGCCATCTCGGCCCAGTCACCAATCCGTCCCAGATGCCCCGCGTTCCGCAGAGCCACCAGCGACAGACCGAACCTGGCACACTTGTCCAGGGCGATGCGCATGGCCTCTTCGCCGATGACCTGGCCGAACCCGAGCCGGCCGTCGAGCACGGCCAGAACCTCGTTCTCGCTCACGATCTCGACCGTCTGGTTGGGGACAAGTAGCCCTGCCCGCACGCGCTCGACGTACCGCGCAACCTGGATCACCCCGTGCGAGTCATGCCCCACGAGGTTGGCCTCGACCAGGTAGTGGGCGATTCGCTCCGCCTCGTGATGATGGCTTCCGGCGGCCGTGAAGATGTCACGGACCAACTGCTCGAGCGTCGTATGGTCGATCATCATCGCAGTCCTCCTTGCCGGCTCGATTTCGAGGCCCACTCTGCCTTCCCGCTTTATGCTGTGTCCCATCATTCTGCGTGCTGGACCGATCGGCCGCCAGAGGGAAAGAACTGGATCGGCGGCGGGGGCAACCCAGCGCGCGGGGCCGGCCGTCTCCTCCAAACGCCCTGAGGCAGCCGACTTCCTCCGGCGGAGCTCCGCTTTGGGGCATTGCGGGTCGGCCACCCCGCCGTTACGCTTCAGAAATTGATGCGGCAGCGCTCGTTGCTTTTCGGATCCGCATCAGCCCTCGGAGATCGCCCTCATGGAGACGATGCGGGCCCTCGTGAAAAAAGAGGCCAAGCCCGGACTGTGGCTCGAGAACGTGCCGGTTCCCACGATCGGCATCAACGACGTGCTCATCGAGGTGCTGCGCACGGGGATTTGCGGCACGGACGTGCATATCTATGAGTGGGATGCCTGGGCCCAGAAGACGATTCCCGTGCCGATGGTGGTTGGCCATGAGTTCGTGGGCCAGATCGTTGACGTCGGCTCGAACGTCACGGATTTCCATGTGGGCGAGATCGTCAGCGGCGAGGGGCACGTCGTCTGCGGCCGGTGCCGCAACTGTCTGGCCGGCCGGCGGCACCTGTGCAAAGACACCCGGGGCGTCGGCGTCAATCGTCCGGGAGCGTTCGCCGAGTACCTGTCGCTGCCGATGACCAACGTCTGGGTGCATGACCCGCAGATCCCCCGCGACGTGCAGGCGATCTTCGACCCGTTCGGCAACGCCGTCCACACGGCCCTCCAGTTCGACGTGCTGGGTGAGGATGTGCTGATCACTGGCGCAGGGCCGATCGGCGTGATGGCCGCCAGGATCGTCCGCCATGCCGGCGCCCGGCACGTCGTCGTGACCGACGTCAATCCGTTCCGGCTGGAGCTGGCCCGCAAGATGGGGGCCACCCTGGCGGTCGACGTCCGCGAGCGTTCAATCGCCAGCACCCAGGAAGAACTGGGGATGAAAGAGGGCTTCGACGTCGGGCTCGAGATGTCCGGCAACCCCAGCGCCTTCCGCGACATGCTCGCCAACATCTGCCACGGCGGCAAGATCGCCATGCTCGGCATTCCGACCCAGGACATCGCGATCAACTGGCAGACCGTCGTGTTCAACATGATCACCATCCGCGGGATTTACGGCCGCGAGATGTACGAGACCTGGTACAAGATGACCGTGATGCTTCAGTCGGGCCTGAACATCACCCCGGTGATCACCCACCGTTACGGTTTCCGGGACTTCGAAAAGGGTTTCGACGCCATGTGCTCGGGCCGGTCGGGAAAAGTCATCCTGACCTGGAACGAGGGTTGAGCTTTAGCTTAGCGAACCAGACGGGGAGCCTTGCGACAATGTACGGCGCCATGCAGCAAAACCTGGCCAGCCAGCTCGAGCAGATCCGCTCCGCCGGCCTCTGGAAGGGCGAGCGCGTGCTCACGTCCCCCCAGCAGGCGCACGTCGGCGTGGGGGGACGGATTGATGTTTTGAACATGTGCGCCAACAATTACCTTGGCCTGGCCGATCACCCGGAGGTGGTGCAGGCGGCACACGAGGCTCTGGCGCGCTGGGGCAACGGCATGGCGTCGGTCCGGTTCATCTGCGGGACGCAGCAGCCCCACAAGGAGCTGGAGCGGGCGATCTCGGAGTTCCTGGGCACCGAGGACACGATCCTCTATTCTTCCTGCTGGGACGCCAACGGCGGCCTGTTCGAGACGATCCTGGGGACCGAGGACGCCTTGATCTCCGACGAGCTCAATCATGCCTCGATCATCGACGGCATCCGGCTCTGCAAGGCTCAGCGGCTGCGCTACAAGAACAACGACATGGCGGACCTGGAGGCCAGGCTGAAGGAGGCCAGCGAGGCCCGGTTCAAGCTCATCGCCACCGACGGCGTCTTCTCGATGGACGGCATCATCGCCGACCTCAAGGCCGTTTGCGACCTGGCCGAGAAACACAACGCCCTGGTGATGGTGGACGATTCGCATGCCGTGGGCTTCCTCGGCAAGCAGGGGCGGGGAACGCACGAGTATCGCGACGTGATGGATCGCGTCGATATCATCACCGGCACACTGGGCAAAGCCCTGGGCGGCGCCAGCGGAGGTTACACCAGCGGCCGGGCCGAGATCGTCGCGCTGCTTCGCCAGCGGTCGCGTCCCTATCTCTTTTCCAACTCGGTGGCGCCGCCGATCCTGGGCGCCTCGCTCAAGGCCATCGAGATCTGCCGCCGTTCCACCGAGCTGCGCGACCGGCTCGAGGAGAACACGCGGTTCTTCCGCGCCGAGATGACCCGTCACCGGTTCAATATCATTCCCGGGGAACATCCCATCACGCCGATCATGATCGGCGATGCCGCGCTCGCCGGTCGGATGGCCGACCTGCTGCTGGAGAAGGGCGTCTACGCCATCGGCTTTTCCTACCCCGTCGTCCCCCAGGGCAAGGCCCGCGTCCGCGTCCAGGTCTCTGCCGCCCACAGTCGCGAGGATCTGGAATTCGCGATCGAGGCGTTCACGGCGGTAAGGGATGAATTGAAGCTATGACGACTCGGATCGGCCTCGAGCCCGACCTGACTGCTCACGGCTCGCGCGCAAAGACGATCCAGCCGCCGGCGCGAAGGCTGGGGAAAAGCCAGGGACGGTGGATCGGCTGGTAGGACACGTCCTCGAGCGGAACGACCTCGTCGATCCTTAACCCGGCCCCGCGCAGCTCGCGCTTCAGCTCGCCCCAGCGATAGAGGTGGACTTCCATGCCGTGGATGCCCCGGTAGGTCATCCGGCGGTCGCCCACGCCAGACTGAAGTCGCAAGGCCCGGCCGAGCTGGCCCAGCAGCCAGAGACGGCCTTGAGGGTTGCGAAAATTGAGCCAGAGGTTATGCACGTGCAGGGCTAGCCGGCCGCCGGGGCGGAGGATGCGGGCCGCCTCGCCAAGGGCCTTCTTGCGGGCGGCCCGGGTGCGGATCATGCCCAGTGTGCTGAACATCGACAGCCCGTAGTCAAACGACCCATCGGCAAGACAGCCCAGGCGGCAGAGATTCGCCTGCAAGGGCAGCAGCGACCGACCCTCCTCGAGCTCGATCGCCTTCCGCTGCACGGTCTCGAGCATCGGCCGCGAGAGGTCGATGGCGACGACGGAGAATCCCCTGCCGGCGAAGCGCAAAGCGTGGCGTCCTGCACCACAGCCGAGGTCGACCAGGCGGCCGGGTGTCGTGAAATGAGCGTCAAGGACACGCGCGTCCTGCTCGAACAAAGGGTGTCCGGCAAAGTACGCATCCTCCTCGACGGCCAGACGCGCAGTATGCACGTACTCCCAGAGAGGCACGTTCACTCCTTCGGGAAGCCGCCAGGGCGGTGGAGCGCGGTGGACGTTCATCGCGATCGGCCTCGCTGGTCTGGGAGGATCGGATCATGAGCCGTGAGACGTTGCCAGGATCAAACTCGAGCGAGGCGCGAGCTCGATCCGCAACTTGCCCCCCTCCACCCGGCCGCCCTGGCGAGTCCAGACGTCTTCCAGCACGGCCCCCTCGGCAACCAGGCCGTTGACGTTCAGCTCGATGCGGCTGCTGGAGCGGGCGGTGTTGAAGACGGCGACCAGGGTCTCATCGCCGAGCTGCCGGGCATGCGCGAAGAGTTCAGCCGCCGCGGCCACGATCTTGTAGGTGCCACGCCGCAGCGCGGGGCGAGCCCGTCGCAGCGCGATCAGGCGCTGGTATTCATGGAGCAGCTCTGTGTCCCAGGTCTCGGTCCGGTGCCACGGAAAGGCGCCGCGGTTGGCCGGGTCATGTCCTCCTTGCATGCCGATCTCGTCGCCGTAGTAGATGGACGGGGCACCCGGATAGGTCATCTGGAAGACGGTCGCCAGCCGCAGGGCCGAGCGATCAGCCCGGGCCAGTGTCAAGAACCGGGCCATGTCATGGCTGCCCAGCAGGTTGAGCATCACGGCCGTGGTCGAGGGAGCATACAGCCCGATCAGCCGCTCGATGGCCTTGCCGAAGGCCTGTCCACCTGGCGGACCGGGCGGGAACAGGATCGTTTGACTCAGCTCGTTTTCAACGACCTCGGTGCCGATGAAGTACGCGATGCAGGCCCGGGTGAAATGATAGTTCATCACGGCGTCCCACATGTCGCCCCGCAGCCAGCGAACTGCGTCGGTCCAGACCTCGCCCACGATGTAGGCTTCGGGGTTGCCGGCCTTGACCCGCCGCCGAAACTCGCGCCAGAACGAATCGTCGTTGATCTCGCTGGGCACATCGAGCCGCCAGCCGTCGATGCCGAAGTCGATCCACTCGCGACCGATATTCCAGAGGAACTCGCGCACCTCGGGGCTGCCGGTGTTGAACTTGGGCAATGCCGGCATGCCCCACCACGCCCCGTAGTTGGGCTTCTTGTCCATGTCGTAGGCGTTGAGAGGAAAACCGCTGATGTGGAACCAGTTGAGGTAGGCCGAGTTGGGCCCGTTTTCCATGATGTCGTGGAACTGAAAAAAACCTCGGCTCGCGTGGTTGAACACCCCATCGAGCACCACCCGGATCCCCCGCGCATGGGCTTCGTCGACGAGCCTGCGGAGGGCCGCGTTGCCGCCGAGCATCGGGTCGACCTTCTCGTAATCGTGCGTGTGATAGCGATGGTTGGAGGCCGATTGGAACACCGGAGTGAAATAGATGGCGTTGATTCCCAGATCCTGGAGATAGTCGAGGTGCTCGACCACGCCGATCAGGTCGCCCCCCTGGTAGCCGTGATACGTGGGCGGCGCGCCCCACTCGTCCAGGTGCCTCGGTTTGGAAACAGCCACGCTGCGCGCGAACCGATCGGGGAAGATCTGGTAAAAGACGGCATCACGAACCCATTCGGGGGTTTGGGGATCCACCATGGCGCTCCATTCACATCGCTGCTCAGCCGGCGGACACCTTCAGCCAGTATACTTGCTGGCGGTCGCCGCGGAGGCGAAGGTCTTCGAGAAAAGGATCGAGTGTGAGCTTGACCGCGCCTTTGTAGCGTGGCCTGTCGTTGAGTCGAACTTCCAGCTTTCGCTTGAAGTCGATCAGCCTGGGGCTGACCCACACATCGAGCCGATTGATCCCGCCCACCTTGAGGTTGATCAGGTTGCCCTGGCTGCTGCTCTTCATCTTGAGGATTGCTGGAGTGAGGTTCTGGCCCAGCATATCGACGGCCTCGGGAGCCGTGGACCGGCCCGGCGAGAACTCGTGGACGACCACGCCGTAGAACCGGCCATCGCAGGTACGCGCCGTCACGGCATCGAACGACTTGGGAGCAGGATCGCGGTGGTGCCGGTCCATCCAGTCGAAGAACGTGGGGATCTCTTCGGGGAATTCCTCGAGGCCGCGATGGTGATACTCCACGTAGGTGACGTCCCAGGACTTGAGGATCAGGGGCTTCAGGTAGGTCCCAAAGACGACCTCGCTGGAGGCGGGCGCCAGATCGCCGATCACGAAGTAGAGCGGCAGGCGCTCGTGGTGGGGAAGGTAGCGAGGAACGTACTTGGCAGGAAAACCGGCAACGACGACCACGCCGGCGAAGAGGTCGGGATGACCCAGCGCCAGGTCCCAGGCCATGTTTCCCCCGGTGAGCTGACCGGCGACAAAGACCCGGTCGCTGTCGATCGCGTACCGCCGGCGCGCATCGCGAAGCGCCAGCTCGACCGCGGCGTGCTCGCTGGGAGTATACCGGTAGTCGGGCGGCTGGCCGGTCACGTTGTACTCCGGCGCGATCACGACATAACCTCGCCGGGCCGCCTCGGACGCCCAGACCTCGACCGCCGATTGCGGCCCTTGCCCGGAGTGCAGCGCGACGATCGCGGGATAGGAACGAAGTGGGTGGTACTCGGGAGGCAGGCGAGCGGCGTATTCCGTGGGCTCCTCGTTCTCTTGCTCCAGTAGCTTGTGGGTCATGGTTTTCTCCGCCTCCTCAGCGGGGTCGCAGAGGGGAGGCGGCATGAGCTGGGTCATCCGGGTGACGTGGTCGAGCTTCCTGTAGCCCTCGGAGGCGCCCTCCTCGGCGGGCCAGTCGAGAGCTTCGAGCTTGGCCAGAATGTTCTCGCGCCCCGTGGCCTCTGCTCCGGCCAGGTATTCGTGCACCAGGTCGCGCGCCTGCCACAGGGTGTCGGCCACGCTCAGCTCGGACACCGCGGCGTCGCTGCCCACCACGTATCCCGACATCGCCAGGGCGAACTGGCCAAGGTCGCTGGCACCGGCGCCGGAACGAGCCTTGCGCCAGGCGAGAAAACGATTGCGGACGGCGTCGGGCGCCTGTTCGATGGCTTTCATGGCCTCGGCGACTCGCTTCTTCCAGGTCCCACGCTCTGTCGCGGGCAGTTTTCCTTCGAGCTTGCGGAGGTCGATGGCCAGGGCAAGATCGTTGGCCCGCTGCTCGTCGTCGCGGCGAATCACATCGCGGATCTCGAGCAAGAGCTCGGTGGCGATCTCTTTGTCCGTGAAACTCCGGAGCATCGCCGCCGCTTGGCGGTACTGCTGGGCCTTGCGGCGAACCTCGACCTCGGCGCGGCGCTGGGTGGCCTGGGCCTGGATGATGTACCCCTTCGCCCCGGCGGCGCGCTCACTCAGGTCCGTCTTGGGAAAATCATGAATGATCCGGTCGAGCTCTTGCCGGGCCTCTGGATAGTAGCCTGCATCCATCAGGAAGCGGACAACTCGTTCGCGCTCGGCCTGGTTTTGCTGCTCGACGCGGGCCAGCAGGCCGGTCACCACCGGCCGGGGGACCTGGGTGGTCGCCACCTGGCCGAGCCAGAACCCATCGACGCCGCGATACTTGACCACGTGGGGACCAATCTCGATGATGGCCTGCTCCATGGAGGTCGGTCGGGGCGACTTCGAGCCGACGTAGCGGAACGGTCTTCGCCCCTTCTCGTTCCAGGGTCCGGCCTGGACGCTGAGCACTTCCCTGGGCATCGACCCGGCGTGCACCACCAGCGGCTGAACGAGCGAGAACTTCTCGCCAGTCCGGTACGTGTTATCACCGACGACCCGCTCGATCTTCGAGTCGCGGATCACGGTCTTCTTCAGGCCGTCCCAGATGTAAACCAGGGTGGCATCCTTATCGGGTGTTCCCTGGCTCAAGTAGACCATTCCGTTCTTCAACGTGATCGTATCACCCTGGATCGTGGCAGCCATGCACAGGAGCCAGGAAAAAAGGAAGAGCACGCTGCAAGCCCATAGTTTCGACGTCTTGCTCCCGGTCATCACGTCGCTCCCTCATTCGGCCTGAGCCGTAAGCCGCGTCGGCAGCAGCCAGCCGCGATATGCGGAAGCCCTGAGCTCCCGAACGCCGCGCCGAGACGGTCCCGGTTCACACCAACCCCGTGCCTCATCTGCTTGCATGCCAATTGTGACAGTCCCGGCGGCAAGGTCAAGACTTGACGGCCGCGGGAACAACGCATCGTCCTTCCGGTTCGTCCTGGTCGCGCACCGCACTGGCATGCTGCAAACTTTCGGTTAGCGCGTGTTTTCTTTCTTGTCGGATTTGTTGCGCTGGTTCGGGCAGGGCCTCCAGACCCCGCCGTTCGGCTGACGGCAGGTCTCCAGGTGACCCGCCGACGGCCGGGGGCCGGGAGACCGGCTGTCGCAGTGGACGGCGGCCCAGGAGATCACTGCCCGAACCAGCTTGAACAAGACCGACTCTTCACCTGTACTGAACGGGCGTCCGGTTCAGAAAAGTTGAGGTTTTGGGAGTTTCGTCAGCCATCAATACCCGAAAGTGGTGCAGCCGCTGGACGCGCAGTTGGGCATCGCGCTGTTGTTCCTGTCGACGTGATTTCCCAACCTGAACCTCATCCAACGACGCTGGAAGGTCACGCAGCATTGCGCCTATGCGGTCGTTGCCACCCGACTTTTCCGGCACTTTCATGCTGCCATCCAAGGGGCTGCGTCAAACCACGCACCTCCAGCAACCGGCCGCTTTGACGACCCGAATTCTCCACCAATTCGGCGACGCTAACTCATTGGTGCGTAAGGCATAGAGTCGATTCTCGATCAGCGACTCAAGGACCTTACATCTTATGATCATCACTGATAAGTCATTACTCGTTCTGACCGACCGACCTGGCTGGTGGCACCATGTCCCCGCCAGGAGGAAGCTGCAAGACTTCATTCTGGGAACGATCCGCCCAAACATCGCGTATGCTGACCGTAGTTACAGTTCCTTTGAGGGGTTCATGAAGTTCCAGGCTGCTCGCCAGTGGATTCCGCAGGCCGGGATCGCGCGGCGCCTGGACATCTCCCCTCGTGCGATCCGGCGCCTGGACGTCGTAGAACGGAATTCATTCCGTTTCTTCCCCGCCGATCGATTTGCGCGCTCAAACGGAATCAACGGAACGCAAAAAACGGAATGAATTCCGTTCTACCAAGAAGTGACCTCTATC
>Ga0074044_10005568_pt1 | contig 10252 bp, 8 predicted proteins | sample BogForMeECP23OM1_FD_94443 | JGI IMG/M metagenome (GOLD analysis project Ga0074044, IMG submission 94443) | Bog forest soil microbial communities from Calvert Island, British Columbia, Canada - Bog Forest MetaG ECP23OM1 | ecosystem: Environmental > Terrestrial > Soil > Wetlands ...
CCGGCGCGCGCGGTCGAAGTCGAACAGGCAGCGGTTCGTCACCAGCGCGATCGGGCCGCCGGGACGGAAGACGTTGTCGGGGCTGCCGCCCGGCGCGCTGATGAAATCGACTTTTTGCACCAGCGTGCGGCGCGAGTGCTCGACGCGGAACAGGATGACCTTCGGCACGACGTAATAGAGGTAGGCCGAGCCGAACGAGCCGGGGAAGCGTACCTTCGGCTTGTCGTAGTCACCGACGCTGACCAGGTTGATGTTGCCTTCGCCGTCAATCTGTCCACCAGAAAGAAAGAAGACGTCGATCCTCCCCTGCCCCGCGCAGTCGAACAGCTCGCGCCCGCCGTCGGTGAAGAACGTGTGCCGGCGGCTGCCGAGCAGCGAAACGTAAGGCCGCCCGCCTCCCCGTTCGCGGGCGAGCAGCGCCGCAGTCGCCGGTATCGGCGAGGCGGCGCCGACCGCAACGTGGCGCACGTCGCCGATGAGCCGGCAGATCACGTCGGCGAGCAATTCCTCGTCGCGAAAAGGTTCAGGCGGCTCGCCGCTCATGTACGTACCGCTGCAGGTAGTCGGCAAAGCCTTCGGACGTGGCGGCAAGCCGCGCATATTCGGCGAGATGCGCGGCGTCTATGGCGTAATGATCCGGCAGCGGCAGCGGCCAGGCGCCGCGCGGCTCGACCGCGACCGCCTCGACATAGAAGCCGGGCAGCGTGCCGGCCGCGCGCAGCGGATCGCTCAGGAGGTCGCCGTCGTGAATTTTTTCCACGGTGACAACGGTCTTGCGCGCCGCATGCGCCAGCGCGATTAATTCGCGCTGGATTCCTACGAAGACATTACCCGCGCGGTCGGCCAGCGGCGCGTGGAACAAGGCGACATCGGGCTTGAGCGCCGGCAGCAGCACGATCGGGTCATTGTTCCCGAATGGATTGTCAAAAACCTTCCAGTCCGGCCGGTGCGCGAGCACGTCCGAGCCGATGAGGCCGCGCAGCGGCATGAACGGCACACCCTTCTCGGCCGCCTGAAACTGCGCATGCAGCGCCGGGCAGGTGGCATCCAGCATGCGGATCGCGCCGGAAAGGATCGCGGCGGTGAACCGCGGCGCTGGACCGAATTCGCCGAGGCTGACAGCGGATGTCTCAAGCGTTTCGATGCATCCGGCGCCGATCAGCAGGTCCGCCTGCAGGGTCGAGGTCGGCAGCGCGACAAGATGCAGACGTCTGATCCCACGCCGGATCAGCGCGCGCGTCGCCGCCATCGCCGCGCCCGAGGTCTCGCGCGGCACAGCGAGCATGCAGCCGTCGGCGATCGGCGCGATCGCGTCATCGAGCGTGCGGGCGATGATGGCCATGACGCGAGAATACTCCCTCTCCCCGCACAACGCGCGCAACGGGGAGAGGGAAAGATATCAGAACAATGCCGACTTGACCTTATCGGGCGAGAACGGCACCCGGCGCATGCGCACGCCGGTGGCATCGAAGATGGCGTTGGCGATCGCCGCGGCCATTGGGCGGCTCGACGGTTCGCCGGCGCCCGACGGCGGAATCTCCGGATGGTTGATGAGCACCACGTCGATTTGCGCCGGCGTCTCGGCGATGTCCAGGATCGGATAGGTCTGCCAATCCACGCTGGTCACCGCTTTATTGTCGAACTTGACCTCCTCGAAAAGCGTGCGGCTCATGCCGTGAATGACATTGCCTTCGATCGTGTATTTCAGGCCATCGGGATTGATGATTTGACCGCAATCGTGGGCCACGGTGAACTTCCGCCCCCAAACCTTTCCGCTGGCGCGGTCGATATCGACCTCCGCCACGATGGCGACACGGGTGGGACCGCGCTGACAATAAGCAATACCGCGGCCGCTCAGTGTTTCACCGCTCTGGTCGCGACGCGGCGAAGGCCGCGTTTGCCAACCCGCCTTCTCGGCCGCCGCCTTGATGACGGCGATGTCACGCGGGTCCTTGACGTAGCGCAAGCGGAACTCGACCGGATCCATCTTGAGTGCGGCCGCCACCTCATCCATGAACGATTCGCTGGCGAAGTGAATTTGCGGCCCGACCGGATCGCGCAGATGCGCGGTGCGCAGCGGCGAAGCGCGATCGAGCAACGGCGCGATCGTCTCCCATGCCGTGCGTTTGTTATCGAACGCATAGGATTCGGCGGGTACGCCGAAACCATCGCCCGATTGCAACGGCACGTCGAGGAGCTGCCCGCCGATCGTGTCCCAGGGGTGGCTTTCGTTGGTATCGACGTCGATGCGCGAAAACCCCTTGCTGGTGTACTCGTATGCCACGACCGCGCCGGACGCGTCGATTGCGGCGCGCGCGCGATGGATCGACGCGGGACCCTTCGGGTCCCAGCCGGTGCCTTGATCGCGCATGTATTGCACGCGCACCGGCTTGCCGACCGCGCGGGCGAGCACGGCCGCTTCGATACAGGCATCGCCGGCGTCGTTGCGCCCATAGGCGCCCGCGCCCCACATAGACACACCGTGCACCTTGTCCGGCGACACGCCGAGGATCGCCGCGACGCCGTCGCGGCAGAAGTGCGGCTTGGGCGAACCGGTCCACACCGTCACCTGATCGCCGTTGATCGCGACGACGCCGCAGCCGGGCCCCATGCTGGAATGCGACTGGAACGGCCACTCGTATTCGGCTTCGATGACGCGCGCTGCCGTTTTGAATGCGTCGTCGACGTTGCCGACCTCCTTGCCCTCGACCTCACGCTTGCGCACCGGCGCCGCGCGGATGTGATCATAGAGCGCCGCCTGGTCCGGGAACGGCGGGTTGGCGCTTGACCACTCGACTTTGAGCTTGCGCGCCGCCTGGATGGCGCCCCATTCGCTGTCGGCAATGACGCCGAGAAAGCGTTTCTCCAGCACGACCTTGGCGCCGGGAATATCCTTTACCGAGCTTTCGTCGACCTTCACCGGTGCCGCGCCCGCGATCGGCGGACGGATGACACGGCCGTGCACCATGCCGGGCACTTTCACGTCGACGACATAGTCCTGCTGGCAGAACACCTTCGGCGCGACGTCGGCGCGCTTGATCGGCTGGCCGACCACTTTGTGATCCTTCGGGTCCTTTGGCTTGGCCTTGCCTGGCGCGTAAAGCGGATTGCCGATTTTCCCATTCCAGTCGAGCTGGACGTTGAAGTATCGCCCGCCAATGAGAGTGGCGTAGCTCACCATCTTGGCCGAATCGTCCTTGGCGTGGACGACGCCGTCGGTGACGGTCAATTGATCGGCGGCAAGGCCCAGCTTTTCGGCCGCCATCTCGACCAGCACGCGGCGCCCTTCGGCCGCGGCCATGCGCATCTGCTTGCCGCCATCCTGGATACCGGTCGAACCGGATGCGCCGCCTTGGTTCACGCTCGTCGCCGTGTCGCCCATAAACACCTTGACGCTCTGCACCGGCACATCGAGCTCCTCCGCCACGATCTGACCGATGGCGGTATAAAGGCCCTGCGCCATATCGGTCTTACCGAAGAAGGCGGATACGGAGCCGTCGGAATTCACGGCGATGTAGGACGAAAGCTCGTTGGGCACCACCGGCGGTCTCGTGCCCAGGGCCAAGGCATCGTTGGCTGCGAGCACGGCATCGAACGAGATTGTCGTGCCGATCGATACAACGAACGCGCCGCCGGTCTTGAGCAGAGCGCGGCGCGAGAACGTTGCGGATTTTTCCATTCTGGTCATGACGGCCTCCCTCAACCCATCATCGCGGCTGCGCGCTTGACGGCGCGCAAGATGGACATGTGCGTCCCGCAGCGGCACTTGAGCCCTGCTAGCGCGGTGCGGATTTCCGCGTCGGTCGGTTTCTTCTTATCGCGCAGGAATGCCGCCGCAGTCATGATCCAGCCGTTGATGCAATAGCCGCATTGCGGCACCTGCTCTTCCACATAAGCGGTTTGCAGGGGATGCGGCTTCTCGGGAGTGCCGAGGCCGGAAAGCGTGACGATCTTGCTGTTGCCCACGGCCGACAGCGGCGTGACGCAGGAGCGCGTCGGCTGCCCGTCGAGATGCACGGTGCAGGCGCCGCATTGAGCGAGCCCGCAACCGAAATGTGGGTTGTTGAGCCCGATATCGTTGCGCAGCGCGTAAAGCAGCGGCATGTCCGCGTCGGCTTCGACGGCGTGGACCGTGCCGTTGACGTTGAGCGAAAACTTTTGGTTCATGGCGGGGCGTCCTCCGTGAGCGGTGCGGAAGTTCTGATCGGGTCGGACCGCATGTGCCGGTATGTCCCGATGCCGCTGCAACCGCTGGTAGGAAGAATATTCCCAAAACCGGAGGTTTGGAATACCGTTTTGCGCTAGGGCTCAACCTTCGCCAGCGCCTGCACGGCGACGAAGAGATCGCGCACCTGGCGCTCCAAAACATTCCGCGTGATGAACACCACGCGTCCGCGGCGCTCGCCCGCAGGCCAGGATTCAAGCTCGACCGGCGCGTGAGCAAGGTGCTGGACGTATTGCACGACGATCGGCCCGCGACTGCCGAGAACGTCGAGAAAGCCCTTTACGCGCAGCAGGTCGCTCCCGCGTAGCGCGATCAGCGTTTCCATCGCCCGCGCGAAGGTCAGCCACTCGATCGGTTCCGCCATTTCAATGACGAAGCTTGCAATGCCGTCGCTGTGCGCGGCCTCGGCGACGAAGCCGCTGCGTTCGTCCGCCACCGGCTCGATGATGCGGTGCGGATCGAGCACACCGCTGACGGCGATGTCGATGGTCGCGCGCGGATTGAGCTGTTGCAGGCGGTGCGTCAGCTGCTCGACTGTGGCCGGCTCCACGAGATCGCTCTTCGATATCACGAGCCGGTCGGCGAAGATCACCTGTTTGCGTGCCTCGGCGGCCTCCTCGAGCGCCGCTTCGCCGTTGACGGCATCGACCACGGCGAGCACGACATCGATATGAAATTCGCCACCGAGCGCGCGATCGGTGGAAAAGGTCTGCAGGATCGGTCCCGGATCGGCGAGCCCGCTGGTCTCGATCACAACTCGGGCGAATGGCGGTACCGTGCCGCGCTCACGGTCGAATACCAAGCGGCGCAGCGCGACCTGCAGGTCGGTGCGCATAATGCAGCAGAGGCAGCCGTTGCCGAGGAGCACGGTCTCGTCGGCGCTGTCGCGAATGAGCGCGTCGTCGATGCCGACGGCACCGAACTCGTTGATGATCACCGCCGTGCCTTGGCCTTCCGGCGAGGCGAGGAAGTGGCGCAGCAGCGTCGTCTTGCCGGCGCCAAGGAAGCCGGTGACGACGGTCACCGGAATGCGCGCGCCGCGCTCGCGCTTGAGCCGTCGCCCGAACGGGCCGGCCTCGCGCGAGGGAAACAGGTCGAGCATGGATTAGGAGAGCAACGCGGCGTGCGACTCCGTCTCCCCGCGTGCGGGGAGAAGGAGATGGCGCGCGCTCAACATCAGAAATCCATCTCCAGGATGTACAGCCCGCCGATATGGCGGTCGACGGTGTAGACGATGGCGCGCTCGTCGACGAACACGTCGTTCATCTGGATGGTGCCGGTCGGCGCGCCGGGCGGCGCCGGCGGCATGAAGACGCCCACTTCCTTCGGCTGATAGGGATTTGAGATGTCGTAGGCGCGCAAGCCGCCGTTGAAGAACGTGCCGAGCACGATTTGATCGGAATGCCAGGCCGTCGGCAGCGGCACATTCTCGTGAATATTGTGGGCGCCGAACCGGCCGGCCTTCGCGTAGATCGCATGGTCGGGCAATGGGCACGTTGCGATGGGCACCAGATTGGATTCCTCGCGGGCATCCAGCACCCAGATGAGCTTTGGCCAGTCTTTGCAATTGTTTTCCGTCGATTCGTCGGTCACCAGCATGAGCCCGCGGTCGAACAGCGGCACGACGGTGTGCATGAAGCCGGTATAGGGCGGCGAGTTGGTCCACTGCGAGACCTTCTTCGGGTTCGCTTTGTCGGAAATGTCGAGCACGAACATGCCGCCGTCGATATAGCCGAGGTAACAGCGGTCGCCGCGTTGCGGATAGACGTTGGTATTATGGGCGCGGAAGCCCTTGTCGAGCGGGTGCCGCGACGGCGGCCTGACATTGTCGCCCTGGCGCGTGCCGGGCATCCACCAGCGGCCGACCTCGACCGGCTTTGCCGGATTGCGAACGTCGACGCAGCGATAAAACTGATCGTCGGATGGATTCGTCGGAATGAAATCGCGCGATCCCGACGCGCAATGGACGTATTCGCCGTCGCAGAACCAAAGCTGATGCACGCCGCGCGACGTCGGCCCGGAGCAATCGAAGAACGAAATCGACTTGGGATTTTCCGGCTTCGAAATGTCGAACAACTCGAAGCCGGCGGGCTGCAGATCTTTTTTCGAAGTCTGATAAGCCACCGCCATCATATTTCCGCACGTCTCGAGCGAATTCGAGCGCATGTCGGCGTGCGGCAGATCGGTCTGGCACACCACCTTGGGCTTGCGCGGATCGGAGACGTCGACGGCGGTGAAATTTTTCGGCGCGCTCTCGTGCGCCAGCCAGATGATGCGCCGGCCGTCAGGCGCGATCTGCACCGACATGCCCTCCCCCATGCCGCCGAAGCCCGCGAGCATATCGTTGGCCAAGAGCTTAAAATTCCAGGTGACGGGTTGATAGCCCTTGCTGATCGGGCTCTGGTCCGTGGCAGCCATTCGCAATCTCCTGTTGGGGAATTATCTCAATCTCGTCGAGCGCATGCCGTCGATATTACGCTCCCGCCCTGGCTTTCTCCATCAAATCAGGCCGCAGCGCCTTGCTCCAGTCCGGGATGGCGTTGATCTTCTTGTCCTGCAACAAAATCTCCGCCTGTTGCTGCATGTAGGGCTTGAGGTCTCCGGGAAAGCCGGGGTTTACCTCGACGCGCGACAGCGCCGTCGCAAATGTCTCGATCGACATGGTGTAGCCCTTGTCGGTGTAGAACGCGTAGATGAGGTCGGCGACCTTTTTCGGATTGTCCTTGAAGTCGCGCGCGACGTCGAGCCAGGCTTTGAGGTAGGCGATGACGGTATCGGGTTTCTTATCGACGAAGTCGGGTGTGGCGGCCATGAACACGGGCATCGGATCGACGCTGGAAAAATCCATGAGGTCGCTGCCGATGCCGTCGGCCACCGCAATGACATTATAGGGTTCGACGCTCGCCATGGCGTCGACCGTCTTGGCGGCGAGCGCGGCCACCATGTTGTTCACGTCCATGCGGATTTCCTGGTAGTCGCCCTTGTTCAGGCCGTGCTGCGGCATGATGCTATCGACCAAGACATTGCCGGTCGAGGAGCCGGTCTGGTTGGCGACCTTGCGGCCGCGGAGCTCTTCGACCTTTGTGATGTTCAAATCCTTGCGCGTGGTGATGCGCGCGGTCTTGCCGACATATTCGATCAGGGCAATCGCGACAAGCCCGCCCTTGGCGTTGCCGATGATGAAGGACTGTCCGGCATAGGTGCCGAGGTCCACTTGGCGCGCCACCATCTGCTGCATGGTGAGATTGCCGGAGGGAACGGCGAACTCTTCGACCGCGAGGCCGTGCTTCTCGAGGTAACCGGATTTGATCAGGTAATAAGTCGGCATGCCCCAGATGTTTGTCTGGTAGCCCTGCCGGATCGATTCAAGCGCCGCCGCTCGGCGCGTCGAGGCGAGGCCCAACGCCAAAACGCCCGCTCCGGACGCAGCGAGATACTGCCGTCGAGTCAGTGTTGACTGCATGGTCATTGTGGTGTCCTCCGCGCTCGATTTCCGTTGGCGCATGATCTTTGCCGAGCTTCCTTCGCCCGCCGAAGCGGGCTTCGCGAAGGCGGGAAACCGGCGTCCACCCCGGATCAGGTCCGGGGCAGGCTGTTTCGCGATCATGCTCTATTCCTGCTGCATGCCGAATTCTTGAATGCTTGCCGCCACATCGTCCGACGTTTTTTTGATGACCGCATCGAGTTCTTGCGGTGTGGACGAAACCGCGATCGAACCGCCATTCTCGATGATGGTACGATAGTCCGCCGACGCAACGATCGGCACGATATCATCATGGAGCGTTTTGATGATCGGCTCCGGGGTGCCGGCGGCGGCGCAGATGCCGAGCCAGCCGAACCTGACGAAATCGATGCCCTTTTCTCTCAGCGTAGGAATTTCCGGCAGGCCATTGAGGCGTTGCGGGCTGGTGGTGGCAAGAATCTTCAGTTGTTTGCTCTGATATTGCGGCACGATCGCAAGCGTCGGCGAGACATAGAAATTCACCCGCCCGGCGACCAGCTCCTGCACCACCTGTGGCCCGCCACGAAACGGAATCCGATTCATCGTGATACCGGTCAGCTTCTCCAATTGCCGGGCCATGATCTCTTGCGCGGAGCCTGCGCCGATTGTGGCATAGGTGACATCGCCGGGGTGAGCCTTGGCATAGGCAATGAACGATTCCAGCGACTCGGCCGCGATCGCATTCGACAGCGCGAGGCCGTAATAGTACTCGGCGATCAGCGATATGGGCGCGAGATCGCTCAACTTGAAGCGGGCACTGCGATACACCGCGACATTGATCGGATCAAAATGCGTGCACAGAAGGAGCGTGTAGCCGTCCGGCGGCTGCGCGATCAGGTCGCGCGTCGCCATGATGCCGGCCGCGGCCGGCTTGTTCTCGACGACGACGCGCTGCCCGAGCGCAGCACTGAGCTTGTCGGCGATGAAGCGGGCCGGAATATCGGTCGGCCCGCCCGCCCCGAAGCCGACGAGCAGCCGAATGGGATGGCTGGGATAGGTCTCCGCGGCGTTCGCCAGACGCTCGCCGATCGGCGCGAGCATGACCGTGAGCACCGCGAGTGCGCATCGGCGCGCCGCAACGTGGCGTGACATGTCAACTCCTCCGTCTCGATGCGTTCTGCCAAGGCGCTGTACTGTTGCGGGACGTAATGGATGCGACGATCATGCGCGGTGCCCAGCGCCCTGACCGAGGAGGCGCAGGAGCTCCTTCTGATAGTCGAGGAATTCCACGCTGAGTGGATCGCGTGGACGGGCCAGCCGAATGGGCACTTCGGTCTTCACCGTGCCCGGGTGCGGCGTCATCACCACCACCCGATCGGCGAGATAGACCGCCTCGGCAACATTGTGGGTCACATAGATCACCGTCTTGCGCGTTGTCCGCCAGACGTCGGCGAGCAGCCGCTGCATGTCATCGCGGGTCAAGGCGTCGAGCGCCGCGAACGGCTCATCCATCAACAGCACTGCCGGATTGTAGGCAAGCGCGCGCGCGATCGCGACCCGCTGCTGCATCCCGCCCGAAAGGTGGTGCGGATAGGAACGGGAAAAATTCTCAAGCTTCACGAGGCGAAGCTGTTCGAGCGCGATGGTCTCGCGCTCGGCCTTTGGCAAGCCCTTCATTTCGAGCCCAAAAGTCACATTGCCAAGCGCAGTGCGCCAGGGAAAAAGCTGGGCAAAATCCTGAAACACGATGCCGCGATCCATGCCGTAGCCCCGCACCGGCTTGCCGCCGATGCGGATTTCGCCAGTGCTCGGCGTGATAAATCCCGCGATGATGTTGAGCAGCGTCGACTTGCCGCACCCGCTCGGTCCCACGATGCACAGGAACTCCGAGGCCTCCATGCCGAAGCTCACGTCACGGACACCCGGCACGGCACCGCTCGGCGTATCGTAAATGAGCGTGATGTCGCGCGCCTCGATATGGGCCATTGCCGCTTCCTACGTCACGTCGGCGCAACTAACATGCATTTTTCTGGTGGCGCGCCTGCTTTGTGCCAGAAGCCGTCGCGCGCGGCCAGCCAGAAACGGGGAGCGCCGCCATGAGAGGGATTTCTAATGTCCGCGCGCTTGCGGCTGTGTCGCTCGTGGTGGGGCTTGCGGCCGCAGCAGTCCCGGCTCGGACACAGACCTATCCGAGCCGCCCGATCCACCTCATCGTCAACTTTGCCCCGGGCGGCACCGGCGACATCGTCGGGCGTCTGATCGGCAACAAACTTTCCATCGCGCTTGGCCAATCGGTTGTGGTGGAGAACAGGCCCGGCGCCGGCGGCACCCTCGGCGCCCGCGGCGTCGCCAATGCCGCGCCCGACGGCTACACGCTGACGGTCGCGCAAACGCCCGAGATCGCCATCAATCCGTACTTTATGAAAGACGTCGGCTATGACCCGCTGAAGGACTTGCAGCCTATCGCGCTCGCCGGCGTCGTGCCGCTGGCGCTGGTCGTCCCCGCCAATGCCCCTTACGCGACGATGGCCGAGCTGGTGACAGCCCTGCGCACGACCGACCAAGCGCTCACCTTCGCCTCCGCC
>Ga0074044_10005570_pt1 | contig 10245 bp, 6 predicted proteins | sample BogForMeECP23OM1_FD_94443 | JGI IMG/M metagenome (GOLD analysis project Ga0074044, IMG submission 94443) | Bog forest soil microbial communities from Calvert Island, British Columbia, Canada - Bog Forest MetaG ECP23OM1 | ecosystem: Environmental > Terrestrial > Soil > Wetlands ...
CCCCGTGCGCCGTATTCGGACAAGACACATTCAGCTCGTACGCGGCGATGCCCTCGCCCTGATTGAGAATTTCAATCGTGCGCTCGTAATCCGCGCGCGTGTAGCCGAAAACGTTAGCGAACACGACTACGTTTTTCTTCGCGCGCAATACCGGCAACTTTTCGTCAAGAAATGCCTGCGCCCCGATATTCTGCAGGCCAATGGCATTCAGCATTCCGGCCGCAGTCTCATAGAGCCGCGGCGGCGGGTTTCCCGTCATCGGCTCAACCGACAGGCCCTTGACGACGAGTCCGCCCAGCCGGTCCAGATGCACGATGTCCTCGAATTCGACGCCATACCCGAACGTCCCGGAGGCCGCAATGATCGGGTTCTTCAGTTCGATGCCGGCGACATGGACGCGCAGATCGGGAGCGGCTGGAGGCTTGCCTGACGGATCGCGAGGGGAAGCCGGGCTCATGGTTTGCCGCCAGTAGTCGCCGCACGGTCATCTGCCGCCCGATGTGGCGCCGCGAGCGCTTCAGTGAGCACTCTTCCGGTAGCTTGCGCCGGAGCGTTGATGCCAAGGAGCGACGCCAGCGTCACCGCGAGATCCGTCGGCTCGGCGTGCGTCCGGTAGATTCCCGGCTGAAATGCGAGACCGTAAAAGGCAAGCGGCACATGGGTATCGTACGAAAAAGGAGTGGCGTGATCCGTACCTGCCGTGATTCCAACCTGAAATGGCTTGGGCACGCCCAGCACATACCACCCACCTTCGGGAGAATAACTGTGGGCATACCGCCGGCCGAGTTCGGTGTTGGGAACCGGACCGCGCGCCAGCTCTGCCTTGGTGAAGTAGCCCGTCAACCCAACCTGTTTGAGAGCCTCCCCGGCGTCGCTCTCAGCATCCGCCTCGTGGCGCCCGGCCGCGGTGAATGCCTCCTCGTTTAACCAGGCATCGGGATAATCCACGTCAAGAATGTAGTCCGCCTTCTTGTCATACTTTTTTGCCAGCAGCGAGTTGACCAGTTCCCGCAACGCTTTCGCATCGAGGTTCGCGGCGGGCAGACGCAGGGTCTTCGCGAAATCCGGGAGCGGCGCGACGCCGTGATCGGCCGAGAGCGCCATCCAGACATTCGCCAGTCCAACCTGGTGGCCGAGAAACACAATAAACTCGGCCAGTTGCCGATCCAGTTCTAATGCCATGCTGCGCATTTGCGGAGAGTCGGGGCCGACGCGATGCCCAAGAATATCGTTCGCAGAGAGGCTGATGGCGAGCAGGTCCGTCGCTGGCCCCGCCCCCAGCTTTTCATAGAGCACTAGTTCTTTGGCGAATTCGAACTGATATTCATTGGCAAACGGCGTAGCTCCAACGACCTCATAAAATCCCGCAGGCTTGCCGTCCCTGCCGTTCCGTGGAGCCGTCGAGCCCAGCACATTGTCGTCGGCGTCTTTCCACTCGCGGTTCCAGAATTTCTCGGCGCGATGGCTGCCGTTGAAATTGCGCGCCCACTCCGGCAAATCCTGGCGGTAATACGTTGACGTGACCCACGCGCCACTTTTCGGATCGATCCAGTAAGCGCCGTCGCCCGAGAATCCCGCCGGCAGAACGGCCGCCCGATCCTTGAGCGAAACGGCAAACACGCGCGCTTTACCGCCGGTGGCCAGCTTCAACTCGTCGCCCAAGGTGTCACTCAGCAGATTGTGTGGAGATGCCCCTGGCCCGGCCTGATCCACGCCGACCAACTTGACGGCATCGTCTTCCACCGAAGTGACGGCTTTCTTTTTCTGCGGGTCCCACCATTCGTTCGCAACAATGCCGTGTCCGCTTGTATAGCTTCCAGTGAAGAGTGTGGCGTGTCCCGGAGCGGTGCGCGTATTGGCGTAGTCGTAGTTGCAATCGGTGAAATAAGCCCCGCGATCAAGAAAGATGCGGAATCCTCCCTCCACGAACTGATCGTGGTAACGCTCCAGATAGTCTCCGCGAAACTGATCGATCACGATGATGACGATGAGCTTGGGGTGGGCGTTATAGGCGGACGCAGGGGCGCAAGGAGCCGAAACAAGAAAAAGCAAAGCAAGGAAGATCCAGGCTCGAAGCGTAAGCGCCACGCGGGAAAAGTGCAGTCTCATTGCGAGCTAGTGTACAGCAGAACCAGCGCTCTCCTACCCGGGTATCCCGGCGGCCGCGGCGAAATCCCAAATGCAATTCAGGCTATAATTCGCACAATTCCATGAGCCTTGCAGCAGGTGCCAAACTCGGCCCATATGAGATCGTGGCACCCGTCGGTGCTGGCGGCATGGGCGAGGTTTATCGAGCGAGAGATACTCGGCTCGACCGCACCGTAGCAATCAAGATCCTTAAAGCTCCCCAAACTGAGAATGCTGACGCCAAAGAGCGGTTCGATCTCGAGGCGCGAGCCATCTCTTCCCTGAATCATCCCAACATTTGTCATCTCTATGACGTTGGCGAGCAGGATGGCGTCCACTATTTGGTGATGGAGTTTCTGGAGGGCGAGACATTGGCCGACCGCCTGCACAGAGGCCCGTTACCCCTCGAACAGGTTCTCAAATACGGAATTGAAATTTGTGAAGGGCTGGAGCAAGCGCACCGTAAGGGAATCGTCCATCGGGACATGAAGCCGGGAAATATCATGCTGACGAAAACGGGCGTGAAGCTGATGGATTTCGGTCTGGCCAAGCCCTTAGCTCCGGCCAGTTCCGGCCTGACCGAGACGCTCGCAACATCACCGCAACCGCTGACGGCAGATGGGAGCGTGGTGGGCACGTTTCCTTACATGTCTCCAGAACAGGTGGAAGGGGACGAAGTCGACGGGCGCAGCGATATCTTCTCGCTGGGTGCCGTGCTGTTTGAAGTGGTAACGGGCAAACGAGCTTTTGAGGGGAAAAGTTCGCTCAGCATTTGCTCCGCGATCCTGGAAAGAAATCCGCCGCCGATCAGTTTTCTCATACCCAAGACGCCGCTGGCGCTCGATCATGCGATCGGCCGGTGCCTGGTGAAAGACCGGGACGAACGTTGGCAAAGCATCCGCGACCTCGGTCACGAGTTGAAATGGATCGCGCAAGACGGTCCTAAGCCGGGCGTGGCGGCCCAAGCGGCTTCGCCCGGAAAGTTTCGCGCCTCGATCCCTTGGGCGGTTGCCGCGGTCTTGGCACTGGTCTGTATAGCCCTGGCTGTGAAATTCGCAGCGCGAGCGCCGCAGTCCGCACGCGTCGTGCGTTCCTCTTTGCTGCCGCCGCAGGGGTCATCCTTCTTGCCCTATAGCTTCGCCATCGCGCCCGACGGCAACCGCTTGGCCTTCGTTGTCCTTGGAGCGGACGGCAAAACGGCTCTTTGGGTCCGAGGACTTTCCTCCTACAATGCACAACAAATCACCGGCACGGAGGGCGCAGTCTTTCCATTCTGGTCGCCGGACAGCCTTCACGTCGGGTTCTTTGCGCAAGGCCGGCTGAAGGCCGTCGATCTTGCCAATTCCGCTGTGCAGGACATATGCGACGCCCCAGGTTTCTTCGGCGGTACCTGGAATCAGGATGGTGTCATTGTGTTCGCTCCCGGCATCACCGGGCCCATCTACCAGGTGCGCGCCGCTGGCGGTACCCCGCAGCCAGTCACGACTGTTGCATCGGGTAGCAGTGAAGCGCATCATTGGCCTTTCTTCCTGCCCGATGGCAAACACTTTCTCTATAGCGTGAATTGGACCGGCCACTCCGATACGGTGCGTCCCGGGATATATGTCGCTGCGATCGATTCCGGTACATCCAAGTTCGTCTCCTCCGAAACCAGTGGCAACATTTTGTTCGCTTCCGGCAATCTGCTCTATGTAAGCGACCGCACCATCATGGCTCAGCCCTTCGATACCGCCAGCCTTCAAACCACTGGACCGGCGCTGCCGCTGACACAACAGGAAGTGGATAAGTTCTTCGATTTCTGGCAATCCGGATTTTCCGTTTCGCAGGATGGCAAGTTGGTTTTCCAATCTGCCGCCGATGCTCCCTCGCACCTTGTTTGGTACGATCCCGCGGGGAAGGAACTCGGCCAGTTCCCTGAACTCGGTTATGAGGGCCCGCAATTCTCCCCGGACGGGCGCTCGCTCGCTGTCTATTCTGACGATCAGCACAACGGCAAGCACTTCATCCGCGTCTACGACCTCGAACGCGGAATCAGCACCCGCCTCACCGATGGAGGAAGCGAGAGCACTCCAGTTTGGTCGCGCGATGGTAAATCCATCGCTTTTCGCGACGCGTCCCTAAACATCGAGGTGGTTCCTACCGATGGTTCTAGTCCTTCGCGGCCGCTCTTGAACGGCACCAACCTCATCCCTTGCGATTGGTCTGTCGACGAAAATCTGATCTATATGAGTCTGGGAGCAGGCATGTATCCAAGCTTGGACGTCTACTCTCCGGGGGAGAAGAAATCCACGCAATTCGTGAAATCCGGCGCAGAGCCGCAATTCTCTCCCGACGGCAAATGGGTGGCCTACATCGAAGTGCCGGGGCGCCAGATTCTAGTGCAGCCATTTCCCGGCCCCGGAGGTCATATCCAGGTCTCCAGGTTGCCGGGATCGGCTGAGCCGCGCTGGAGCCGCGACGGTAAGAAGATCTTCTTTGTTCAGGCCGATCGAAAGCTGATGATGGCAACCTTCGACCCGGTAAAGAGGACGGCGGGTCCGCCACAATTCGTTCTGCAGACCCGAATAGTGACAACTTCCTTCGGCTGGTTTCAATACGACGTTTCTGCCGACGGACGCTTCCTGGTCAACTCCCTGCCCGCGAACAACTCTTCGCCTCTCACCTTGGTCACAGGCTGGGATAGTCTTTTGCATCGGCGCTAGAATTGTTCGCAGAGATTCTCAGACAGCTTCGCCCCGTGCACGGAATGCCGTTTTTCAGCTAAAGTTAATGCAGAATGCTTGATCTCAATTTCGTTCGCGACAATCTCGCGTTGGTCGAAGAAAAGCTGCGCCAGCGCGGCATGAACCCCGCTGAGGTTTTGAAGGATTTCCAATCGATTGACTCCGAACGCCGCCAGGCCATCACGCAAACCGAGACGCTGCAGGCGCGCCGGAACAAGCTTTCGGAAGAAATTGCGAAACTCAAGAAGAATAAGGAAGACGCATCGGCGCTGATCAAGGAAACTCAGGATCTGCGCGGGCAGATCCAGGATGGCGAAAAAAAGGCAGGCGACGCCGATGCCCGGCTGCGCGAGATTCTGACCGCGCTCCCCAATCTCCCCCACGCCAGCGTTCCCGTAGGCACCAGCGAAGCAGCGAATGTGGAAGCGCGCCGGTGGGGTGCGCCGCCGCAGTTCGGTTTCACCCCCAAGCCGCATTGGGAGCTCGGCGAGCAACTTGGCGTGCTCGACCTGGAGCGCGCGGCCAAGCTCTCCGGCGCACGCTTCGCCGTGTACTGGGCGCTGGGCGCGCGCCTCGAGCGCGCCCTCGCCAACTTCATGCTCGACCTGCACACCCGCGAGCACGGGTACACCGAAGTTCTGCCGCCCTACATGGTGAATTCCGAATCTATGTACGGGACCGGCCAGCTGCCGAAATTTGCCCAGGATTTATTTCGCGTTCCGCACGGCGAAAAGGATCTCTGGCTCATCCCGACCGCCGAGGTTCCGGTCACCAATCTCTATCGCGACGAAGTTCTCGACGCCGCGAAATTGCCAATCTGCCTCACCGCCTACACACCGTGTTTCCGCAGTGAGGCCGGTTCCTATGGCAAAGATGTACGCGGCATCATCCGCCAGCATCAATTTCAGAAGGTGGAGCTGGTGAAATTTTCGCGGCCCGAAAGTTCCTACGACGAACTGGAAAAGCTGACGCATAATGCCGAGACCGTTCTTCAGAAGCTGGGTTTGCATTATCGCGTCGTGACGCTCTGCACCGGCGATATGGGATTTTCCGCCGCCAAGACCCATGACATTGAGGTCTGGCTGCCCGGCCAGAACCTGTTCCGCGAAATTTCTTCATGCTCGAACTTCGAGAATTTTCAGGCGCGGCGCGCCAACATACGCTATCGTCCGGAAGGGAAGAGCAAGACCGAACTGGTCCACACGCTGAACGGCAGCGGGTTGGCCGTCGGGCGCACCTGGGTCGCCATCGTGGAAAACTACCAGCAAGCCGACGGCAGCGTGCGCATTCCAGAAGCCTTGCAACCTTACATGGGCACCGATTGCATCAAAGCAAGGACTATGTGAACCAGAAGCTTATGAATCTCGCTCTTATGAACTGGAAACCTGTGAGCCATCAAGCGAACAACAGCGAGCCGTCGACCGCGCCGGGCGGCCTATTTGCCATGTCATGAATTCCCAAATAAACTTGCAACAATCCGAAGTAGTCCTGACGGTGCCGAAAGTCCCCGTCTCTCCCATGGGCGCAATCTGGCGCACAATTCGCGGATACATCCTCTGGTCCTACGAGCGCGGCAGCCTGCACTACGACATCATGGTCACGCTTATCCTGCTGTTTGTCTTCATCTCGCCGCACGTCATCAACTTCAAAGACAAGCCCGTGGAGCGCATTCCGAGCTCCGGTATGCTGATCATTCCCGACAAGAGCGGCGGCTTCATTTATCAGATCCCCGCGGCCGCCGTGAAGGCTGCCGCCGGCGGAGATATTTCCGCGCAGCTTGAGAGAATCATCGAACCCATCTCCGGCGCCGTCAGCATCACCAAATATGAACCCGTGAAAGACTCTGCCGGGCGCACGCAGAGTTACAAGGTTTGGGTAAACAAGGAATAGGTCGAAACCGGCGAATTCTCTGGCCTTTGGGTGGGTGAGAACTCGAATTTTCAACTTGCAGTGGAATAAACCGTTTGCTGAAAAACTCGCTGGGACGCCTCAGGGCTAAAGCCCTGAGAGAACAGAGAGGCCTTACCGCAGCACCGGAAGCGCTGCGCCACCAAAATCGAGTGTTTCAGTAGACTGTCTAGCCGCTGAGGGACAGAGCCCAAATCAAATGCGACTTTTAATCTCGCTCGCCGTCATCCTCCTCTTTGCCGCCGCGTTCGCGCAAACCCAATCTGCCGACTTGGAGCACATCCTCTCCCAAATGGATACGGCCGCCAAAGCCTTCCACACCGCGGAAGCCAACTTCATCTTCGATCAATACACCAGGGTGGTTGACGAAACCGACACGCAAAAAGGCAAACTCTACTTCCGCCGGCAGGGCAAGGATGCGGAAATGGCCGCCGATTTCAGCGAGCCCACACAATATGCGATTTATTCCAGCGGCAAAGCCCAGCTTTACAATCCAAAGACCGACACGGTGAACGAGTACAAAGCCGACAAAAACCGCACCCAGGTCGAGGCCTTTCTCCTCCTCGGCTTCGGCGGCGGAGGCCACGACCTGCTCTCGACCTACGAGGTCCAGTACCAGGGGTCGGAGACCGTCGGCGGCGTGGCCGCTTCAAAGCTTGAGCTCGTTCCCAAGTCCAAGGAGCTGCGCAACAACATCTCGAAGATTGTGCTTTGGGTCGACCCGGTGCAAGGTGTCTCCCTACAGCAGCAAATGTTCTTTCCCGGCGGCGATTATCGTCTGGCAAAGTACTCCGACCTTCAGCTCAATAAAAAACTGTCAAACAACGTCTTCAAGCTGAAAACCACCGGCAAGACCAAGTTTGTTCCAGCGCAGTAGGGCGTAGCGCCGGCACCTTGCCGGCTTTCCCGAGGTCATCCCGCTCTCAGGCCGGTGGGCGATCTGGAATGGGTGTGCCGAGAAGGCTGTGGTGTCACGGCACCGGTGCGTAACCAAATATTCCCGCCTGCGACCCGCAAGAATCCGCACCAAGAGAATCAAGCTGAAAAACCCGCCGCGAAACGATATACTGCAAAAAGTCCCTTAGAGCTGACTTCGAATGGCCAAAGTTTTTACGATCCCGGTCCCGCCCGATCTATCCCGCAAGCCGCGTGAACGCACGTCCGATCCCCGCTACGTGGACGGCCAGAAGCTGCTGGTGGAGGCCCTCAAATACCTGGCGAAGGCCGACCCGGTGGCCAATCGCGGAGCCATCGAACTGCTCTCCGAACACATCCGCACGCGGTTCCGCATGACCGACTCGCCCCTCGGCTAGCAGATCTCAAACCGGACAAATACAAAAATGACCCAGGAGAAGGCGAAGCCCTCCCCTGTCGAGTCGTTCTCAGAAATCTAGAACGCGACCCGGAGCGAGAACTGCATCACACGCGGCGTGGTCAGGGTGCGCTGGAACTTGCCGAAGCCGGTGATATCCACCAGGTCTTCGCCCGCCAGCGCGTTGGCCGCGTCGAATCGCACCGAGTTGGTGACGTTAAACACTTCCCAGGAAAATCTTAACAACCGGGCTTCGCTAAAGTTCCAAACCTTGCTCAGTCCACTGTCAATGCCGAAATAACCGGGACCGCGGAAGTTGTTGCGCAGGCCGGCTTCGCCAGGGTAAGTGGCCCGGAAGTTCGGAGGTGCGCCACTGGGGGGGCCTTGAGGGGATGTACACGCGCAGGTTATGTTGCTCTGGGGGTCATTGAAAACCTGCGGGTTGCCGTTGGAATCGTGAAAGACTCCTGTTTTGGGTTTTGCTCCCACCACAAAGGACGTGCCTTCCAATTCAAAATCGGTAGCCCATCCAGAACCGGCGCCTACGCTGAAGGGAAATCCGCTGGTCCAACGGGCCAATCCGCTCAATCCCCATCCGCCCAGTACTGAATTCATGAAACCGTTCGTCGGGCCCCAGTGCCGGCCTTTGCCGTAAGGAAGGTCCCAGATGAAGTTGGCGTTCATTTGATGGGTGGTATCGAAGTCCGAAACGGCACGCCATAAATTGGGAGAGAAAGCGTTAATCGCCTGGTTGTTATAGGCGACGCCGCCCGCGGCCTCGAATGAATTGACGCGTTCGGCGTTCGAACTGACATCGATCGACTTGGAATATGCGTAATTCAAATCGAACTCCAACCCTGCGCTCATGGCGTGACGCAGCGTCATTTGAAGCCCGTTGTAGCTGCTGTTGCTCCGTGTCTGCCAGGCATAGAGCGAAGAAAATTGATCCTGATAATACGAGAAGGGCGTGCCCAGGGTGCCCGGACCGCAGCCTCCCGAGCCGGAACCCGCCCCTGCTGGGAAGCAGAACGCATCCGCAATCTCCAGCGCCGTGGTTTCGTTATACAAGAAGCAATTGTAGGCGTCGTACATGTTCTGGGTGGCGGTGGGGTTGCGCGGGGTGCCCGGAGCGCAGCCCGAGATTCCGGCCTTCCCCGCAGCCTGCGGAAACATATCCTGCCAGTAAGGGATGTCGGCCATGGACGATTCCGAAGTGTAGGCCGCCGACGCCTTGGAGAGCATCTGAGCCGCCTGAAAATAGTTCATACCGCTTTTGGGGTCAACCAGGTTGAGTGGTTGAGCCAGATCGACTTCCTGGAGCAGACGACGCCCGAACCGCCCGGTGTAGGTGGTCTCCAACACGAAGTTGTGCGCCAATTCACGCGTGATGGAGAAATCAACCACGTGCGAATAAGGCGTTTTCAGGTGGTCATCGATGCCCCAGCCAATGGCCAAGCCATAGGTATTCGGGTTGTTGGGAGGCGTATAGGGAAATCCGCTGGGCGCAGGAGAAACTAAACCTGGGGGCAAGGCCGATAGTCCAGTCAAACCGGTGTAACGCGGGGCCGTGTCCACAGTTTCAACTCCCGCGGGGTTGCTGAAGGTCGAGGTTAGTCCCCATGATCCATTGCGGTCAAAGGTGTTCACAACGCCTTCTCCGAAATGATCGAAGTAGATACCGTAGCCGGCACGAATGGAACTCTTGCCGGTATCGCCGAACAAAGTGTGCCAGAAGCCGCTGGCGGCGTGGGGGGAATAGGCAACGGCGAAGCGGGGGGCCAGGTTCTTATAGTCCCAGGCCCAGAAAGGTTTGCCGCCGTTGGCTTTTCCGGAAAGGTCAAATGTCAGATCGGGCTGGACGACATTGCCCTGCAACGCGTTTTGCCAGCGGTTGGTGAACCACTGGTGCATGTCGACCGTGGGGGCAACCTGATTGCCGGTGTTCTCAAACGGAGGCTGCAATAGCGAGTAGCGGAGGCCGTAGGTCACAACCAGATTCGGCGTCACACTCCATTTATCCTGCAAATACATCTCGCCCTCAAAGTTCTGGAAGTGGCGCGGCACCAACTGGCCGTTGGGAATCTGCTGCCCCAACTTGTTCTGGTTCGCTTCCGTTAAAACCTGGGGAATAATGCCGGCAACATTAATGGCCGCGAAGCTATAAGAGGTTGAGAA
>Ga0074044_10005571_pt1 | contig 10242 bp, 11 predicted proteins | sample BogForMeECP23OM1_FD_94443 | JGI IMG/M metagenome (GOLD analysis project Ga0074044, IMG submission 94443) | Bog forest soil microbial communities from Calvert Island, British Columbia, Canada - Bog Forest MetaG ECP23OM1 | ecosystem: Environmental > Terrestrial > Soil > Wetlands ...
AGCGCCGCCAGCACTATTATCGGGAACCACTGCACCAGCGCGACCATCCACCACGGATCGCCTTCGACCGGCTTGGCCGCGATCTTGACGCCCTTTTCGCGCAGCGTCTTGACCAGGTCAGGGTCCTCGGGCGCGTAGGTCTTGAAATGCTCCCCGCTGGTGGTGTCGCCCTTGATTAGATTTCCTTGAATCGTCGCCTGGGCAACCTGGTTCTTTTCAACCTGGTTGAGGAAGTCCGAGAAAATTATTTCGGGTTCTTTGGGCTGTTGCCTGCTGAAGATATTGAACAGCAGCAGGAACATCAGTCCCAGCACTAGCCACAGCGCAATACTGCGAGAAAACTGGTTCATGCTATTAGAAAAGTATCACGCACGTTGAGGCGCACGCAACGTGGCAAGCGCTAAGCCGCGATTTCAGACGCCTCAACGCGCAGTACGACTTCGGTCGCGTTGGTCACAAGCGCGCAGTCTCCACGCGCAAGCCCCGGAAGCCATGCGATTTCGCCGCCGACCGTGACGACCGGGAAGCGCTCCCGGCTTGCCCGAGGCAACTTGCGATCCACAAACACGTCATGGACCTTCCGCGTGCCACGCATCCCCATCGGATGAATCCTGTCGCCCTTCACAAAATTGCGCGCGACCAGCCCCGCGTCCGCGATTCTTGCGGCATCGAACATCGCGACCGATAGGCTCTCCGGCATCGAGGCGTCAGCGGCGGTGCCGACCGCGGCCGGATTCGTCGAAGCCTCGAACTTGAACCCCGCCTCTTCGACGATTGTGATTCCGTCCCTCGCGATCGTAACCGAGAATCCCGCGGCGGTGCCCGCTTTGCCCCGCTCCGCCCGCGAATGAACCAACCGAAAAAAATTGTACTCGCGCTCGGCGCGCCAGCCACCCGGAAGATCGATCGAGTCGCTCGGACCGCCTTCGAGTATCAGTTGGCGGACAACATCGATATGCGCGCGCGAAATTCTGCGGATCGATCCCATCCGCTCGGCGATAAACAGCCGAATCGCAACCGGTTGCACCGCGCGATTGACCCCGCTGAATCCCGATACGTCCAGCGCGCCGCCGCGCCGACGCATCGCGTCCAGTTCACGCGCGGCAATCGCCGCGACGAGCTCGTCGAGCGAGCGCATCTCGGCCGCAACTTCCACCAGCCGCCCGCCGAGACCCGGCGCGTACTCGCGCTCGAGCATCGGGATCAGTTCGGCGCGAATCCGGTTGCGGAGAATGTCGCTCGACGAATTCGTCGAGTCATCCACGAACGGAATTCCACGCGCGTCCAGGTAGCCGCGAATGTCGGCGCGCGAAATCGACAGCATCGGGCGAATCAGCCGTCCCGGCCCGCGCTCGGCCATCGCCGCCATCCCCGCAGCGCCGGCGCCCCGCATCAGCCGCATCAGTACCGTCTCGGCCTGGTCATCGCGATGGTGCCCAAGCGCAATGTAGTCGGCGACCACCCGGTTCGCGACGCGCCCCAGGAATTCGCGGCGAACCTCGCGGGCACGCTCTTCGAGGTTCGCGCTCGAAATCGACGCGCCGAGTCCGTCGGCGCGTTCGACGAACAGTTCGACGCCGAGTCGCGCGCACATCGCGCGCACGAAGGCTTCGTCGCGATCGGATTCATCGCCGCGAATCCGATGGTTCAAATGGGCGGCCGCAATCCGGAGTCCCAGCCTCTCGCTAAGCTCAAGCAGCGCACAAGTAAGCGCAACCGAATCAGCACCGCCCGAAAGTCCGATCAGTATAGATGCGCCCCGGCGGACCCCGGCGCGCTTAAGCGCCGCATCGATCGCCGCGGCGACTGTCTTTTCGGCATCCCGAACCATCACGGATGAGGTTATTCGCGCCCGAGATCCGCATCAACGCGCTCACTCATACTTCTGACAGGCCATCAGGCCGCATCTTCATCGCGCCATCTGATCCAGCAAATGCAGGATCACGCCGATCCCCGGGATATTCACCTCGAGTTCCTCGCCGAGCGTGCGAATCACGCGGACCCGCCGCAATGCCTCGCGATCATAGAGCACCTCCGGCCGTCCGTGCACTCGCTCAACTCGAACCGGCGCGATCAGATCCTCGCGCTCCCACGACGCCAACTCGCGTTCGCTGATTCCGCCTATCGAGCAGAACACGCTCCTGCTCATCAGCACCACTTTGGCGCGGCCTCCACCGGCGCGGTCGCCACCACCGCCGCGCCGACGCATCGAGGTTGTCGAGCTTGTAGAAGATCGCCGCGCCACCGTATTCAGCTCCGCGTCATTTCGACGCCATCAGTTCCGCCCGCGGATCGGCAATCTCGCGGGCCTTCAGACTGTCCGCCAACTGTTGCATGAGCGCGCGCTCCTTGGCGCTCAACTCGGTCGGCGCGAGCACCTTCAGTTCGTAGAGCAGGTCCCCTGCCGGCTCCTTGCCGCGCGCCGGCAGTCCACGGCCGCGCAGCCGCATCACCCGTCCGGCCTGGCTGCCGGGGGGAATCTTGAGCGATATGCGGCCGTCAACCGTCGGCGCAGTGATTTCGGCGCCCAGCGCCGCTTCGTAGTCCCACACCGGCAGATTGACGCGGAGGTCGCGGCCCGCAAGCACGAACACCGGGTTCGGTTCGATTCGGACCGTCAGGAAGAGGTCGCCATTCTGATCGGGACGCGGTGCCCGGCCGCCCTGCCCCTTCAAGCGCAACTGCGTGCCGTCGGCCACGCCCGCCGGGATCGTGACTTCGAGCGTGCGCCGCGCCTGCACCACGCCGACCCCGCCGCAGGTCGGGCATGACTCGGCGGAGCGAATCACGCGCGCCTTGCCCTGCTTTTCTTCGCGCGCGATCATCCCGCTGCCGCCGCAGGTGGCGCATTCGTCCTCGGCGACGAGGTCGAGCCGGCGCTTTGCACCCTTGACCGCATCGACCAGCTGAATTCTGACTTCGGCGCGCAGATCGGGCGCGCGCGCCGGCTCGGCGCCGAAATCGAAGCCAGAAAATCCGCGCGGCGAGCTGGGGCGGCTGCGTGGGCCGGCGCCGCGTGCGAAACCGCTTGCTCCGCCGCCGCCGAAGAATTGCGAAAAGAAATCGCTGAAATCGCCGCCGCCGAAGCCCGCGCCTGCGCCCGCGCCGGCCGCCGATTGCTGCCGCGCGTAGCGGCGCATCATCTCTTCCTGCGACACGCCGTGCTCCCAATCAGCGCCGAGTTCGTCGTACTTCTTGCGCTTGTCGGCGTCGCCGATGACCTGGTAGGCCTCGTTCAGTTGCTTGAACTTGACCTCGGCGTCCTTGTTGTTGGGATTGACGTCGGGATGGAATTTGCGGGCTAGCTTGCGGTAGGCACTCTTGATTTCCGCCGCGCCGGCCTTTCGATCGACGCCGAGAGTTTTGTAGTAGTCGCGAAATTCCATCCGGAATACTCAGTCGGCAACATTCGCGACCTCAGTTACTATACTCACTTGGCACGCTCGATTAGCAAGTTGCGTCCAGTGATCACGCGAATCCGGCTCAAGCCTCGGATCGCGGCTCCGGCGGTCCACCGGCCGCCGACCGCTCCGCCAGCGCCGCCATCCGCGCCTCCAGCGTGCGAAGTTCGGCGTCGAGCGCCGCCTGGCGGCGCCAGATGAACACTACGTACAGGAAAATCACTGCGAAGATGATGCTATACGCGGCGAACAGGTATCCTAAATGTTGCATCGACTCAATTCCATTAGTTAGTGTCAGAGGCCGCCGCGGCCGCCAACGCGACCCCGCTGGCCAGCCTGCTCATCCTGCTTCGCGCCCTCAGCTGCGCAAAGCGCAGCAGCAGGAGCCACGCCCACAACGCCGTAAATGCCGCCAGCGACATCAGCAGCGTCGCGACCATCCGTGGATCCTCCAACCCATGGCCGCCCTGCTTCGTAACCAGTACCGCGGGATGTATCGTGCGCCACAGCCGCACCGACGCGATCACCAGAGGCACGTCCAGCGCAGCGACGATTCCGATTACCGCCCCGAAGCGGGCTACCGCCGGCGTGTCATCGGCGCTGGCGCGCAGCATCAGGTAGCCGCCGTACATCAGCCACAGGATAAAAGTCATCGTCAGCCGCGAGTCCCACGTCCACCACGTGCCCCAAATTGGCTTGGCCCAAATCGAACCCGCTACAATCATCAGCGTGCAGAAGACCATCCCGGTTTCGGCGGCGGCGTAGCCGAGGTCGTCCCAGAGCTGATCGCCGAGCCAGAGGTAAAATATCCCAGCTATCGCGACCAGCCCAAATGACGCGAACGCGACCCATGCAAGCGGGACGTGAAAATAAAAGATCAACTGGGCGATTCCCTGGTCGGCTTCGGGTGGAACGTAGTCGAAGACCATGAACAGCGACGCCAGCATGAGGGCGAGCGTCGAGAATCCGAGCCAGTTGCGAATCGCGGAGTTGTTCATGGGGCCGGCAGTCCTTTCCTTTGGTCAGTCCTCATCTACCACATGCTCGAACAGCAGGTAACCGGCGGTGACGAACAGCACGTCGAACGCGATCATGATCTTCAGCCAGTCGCCCATCGACTCCAGCGGCGCGCCCGCCAGTGCGGCTGCGCTGGCCTTGACGCCCGCGATCAGCGCCGGCACGAAAATCGGCACGGCGAGAATCGGCAATAGCATATCGCCGCCGCGAGTGCGCCCCGTGATTGCGGAGAGCAGCGTCGCCAGCGCGGAAAATCCGATCGCGCCCAGCACCAGAATCGGAGCCAGTCGCGCTATCGACGCGTCGAATTCGAGATTGAAGAACAACACCATCAGGACGACCGCGCCGACCTCGGCCACCGCCATGAAGATCAATGCGGCGGCGAGTTTCGCGGCGTAGAGCGTGGCGGGATCGAGCGGGCTCAGCAGCAGACCGCGAATCGCGCCGTTGTCGCGCTCCGCCAGCAGCGCGCGATTCGCGCCCAGCATCCCGGCGAACACCATCGCGACCCACAGCGCGCCCGCCGCCGCGTCGACGCTGCGCACGCGCGCCGCGCCAAGCGCGAAGACCAGCACCACCAGCACCAGCATCGACAGCGCGAGCAGCGCCAGCGTGCTCTCGCCGCTGCGAAGCTCGAGGCGCAGGTCCTTGCGCAGGACGGCGGCAAATCCCGACACGGCTGCTATCTGCCCAGCAGCGAGCGGATTCGCCCGCCGCGCCGGACTTCCTCCTTATGCGTATGCTGCATCAGGCGGCCGCGCGAGATTTCGAAGACCGCGAACTCGACGCCGTCTATTTCGGGGATTGCATGAGCGGTTGCCAGCACGGAAGCGCCGCGTTCGAGCGCGCCCCGAATCAGCGCGGCGACGATTTCGGCGCCGTCATGGTCGAGCGACGCAAACGGCTCGTCGAGCAGCAGTAGCGCCGGCTCGGCGAGCATCGCACGCGCCGCCGAGAGGCGCTGCTCCATCCCGCGCGAGAACGCACGCACGCGGGTATCGGCAACGTGGGCCAGTCCGACCCGGCCCAGCCATTGATGGGCGGACGCGCGCGGGTCGCCGAGCGAATACAGTTCAGCGTAGAATTCGAGATTCTCCCGCGCGGTCAGATTGGGGTAGAGGAAACTCTGATGCGCCATCAGGCCGATTCGGCGCCGATAGCGCGCCGCCAGTCTGCGCGTGTCCTGCCCGAAGACCAGGGCGTGGCCGCTGCTCGGTGCTTCGAGTCCGGCCAGCATTCGCAGCAGGGTAGATTTCCCGGCGCCGTTGCCACCGACTATAAACGCGCCTGCACCCGCCAGCAGCCGCAATTGCACTTCGCGCAGGACGGGCGCCAGACCGTAAGTCTTTGCCAGGCTGTGAGTCTCGACGACCGGCGCCGACATCACTCAGTCCAGGCGGTCGCGCCGCCCATGGGCTTGATCGCGACGCCGCATTGGGCGCAGAACTTCGCGTCGGCCGCGGCGCGCGTTCCGCATTGGGAACAGAAGCGAATCTGGCGCGACGGCGAGGATAGCGGCGGCCGTGGCAGTTCGGCGCGCACGACGAGGGTCGGCACAGCATCGGTGCGGCGCGGCGGCGCGGCGGGTCGGCGCGCTGCCTGCGTCAAAGGTGTAAAGGAAAGGTTCTTTGGGCTTGCGGCCTTGTCGGTCTGGAGGCGCAAATTCTCGACCGCGGCCATCGCGGTCAGCGCCTGCTCCTCGAGCGCTTTATGCATCGAATCGTAGTCCGCATCAGACAGCTTGCCCATCTCGCGATCGAACTCGAGTTCGTGAAGACCCTGCACTGCCAGCGCGCGTTCATGCTCGTGGCGCTCCGCCTGCAGCTCGCCCGGCGACTTGGCGCGCGCTCCAATCAGCCCGATGCCGAGCGGCGCCGCCACGAACAGCGCGACCCCGGCGACAATTAGCGCAGCGGCAAGAATGAACAATGGTTATCTGCGCTCCTTGAGTTCGTTTTCGAGTCTGCGCCTGAGTTCGGGATCGAATGACGACGGCTCGCCGGCCGGTTTCGAGTCTGACGGCGCAGACGGCGGATAGGAGCGCCATCGCCCGAACGCGAGCACCATCAAGCCGCCGCCGAGTGCGAGCGCGATAAAAGGCATCGTCCACGCGAGCAGATTGAAGCCCTCAGCGGTCGGCGCGGACAGGACTTTCTCGCCGTATTGGTGGCGATAGAAGGTGATTATCTGCGCACGGCTCATCCCTTTGCGGATCATGCGGTCGATGTCGGCGTGGATCGGCACTGAAAAGCCGCAGGTCGGCATATTGCAGTTGGCGACGGTGAGACCGCATCCGCATTGGCAGGTCAATCCTTCGGAAACCTGCGCGTTGGTTGGGGTTTCCGCTGCAAATGTTTCACGTGAAACGTTTTTTGGTTCAGGAGAAAAAAAGACGAACAGCGCGACGACGATGGACGCGAGCCATGGCAACGATGCGGGGTGCGAACGCACCGGATTCAATCTCCCCCAGGAGCGGCCACGTCGCCAAGTTCGCGCGTGGCGGCGGACGAGCGGCTCAGCACGGTCGCGATTGCGGCGCGCTCGCGCACGTTGGGCCACATTACAATCACGGTGCCGAGCACCATCAGCAGGCCGCCAGCCCACAGCCAGAAGACCAGCGGCGTCAAAAACACTTCGAAGGTCACGGTCTGACCGCTGTCGTCGATTCCGGCAAGTACAATATAGAGGTCGCTTAAGGGAGTGGAGCGGATTGCAACCTGGGTCGCGGGCTGCTGCGGCTGTTTGAAGAAAAGCTTCGCCGGCGACATCATGGTGATTTCGCGGCCGTCAGGACGCAGCACCTCGACGCGTGCGGTCGCGCTCGCGAGATGAGGCGTGTCGAGCTCCGAGAGACCCAGGTAGCGCAGGGTGTACGAACCAATCGTAAAGCTGTCGCCCTCGTGCACGCTCTTTTTCACTTCGGCGCGGAAGAACGACGAGCCGACGATTCCGATGAACGCGACGATCATGCCGACGTGGATGACGTAGCCGCCGTAGCGGCGGTTGTTCTTGGCAACGAGATTGACGAGCGCCCTGGCGCGCGGCTCGCCTACCATGTGGCGGCGCGCGTTCATCCCGCGGCGGAACTCGACGAGCACGGTGCCCATCACGAACGCGGCCAGTGAGAAAGCCGTCAGCACGTACCATTGACGCAGCCCGGCAGCGGCGGCGACGATCCCGGTCGCGACGCCAATCGCTACGGGCGTGGTGAAACTGCGCACCAGATTGTCAGCCGTCGTGCGCCGCCACGCGATTAGCGGCCCGATGCCCGTCAGGAACACCAGCGCGAGCGCCAGCGGTCCGTTGACGCGATTGAAGAACGGCGGTCCGACGGTAATCTTCACGCCGCGCACCGCCTCCGACAGCACGGGAAAGACGGTGCCCCAGAAAACGGCGAACGCGATCCCGACCAGCATGAGGTTGTTGAACAAAAACGCGGCCTCGCGCGACAGATACGACTCGAATGTGGCCGGACTGCGCAATTGCTTCGAGCGGAAGATCAAAAGCGCGGCGTAGGCGAGCGTCACCACTATCAGGAAGCTGAGGAAGTATGGACCGAGTCCGGATTGCGTGAACGAATGCACCGACGAGATGACGCCGCTGCGCGTGATGAAAGTGCCGAACAGCGTGAGTCCGAATGCGAGTCCAATCAGCGACAGGTTCCAGACCTTCAGCATGTCCTTGCGTTCCTGGATCATCACCGAATGCAGGTACGCGGTCATCACCAGCCACGGCATGAAGGCTGCGTTCTCAACCGGGTCCCAGGCCCAGTAACCGCCCCAGCCGAGAACTTCGTAGGCCCAGCGGGCGCCGAACAGGTTGCCGAGAGTCAGAAAGAACCAGGAAAAAATCGCCCAGCGGCGCGTCGAGCGAATCCATCCATCGTCGAGTTTGCCGGTGATGAGCGCGGCGGCGCCGAATGCGAACGGAACAGATGCGCTGACGTAGCCGGTGTAGAGAGACGGCGGATGTATCGCCATCCAATAATTCTGCAGCAGTGGATTGAGGTCGGAGCCTTCAGCGGGAATCGTCGCGAGCAGATCGAACGGACGGGTGACGAAATTCAGCATCAACAGAAAGAAAATTGCGACGCCGGCCAGCACGGCCAGCGCGTAGGGCGCGATCTCGGGATTGCGGCGGCGATTCTGGAAGGCGGCGATCGACGTGAAGATCGCCAGCAACCAGGTCCAGAACAGCAGCGAGCCCTGCTGCCCGCCCCATAGCGCGGTGATTTTGTAAACGGTCGGGAGCGTAGTGCTGGAATATGCGGCGACGTACTCGAGCGAGAAATCGCTGCGCAGCAGGGCCACCCACAGCACGACGACCGCAATCGTGACCATCGCGCACATCGACCAAATCGCGTGACGCGCGCTGACGACGAAGTCGGGCGCATTGCGGCGCGCGCCGTAGATATTCGCGACGATTGAATAGACGGCGAGGATCAGCGCGATCGCGAGCGCGAGGTTACCAAGTTCCGGCATCAGTAGGACCCGCCGCTATTGTGGTTGTTTGGGCTTGTATTTGGAAGCGCAACTGGTCATCACCTGCGTCGCGGTGATAACGCCGCCCGCGCCGAGCTTGCCCTCGACGATAACGTCCCGGCCAGGCGCGAACATGTCGGGCTTGGGCTCGCCGGCGGATACGACGCGGAACGAGACGGGATCGGTCGCGACGACAGGCTTGACGGGCGCGGCGCCAGCATCGACGTCAGGAATCGGCACGACTTCAAATTTCAGGGTCAGCGTGTTCGGGTCCCAGTCGACCGTGCCGGGCTTGACCCGGCCGGCAACACGCAACGCCTGTCCGCCGAGCTCGCTTTGGCGCGCGGCCACCTCAGTGACGGTCAGGTAGTATTCCGAGGTGGTGCGCATCGCATTGCCGATAAGATAGCCGATCGCCAGGATGATAAGTCCCGCGCCGATGAAAAATCGTGGACGTATATTCATTTTTTAATTTCCCAGATTCATCATGATTGTTTCAGGGGTCGGACGCGTAAGCAACCGCCGCGAACTGGGGGGAGAAGAAAAGATCCGGATGCTAAACCAGCACTGGGTTTCGTTTTCGTTTTTTCGTTGCTCTCTGTGTGATTAGGCCTCGGATTCCAGGTTGCTCAAGCGGATGCGTCTGGCATTTCGCGATGCTCCCGCATAGGGTTTGAATTCGATCGGCTCTTGAGAGAGCCGCGGTGTAAAGTCCTCGTTTCTCGGGGTGCCTCATGCTGCATCGAAACTCTCTGCTCGCGACAGCGGTGCTCATCGGCGCGGCGATCGCCCACTCGGCTGCGGCTCGGGAGGTACCGCTCTACTCCGGTCTCGGCGCAGTGCATCATCCAGTCACGACCAGCTCGCCGCTCGCGCAGAAGTATTTCGATCAGGGGCTGGCATTCACCTACGGCTTTAACCACGACGAGGCCGAGCTCTCGTTCGAGCAGGCCGCGAAGCTCGACCCGAAGATGGCCATGGCGCGCTGGGGAATCGCGCTGGTGCTCGGGCCAAACTACAACCTGCCCGAAGACGCCGAGCGCGGCCGCAAAGCTTACGATGCGGTGCGCCGCGCCCGTTCGCTGGAGGCCAACGCGACGCCCGAGGAGCGCGACCTGATCGAGGCGTTGATGAATCGCTACGGCCACGACGGAAACGGCTCACCGGCGCTCGATGGAGCATACGCGAACGCGATGCGCACGGTCGCGCATCGGTATCCCGACGATCTCGACGTCCAGACGCTGTTTGCCGAATCGTTGATGGACCTGCACCCGTGGCAACTCTGGAGTCTCGACGGCAAGCCGGGCCCCAACACGCTGGAGATTGTCGCGACGCTCGAGGGA
>Ga0074044_10005572_pt1 | contig 10241 bp, 11 predicted proteins | sample BogForMeECP23OM1_FD_94443 | JGI IMG/M metagenome (GOLD analysis project Ga0074044, IMG submission 94443) | Bog forest soil microbial communities from Calvert Island, British Columbia, Canada - Bog Forest MetaG ECP23OM1 | ecosystem: Environmental > Terrestrial > Soil > Wetlands ...
AAGCGAGCCCGATCCGCCGGCGTGACATCGATGATTATTCCCTAGCGCATGCCGCACAGTCGCACAGCCGGCGTCCCGAGAAAACTCTAATTTGGACTCTTCCGTCAGGTGTAATCGACTAGCACCATTTCGTTCGGCAGGTCGGCAATAACCGCACTTGGCTCACTGCAACAGCCGAAACTGCGGGAGACCCACCGGCGAAGCGAAAGGAATTCGAACTTTCGGTCCCCAACTAGGGTGAGCTTCGTTCTCGCTCCATGCCGTTCGTCCCGTTCCGCGGGATGACCGGCAACAGGAGGTGCGAGGGGCGGGCCGCCTCGACGAAGACACGGTTGCGGGCGATGCGGGGCTGCTGCCACGCGCCTTCCGGCTCGCCAGAATTCGGGTTGACGTCGAAATGCGGGAAATTGCTGCTCGATATGTCGAGCCGCAGCCGGTGATCACGGCAGAACAAATTGGCGATCGGGAATAGCTCGATGGTGATCGCATAGACCTCGCCCGGCACCATCGGTACCGGCCGCTCCCAGCTGTCGCGATAGCGCACCCGCAGCAACCCCTCGGTCAGGTTCATCGCAAAGCCGAGCGGGAAATCCGCGCTGGTGGATAGACGTCGATCAGTTTCGCCGTGAAGTCCGTGTCGAGAGCGTCGGAGGCGATCCACAGCCGCACCGTAACCGGCCCGGTGACTTCGAGTTCATGGTCGAGCGGTGGCGTCCCGAACACCAATACGTCGGAGCGAGGGGCGGTGGCGCTTTGGTCGAAGGCGCCGGCATGCATGACAGGCTCGCCCGAGCTGATCGCGCCGCCCACCGTCGGCGCCGGATCGTGCGGATCGAAGGCGTAGTCGACCGCGCCCGAACCCGCCGCCGCCTCTGCAGCAAGGCTCCGGTCGGCATGCAGGTAGAGCCGGGTCCAGCGGGTCTGCGGCAGCGGCCACTCGGCCGCGCTGCGCCAGCGCCCGCCATGCTCCAGGCGGCCGTCACGATTGCGGCGCCCCGAGCCGCCGCCCATAACGAAGACGCGCACCGGCGGCTCCTCGTCGACACCGTTGGCGAGCCCCTTGAGCCAGCGGTCGAACCAGCGCCGGCGCAATTCAAAGAAATCCTCCGCGAGGTTGCCATCGACCGGAGCGGCGGGGCCAAATTCCACCTCGCCGGCATGGCTCAACGAGCGGTTGCCATGGGTCCACGGCCCAAGGATCAGCTGCATCCGGCTGCGCTTTACTCGCGACAGGCCGACGTAGTTCTCCATCGCCGTGCGGGCATAGGGGTCGTACCAGCCCGACAAATGCACGATCGGCACATCGGCGTAGCGATCGCAGAAGCCTTCCGCATAGATCCCCGGCTGCTTCCAGTAATCGTTAAAGACGCCGTGCGACCATTGCTCGAACAGATAGTCCTCGTATTCGAGGTGCGGCGCTGATCGGCGAGTCCCTTTTATGCCAGGGCATGCGGCGGAACCAGGCGCCGATGTCCTGCGCCTCCAACACCGCCTTCACTGCCGGGTCGCGGGCATCGGCGAGAGCGTTGCGATAGGCCCATGTCGCCTGCTTCAGATCGAATGCGCCGCCATGCCGGATGCCGCTGCGGTAGGCATTGGAGAAGCCACCGCAATCGAGGAACTGCGCTGCCAGCCCCGGCGGGTCGAGGCAGCCGAGGGCCGCTTGAGTGTGGGCTGCATAGGACAGCCCGAAGGTGCCGACCAGGCCATTGCACCAAGGCTGGCGTAGGAGCCAAGCGAGCGTGTCGCAACCGTCATCGGCCTCGCTCAGGTATTTTGTGAAATGACCGCCCGAATGATAGCGGCCGCGGCAGTCCTGATAGGCGACGGCATAGCCGTGCTTGACGAAATAAGCGGCGACTTCGGCCCGCGACCGTGGCCTCGCGGCTGCCGCGGTGCGCTCGGACCGGCTCGGTGCCGATTTGTCGTAAGGCGTGCGTTCTAGGAGCACCGGAAACGGCCCAGGCCCGGCCGGCCGGTATACATCGGTCGCCAGCATCGCACCGTCGCGCGCTCGCACCATCAGATCGCGCTCGACGACGATCTCGCCCGTGTCCGTCATCCGCCATCCCTCCCAGAGCCGGTCGTCGATCCTCCCCGCCGCCGCGGAACGATGCTCGCGCCGCCATCATCCCCGAACTCTATCCAAGTCGGCGCATGATCGCTCGCCTTCTCCCAACTGCGCACCTGCCGGTCCACGTCCGCCGCGACCAGCCGGTCAACAATCGATGGGCTGAGGAGCAGATGGTCGATCCGGAGGCCTGCGTTCCGGGCCCACGCGATTCGGAAGTAGTCCCAAAAGGTATAGATGCGCTCACCTGGATGAAGTGCCCGCACCGCATCAGTCCAGCCTTGCGCAAGCAGGCGATGGAACGCCTCCCGGACCTCGGGCCGGAACAGCGCATCATCGACCCAGCGCTCCGGCTTATAAACGTCGAGTTCGGTGGGCATCACATTGAAATCGCCGGCGAGCACGACGGGCATACCTGTCGCAAGAAGCTCCGCGGCGTGCCTATCCAGCCGATCGAACCAGCGCAGCTTGTAATCGAACTTGGGACCGGGCGCCGGATTTCCGTTGGGCAGATACAGGCAACCAATCAATATCCCATCGACTGCCGCCTCGATGTAGCGGCTGTGCGCATCATCCGGATCGCCCGGTGGGCCGCGGCGCGTCTCTATCGGCGCCCTGTTGCGCGCTAGTATAGCGACGCCGTTCCAGCTCTTCTGACCATGCCAGACCGCGCGATAACCGGCTTCCCGGATTGCAGGCTCGGGGAATTTCTCGTCCTGCGCCTTGAGCTCCTGCAGGCAGACGACGTCCGGCTTGGCTTCGGCCAGCCAGCGCATCAGCACCGGAAGCCGGCCATTAACGCCATTCACGTTGAAGGTCACGATCTTCATTCAGGAACAAACAAGATTGCAGGCCGCGAGGGAGGCTCCAAACGAATCGAGCGTATGTCAGCACGAAGTTGGCCAGCCGGCCGGCCTGTGAGACACTTGAGCGAAATATAGCCTGCAACGCACTGCGAGAGGGAGAAGACATGGCTGACGACGACGCTTTATTCCAAAAAGGCATGCCGATCCGGCGCGAGGTGCTGGGCCCTGAATATGTGGACGCCTCGATGGCGCGCGCGGACGAATTTATGATGTCGTTCCAGCGGGCGACTACCGCTTGGGCATGGGGCTGGGCGTGGGGGGATGGAACACTCGACCGAAAGACCCGCAGCTTGATGAACCTTGCGATGCTCACTGCCCTGAACCGGCGCCCGAGATCAAGCTGCACGTTAAAGGCGCGCTCAACAACGGCGTGACTGTCGAGGAGATCAAAGCTGCCTTGCTGCATGCGACAGCCTATTGTGGAATTCCGGCCGGGCTCGATGCATTCCGCGCCGCACATGAAGTGCTGGTCAGCGAGGGCGCGCTGAGCAAACCCTGAGACGGCAGCTCGAACGGGAACTCAGAAACAGGTTATTCGAATCCGCCGCCTCCGCCAGCGAGTCGGATCTCGTGGTCGCCGAAACCCCTTCGCCGGAAGGTTCGTCGAGGATCTGAAAACGCTGTTCAAGGCGGGTCTGGCCGCAGGTCAGTTCCGATTAAATTGACATACCTGTGGACCTATCCATCCTGTCCTTGTCGGTGGGTGCTTTCTCCCGCGATGTGCACGATCTGCAGTATGCTAGCAATAGGAGGTCGTTATGGTGAGGCTTGGTGGGGCAGCGTCGCCGACTTACATCAGTGTATTCCGAGGAATCCGAGCGCATTTTCTTCGGCATGACATCGAGCTCGACTGGGTGCTCTACTCGGACTATGATGCGTTGGTTGAGGCATTCGCCAGACGGGAGATCGATCTGGCGTGGAATGCTCCCCTTGCCTATGTAAAGATAAAGCGTCGCCTCCAGGATCTCTGTCAGGTGGTGGCGATGCGGGACGTTGATGTCAACTTCACGACGCATTTTATCACCCATGCTGGTTCGGCTATTACTACGGTCCAGGATCTCAAAGGCAAGCGGGTCGCCCTGGGGAGTCGAGGCTCGATGCAGGCCGGGTTATTACCGTACTATTTCTTGCAACAGCTGGGGCTCGATCCAGCGCATGATTTGGCCGCCTGTAGCTTCTATGACGAGCGCCAGGGCGATGCTCAGTTGGATGAGCGCGATGTCGTAGAGCGGGTCGGTCGACACGAGTATGATGCCGGTGCTGTGAGTCGGCGGACCATCGAGGCCTTGCAAACAGAGGGGACTCTGGCGCCAGACAGCTTCCGGATAATATGGTCCAGTCCGGGCTATAGTCACTGCTGTTTCACGGCGCACAGCGACATGGATCCGGCGGATGTGGTGCATCAGGTGGATCTCTTTTGAGCGCGTTGCGCGTCTTCTCGCGTTTTTTGAGCAATATTCCGATCTCAAGGCCAATCTGAACTTCCTGTCCTTGCAGTCGCAGCTCGAGCGTGCGGAGAACCGCATTGCGGTTGCGCGCCGCGACTACATCGAAGCGAACAGACAGCCCCTCAAAGGCAATGTGCCGATGCCGCGCTGGCACGGGTCGTGGAGCCGCGCCTTAGTCGCGATTGTGAATTAGCGCCGAAATGCGACCCGATCGGGCTGCCAAGCTGCGGGCAAGCGGGGATGGTATCAGGTCCGGTTGGCATAGGCGGCTTCGAAGAAAGAGAGTTCGAGGGCGACAGCGCGACGGCAGAAGTCGCGGCACAGATCCGCCTGCGCAGGGCCGACTCGGTCCAACTCCGCGCGCAGGAAATCGACGAAGCCGCGAAACTCAGGATTGTCGTGCAGTGTGATCCACTCGGCGTGCACAAAGTTGTCCGGCAGCGGCTTCGGCGCGCGGGAGGCCCAGTCGAGATAGAGCCACTCGGCCACAACGAGGACCGAAAGCGCGGCCGCATAGCTGCGCGTTTGCGCCGCCTCGCGCATGATCGCCTGGAAGCCAGCGGTCGGCTGAGTATCGGGATCGGCCGCGCGCCTGTCCTCCGTGACGCCGAGCGCCTCGAACGCGCGGAGGAAATAGGTGTTCTCCTCGCCCGACACCATGCCGATGAAGCGAGCGAAGCGAAGCTTGGCCGCGAACGTGTCGGCGCTGGCGAGCACCGCGCCGAGCAGCGTCAAGAAGCTGTCGAGGAAGCGGTGGTCCTGGATGAGATAGCGCGCCATCACCGCATCGGGCACGGCCCCGGCGAACAGCTCCTTGACGAAGCGATGCCCCACGGCATGCGACCAGTCAGGCTCGCTCGCAGCGCGCAAGGTTTCGGTGAAGCGTTCAGGCATGTGTGTTTCCGCCGAAGATCGATGATCAGGATAGCGGCTCGATGGAGTCAAGGAGACTCCGCTGGTGCGGGAACGCTAACCGAGAACTCGAATCCCGTCGCGTCCCCGGCCACCACCTGACGCCGCGCCTCCGGCGATAACGGCTCAAGTGCGCAACCTAGCCCCACTTCGACGGCTGTTCCCGACGGCGGATAAATCGGCTCGCTCTCGGGGTGGCTCTCCCGCTCTTCGTCTGCCGAATGACTAGGGAGTACTCCCACGCATCGAGGCCGGATGTCCCGGTAACGCGAGGCTGCCGACCTTGGCGAGCGTATCACCGTCACGCCGCAGGACATCGATGTCGCCCTCAACGAAATTACCCACGTAGAGGTATTGCCCATCGGGGCTGAACGCGATGCCTTCGGCGAGGCCGCCCACATCAGTCTGCGCCACCTTGCGCACGGTCTTTCCCTCGATCTTGAGGAGCGCCACGTAGGATTTTTCATGCCGGTAGAAGGCGGTCTTGGGTGCGCCGCCGGTGCCGTTCAGGATCAGTGAGGCGGCATAACCGCCGGTCGGGCTGACGGCGAGCCCTTCCGGGCCATCGCCGACAACTACCTGATCGATGACGCGGGGCGGGCTCGCTTCCAGGTCGATGATACCGACGGTGTCGACCTGGCCGTCCTGGCCGCCGCCAATGTTGTTGACGATCGCGAGCTTGCCGTCGGGCGTGATCTGGACGTTGAGCGGGTTGAGGCCGGTCGCCATGTCGTAGTTCTTGCCCTCCACCTGGGCGTAGCTGACCTTCTGGCCGTTGATGTCGAGCAATCCCACCCGGTTGGCGCCGCTCTTGACAACGAGCGCGCGCTTGCCGTCAGGGGTGATTGCGACGGCGACGGGGAATGCCGGGGGCGGTGCCGCCACCGCGGGCGTCGGCTGGGTCGCGACCGACACCGTGCCGACGGGTTTCACGTTCTTGCCGTCGATTGCCAGCACGGTGACCGAGTCCTGGGCGCGGTTGGCGACCAGCGCCAATGTCCCGGCGCGGTTGATCACCATCCCCGAAGCCTGTTTGCCGGCCTCGACCGTGGCGATCTGGACGGGTGGCGACGCGGTCAGGTCGATCACGTAGATCTTGTTGTCCGGCACCCCCTTCCAGTCCTCGCCGTCTCTCACCCAGTCGAGGGAATTGGCGACCAGGGCCAGATGCTGGTCGGGTGTAATCGCCAGGTTGACCGGCGGCCCGGTGATCGTGTTCATCAGTGGCAGATTTGCGACGATCCGCGGCTTGGTGGGGTCACGGATGTCGATGATCGACACCGTGTCCTTGCCCGCCGCGTGCCGGACGGTCTTGCCGGTCTCGTCGAATGATACCTTCTCGTCGTTGCCGGTGATCAAGAGTTGCGCCCGGGTGCCGCTGGCCGGCGCAAGCAGTGTGCTGGCAGCCGCGCTCAGCGCCAGCAGCCGCAAGAAAGCCTTCATGATCTCCTCCCGTATGGTCGCGTTTGTTGACGCCACTCTGTCACGCAAGGGACCGCTGCGCCACGGCTGTCTGTGGGGGCCACTAGGAACGGCGTCGTCACAGCTCCAAGCCATTGTGGAGCAGCGACGAGAGCGCTACCCCGCCTCACATCGCGCAGGGCAGTGGGCTCTCGTTGCCCGCGAGAGCGGGACCGGCGGCACCGGTTGGACCGGGTCGAAGGAGAAGAGGAATGCTGGTGGGAGACCTTGCGCTCACGATGGCGGCCGTGTTCACCGGAGCAGCGATCTACATCAATATCGCCGAGCAACCAGCGCGCCTTCAGCTCGACAATCGCTCTCTCCTCGCCGAGTGGAAGCCGGCCTATAAGCGGGGCTACATCATGCAGGCGAGCCTCGCCATCGCGGGCGGGCTCTTCGCGCTCGTTGCCTACGTCAGCGTCCTTGACTGGCGTTGGCTGCTCGGAGCCGTCGTCCTGCTCGCGAATTGGCCTTACACGATCTTCTTGATCATGCCGACCAACAGGCGTCTCATGGACACGCCGCCGGAGGCTGCCACGGCCGAAACGCGCCGCATGCTTGAGCGGTGGGGCGCCCTCCACCGCCGGGCGAAGTGCTCTTGGCCTTGCGGCAACCCTGATCTTTCTGTGGGCTCAGCGGTGAAGCTCAGAAGACAGCTGTACTGCCACCGAACTGAGGGGCAGGTGGACAGCGGGACTCCCGCAGCGACACGGTTGGTTCGTTCGTCTACCGCCGAGGTCTGCTCCCCGCGAGAAGAGAAGGACGTAGCGTCCATGATCCTCTATAGAAATCCACCTACATCTCCTACATCTACGAAATCGTCGTGGGTGTGGTTGTGGGTTTATGATCACGTATAGATCATAAGTCATTGTATAAATTATATATTCTGCTTAGTAATGGCGGAGGGAAGGGAAGCTGTTGCGTCAGGTTGCGGCATTCAGCACCATGTCCGCCGCCTTTTCACCGATCATGATCGACGGCGCATTGGTATTGCCTGATGTCAGCGTCGGCATGATCGAGGCATCGGCGACCCGTAGGCCGGCAATGCCATGGACGCGAAGCTGGGCATCGACGACGGCTGACGGGTCGGACCCCATCTTGCAGGTCCCGACCGGGTGGTAGGTGGTTTCTGCCGCCTGCTTCACCCAGTCGAGGATTTCGTCATCGGTGGTCAGATCGGCGCCGGGCACGACTTCGCTCACCTGAAACGGAGCCATGGCAGGGGCGGTCATGATCGCACGGGCGATGCGGACCGCGCGCACCGTCAGCTCCGCATCGGGCGGCGACGACAGGAAATTGAAGTTGATCGCTGGCGGCCGGCGCGGATCGGCGGCGGTGATATGAATCTGTCCCTTGCTCTCCGGACGCATCGGGTGGGCATAGAGGGTTACGCCCGACTGGCGGGAAATCCTCGGGCCTCTCGGGCTGGGTTCGGTCAGCATCGGGATCCAGCCCAGCATCAGGTCCGGCGCCTCCAGGCCCTCGCGCGAGCACACGAACGCTCGGATCGGGGCGCCCGCCATGGCCAGCATGCCCTGCCGGAACAGCGCGTAGCGCATCGCCTCATGCACCAGACGGAGGCCGCGCCCACGATCGTTGAAGGTGACGCCCTTTTTGCCGATCAGCCAGCGGGTGCGCGGCACGTAATGGTCGCGGAGGTTTTCGCCGACGCCGGGCAGAGCGTGGCGCACCTCGATGCCGAGATTGCGCAGGCGTTCGGGCTGGCCGATGCCGGATAATTCCAGCAATTGCGGCGAGTTGATTGTGCCGGCGCTGACGACGACCTCGCGCGCCGCCCGGGCCTCGCGCACATCGCCAGCGACAGAGTAGCGGACGCCGGTGCAGCGCTTGCCACCGAGCACAAGTCCCTCGGTCAAGGCCTCGGTCTCGATATGCAGGTTCCGCCGCTTGCGGACCGGGTCAAGATAGCAGCGGGCCGTGCTCATGCGGCGGCCGGCGGCGATCGTCGCCTGGCTCATCGCGATGCCTTCCTGGCTGGCGCCGTTGTAATCCGGGTTGTGCCGGATGCCGACCTCTGCCGCGGCCTTGATGATCGTCGCGAAGAGCGGATCGCGCGGTTCCGGATTGGTGACCCGAAGTGGGCCCTGCCAGCCGCGGAAGGCAGCGTCACCCTCGCCGGCATAGCTTTCCATGCGCTTGAAGAAAGGCAGGATCTCGTCGTAGCTCCAGCCGCGGTTGCCCATCTGCGCCCAGGTATCGAAGTCCTGCGCCTGGCCGCGCACGAACACCATGCCGTTGATCGAGCTGGAGCCACCGAGCAGCTTGCCGCGCGGTACGGGGATCCTGCGGCCATTGGTGTTTGCCTCGGGCTCGGAGGAATAGAGCCAGTTGGCCGCGGGATTGGCGATCAGCCTGGCCATACCGATCGGAATGACGGACCAGGGATGGCTCGCCCGACCCGCTTCGAGCAACAGCACCGTGTTGCGGGGATCTGCCGATAGTCGGTTCGCAACGGCCGCACCGGCCGACCCGGCGCCGACGACAATGTAGTCGTAGGTTTGCATGTATGGTGCTCCCGCGCCGGCCGCCACGCCGGGCTTGCAAGACCAGGCCCGAGGCTGATCCCCCTCGAGGGCGATCGCCCGCCGGTCAGGCACTATGCCGGGCTTGAAGGGGTGATCAAGCCCGCCATTGCCTGCCCCTCCGCAAACGAATGCCGCTTCTTCGTTCCGCTCCTGTAGAGTGGCGCCCGATCAGCCGCACGTCAGGCTGGTTCGGCCCGGCCGGGAAAGCCCTCCAGCACTATCGCCGGCGGTTCACCTCGCCGCGGACTGGGGTGCCAAACGACAACCTGATCCGTTACCGCGCAAGCTCGCCAAGCTTATCCCCGGCCCGCAGGCGATCCTTGCCACCTGAGGTAGGAACGCCAATCATTCGCCCGCCCGACCCGGGTCCCGCGCCACATCCCTCACGCGCCCGCCGCCCGGCTGACTGCCGACGCGGCCCCGACCTTGGCGGGCATCGACGCTGGCACGGGTTCTCCGCGAGACTGTGGACTGCTTTGACGCTGAGCTGAACACTACCTTGGCCACACCGGGATTATTGGCGACCACGCGAGACGCCTCACTCTGCCGCATCCCCATCGCATCACCGAGTTCGCAGGCACGCTCAGGACTCTTTCGCGAGAGGGACCGAGAGTTCGAATCCTGTTCCCTCCCGCCCCCCGGATCCCCGAACAATAGGTGCCCCATAACAGGTAAGGGACAGATCGAGGAATTTTCGGGGAGGAATAATGCGGTTCGGCAATTCTGCCCGCCTCAGTGTCCGAATCTTAATCGTATAGGTTGTATTTGATCTGTATAGATCGTCTTATGATCAAGCCAATCTCCTAATGAGGAGGCTGCACGGAGGCGATGTAAACCCAGGCTTTGGCGCTGGCGATCGAAGCTTCGAAATCTTTGGCCAGACGGCGGTTTCGATTGAGCCAAGCGAGGGTTCGTTCAACGACCCATCGCCGGGGGA
>Ga0074044_10005573_pt1 | contig 10238 bp, 14 predicted proteins | sample BogForMeECP23OM1_FD_94443 | JGI IMG/M metagenome (GOLD analysis project Ga0074044, IMG submission 94443) | Bog forest soil microbial communities from Calvert Island, British Columbia, Canada - Bog Forest MetaG ECP23OM1 | ecosystem: Environmental > Terrestrial > Soil > Wetlands ...
ACACGGGCCCGTAGAGGCGAAGGCTGGTCCCGAAGTTCCACGGCACGCGGCGAAAGAGCGCCCCCGGCTGCGCACCCGGTTTGAGAAAGAAGTGGCCGGCGTCCTGATGAAGGAACTCGACCTCAAGAATCCGATGGCGGTGCCGCGCCTCAACAAAATTGTCGTGAACATGGGTGTCGGCGAAGCCACTCAGAACGCGAAACTGATTGACCCGGCGGTGAATGAACTGGGGCAGATTACGGGACAGAAGCCGGTAGTAACGCGGGCCAAGAAATCGATTGCTGCCTTCAAGGTGCGCGAAGGCATGCCGATTGGCGCGATGGTGACGCTGCGCGGCGACCGCATGTATGAATTCCTGGACCGCCTGGTGACGATCGTGCTGCCGCGAGTGCGTGATTTTAAGGGAGTTTCGACCAAGTCGTTCGATGGACGCGGCAATTACACGCTGGGTCTCCACGACCAGCTGATTTTTCCGGAAATCGATTATGCGAAGGTCGACAAGCTGAAAGGCATGAACGTAACCATTGTGACGACGGCCCGGTCCGACGATCAGGCGCGGTCGCTGTTAAAGCATCTGGGTATGCCGTTTCGAGCGTAAAGAAATCGGGAGATCGGGTGATCGGGTGATCGCCAAGTCCGAATCGAGGTTTGACTGAGGGCTGACAGCTGAAGGCTGACAGCTGAATTTAGGAGCAAATTTGGCGACGACAGCAAAACGAGTGAAGGACGCGAGAAAACCGAAGTTCTCGACGCGCAAGCATAACCGCTGCAAGATCTGCGGACGTCCGCGAGCTTATCTGCGGAAGTTCGGCATTTGCCGTTTGTGTTTCCGGCAACTGGCGTTGCGCGGCGAGATCCCAGGGGTTTCGAAGTCGTCCTGGTAGAAAAAACGCTGTTGGCTATCCGTCGTTCGCTTGTTCGCTCGGTTAAGCGAAGGGCGGACAGCGAATAGCCAACGACGAAAGCAGTTAAGCTGCCGACGGGTTCTCCGCAGCAATTAATGAAGTAGGCGGAGCGAACGGGCGGCTCGAGGAGAAGCAAACGATGAGGTTGACCGATCCGGTCGCAGACATGCTCGCGCGCATCCGCAATTCGATTCGCGCCCGGCACCAAAAAGTCGATATACCAGCTTCCAAGCTGAAGACGGAGATAGCCCGCATCCTCAAAGAAGAGGGCTATATCGCGAACTTCAAGCCGGCGGAAGAAGAGGGCCACAAGGTCCTGCGCGTATATCTGAAGTACGGCAACAATAATGAAGCCGTGATCACCAACCTGGCGCGGGTATCGCGTCCCGGCTGCCGCGTCTACGTGCGCCGCACCGAGATTCCGCGCGTGCTCGGCGGCATGGGTATCAACATCCTGACCACGCCCAAAGGCGTGATGACCGGACGCCAGGCGCGCCGCGAAGGCTTGGGCGGTGAATTGTTGTGCGAGATTTGGTAGAAGAAGACGCTGTTAGCTCTTAGCTTTTAGCCTTTAGCTAAAGCGGGATGCTGCAGCCAAGAAAGCAAGAGCTAAAAGCCAAAGGCCAAGAGCTGATCTTATGTCACGAATTGGAAAAAAGCCGATCGCGATCCCGAAGGGCGTCACGGTCAAAATCGAGGGCAACACGGTGATGGTCCAGGGGCCAAAAGGCAAGCTGGATACACCTCTTCCGTCCGGCATCACGATGGAGCAGAAGGACGGCAACCTGGTCGCGATCCGCCCGGACGATTCCCACTCGGCGGTCCACGGACTGGCGCGCGCGCTGGTCAACAATGCCGTCGATGGCGTGACCAAAGGCTGGACGAGAGACCTGGAAATCGTCGGCATCGGCTACCGCGCGGAAATGAAAGGCAAGGGCACGGTGGTCTTCAGTCTGGGCTACTCGCATCCGATTGAATATCCGCTGCCCAGTGGCGTGGATTGTGCGGTGGATGCGAAACAGACCAAGTTGACCCTGAATGGAATCGACCGCCAAAAAGTAGGCCAGGTGGCGGCTGAAATGCGTTCGTTGCGTCCGCCCGACCCCTATAAGAACAAGGGCGTGCGTTACGCCGGCGAGCGCTTGAAGAAGAAGGTTGGAAAAACGGGAGCAAAATAACCGCTGTTCGCTGTTCGTCCTTCGCTGTTCGTTGAGCAGACCCAGGGGGTTAGCGAAGAGCGAACGACGAACAGCGAACGACGAGGTTTAACATGCTGAGAATCAATTCCAAGAACCAGACGCGCCAGCGAGTACACGATCGTATCCGCAAGAAAGTGATGGGCACGCCGGAGCGTCCGCGGCTGAATGTGTACCGTTCGCTGAACCACATTTACGTGCAGTTGATTGACGACCTGAAGGGCGTCACGCTGGCAGCGGCATCGACGGCTGACGACCGTAAGAACAAGGACGCGCGCGTTACGGGCGGCAACGTGGCCTCGGCGAAGGTGGTTGGGAAGAAGATTGCCGAACTGGCCAAGCAGAAGGGCTTCACGAAAGTTGTCTTCGATCGTGGCGGCTACATCTACCACGGCCGTGTCAAAGCGGTGGCCGATGCGGCGCGCGAAGCGGGATTGCAGTTTTAGATTTGGTAATTTGGCAATTGGGTAATTTTGTAATCCGAAAAGCCTTAGGTGCCTTTTCAAATTACAAAATTACCCGATTACAAAATTACAAAATGGAAATGAGATTCCAGAATGCCAAGAGTTACCAAAAAACTCGATGCCGGTTCGTTCCAGTTGAAAGACCAGGTGGTCTCAATTAACCGCGTGACGAAAGTGGTCAAGGGCGGCAAGAACATGTCCTTCGCGGCGCTCGTCGTTGTCGGCGATCCGACGGCGGCGGTCGTGGGTTTCGGATCGGGTAAAGCCAAAGAAGTTCCGCAAGCCATCCGCAAGGGGATCGAATCGGCGAAGAAAAATCTGATGCGCATCAACCTGACGCAGACCACCGTGCCGCACACCGTGCTCGGGCGTTTTGGCTCGGGCATGGTGCTGCTGAAGCCGGCTCCCGAAGGCACGGGCGTGATTGCCGGCGGAGCGGTGCGCGCGGTGATGACCTCGGCGGGAGTGCAGAATGTGCTGACCAAATCGATTGGCACCAACAACCCGCACAACGTGATCAAGGCCACGTTCGCGGCGCTGAAGAAGCTCAAGAACCGCGAACACGTAGCCGAACTGCGCGGAAAAACGGTAGAGGAGCTGTAGTAACAATTTGCAATGGGTGATTTTTAATTTGCAATTCGTGAACCTGGGGATTTGAAAATTGCCAATTACAAATCACCAATCGCAAATTCTTAAGGAAGTGAAATGACAACCAAGACAGCAAAATCGGCGGCGAGCGGCAAGATCCAGTTGAAGTGGGTGCGATCGGCAATCTGCACTCCCCTGAAGCACAAGAAAGTTGTGAAGGGTCTGGGGTTCACCCGCCTGTACCAGGTGATTGAGCGGCCGGATACGGCTGCGATTCGCGGCATGGTCAGGAAAATCCCGCACTTGGTGGAGATCGTCGAAGGGTAAAAAGCAGGTCCTTCGCTTCGCTCAGGATGACAAGGGTTCAAAAAGTTTAGAGAGACAGTCATGAATCTATCGACAATACGGGCACCCAAGAAGGCAACGGAAAAGAAAAAGCGCGTCGGCCGCGGCATGGGCTCCGGCATGGGCAAGACTTCCACGCGCGGTCACAAGGGGCAGTGGTCGCGCTCGGGCGCGCGGCTCATCCGCGGATTTGAAGGCGGGCAGATGCCGTTGCACCGGCGCGTCCCGAAGCGCGGCTTCACCAACATTTTCCGCGAGGAGTACGACGTCGTGAACCTCGACCGACTGGCCACGCTCGGCGAAACCGAAATTACTCCCGAAGTGCTTAAGAAAGCGGGCATCGTCGATGGCCATGCCCCGGTCAAGATTCTCGGCAACGGCGAACTCAAAACCGCGATCACCATCCACGCCCACAAGTTTTCCAAATCGGCGCAGGATAAAATTACCAAGGCGGGCGGCAAGTTTGAGGTCTTGCAGTAATGGCCGACATTGCAATCTTCAATAAGCTGTCGAACATCTTTAGGGTTCCCGATCTCCGCAAGCGCGTGTTATTCACGCTCGGACTGCTGGCCGTGTATCGCATCGGCGGCCACATTCCGACGCCGGGCATCAACGGCGACCGCCTGGCGCAGTTCTTCGAACAAAATCGAGGCTCGGTGCTCGGTTTTGTCGATCTTTTCAGCGGCGGCAACTTGCGCCGTCTCACTATTTTCGCTCTCGGCATCATGCCGTACATCACGGCATCGATCATTCTGCAGTTGTTGACGGTAGTCTATGAGCCTCTCGCCAAGCTGCAAAAGGAAGGCGAAATGGGCCGCAAAAAAATCACCCAGTGGACGCGTTATCTCACGGTGGTTTTGAGCGCGGTGCAATCCTTCGGCATTGCCATCAGCCTGCAGAAGGCGGGCGACTTCGTCAACACTCCCGGCCCCGGCTTCATCCTGATGACCATGCTTACGCTGACCACGGGCAGCGCCTTCATCATGTGGCTGGGCGAGCAGATTACCGAGCGCGGCATCGGCAACGGCATGTCGCTCCTGATCTTCGCCGGCATCGTGGTAGGCCTTCCCCGCGGCGTAGCCGACCTCTATCAGAAGGCAAGCACCTCGGCTTGGGGAGTCTTCACCGCTCCCGCCATCCTGATGCTCCTGGTGCTGATGATCGCCGTGGTTGCCTTCATCGTCTACGTCGAACGCAGCGAGCGCCGTATTCCTGTGCAGTACGCCAAGCGCGTAGTCGGCCGCAAGGTAATGGGCGGGCAATCCACCCACCTGCCGCTGCGCGTGAATGCCGGCGGCGTCATGCCGGTGATTTTCGCTTCATCGATTTTGGCCTTGCCGCAAATGCTGGGCGCCGCCTTCCACAACAATAAAGTCGTCGGCCCCGTTTTGGACGCCATGAAATGGGGCGAGCCACTTTACACGTTGCTCTATGCCATGGGCATTGTGTTCTTTGCCTACTTCTATATCTCGATCGTGTTCAACCCGAACGAGGTTGCCGACAACATGCGGAAGTGGGGCGGCTTCATCCCCGGCATCCGCCCGGGCAAACGCACGTCGGACTTCATCAATGACGTTCTCACGCGCATCACGCTGGTCGGCGCGCTCTACCTGATTCTGATTTCGCTGATTCCGGAGTGGATGATTGCCGGGATCAAGCTGAATCACCTCCCGCTCCTCGGCCGGGTCTTTGAGAACCTGCCCACCTGGATGACGAACGGCTTGGGAGTGAATTTCTATTTTGGCGGAACCTCGCTGCTGATCGTAGTCGGCGTGGCGATGGACACGGTTACGCAGATCGAGGCGCAGCTGATCATGCGCCACTACGACGGCTTCACGCCGAAAAGTGGGCGCCTGCGCGGACGCCGGACTTGGTGATCCCTTTCGATGGCCAACCAGTCTGCAAGCGACGCCGCGCAGAAGAACAGTAAGAAGATTGGGCCGGTGATTCTTCTCGGGCCTCCCGGAGCGGGGAAGGGTACGCAGGCCAAACAGATCGTCGACCGTTACGGTATTCCGCAGATTTCGACCGGTGATCTACTGCGGGATCACGTGGCGCGTGGCACCGAACTGGGCCTGGAAGCGAAGGCGATTATGTCGCGGGGCGAGCTGGTTCCCGACGACCTGATGTATGGCATCGTGGCTCACCGGCTGCGCGAGCCCGATTGCCGGCGCGGATTTGTGCTGGATGGCTTTCCGAGGACAGCTGCCCAGGCAGGGTGGCTCGATGCCTTCCTGGAAAAAGAGGTCTTTGACAACCCGGAAAAGTTGGAGAAATGTCCGCCGATTGTGATCCAGTTGCTCGTAGACTATAATCAATTGCTGCTGCGGCTTACTGGACGGCGTTCGTGTCCCACCTGTGGACGGCTCTATAACATCCACTTTCAGCCACCTCGCGTCGATGAGTTGTGTGATTGTGACGGATCGAAGCTGGTGATCCGCGACGACGATCGCGAAGAAGTGATTACCGAGCGCTTGACTGCTTATGAGACGCAAACCCGGCCGGTGGCGCAGTACTACCGCGCGCAGCGGCGGCTGATCGTGGTCAATGCCGATCGCACTCCGGAAGAGATCACGGCCCAGATCTTCGGCGTGATCGACAGTCATGGCCAGGATGCGCGCTAGGACCCGATTGGGTCGGGCCAGGATGTGGTTTTGGGTAGGGCACGGCTTTAGCCGTGCCGCCAGGAGCCAATCAAGACGTGGGCTTTACTCCCTGAGGGCCGACCAGCCCGAGGATAGCGAGCGAAGTTAGAACCAATTATGAGCTTTGGTGAAGCCCGTATCATCCGCAAGTCGCCGGAAGAGATCGAGAAGATGAGGCGCAGCGGCCAGATGGTCCGCCAGGTTCTGAACCACCTGAAAACGGTAGTGGCGCCCGGCGTTACCACCATGGATCTGGAGAAGGCCGCCGAGAAGATGATTGCGGACTTCGGAGCCACCCCGGCGTTCAAGGGATATTTCGGTTATCCCTGTGTGCTGTGCACTTCGATCAATGAAGAGATCGTGCACGGCATCCCGTCGGAAAAGCGGGTGCTGAAAACGGGAGACATCGTCTCCATCGACTGCGGTGTGGTCTACGAAGGCTATTACGGAGACGCCGCCATCACCCTGCCGGTAGGCGAGTCGCTGGCCGCGGAGTTAAAGAAGTTGCTCGAAGTCACCGAGGCGTCGCTGTACAAAGGCATCGAGCAGGTAAAGATCGGCAACACCATAGGACACGTGGGCTCGGCGATCCAGAAGTTGGTCGAAGCCAACGGATTCAGCGTAGTGCGGGATTTTGTGGGCCACGGTATAGGGACCAAGCTGCATGAAGCGCCGCAGATTCCGAACTTTGGCAAGAAGGGTCAGGGCGCGGAGTTAACCGAAGGCATGGTGCTGGCGATCGAACCCATGGTGAATTCGGGAGGTCCCGAGGCCAAGGTGTTGAGCGACAAATGGACCGCCGTAACGGTCGACGGCAGTTACAGCGCGCACTTCGAGCATTGCGTAGCCGTAACCAGAAAAGGCCCGATGATTTTGACCCAGTAGAGGCTCTTAGCTCTTGGCTCTTAGCTAAAGGCCAAAAGCTAACAGCTAAAAGCTGCTTTTAAGGAGTCGATGAGTAAAGAAGACGCGATTGAAGTTGAGGCGTCTAGCGGGCGTGAGCGAAGCGGGAGCCCGCTGCCGAAATCCTGAGCGACGCGAAGGATCTGCCGTGATAGAAATTCAGGAGGGTAATGAGTAAAGAAGACGCGATTGAGGTGATGGCAACGGTGATCGAACCGCTGCCCAATGCCATGTTCAAGGTGGAACTGGAAAATAAACACCAGGTTCTGGCGCACGTTTCCGGCAAGATGCGGAAGAACTTCATCCGAATCCTGCCCGGAGACAAAGTCGCGGTCGAGCTTTCTCCTTACGACCTGAATCGCGGAAGAATTGTGTACCGCTACAAATAACTTTCTGGTTGTCTTTTTAGTTTGTCATCCCGAGCGAAGCGAGGGATCTGCAGTTGCAGTAACTGAGAACTGGCAACTGAGAACTGGAAACTGATTTATGAAAGTAAGAGCATCGGTCAAGAAAATTTGCGACAAGTGCAAGGTCATCCACCGCAAGGGAGTAGTGCGGGTGATCTGCGAAAACTCGAAACACAAACAGCGTCAAGGATAGCAGGCTAAAAGCTAAAAGCTTAAGAGAGGGATCATGGCACGTATCGCAGGCGTCGATCTTCCGCGCAACAAGCACGCGAATATCGCGCTCACTTACATTTACGGCATCGGCAATTCCCGCGCCGCGCGTATTCTCGACGCCGCGAATGTGGACCCCATGAAAAAAGTGCAGGACCTCGCCGAAGACGAGGTCAACCGCATCCGCCAGGTGATCGAGGCGGAGGGCGCGGTGGAAGGCGATCTGCGCAAGGACGTTTCGATGAACATCAAGCGCCTCATCGAAATCGGTTCCTATCGCGGATTCCGTCATCGCCGCAACCTGCCGGTAAGAGGGCAACGCACGCACACCAACGCGCGCACCAGAAAAGGTCCGCGCAAAGGCACGGTAGCGCAGAAGAAGAAGACAGCAAAGGCGTAAGACAATTGCCGTTAGCTCTTAGCCGTTGGCTCTATCGCGGCGGGTTTAAGCTAACGGCCAAAAGCTAAGAGCTAAAGGCTATCGAATGGCAAAACCCGTAGCAGCAGGCGGCGCCGCAGCGGCGCCCGAAAAAAAAGGTAAAAAGAAAACCTTCAAGAAGAAGGAGCGCAAGCACGTTCCCCACGGACTCGTGCACGTGCAAGCCTCTTTCAATAACACCATCGTCACCATTACGGATATGTCCGGCAACGTGCTGTCGTGGAAAAGTTCCGGTTCGCTCGGCTTCCGCGGCTCGCGTAAAGGAACTCCGTTTGCCGCGCAGCAAGCCGCCTCAAACGCCGCTGCCATGGCGCGTGATCATGGAGTGCGCAGCGTGGACGTAAGGGTAAGCGGTCCGGGATCGGGCCGCGAATCGGCCGTCCGTGCGCTGGCCTCAGCCGGAATCGAAGTGCGTTCGATCAAAGACACGACGCCGATTCCGCATAACGGCTGCCGGCCGCCGAAACGCCGAAGAGTGTAGAAGAGCGTTGTCAGTCCTCAGTTTTCAGTCGTCAGTAAAGCCACTGAGACCGAAGATTTTACTGAGAACTGACAACTGACAGCTGATTTTTGTCCGGGAGGAAGGGTGAAGCCAAACCCGTAAACCGGTCATCTAAAAGGAGAACAACTTGGCCCGATATACCGATGCAGTGTGTCGTCTTTGTCGCCGGGAAGGCATCAAGCTTTTCCTCAAAGGCACCAAGTGCTTCAGCGACAAATGTCCCATTGAGAAGCGCAACTTCGCTCCCGGACAGCACGGGAAAGATAAAAAGACCAAGGTCGTAGGCTACGGCCTGCAGTTGCGTGAAAAACAGAAAGCCAAACGCATCTATTTCACCCAGGAAGGCCAGTTCCGGAATTATTTCGAGAAGGCAGTCCGCTTCAAGGGTGTAACCGGTGCGAAGCTGCTCGAACAACTCGAGCGCCGTCTCGACAACGTAGTCTATAGGCTGGGCTTCGGCATCTCCCGCCGCCAGGCGCGCCAGTTGGTGCGTCACGGACACGTACAGGTGAATGGCAAAAAAGTGAACATTCCCTCGTACGAGGTCAACCAGGGCGAGGAGATTCAGATTCGCGAAAGCAGCCGCAAGGTTCCGATTCTCGAAACTGCAAGAGATTTTGCCAGTCATCAGCCGGCCCCTGCGTGGTTGGAAATCGACCGCGAAAACTATAAGGGCCGAGTGCTGGCGCTGCCGAAACGAGAAGACATTCAGTTGCCGGTGAACGAGCAGCTGATTGTTGAGTTGTACAGTAAATAGCGGTACATCGTTCGCCGTTCGCTCTTCGCCAGGTACGGCGGCTTGCGAATAGCGAGCGACGAACAGCGAATAGCGGGTTTAGGCCCACTTGTTCGTGCCAGATCAGCCTTTCCTGCGTTGAACTGAGCCGGGTCGCTCAGGGAGCAGGATCGAGCCACATGGCCGAGAGGAGAAACACAAATGCTGTGGAGAGGTTTTCAAAAACCGAAGCGGCTGGCCAGCGATACCGGCACGCTAACCGACAAATACGGAATGTTCTGGGCGCAGCCCTTTGAGCGCGGATTTGGCACCACCATCGGCAACGCCCTGCGCCGCGTGCTGCTCAGTTCGATCGAAGGCGCAGCCGTCACCGCCGTGAAAATCGAAGGTGTGCTGCATGAGTTCCAGTCGATCCCGGGAATCGTCGAGGACGCCACCGACATCATCCTCAACCTGAAGCAGATCCCGTTCAAGCTGGCGGGCGATGGCCCGAAAGCGATTTACCTGCACGCCGAGCAGCCCGGAGTCGTCACCAGCGCCATGATTGAAGCCGATGGCGACGTGGAAATCCTCGATAAAGATGTCTACATCGCGACCGTGAGCGAAGGCGGCAAGCTCGACATGGAAATGCGCCTCAAGCGCGGCCGCGGCTACGTCTCCGCCGATAAAAATTTCGAGGACGACCTCGGCATCGGATTCATCCCCATCGATTCCGTGCACACCCCGGTGCGCAAGTGCAACTACACCGTGGAAGCGGCGCGTTTAGGGCAGATCACCGATTACGACAAGCTGACGATCGAGGTCTGGACCAACGGTTCGATTACTCCCGGCGATGCCCTTGGCCTCTCCGCGAAGCTGCTGAAGGATCACATGAATATCTTCATCAACTTCGAAGAGG
>Ga0074044_10005574_pt1 | contig 10237 bp, 9 predicted proteins | sample BogForMeECP23OM1_FD_94443 | JGI IMG/M metagenome (GOLD analysis project Ga0074044, IMG submission 94443) | Bog forest soil microbial communities from Calvert Island, British Columbia, Canada - Bog Forest MetaG ECP23OM1 | ecosystem: Environmental > Terrestrial > Soil > Wetlands ...
CGCCTTGTGCGATCCAAGAGCCATCAAAAGCGTCTTCTGTCCATCTAATCTCCATAGTGGGGAATCTCCATAGTGGGGTCAGCCGTGGGGTCAGCCGTTTATTTATGACTTAGTGCCATCAAGGACCGTTTGAGTTCCACTCCCTTTCTTCCAGGTTCTTCGTATCGTTTTGAGCCACTGAGTTCTAGTGCTCCTTCTTGAGCGTGGGGTTAAATACACAATAGCCCCTTTATACTCAATCCTTGATGCCCCTGACATCCTCCGTTTCTCACCAAATGTCACAAGTCAACGGCTGACCCTCTCCCGCGCCCCTACCCTCTTCGTCGATCCGCTGAAATGACACTCGGGAATGAGTTCCCAGGGCGCCTTGAACCCGGTGCGGTCTTGCTGTTTCGGGGAATGCCGCCCGCCGATCGAGAATGATATTTAGCTTGTTCCTCGTCGATCAAATCCCTGGCGTATTTGATGGCGCGCGCACGAGTGTAGCCCAAAATGATCGGCTCGCGCTTGTCGATTTGCACGTTCCAACCCGAATTCTGTGAACCGAAAATTGTTACCATGCACCCTTTATAGTCTCGTTTCCAGGTAACGGAATTAGACTCTGCGTTTTGTTCCGAAGTGCCTGCCGAGCCTGTGGCAGCATCGATTGCAGGTAAGGTCCTCATAGACTCTTAATATAGCACAATCTGCCCACCGCTGTGCAGCGGCTCAAACGCCCGCCGATAGATGGTTTTCATTAGGCAAAGCGCCAGAGCGGATCGAATTTATCTTTGAGCGCGCTCATCAGCGTCTCCACCGCCGCGATATGAGCGTTGACGCGTGCCTTGATAGGAAAAGGTTTAGGCGTCTCGATTGTGTAGCTTACCTCGGTGTGATAGATCGTAAGATAAGTCGCTTCGGCCCACACGGGACGCTCTTCAAGGCGGCCTAGTTTGGCGACGAGATCACGCCGCGAGATGACACCGCCGCGGGCGGGCGCCTCCTCGATTTCCGGGCGCAGGTCAATCGGCACATAGAGTCTCATCGCCGCGATGATGCTCGACCCGAGTCCGGGTTCGAGCGTGTCGTTCAGCTCGTAGAGATAGGCGCCGATCCCCTCGTAATCTTCGTGCAGCAGCATTGACGCGTCGAAACGTCCCAAAGTCAGCAATGACTCGATGTGGCCCTTGATTTCGAGCGACCTGGAGTTCCGGTAGTCCCGGTTGAGGTCGATTTCGTCCCGGTTCGTCCGCACGCCGAGCGCGAGGCCGTTCGGATTGAGGATCGGAAACATGGTCACATCGAAGCCGGCGAAGAAACCGGGCCGCCGGATCATTTCCAGCAGCGCCAGCGGGCCGGAAATTTCGTCGCCGTGAATGCCTGCGGAGAGATAGAGCCGCGGCGATGCGTTGTCGCCGCCTGGCGCGACTCGCTGGAACCACGGCCGAGGCCCGATCTCCATTGGCGAAAGATGGCGCACCGTCCAGCCCGCCGCTTGCGCGGCGTTCTCGATCTCACGTGTATAGGCAATCGGATCGAAAGTAGTGGGAAGATTCATTACAAGGCGGTCCCTCATCCTGGGGACCACGATAAGGCTAGCAGGCTTCCTTTCGTTCTTTCTCAGCTAACTTACAGATTAGCGCGCAAGATGCCACCCTCGGATCGTACCGTTGAGCCGTTTGGTTGCGGCAGCGAGCACTTGTGGCCGAAAGAATCAGCACCGAGCTGGTCAGTGGACTCGCCACAGAGGACGGCGCGTCCGCCGCCCGAGATCATGACACGGCCATCGGCCAGGGGATCTTCTGAGGTTCCCGCAACCAAAAGCCGTCCGTCCGGCAAGACGAAAACGCGCGGGTACCATAGTTCGCCAGAACAGGCAATGCGGGGTAACTTGGAGGCCCTATCCGCTGAGAACGATCGAGTCCATGAAAACCGATGATACCAAGACATGCTCGGTGTGCGGCGCGCAACTCTCCGCGAACAGCGAGTTCTGTTTCGCGTGCATGCTGCGGATGGGGCTCAAAGCGAGACGTTGAGTCAGACCAGTCCGTTTCAGAACAAGGTCCCTTGACGCCTGATCGGCCCGCGCAGCGGTTCGAGCATTATGAAGTCCTGAGGAACGAAGACGGGACGCTTTTAGAGCTGGGCCGCGGTTCGATGGGCGTGACGTATAAAGCGTTCGACGTCGATCTGCGATGCCCCGTGACATTGAAAGTCATCAGCGAACGATATGTCGGTAACGAATCAGCGCGGCTTCGTTTTTTGCGCGAAGCCCGTGCGACAAACTGCGGGGCAAAGAGGTGCCGTCCGAGGCTGCTCGTTCCCGGCGGCTGGCATGTTAAGGAGGGTCAAGACGGGGCCGCCCGGCTGATAGAGCTCCCGGGCATGGCTTACCCCCAGTTCGCGCAATGACAAATGCTGGACGCCCCGTACTTCAAGCGCGACTTCTGCCGCGCGCAGCAGTGCTTGGCGCAGATGACCATGGTGGTCACTGCTGTCCATTTTCGTGAACTTTGCGATCTTTTGGGCAATTTCTTCCTTCTTAGTTTTTCAGCATCTGTCTTGGACAGGAGTACATGGTGCTAGGGACGGGTCCAAGGCTTCAATTGAGAGGAGGTTACAATGTCATCCCAAATTTGACAGAGAATGTTTCCATTGACCACAATGCTGTCGTTGACTACATTTCACCACATGAAACTAACCAAAAACACAATCCTCGTTACCGGCATCGGTCGACGACGGACTGAAGCGCTTCACGCTCTCGGCGATAAGGTCATCATCGCGGGACGCCGGGAAGAGGTCCTGGATCAAACAACGGATGCCGATCCCGGCATGGCGTCCGTGACTCTGGATGAAAGGAGGTCAGCATGCGTGTCTTTGTGACGGGAGCTACGGGCTTCATTGGCTAGCTCGCAAGAAGGGTATCTCAGCGTTTGTTGGTGACGGGCTCAACCGCTGACCCGCTGTGCACCGGCTCGATGCTGCGCATCTCTTCGGGCTGGCGCTTGAGAAGGGATCTGCGGGAGCCAGTTACCACCGCGGTCGCCGAAGAGGGCTTACCGGTTCGGGACATCGCCGCCGTGATCGGCCGACGCCTGAAGGTGCCGCTCGTCACCAAGTCCCCAAAGGAGGCGGCAGGCTATTTTGGCTGGCTCGCGCCCTTCCTCTCCGTCGACAACCGGGTCTCGAGCGCACTGACCCAGGAACTCCTGGGATGGCGACCCGCGCGCCCCGGACTGATCCCGGACCTTGAAGAAGGTCACTACTTTAACAAACCGGTACTTGCCCGTGAGGCCCGGAAGCTGTTGGGGCCCTTGGCTATCATCGGCTCCGCTTTAACGGTTGCTTCGCCCGCTGGGCAGACGAGGAGCTCGTGAATTTGTTTGTCTTCGACTGTAATCTGGTCCTCTATGTTTCTAGTCGCCACAGCTAAGACCAATATATCGTGGTCTGCTTGAGGAAGCGTATTAGCAAGATGCCATCTAAAAGCCCGCTTTTTCATTGACCTCAAGCCGGAACACATCCGGACGGGCGTAGTGCCCAGTCACGTCCAAATCGAACTTCCCTTCGGCGATCTCGCCGGGATCCAGATCGGCGGTAAGGATCTTCTCATCCGAATACTCCGGCCCCGCCAGCACGCGACCCAGCGGATTGACAATGACACTGCCGCCGCGGATCAGCACGGCCTGCGGATCGTCTCCCTGGATCGCCGGATAATCTGCAGGATAGTCACCGCGACGGATATATTGGCAGGCCGAGAGCACAAAACACCGCCCTTCGAGCGCGATATGCCGCATCGTCGACGTCCAGGTCTCGCGCTCGTCGACCGTAGGGGCGCAATAGATTTGGATACCCTTGGCATGCATGGCCGCGCGCAGCAGAGGCATGTAATTTTCCCAACAGATGACAGCCCCCATTTTCCCGGCGGGTGTGTCGAAAACTGGGAGGGTGGTGCCGTCGCCAAAGCCCCAAATGAGCCGCTCCATGGCGGTGGGCATCAGCTTGCGGTGTTTGCCCAGCAGTCCATCCGGGCCGAAGAATAGGGCAGTGCAGTATAGTGTGCCGCCGTCGCGCTCGATGACGCCAATGACAAGATACGCGCCTGCCTCTCGCGCGGCCGATGTCAGTTGGTCCACCTCAGGTCCAGGTACCATAATGGCACTCTCGAAATAGGTGCGGAACCACTTCCGCCCTTCAGGAGACCGCATCCCAACCCGTGCCCCGAAATCAATCCCCTTGGGGTACCCGGAAATGAAAGCTTCGGGGAAGACGACCAGCCGCGCTCCACTACGGATTGCTTGGCCTGTCAGGTCCAAGGCTTTCATCGTGCTGCGCTCCCGGTCGAAGGGCACGGAGCCGGCTTGCACCACCGCAACGCGAAACAGGTCCATGTTGCTTTATCGTACACACAAACCCCCGCGCACGCAAGGGTGGGGTTAGCTAGACGCTTGCAGTCTTCCCAAGAAAGCGCTTTCCACTTGCCCCGCGAAGATAGCTCGACTAGGCGGTTATCTTGGCCGTGCGAACGACCCACCGCCCGGAAATACCGTCATGTGGAGAGGCATCTCTCGCCTAACTGACATCGCATTGGGATTCACCCTCGGTGCTAAAACTTGTGGGTAATTGTCAGGTTCGTCTGACATTTACCTTGCAACGACTGAACCGGGTCATCCGTCATACTTCGCCCCTGGCGATAAGCTTGAAGTGCCGCTTCCAGCACGCGCTAACTAATGCGCGCCGAGCGTGCTGGTTTCTCGAAACCAGGAGCGCCTCGAACAGTTTGGCGTCACCGGGTCTAGCCTGAGATTAGAAGTCCGCAAGTTGGCTGCTGGGGCGATCTGCGGTATTTGCGAGAGCTAACAAGCCTCAGACGGGAGAAGCCTTGTTAGTGCGTATACAATTCTTGAGCAAGTAGCCGAACGTTTTCACGCACGCGATTATAACGTACTTGTCCCTCCCGATATGCCCGCTGCAGTGTTTCTTCTGGAGATCTTTTGCTCCAATATCCACGACTCATCTGCAGGGCTTCTTCTATCGATCCATAGGTTCTTGCCCCGAGGCCAGCCAAGAGCGCTGCTCCGCGCGCTGCCAGATCCGGTTGCTCTGCCAGACGGAGCGGCACACCATTAATATTGGCCTTGATTCCTTGGAACAAGTGATTCTGGAAAGCCTTTCCTACACACCAGATTTCCGCGACCGGTTCCGCTCGGGCCATCGAGATGAGATTATCGATGATATACTTACCTTCGAATGCAATCCCTTCCAATACAGCCCGAAAAAGTTCACTAGCCGAGGTGTCTATCGTCAGACCAAAGAAAGCTCCTCGCCCGTTTCTCTGCGGAGTAGGACTCGACACATATCTGAGGTGAGGGACAAAAAGCGTACGATTGGGCTCGCAACCGCTTGCGGCATCACTTAGTGATTCAATGTCTCCGTCACCTGGGAGCAGCTTGAGAAACCATTCGACACACTCGCCCGCGGATGGCATCCCACCAATCGCGTAATACGACGGAGGTTGTTCAACCACCTGGACCGCCCCCTGGCAAAACGCTGCCCTTAGAAATTGAGCGGCCTTTGTCGGGCCAGCTATGGGAACAAATAAAGCCTCTGAAGTCCCTATACTATCAAGTAAAATACCGGGTTTGAGAGCCCCTGCCGCTATGGCGCCACAAACATGATCGTGGCCGCCAACCGCCACCACCACCTCTTTGGGTAAACCACATCGATTGGCGATTTCCGGGATTAATTTGCCGATCGAAGTACCGCTCGGGCGCACTTCCGCAAACTTGATGCGATCTAAACCCGCAGCTTGTAATATCTTGTCGGACCACTCTAGCGTAGAAATATCGAAGGCTAAGGTACGCGATGCCAAACTGGCGCTCGCGGCCATTTCTCCGGCGAGAGAAAACGCAATCCAGTCGGCTACGAGCAGCCAGTGAACCGCAGCATTAAACTGCTCCGGCCGTTGCCGCTGCAGCCACAACAGTTTGCACAATGCAAATGTTGCGTCGATCGGTGAACCGGTGATCGCGAACACCTCTTCTTCCGAAATTCGCGAACGCAGCCATTCCGCTTCCGACACACTCCGCTGATCATGCCATGCGATAATCGGACCCGTTGGATGGCCTCTCTTGTCAATTCCGACCACGGATTCAGCAACACTTGCCACGCTGATACCCACAGGGATGTATCCAGACGGCAAGCGTTGAAGTAATTCCTGGAGAAGCTTGATCACGGTCTCCCAGATCTGAACAGGATCCCACTCCGTCCAGCCCTCTCGCGGATGATGTCGCGGGGTTTGCAGCTCCACCCGCGCCAACGATTCACCAGTCGTCGTAAAGCAGACGCCTTTGACGTTCGTCGTACCGATATCTAGGCCTATTAGAACGGGCGCAGTCACAGCGGCTAAATTAAGCGGCCGAGCAGGAGCCACGCGAGATTACCTGTCCGACTCGCCCGGCAACGTCTTCCTTCGCGGAAACAAGCCTAGTAAGCAGCCTTTTACCGTGATGAGACGCTCCGAACGATGAGAGGCGATTCCGCGCGATATCACGTAACTTCCCGATGACATGCCGCAAGATTTGTTGATGCCTCGGCTCGTGGTCGGGAGGCAGGGCCGCTCCCTCCTCTAAACCGCGCACGAAACCCTGGATCAGGGCAGCTCCGATGTTAATCTTATAGACATTCAGCATCGCTGCAGCCTTAGTATCTTCGGGGTGAATCCCACTGCCACCATGCAGGACCAGCGGAATTCCGGTGCTTTTTGCGATCTCACTCAAGAGGTCCAAATCAAGGCGTGTCTCCTGGCCGTGTACCGATCCTACCGAAACCGCCAAGGTGTCAGTTCCACTCTTCTCTACCATTTCCGCCGTCTCATCTGCCGCAGCGGTGATGGCCCGTCCCCCCTGGTATTCTCCGCCGAATTGCCCAATCTCCGACTCGAGAATTGCCCCCGATTCGTGCGCCATTTCAGCGAAGCGAATTGTGCCAGCTATGTTCTCGGCCAACGGCAGATGCCCTCCATCGTACATGACCGAATAATAGCCCCGGCGTAAGCTGCGGAAAATGTTGCTGTCTTTTCCGGGATGATCTTGGTGCATTAAGACCGGTACCGGCGCCTTTTCGGCCAGGGTGCGAATCAAGCCGGCGAGTTCGTCCATTCCGCCATAGTTGAAATTGATAAAGTCGGTCTGAACCATCACGGGCGCGTCTTCAAGCTCAGCGGCCTCGATGACGGCGCGCGCCATCTCGAGGTTGCTAACGTTGAAAGATGGCACGGCAAACCTATTTTCGAAGACGTAAGCGAGAAATAATCGTGGTTTTGTAACAAACATAAAGTTGATCTTTCAGAAAACATGAGAATCAGTAACCAACGCAGGCAGCACTAACCACCTACCGTTTTTAACCATCCAGGCGTCTTTGGTTGCTTTGGTGTAATGCGCCGTCCTCCACTTCCATTAACCTCCTACCATAAGTCGAACGACCTCATCGTGGTTCGTTTGCGAGATAAGGCGCTCCCCGACCTTTTCGCCCCGACGCAAAACCAGTATCCGATCGCTAACCTGAAAAATGTCAATCAGATTATGAGAAATGAAAATCACTCCTACCCCATTCTTCTTGAGCTTCTCGATTATTTCCATGACTTTCCTTTGCTCAGGCACACCCAGAGCGGCCGTCGGTTCATCCATGATCAACACGCGCGCTTTCCAATGGATTGCACGTCCTATCGCAACAGATTGACGTTGGCCCCCCGATAACGACCGGAGCGGACTCTCTGGCTGTTGGATATGGATATCGAGGTCCTTCAAAGTCTCGACCGCCTCTTGCCGCATCCGTCGACGGTCGACGAATGGCAGCCCGAAGACGCGCTTGACCGTCTCTCGGCCAAGAAACACGTTGCCGCCGACATCTAGGTTGTCCGCAATCGCCAAATCTTGATAGATTGTCTCGATGCCCGCATTCCTCGCCTGGTGAGGTGTCTCGAGATGTAGCACCTGGCCACAATATTTAATAGTGCCTGTATCGGGCTTGTGCACACCAGAGATTGTCTTTATCAACGTGGATTTTCCCGCACCGTTATCTCCTGCCAACGCGAGAACTTCACCAGGATAAAGAGTTAAAGATACATCCTTAAGCGCTTGTAAACCTCCAAAGCGTTTCGAGATATGTTCCAGATCTAGGAGCGGGTCCTTATTAGAATTATTCATCGCCTTCATTTCCTCGCGCGTTTTTGAAGTTGGTCTACTAAAACCGATATGATGATTACGACACCGACCGCAATAAATTGCCAAAAGGGCTCAACGTTAACAAAAACAAGACCGTACTGAATGACGGCGATGATCAGCGAACCAATCACAGTGCCCACGATAGTTCCGGAGCCGCCAAATAAGCTCGCACCACCGATTACGATCGCAGCGATGCTGTCGAGCAAAATGGGTTCTCCGGCTTGTGGCGCGCCCGCGGTAAACCGTGCTGTGTACAGAATGCCGGCGCATGCTGCCGTGATCGCCGACAAAACATATAGCACCAGAGTATTTCGGGGAACGTCAATTCCTGCTCGTAATGCTGCCTGGACGTTGCCTCCGATGGCATAGGTATGCTGGCCAAATCGACTGCAAGATAGAAGGTAGTGCATTATCGCGACGATGACGAATGCGATGAGGACCACCATCGGTAAAGGTCCTATCACTCCATTTCCGATGAAATTGAGTGGACCATTTGCGACCGGTACGGTTGTTCCTCGCGCCAATAAATAAGCGGCGCCACGCGCCACACCATACATTCCCAGGGTTCCGATAAATGGCGGAATCCGGAGCTTGGAGATGAGTAATCCATTGATGATGCCCGGAACAAACGCGACAGCGATTCCAGCAAGTATCCCAAGCACAAGGCTGCCTGCCGGTCCGACGGAAGCTGACGTCGCATTCACGGTGTGAGCCATAACGACCGCAGAAAGCCCCATGGTGAACCCAACCGACAAATCAATCCCCCCGGAAATCACCACTAATGTCTGCCCAAGCCCCAACAATAACGGCGTGACGGTAAATACAGCGATAGATTGAATGTTGAACGCAGTAAATAAAAACGTTCGATGATATACGCACTCGGCCCACAGTTCGAAAACGACCAACAAAATGGCTAGGAACAGCCACGCTCGAAAGGCGGCTAAAAGTGCTAGCCAACGGTATACCTTCTGGTCTCCCCCGCCTACAAGTGGCATCCGTATTGTAAGACTCTTTTCTTGAAACATCCGATGAGCTCCTTTCAGATCCGAGGTGTTCGTTCGGAGAGGCAATCTTTAATCGAATTACAGGCGACGAAGCGAAAGATGGGTTTTTTCATTATTAATAGGAAAATGGGTTTGATGGGTCTTAAACAAGTGGGTGGTGCATCTTATCCCGCCCAGGTTCGGTAAAGCTGGGCGGGGAAAGAGCTGCTTTTTCAGCCAGTCAGAAAGTGCAGATCATTCACGCTGCCGTGAACTTGGACGCAATAATGCATGAAGCGGAGGACGTCTGCAAGTGTTTTATGCAGTTATATGCATGTATTCTTCGATAGAACGCGTTTACACGCTTGCGAAGCGTTCACAATCCGTGAGAATGACGGGCTTGCTCTGGTGAATCTTCTACGATCCGAATCTAAGCAAAAGCCTCCTAGCACTAGCTTGGCGCGACGATGACTTCCACACCAGTTGCAGCCATTGCGCTGGCGATGTCCTCCGGAAGCTCTCGGTCGACCACCAGGATGTGAATGCGAGCAAAGGAGCTGAGATGGGCAAAGTCGTTATGGCCAAATTTAGTTGCGTCAGCCAAAACAATGCTGCGATGCGCCGATGCTATCATCGCTGCGGTCATCGCGGCATCTTCAAGAACTGTAACGGATAACCCCCCCTTGGCGGTAACGCCGCCAACGCCGATCACAGCGGTATCGAGCGTGATTCCTCCGGCTCCGGCAAACTCCACCGGACCGAGCGTACACTGATTTTCGATAAGGTAGGGCCCCCCTAGGACGTAAATCTTCCGGATGGCGTGCTTTGGCAGAGCCGGCGGAATGCTCAGGTTATTTGTCACCACGGTAAGGTTCGTCCGATGGCCTAGTTCCTCGGCAAAATAATGCGTTGTAGAGCCGCCGTTGATTATTAATGTCTCCCCATCGCGGATGAGGTCAGCTGCTGCTCGAGCAATCCTGCGTTTTTCTGCAGTTTGCGTCTGCATCTTGATCGCAAAGGGCGAATCCCGATTCACAAGCTGCTCAACCG
>Ga0074044_10005575_pt1 | contig 10237 bp, 11 predicted proteins | sample BogForMeECP23OM1_FD_94443 | JGI IMG/M metagenome (GOLD analysis project Ga0074044, IMG submission 94443) | Bog forest soil microbial communities from Calvert Island, British Columbia, Canada - Bog Forest MetaG ECP23OM1 | ecosystem: Environmental > Terrestrial > Soil > Wetlands ...
AGTCGTTTGTCGTTCGGGGTTACGGCTAACTGCTGCGGCCAAACGACTAAGGATTATCGACCAACGACTAACAACGTGCTTCTCACCGACAAATTCGGGCGCTCCATTCACGATCTGCGGATCTCGATCACCGATCGCTGCAACTACCGGTGCGTCTATTGCCGAACGGGGACGAACGGCGCAGCCTATGCCGAACTTCCGTTTGCCGATTACCTGCGCATGGCGCGCATCCTGGTTTCGCTTGGGATTACGAAAATTCGGCTGACGGGCGGTGAGCCGCTGCTGCGTGGCGGAATCGTCGACTTTGTTCGCGACCTTGCCAAGCTGCGCACGGTGCACGGCGCGAAGCCTGAGATTGCGCTGACCACGAATGGCCATTTACTGGCCGAGATTGCGCAACAACTGAAGGATGCGGGGCTCGACCGCGTGACCGTGAGCATGGATGCCGTCGATCCCGCGCGTTTTGCGCGCATCACGCGCGTGCCCAATGGATACGACAGCGTGCTCGCCGGCATTCGCGCATCGCGACGCACTGGCCTCGATCCCGTCAAGGTCAACTGCGTGCTGCTGCGCGGTTTCAACGAAGATCAGATCATTCCCTTCGGCATGTTCGCACGCGAAGAAGGCGTAGTGGTGCGGTTCATTGAGTTCATGCCGCTGGAAGAAGACCGTGTGTGGACGCCTGAGGTCGTGGTCACTCTCGATGAGATTCTGGCGCGGATGTCGGAATATCGTCCGCTGACGGAAATCGAGCATGGGCGCAGCGAAACCGCACGCCGCTATCGCTTTGACGATGGCATCGGCGAGTTCGGCATCATCGCTCCGGTGTCGCATCCGTTCTGCGGCCACTGCAGCCGCATCAGGATTACTTCTGACGGCAAATTGCGCACGTGCTTGTTTTCGACCTGGGATCACGACCTACATGAATTGATGCGGCGCGGTGCGCCAGACGAGAAGCTCGTTGAGTTCATTGCGAAGACCGTGGAGAGCAAAGAAGAGCGGCACCACATTGGCGAGCCGGGCTTTGTGCCGGCGTCGCGGACGATGGTGCACATTGGGGGATAGGGCCTTGCGATTATGGTTATCCATTCTTGTCTGTGCAACGCTATCGTTTGCACCTCGCGCAACGGCGGCCGATTCTCATCCCTCGTATCTGGGGTTTGACCGCAACGAATATCCGGGGGACGACAATCTCAAAGAACTTCGCAAGACTTTTGCCTTTACTGGCTATTGGCTTAACAATCCTCCGGGGTCGAAAACCAACACCTGGATCGGGAAGCGCAGCAAGGTCGAGGCCGCCGGCTTTGGATTTCTGGTTCTGTTCAATGGTCGTTTGTATCGAGAGCTGAAGGCGAAAGCGGCGACATTGGGCGAGTTAGATGGTGACGTTGCAATCGCGGCAGCCCGGCGGGAAGGTTTCTCGTCGCAGACCATTGTCTTTCTCGATCAGGAACAGGGTGGCCGCCTGCTGCCTGAACAAAAGGCCTACCTGTTCGCATGGATCGATGAAGTCAGCAAGGCCGGATTTCGGGCGGGGGTCTATTGCTCCGGCATCGCAGCGCCGGAAGAGGGCGGCGCCAGCGTCGTCACGGCCGAGGACATCAAAGCGAATGCGGGCAGCCGCAAGATCACTTACTGGGTAACTAACGACGCCTGTCCGCCGTCGCCGGGATGCGTTGCGAATGCGCGGCCGCCTTCGCCAAATGCCAGCGGAGTTGATTTCGCCGATGTCTGGCAGTTTGCGCAATCCCCACGGCGAAAAGAAGTCGCTGGCGGGTGCAGCGGTTACGACAAAGATGGGAGTTGTTATCCGCCTGCGACTGCCGCGGCGCAAAGGTTGTACGTTGATCTAAACGGGGCGAACTCCACTGATCCGTCGCACGGAAGGACGCGATAATAAGGAAGCAACGCGGTGATTAGAACTGGTGAAGCTCCGGATCAGTAAAACGCGTCGTACTTGGTGACCATCCACCCGGTGTCTTTCTTCTCTTCGGTTACGGAAAACAGGTCTTCATAGGTCGCGTCCTGCGCCGTGGTAGAGTAGCGCTGACCCTTATATTGCAGGATGACGAGCGGTGGGACGTCTTCCCAGTCCACAAGGTGCCACTTGATCAGCGGGTGCTGCGATTCCGAGGCGCAAAGGAAATCGGCGCGCTTCTTGCGGTAATCCTTCTCCCAGGCAACGAGCAGTTGGCGGCAATTGCCGTCGCGCATCTGCGCGATGAAAACGTTCGCCGTGTGTTCGATGGTACGGTCGCGCAGCGGATTCATCGTGATGCTCAGGGGCATCTGGGTGAGTGGGTCGCGTTCTTCCGAGCGCGCCAGTACCGGCCCCTGATTGCTGAGCCAGTGAACGTATCCCAGACAAATCGCCACCAGCAGAACCGCCGAACCGACCGCGATTCCGATTTGTGCCTTGGAAGCCTGCATTGAGAGAAGTTTGGGGCAAAGGTAACCGGGCCGCAAGGTTACGATGGGCACTGCGATGGCTAGGGTCTGAGTGGTTGCGAGGGCAGGGGACGAGGCGAAAGGAGGTCAGAGGTTCGAGGTCAGATTGCAGAGGTGAACCCGGCGACCGACTCCTAAGCACGCGCCGCTGGTTTTTACTTCTGAATTCTGACCTCGAACCTCTGACCTCTTTCTTACGCGCTTACAAGCGAGCCGATCTTTTCGCCTAAGACCACTCGGCGGATGTTGCCATGGGCGTTGAGGTTGAAAACGAGGATGGGCAGGTTGTTGTCTTTGCAGAGGGAGATGGCGGTTGAGTCCATTACCTTGAGGCCCAGTTTGAGCACGTCCATGTAGGTAATTTGGGAGAACTTTTTGGCGTCCTTCACTTTCATCGGGTCAGCATCGTAGATGCCGTCGACTTTGGTGGCCTTGAGAATAGCGTCTGCCTTGATCTCCATGGCGCGAAGCGACGCGGCCGTGTCGGTGGAAAAATATGGGTTGCCGGTGCCGCCGGCGAAGATAACCACGCGGCGCTTCTCCAGGTGGCGAATGGCGCGGCGCCGGATGAACGGCTCGGCAACCTGATTCATTTCGATGGCCGACTGGACGCGCGTATAGACATGCTGCTTTTCGAGCGCATCCTGCAACGCCAGCGCGTTGATGACGGTGGCGAGCATGCCCATGTGGTCGGCGGAAACGCGGTCCATATCTTTGGCTTGATCGGCGACCCCACGAAAGAAATTGCCGCCGCCAACGACGATCGCAACCTCCACTCCAAGGTTGTGGACCTCGGCAATTTCGCCGGCAATGGAATGAATGTGGGTGGTATCGACGCCAAAGCCCTGGTCGGCGGCAAGGGCCTCGCCGGAAAGCTTGAGCAGGATGCGTTTGAAGACCGGAGTAGGCATGGAAGAAAGAAGATCCTTCGCTTCGCTCAGGATGACAATTGTCCCAAAGGAAGGATAAATCAAAAGGGGCGCCGCCGGGGTTCCCGGAACGGCCGGTTTTGCCGTTCTGGGGTGGTGGAGCGCCCCTCAAATTACTTGGCCGGTGCGGCCGCCTCGCCTTCATCGGGCTTGACGGTGGTAAAGGCCACCGTAGCGGTTGCTTCGCCTACCTTGAAGCGGGCAAAGCGGCGGACGGCGATATTCTCGCCGAGTTTGCCGACTTTGGCGGCGATCAACTGCGAGATGTTCATGGTCTGGTCTTTGATGAAGGGCTGCTCGAGCAGACAGACTTCCTCATAGAACTTTTCCATCTTGCCGGCAACCATCTTTTCCGCAATGTGGGCGGGCTTGCCGCTGGCAATGGCCTGCGCGAGATAGATTTCTTTTTCGCGCGCGTAGGCTTCGGGCGTCACATCTTCCTTGCGCACAAACTTCGGGTCGCTGGCCGCGATGTGCATGGCGATATCGTGAGTCAGTTCTTTGAAATCGTCGGTGCGGGCCACGAAATCGCTTTCGCAGTTGACCTCGACCAGCACGCCGATCTTGCCACCGGCGTGGATATACTGGGCAACAGACCCCTCGCTCGTCACACGGGTTGCCTTTTTCGCCGCCACCGAAACGCCCTTTTTGCGCAAAATGACGACCGCGTCTTCAAGGTTGCCCTTGGCTTCAGTCAGAGCCTGTTTGCAGTCCATCATCGGCGCTCCGGTTTTTTCGCGGAGCTCTTTCACCTGGGAAGCAGAAATGTTTGCCATAGTTGTACTCATAAGGACCTCATGTTTCAGAGTTTCAAGGAGGAAGAATCGGAAGGCCAATCAATCATTGAAACCTTGACACTTTGTAACCTTGAAACCTGTCTCTATAAAACTAAACCCGCGCACAGACCGGCTGCGCGGGTCAGAATCTCCGGGTTGCTGGAGCTAAAAGCCAGAAGCTAATAGCTGCTCTTACGACCGGCGCGTCTCCGCCTGGAGTTCGTCGACGTCTTCCAGAATTGCGGCAGGACGCTTGCGCGTTCCCGCACCCAGCACGTCTTCCATGCGAATATCTTCGCCCTCGGGCGCGACAGGTGCGGCGGACGGGGCATCGCCCGCAGCAACAGGCTCGCCCTCCACAGCCTCGGGAACAGCGCCATCCACGGGCGCCGCATCCGCGACAGCCTGGATCTCAGCCATCTGTTTGTCGCCAATGGCGTTTACGCCTTCGGCGATCGACTCGGAAATCTTCGATGTGAACAACCGGATCGCCCGCAACGCATCGTCGTTGCCGGGGATCACATAATCCACTTCGCTCGGATCGCAGTTGGTGTCGACGACGGCGACGACTGGAATGCCCAGCTTTCGCGCTTCGCGCACGGCGATCTGCTCTTTGTTCGAATCAATCACGAAAATCGCATCGGGCAACCGCGACATGTTCTTGATGCCGGCAAGGTTGGCCTGCAGATGCTTGCGCTCACGTTCGAGCTTGATCACTTCTTTTTTCGGCAGCAGATCGTAGCGGCCATCGGTGGCCATGTCGTCGAGCTCTTTCAGCCGCTTCACGGATTTCTGCACGGTGACCCAGTTGGTCAGCAGTCCGCCCAGCCAGCGTTGGTTCACATAGAACATCGAGCAGCGCTGCGCCTCTTCGGCAATCGCGTCCTGCGCCTGGCGCTTGGTGCCCACGAAGAGGACAACTTTGCCGGCGGCAGCCAGTTCCTGCACGAATTTCGACGCCTCTTTGAACATCTTCAGCGTCTTCTGCAGATCGATGATGTAGATCCCGTTGCGCTCGCCGAAGATATACTCCTTCATCCGCGGGTTCCAGCGCTTGGTTTGGTGCCCGAAGTGAACACCCGCTTCGAGCAACTCTTTCATGGTGATGTTAGCCAATCAACCTCCTTATTTGGTCTACATCCGGACACGTAATGGCCCCGGATTGCCATTCCCGTCCCACCCATCTCAGGGGAGGTGGGGGGATGAATTGAACACATAAAACCAGTCGTTCGTCGCTAGTTGCTGGTCGTTTGCGAACGACCAGCGACTAGCGACCATCGACTATCTCTTGCTGAACTGGAAGCGCTTTCTTGCGCCCTTCTGGCCGTACTTCTTGCGCTCTTTTGCGCGCGGGTCACGAGTGACCATGCCTTCGGCCTTCAGCGTCTTGCGCAGTTCCGCGTTAAACTCCATCAGGGCGCGGGTAATGCCCAGGCGTACCGCATCGGCTTGCCCGGCAACGCCGCCGCCGCACACGTTGGCGAGCACGTTAAAGTTTGCCGACGTCTCGGTCAAAACCAGAGGCTGCTTCGCGCTGGTGCGCTGCGAAGGCGTCACAAAGTATTCTTCGAACGCTTTGCCGTTGACCTTGAATTCACCGCTGCCCGGACGCAGGAAAACGCGCGCAATCGCCGCTTTCCGCCGCCCCGTTCCGTAGTATTGAACTAAATCAGCCATGAGCTCTTAGCTGTTAGCCCTTAGCCTTTCCAACGCCAAGCGCCAACTTTGCACCCTTTCCGCAAAATTCTTAAATTCGAAAAACTGGGTAAACCAAATTTTCGGTTTTAGCTAAGAGCTAACAGCTAATAGCCAAAAGCTGGTTTTAGGCGAAGACCTTCACTTCCGGCTTCTGTGCCGCGTGTGGATGCTTGTCGCCCTTGTACACCTTCAGCTTGGTAAACATCTGCTTGCCCAGCTTGTTCTTGGGCAGCATGCGCGAAACGGCCTGTTCGATCACCAGTTCCGGCTTGCGCACCAGGCGCTTTTTCACATCTTCCGAACGGAGTCCGCCCGGGTAGCCCGTGTAATGGTGATAGGCCTTTTGCTCGATCTTCATGCCGGTCATCTTCACCTGCTCGGCGTTGATCACGACGACGTGATCGCCGGTATCGATAAACGGCGTATATTTCGGATTTTCTTTGCCCATCAGAATGCGGGCCACGCGCGAAGCCAGCCGTCCGAGCGGCAGCCCGGTGGCATCCACCACAAACCACTTCCGCGTAATTTCCCCTTCTTTCGGGAAATAGGTAGACATTGCGACTCTCCCAAAACGTAAAGAACTAATAATTGAAGACCGCTGAGATGCCCTGATCTTTCTCTAAAGATCAATCTAAGAAAGCAATCCAACGCAGAACGCGCGCAAGGTGTTCCGGGCGGGCAGCCGCAGGACTTCCAAAGGCATTTAGGATAGCCCACGAAGAGCGCCCTTGTCAACGAAGAGATTCAGGGGAAAGGGGTTAGGAAGGGCAGCTGTTAGCCGTCAGCCACGGCTCACACAGAACCAGATCCAGCGACAAGGAGTGAAAGGGTTGGCCCCGTCTTGCGTGTGATTCTGTTGGCTGACGGCTGAAAACTACTTCCCCTCCACTGCCTTCAGGCATTTCCCGTAGAGTTCCAGTAGATGATCGGCGTACTCCTCAGGCTTTTCGGGCGAGCCGCTTCCCTGAAAACCGAGCCCGGTCCCGCTGGTCTTGCCATAGCTGGTCGTCATGGCGATGAACTTCATCAGGTCGAGCGCAATATCTTCGTTGCGACGATTGCCAAGAGAAAAAGCCGATGTCTCCATAGTCATTCCTCAGAACCGGACGTTGAATGAAACCAAGTTTCAGCCGCTTGCGGCCAGCGATCTACAGACCGGAGCTCGCCCCGGCCGCCTAGGCGCGATGATAGCAGAGGGAGGTCATGGAGTTGTACCTGCAGCTGCCAGAGGGAACTGGGTAGCACCTAGAAGGAGCCTGCCGAAGTCGCCATGGACGCAGCGGGGATGAATTTGTCTTGCAAATTCCGGCTTCCAGGAAACGCCGTGCGATTTGGTAAACTATGTAAACTATCAAAGACCGGAGGCCGACGTAGCTCAGTTGGTAGAGCAGTCGATTCGTAATCGACAGGTCATCAGTTCAAGTCTGATCGTCGGCTCCATCTTCTTCAAGAGTTTAACAATCAATTCACCAAGACGCGCTGCACAACTGCGGCACGATCTATTCCTCGAATCCCCGCCCGAAAGCCGTCTTGACTCGCAGGTGTGGTCAATAAGCTATCCATGCTTCACAAACCTCAGTGAGGTGGAGTTCATGCAGTAACGCAGGTAGGTAGGCTTGGGGCCATCATCAAAAACGTGGCCAAGGTGCGCATCGCATTCGGTGCATGAGATTTCGTCCCGGCTCATGCCCAGGCTCAGGTCAGCTGTCTTGCGGACATTTTCTTTCGCGATCGGAGCCCAAAAACTCGGCCAGCCCGTTCCTGAATCGAACTTCGTGTCAGCACTGAATAATGCGTTACCGCAGCAGATGCAGCGATAGAGACCGTTGTCGTGCAGGTTGTAGGTATCCCCGGTAAAAGCTCTCTCCGTTCCTTGCTTGCGCGTAACCTCAAATTGCAAGGGAGTCAGTTGCTGCTTCCACTCGGCGTCCGTCTTGTGAACCTTCTTGACGCGTGCCAGACCGAGGTTTTGGCCGGAGTCGCTGAATTGGATCACCGTCACCGTATCTTTGTCCTCCGAGGGGTTGGACTTCGCGACACCTAAACTCGGGTTTTTGAGCCATGCAATCAGGCCGGCTCCGGCGACTGCGGAATTAGCAAGGAAATTTCTGCGGTTCATGGGTTCTCCGATCTCCAACATCAACATCTTTGGTCCCCTCACTTCTTATAGAGGTTGGGGAATTGCTCACGAAGATGGTCTACCTTGGGCGCATCGTTGATGGCGATATATGGATTGTCTGGATGGAGCGTGGCATAGTTTTGATGATAGGCCTCGGCTGCGTAGAAGGCCTTCAGTGGAACGACCTGCGTCACGATGGGCCGGGGAAAGGATTTTGCCTGGTCAAGTTGGGAGATGTAGGCCTGGGCGATGCGCTTTTGTTCCTCGTTGGCAAAGAAGATCGCCGAGCGATATTGCGTACCGGTATCCGGCCCCTGACGATTGAGTTGTGTGGGGTCATGCGCCACGGAGAAGAACACTTTGAGAAGTTGGCCGTAGGAAATTTGCGACGGGTCGAAGGTAATTTTCACGGACTCGGCGTGGCCCGTCGTTCCGGTGCTTACCTCTTCGTACTCCGGTGCCGCAACCGTCCCGCCGGAATATCCCGAGGTAGCCTCCTTGACTCCTTTGACATGCTGGAAAACGGCCTGGATTCCCCAAAAGCAACCGCCTGCAAAAACCGCCGTTTGCGGGCCTGAATTCGCGGCCGGAGGGGCGTCAACCGCCGGATCGGGAAGAGTAATGCCATGGCCGGAGGCGTGAAGCCGGTTCGATGTCAAAAACACGGCAAACACAACGACCGCGATCAGGAACGCCGCCTTGGCAACCATTGGAAAATTCTTGTCCGCAATGCTCATGGGCCACCTCACGCCCGATTGGATTCCTAAGAGCCGCAAAAGTTACAGACGAGTGCGGGTCGGCGGAAACGGACAGGCCCGCAAATTCGACACACACTACCGCTCTTGCCTGGAGATATACGCTTCCGGAGAATCGCCTTGACGTCATCCTCAGCATCGGAACTAAACTGTGGATGGTTCCCGCATGAATGAAGAAAAAAGGCGTCACGCGCGCGTGAAGATACAAGTTCCGGTTGAGATGCGAACTCCGAACCAGAATCCGATTCGGACCGAGACCTCCGACCTGAGCGTCAGCGGTTTCTATGTCGAGATGTTGTTTACACTTGAGGTCGGCACTCTCCTCGACATCAACCTGCGGCTGGGTGACGCTACCGTAGTGGCGTCCGGAGAGGTTGTTACCTGTGACCGAACCGTGGGAAATGGAATTCGATTTACAAGAATCCTGCCGGAAGACAAAGAGGAACTGGATCGCTTCCTCCAGGCTGCCGCAGCGCAATAGCGAGCGCCGAGAGTTGCTCTCTCTACTCTTCGTCTTCGGCGGGCAAGTCGAAATTCACGAGGTCGCCTCGGAACCCGCGGGTTTTCCACGCGCCGAATGCGATGCCGGCTCCCATCCAGATGCTGCCGGCAATTCTGGCCGGAGTACTCAAGTTCCACCAAAGTAAGAAGCAAATGACGAAGCCAGCCATAGGGTTAGCGAAGATAATAAGGAGTAGTAGTCCGCCACCGCCAAGAATCCAGGCGAGGACACCGAACCTTGCGGCATTGAGGATCACGACAATTGTGAAGAAGGCGACCGCGAGCAACACCTTGTTCTGCGGAGTCCAGCCTGAGGCCCCGCGGTAGTAACGCTTGTAAGCAGCGAAATTGACTCCCATGAAAGCGATGAGCGCGCCGAAGTTAAGCATCTCCGCGCCCAGGCCATAGCTCATCACGAACGCGCCAATTAAGGCAATCGCTCCCACGAAAAGCACGTTGTTCCGCGGCACGCGATGCTTGGCATCGACCGCCCCGAAAAACGATTTCGGCAGCGCGTTGCTGCGTCCCATTCCGTAGAGCAGGCGAGCCGCGCCAATCTGCGCGCCCATGCCCGAGCCGAAGTTGGCGACCAGAAGCGTAAAACCGATGATGGCGAACATTGGTTTCCAGGCGCGTCCGGCGACATGAACGAAAGCCGTATCGACGTCGGGAAAAGGCTGCGAAGCCGGCCAGATCAGCTGCGCGGCATAGACCTCGACTGCCGATAAAATCCCGATTACCAGGCACGTAAAAACCGTGGCCAGCAAGATGTTGCGACGCGGGTTCTCCGCTTCTTCAGAAAGCGTGGAGATGCCGTCGAAGCCGATATAGGTAAGCACGGCGATGGAGGTGCAGCCAAAGAGGCCCGCCGCGGTAAACGTGTGCGGATCATAGAAGGGCCGCGAGTAATAGGCGGCACCGTGCGGCGCGCCAAAGATGTAGCGCGCGGCCGCCACGAAAATTCCCACCACCACCATGCCCATGAGTATGGCCATGCCAGTGTTGATGCGC
>Ga0074044_10005576_pt1 | contig 10235 bp, 6 predicted proteins | sample BogForMeECP23OM1_FD_94443 | JGI IMG/M metagenome (GOLD analysis project Ga0074044, IMG submission 94443) | Bog forest soil microbial communities from Calvert Island, British Columbia, Canada - Bog Forest MetaG ECP23OM1 | ecosystem: Environmental > Terrestrial > Soil > Wetlands ...
AAACTCATAGGCATCGAGCTTTCCGTGAGCGGCCAGACAATCCATGCGGTGCAATTCCAGGTGTTCCTGGAAATGCGGCTGGCGCACGAAACGCTTCAGGGTGGCCGGCCGCATCTCGAAGACGTCCTTGAATCGCAAATGTTGCGCGACGAGCGCGGCCACCCGTTCGGTCTCCGGGCCTGAAAACCGCAACCGCCGGGCGATCTCCTCCGCCATGCGCGTTCCCACTTCCACATGTCCGTCGAAGCGGATGCGGTCGCCCGGCGCGCGCGGGGGCGCGAAGGTGGGCGGCTTGCCCACGTCGTGCAGCAACGCTCCCCACGCGAGCGTGGCGGACGCTCCGGCCGGTAACTGCTCGAGCAGCAGCAGGGTGTGCGTCCACACGTCGCCCTCGGGATGGAACTCCGGCGGCTGCTGGACGCCGCGCATTCGCGCGATTTCCGGCAGGACGTGTCCCAGCAATCCCGTCTCTTCCAGCAGCGCAAAGCCGCGCCGCGCACCGCCTTCCGTGAGGATGCGAGTGAGCTCGTCGCGGATGCGCTCCGCGGAGACGGCGCCGATTTCGCCCGCATGCGCGCACACCGCGGAATACGTGTGTTCTTCGATCCGGTAGCCGAAGCGCGCCGCAAAGCGCACCGCGCGCAGCATGCGCAGCTTATCCTCGCGGAAGCGCTCGGAAGGATTGCCGATAGTGCGCACGATCCCCGCGCGCAAGTCCGCCTGCCCTCCGACAAAATCCAGGATGCGGCCGTCGCGCAGATCGAGCAGCAGACCATTGATGGTAAAGTCGCGCCGCCGTACGTCCTCCTCCGCCGATTTTGCAAATACGACGGCATCCGGGCGCCGGCCGTCGGAATATCCCTGGTCGGTGCGGAACGTGGCTACTTCCACTTTCACGTCTGAATCCCTATCGACTACCAGAATCACGCCGAACGCGGCGCCCACTCCCAGGCTGCCGGGAAACATGGCCTGCACGCGCTCCGGCGTCGCGTCGGTGGCCACGTCAAAGTCCTGCGGGGGGCGGCCCAATACGATGTCGCGCACGCACCCGCCCACCAGGTAGGCCTGGTAACCGGCGCCGTGCAGCTCCTCGCAAATCCATTCGGCCAGTTGCCGCGCGTCCATACCGTGATTATCGGCCACGCGAGCGTGGGCCACAAGGCGGTGCGACTCCGGGTTTCCAACCCCGAGCCTTTTTGGGCCTGTTTCTGCAGGAATGGGACTCACCGGCTAACCCGCCTGCCGCCGGCGCACCACCATACAGGTGATGTCGTCATGCTGCGGCGCCGCGCCCACGAAACTGTCCAGCACCCGCGTCACGCGGGCCAGCACCTCGGCGGCTGTATTCGTTCCGCCGCAGGGACGCAGAACATCCGTTAGACGCGCCTTTCCGAATTCCTCTTGCTTCGCATTCACCGCCTCCACCAGGCCATCGGTATAGATGAAGAGAATATCTCCCACCCCGAGTCTTGTTTGCCCGGCGGGAAACTGTTCCTCCAGCTCGATGCCCAGCGGCAACCCTCCCTCAGTGAGCTCTTCCACTTGTCCTGCCGCGCGGCGCAGGAGCGCGGGATGGTGGCCGGCGCTGGTATACCGGATTTCGCCGCTCCCGGCCTCGAGTTCCGCAAAGAATGCGGTGATGAACCGCAGGCCGCTGCGGCTGTTCTCGCAGACGTAAAAATTCAGACTACGCACAAGTTCCCCGAGCGAAGTTCCCGTGGCCTCGATGGCCCGCAGGCTGGCCTGAAAGGTAGCCATCAGGATGGCGGCCGGCACGCTCTTCCCCGCGACGTCCGCGACCACCAGCAGCAGCTTCCCGTGCTTTGCGCTGGGGTTCCGGGCAAGGCCTCGCGGGATCGTGTCGTAATAATCGCCGGCCACGGTGTTCGCAGGGCGCGACATGAAAGCGATGTCGTATCCGGGAATGTCCGGCGGGGTTTCCGGGACCAGCCAGCGCTGGATTTCGCGCGCGATTTCCAGGTCGCGCTTCATGGTGACCCGGTCCGCCAGCTCCAGCGCCAGCAGGATGAACAACAAAATCACGCCGGGGCTGAGGATTCCCACCGAGATGACGGTCACACTTCCGTGGCGCGTCTCAATCTGTGCGGATACGAACAATAGCGACGCCACCGCCGCAAGAAGCAACACGCGCCGCGCCGGGCTGAGTTTCATGAGCATGGCCCAGAAGAGCGCTCCGGCCGCGCGGAATGGCCGCTTCCACCTCTTGCCCTTGTCCACCTCCTCCCAATTCACATCCCGCGAAAAGAGGCCGTAACTCGTGCGCGCTTCGGCCCGGAACTGCGACCACAAATCGGAAATCTGCATCCCCTCGGTCACGCGCTGCCAGAAAGTGCGCACGCGACCGACGGAGCGGCCCGCGCGCTTGGCGGCGGACCCGCGCGCCCCTCCGGTTGCAGATGGATTTGTAGACACGTCGCGGGAGTGTACCACGCGGCCCCGGCGCGTTCGTCTGGGCGGGCGCGGCAGGCCGCATCACGGAACGCGATGGAGTTTCGAGTAAAGGAAAAAAGCTTAGCGATCCTCGGGCCGCCGCACCGACCCGCCGAGTTGCAACTTCTCGAACCCGAATCTTTCGCGCAAACGGTCGGAGGCACGCGCCAGTTTCTCGAGCTTCTCCCGCCGTGCCGGATCGAGCAGCTCGAGCTGCCGCTCCCCGTGCGAAAAGGAAGTCAGGGAGATTCCCACCAGCCGCACGCGGCGCCGCGCGTCGCGATGCTGCGAGAGCAGCTCCCGCGCCACGCGCAGGATGTCTTGATCCAGATTGGCCGGGGAAGCCAACGTGCGCGCCCGCGTGATCGTCTCGAACCCGCTGTAGCGCAGCATCAGCGTCACCGTGCCGGCAGACAGGCCCGCGTCGCGCAGCCGCTTCGCCGCCTTCTGGCACAGATGGCTCAGCGTGGATTCGATCACCGCGAGGTCCTGCACGTCCTCGGGAAACGTGTGGTGCTGGGAGATGGACTTTGCTTCCGCATCTTCGAGAAATTCGTAGGTGTCTTCGCCGCGCGCTTTCCTGTAGAGCCCGCCTCCCCACTGGCCGAAAACTTCTTCCAGCCGCTCGCGCGGCACCAGGGCGAGTTGGCTGACGGTCTCGATGCCCTGCCCGCGCAGCGCCCCTTCTGTCACCGGCCCGATGCCGGGAATTTTTCGCACCGGCAGGAGCGCCAGGAACGCAGCCTCGCTCCCCGCCGGAATCCAGAGGAGCCCGGCAGGTTTCGCCTGGTCCGAGGCGACCTTGGCCACCAGCCGCGTGCGCGCCAGCCCGATCGAAGACGGCAGGCGCGTCTTCTCCCAGATCTCGCGCCGCAGCCGGTGCGCCGCAGCGAGCGGATGGCCCAGCAGCCGCTCGGTTCCGGCGAGGTCTAGATACGCTTCGTCCACCGATGCCATTTCCACGCGCGGGGAATACCGCGCCAGGATCGCGGCGATGCGGTCGCTCCACTGGGAGTACAGCTCGTGGCGGCACTCGAGGAAGACGGCGTGCGGGCACAACCTTCCCGCCGTGCGCAGCGGCATGGCGGACTGGATGCCGTAGCGGCGCGCCTCGTAACTCGCCGCGGAAACAACGCCGCGCTGGTCCGGCTGGCCACCCACCACCACCGGCTGGCCGCGCAACTCCGGCCGGTCCAGCAGTTCCACAGATACGAAAAAGGCATCCATGTCCACGTGCAGGATGGTGATGCCGCCATGGCCCGCGTCGTGACCCGCCCCGCCGCGCTGCGGCTCTTTTTTCGCTCGGAAGCTGGCAAGTTTCGGCATGGAATAGAAACCGATGCCTCTTTGGTCTGCCGCCGCCCGGAACTAACCGCGCACACCGGAAACAACACGCGGAATTCCGGCCAGATCGTTGGTCACCGAAATATCGCTCCAGCCCTCGCCCAGAAGCGCGCGCACTTCTCCGGCTTGTCCCGCTCCCACTTCGAGCACGATGGCGCCGCTCGGCGCCAGAACCTTTTCCGCCTGGCGGATCAGCGGGCGATACATCTCCAGGCCCGTCTCCCCGGCAAACAGCGCCTCCTCCGGCTCGTGCTCGCGCACCTCGCGTCCCAACTGCTCGCGATCGGCGCGAGCCACGTACGGAGGGTTCGAAACGATCAGATCGAAGGGAACCGCTTTTTCCGCTTCGCCTCCCAGCAGGAACGGTGTGAGCAGGCTAGCCTCGAGAAACTCGACGCGCGCTTCGAGATCGTAGCGGACCGAATTGCGCCAGGCAATGGCCAGCGCCGCGCGGGAAATGTCGGTGGCCCACACGCGCGCCTGCGGCACCTCGCGGGCCAGCGCCACAGCCAGGCAGCCGGACCCCGTGCCGACGTCCACGATGCGCAATGTGCGGCCCGCGCGCTCTCTACGGAGCGTCAGGTCCGACTTCTCCGGGGCCCGTTTCGGCTTCAGCCTCTCGAGCGCGACTTCCATCACGTGCTCGGTTTCCGGCCGCGGGATGAGCACGCCGGGCGCAACGTAGAACTCCAGTCCCCAGAACTCCTGCTTCCCCGTCAGGTACTGCGTCGGCGTCCCCGCCGCCCTTCGCGCTACCAGCCGCCGGAAATGGTCGGCTTCCTCGGTTCCTACTTCTTCCTCGGGATGCGCGTAGAACCACGCGCGGTCGCGTCCCAGTGCGTGCTGCAGCAACAGCTCCGCGGCAAGCCCGTGCGAAGGCACGCAAGCACGTTCCAGTTCCGCCACGGCCTGTTGCAATGCCGCTCTTACATTCATTTGAAGAAAATACACCTCGCGGGGCGCACGCCAAAATTGCCCGGAGAATTCAGAATCCGGATGCGCGGCGCGCCCGGAGTTCCCCCACGGGCCTGTTCGCTCCGGCGCGCCATCAAACCTCATCGAGCTGCTGGTTCAGCCGCTCCGCTTCGTAATGAGTGACCAGCGCGTCCACCACCGGGGCGAGTTTGCCGTCCATGACCTCGCCGAGTTGGTGGAGGGTGAGGCCGATGCGGTGGTCGCTCAGCCGGTTCTGCGGGAAATTGTAGGTGCGGATTTTTTCCGAGCGATCGCCGGTCTTGATTTGGCCCCGCCGCTCCGCGCCGATGGCCTCGTGCTGCTTTTCCCGCTCGAATTCAAACAGGCGCGCGCGGAGCACGCGCATGGCCTTCTCGCGGTTCTTGATTTGCGACTTCTCGTCCTGGCAGGACACGATCATCCCGGTGGGCAAATGCGTGATGCGCACCGCCGAGTACGTGGTGTTCACCGACTGCCCGCCGGGGCCCGAGGAACAGAACGTGTCGATGCGGATTTCCTTCGGCTCGATCTTGACTTCGATCTCGTCCGCCTCCGGCAGCACGGCCACCGTCGCCGCGGACGTGTGCACCCTTCCCTGCTGCTCCGTTGCCGGCACGCGCTGCACGCGGTGCACGCCGCTCTCGTACTTCAGCCGCGAGTAGACCTTCTTCCCGGAAATCGATGCGGTGATCTCCTTCAAACCGCCGAGGGAGGACGGGGAGCTGTCCAGCACTTCCGCGCGCCAGCCCTGGGATTCCGCAAACCGCGAGTACATGCGGAAAAGCTCCGCGGCGAAGAGCGCTGCCTCGTCCCCGCCGGTCCCCGCGCGGATTTCCAGGATCACGTTTTTCTCGTCGTTGGGATCGCGCGGCACGAGCAGGCGCTTCAGCTCCTGTTCCACCGTGGCGCGCTGCGCCGTGAGCTGCCGCTCCTCGTCGTGGGCGAGCTGCTTCATCTCCGCGTCGGTGGATTCCATCAACAGTTGTTTCGCCCCGGCCAGCCCCTGCTCGATCTTCTTCCATTCCCGGTACTTCTCCACCATTTCGCCCATTTCCGCGTGCGTCTTGGCGAGCTTCTGGAAGCGCGCCGAATCCGAGGTCACTTCCGGCGACGAAAGCTCTTGCGTCAGCGCCTCGTAGCGCGACTCGATCTGTTGCAACTTGTCGAACAGCGTAGCCATCGAATTTCACTCCATCGTGCGACGGACAGGGTGTTGGACTGCGCGAGAAAGTACGGACACTTCGGAGCAGCTCCGGCGTTCACGGAGCGGAGGGACAGAAGCTAATAGAAGCGGCTCGGTTTCACGGCTTTCTCTTGGATGCAGAATAGCGGGCGCGGGAACACCCTGTCAAACTCGCCCGGCGCGCAGTTGCGCCGGGAGTGCGTTCTCCTCTTTTCGCCCAGCCCCGCAGCTCCGGGCATGTTTATTTTGGAGTGGTCGGCTGGATCCGGGAATATTGCGCGACAGCAGAACTGCGCGCCCGCGCGGGGCAGACGATCGCCCGAAACTGTTCCTGGCACTGGGCGTGGAACGCCCTGAACGTGCCATGGGCCGCGCGGAGAACGCTGGCGTGCTGAGTCCACACCACCACTGCCGTGCCGCTCAGAAACAGGGAGTGGAGCGCGCCCACGGCCTGCTGCCGCCAACCCGCGCGCCCCTGCGCCAGTAGCGCGAATACAAACGCCTGAAACGCCAGGTGCGCGGCTTCGTCGGCCAGGATATTCGTACAAATCGCAGACAGCAGCGGTGAGGCGGTGGCTTTTCCCAACGCCGTGTAATACGGCACGGCAATGACTTCCGCCGTGGCCAGCACACGCATGCACAACTCCAGGCCAGCCAGCGCGCGGATCCGGCGGAACACCGAATCCACCCAGTGCCGCCCCAGGCAGGGGATGGAATTCAATTCCAGAAAGCGGCCGAGCATGCGGCTGTGGCGCTGTTCCTCCTGGATGAACAGCGCAACGGCCTCGGGGAAATGCGCGTCGCCTCGCCGGGTGGCGTACTCGCGCGCCCGGCGCAGCAGGCCGCGGCCCTCGGAGTTTTCCCCGAGCTGGAATTGCTGGATGGAACGCGCCACCGCCGCCCGCTCGCCGGGCGAGAGCCGGCAGGCGTCCTTCCAGGGAAGCGCCGGCTCCAGCGTGTTCAGCGTGAAGTAGGACAGCCAGTCGAGCGACGAGGCGTGGCCGTCCGGGCAGGGCGGCCGGGAGGGTGCGTTGCGCATGAGACCAGGCTAGCACGCTTACTTTGTGTTGTAAAGTACTTTTTACAGTACCTCTACCGCCCGCCGTGCTGGGCCGTCCACGCGGCCGCGCGCCGCCTCGCTTCGTCGATCTCCTCCGGGCGCATCAGTTTCCCGAGCGCGTCCAGCCGCTCCGCGGCATCGGCAAAGCCGCCCTCCGCGGACAGCGTGAACCACTGGTAGGCCTCCACGTTTCCCTGCGGCACGCCGTGCCCCAGCACATAGGTTTCGCCCAGATGGTACTGGCCCAGTGCATTTCCCTGCTCGGCCGATTTGCGATACCAGCTCGCGGCCACTTCGTCGTCATTCACCACACCGCGGCCGGTTTCGTACATGGCGCCCAGGCGGACCTGGGCGTCGGCGTTCCCCTGCTCCGCGGACTTGCGCATCCATCCGGCGGCATCCACGTCGTCCTGCGGGACGCCGCGGCCGGTGGAAATCAGTTCCGCCAGATGCAGCTCGGCGGGCGCGTAGTTCTGGTCGGCCGCTTTGCGATACCACCGCGCGGCCTCGGCCGGGTCGGCCTGCGCGCCGCGCCCGCTGGCGATCATCAGGCCCAGGTTGTCCTGCGCCGCGGCCACGCCCTTCTCCGCGGCCATGCGGTACCACTTGATGGCTGCCTCGTTGTCTCTTTTCACCCCCATGCCATTCTCGTACATGAATCCCAGATTCGTGGCGGCAGGCACGTATCCCTGATCCACGGCCTTGGTGTACCACTTCACGGCTTCGGCGGAGTCGCGCGGGGTGCCCAGGCCGTGCGCCAGCAGAATGGCCAGGTTGGTCTGCGCCGGCGCATTGCCCTGCTCCGCGGATTTGCGGTACCACTTCACGGCCTCGCCGTAGTCCTGGGCGGGACCGCTGCCATGCTCGCACAGCCAGGCCAGATTGAACTGCGCCGTGGCGCTTCCCTTTTCCGCCGCTTTGCGTTCCCACTTGGCCGCTTCTGCATAGTCCTGGGCCACGCCCTGGCCGTTCATGTACATCGAGCCGAGGCTTTCCTGTGCCTCGGGATTGCCCTGCTCAGCCGCCTTGAGGAACCATCGCTGCGCCTCGCCCCAATCCTGCGGCACGCCCCGGCCTGACCGGTACAACCAGCCCAGGCTGTTTTGCGCGTCCGCGTTTCCCTCGTCTGCCGCGCGGCGATACCACTTCGCCGCCTCGGCGTAATCCTGAGTCACGCCGCGACCCTCTTCGAAAGCCTGCCCGCGCTCGAAGTCCGATCGAGGAACGTCGGGTGGTGCAATTTTCTCGGATTCGTTGGCCCCCGCCGGCCCGGTACTCTCCCCCGCACCATTCACGGGGAGTTCGATCACGTGCGGCTTTGGCCCGGAATTATTCGGCGGGCTGGGTTTCTCTGGAGGCGGCGCGGGGGAAGTGGCGGGAGGAGCCGGCGCGGGCCGTGCCGCCGGCTTGGAAAAGTTCTGGCGGATGGCAGCCAGCACGGCGTTCGTCGCGCCTGCGGCTCGCAGTCGCTCCTGAGTGTCGCGGGTGACCGCAAAATTCACCCCGCAGGTTTTCACGATGTGAATCAACCGCGCTTCCGGCACTCCGGCGGCGGCCAGACGGATGACGTCAACCTCGCTCAGCGGGTGCGCGCAGGTCACCGCGGCCTGCGACCGCGCCGTCAGGGGAAGCAGCAGACAAGCAAACAGCACGGTCAGAGGAGCGGTCATGCGCTGGAATCGACATTTTTCCGGAAAGTCCATAAACCAGACTAGGCGCCCGTGAGCATCAGACCGGAATGCTAATCCTGAGGCCGCCGCGGCGGCCCGAAGGCCCTCCCGCCACTCGCCACTTCTTCCTTCACTTCCGCGGATGCTGCGTTGCCCAATCGCTGGCGCGGCGCTGCGCTTCGGAAATCTGCGCGGGAGTCATTTGCTTCGCGAGCGCGTTCATGCGGTTGCCGGCTTCCGCGTTGCCCTGGGCCGCGGCCAGGCTATACCACATGTAGGCCTGCACCGGGTCCTGCGGCGCGCCGTGGCCGCTCGAGTAGACCACGGCGAGGTCGAACTGGCCGACGGCGTTGCCCTGCTCCGCCGACTTGCGATACCACCCGACGGCGGTGTCGTAATCGGTGGGCACGCCGTGGCCGTTGTAATACATCCAGCCGAGATTGGCCTGGGCGCGCGGGTTGCCCTGGTCCGCCGCACTGCGGAACCACTTCAACGCCTCGCCATCATCTCGCGCGACGCCGCGGCCTTCCGCGTACATGCGGCCCAGATTGGCCTGCGCCTCCGTATTTCCCGCGTCCGCGGCCTTGCGGTACCAGACCAGCGCCTGGGCGTAGTCCTGCGGCACGCCGTGGCCCGCGTCGTAGGTGACGCCGAGGTAGTACGCGCCCGCCGTTTCGCCCTGCTCGGCGGCTTTGCGGAAGCACTTGACCGCTTCCGTTTCGTCGTGGGAAACGCCGCGGCCGTTGGCGTACATGAAGCCGAGATAGACCTGGGCGAGGGCGTCTCCCTGATCGGCGGCCTTGCGGTACCAGCGCACGGCCTCCACATCGTCGCGGGAAACGCCGCTGCCCTGCGCGTAGAGATAGCCCACGCGGCGCTCGGCCGGGGCGTAGCCCTGCTCCGCGGCTTTGCGGAACCAGCGGAGCGCTTCGGGTTCGTCGCGGGCAACTCCCTGGCCGTTCCAGTAGAGCGTTCCCAGGTTGACCTGCGCTTCGGCGATGCCGCGATCGGCGGCTTTGCGATCGTAGCCCGCGGCCTGCGCGAAATCCTGGGGCACTCCGAGGCCGCCGGAGTAAAGCAGGCCCAGGCCGAGAAGATCTCTTCCGGCGCCGCGCTCCGCTCCCGACTGGAGGAGCTCGAAGGCCTTGCGATACCACTTGGCCCCTTCTTCTTTGTCCGCCGGCGCGCCCTGACCGGAGGCAAACATGTCGCCGAGCCACATGCAAGCGAAGCCGTCACCCTGGTCCGCAGCCTTGCGGAACCATTGCATGGCCTCGGCAAAATCGCGGGTAACGCCGCGCCCCAACTCGTAGGCGAGCCCGACGTCCTCGAGCGCTCGCGGATCTCCGCCGGCGGCGCCGCGACGGGCCCATCGCACCGCCTCGTCGTCGTCCCTGGTGACGCCCAAACCCATGACGTAGAGATGGCCCACTCCGGCCTGCCCGGCGGCTTCGCCCTGTTCCGCGGCTTTGCGGTAGAGCTGCATGGCATGCGCGTAGTCGAGGTCCACGCCGTTTCCGTATTCGTAGAGATAGCCGAGGCGCGCCTGCGCGGGCGCGTAGCCCTGATCCGC
>Ga0074044_10005577_pt1 | contig 10235 bp, 12 predicted proteins | sample BogForMeECP23OM1_FD_94443 | JGI IMG/M metagenome (GOLD analysis project Ga0074044, IMG submission 94443) | Bog forest soil microbial communities from Calvert Island, British Columbia, Canada - Bog Forest MetaG ECP23OM1 | ecosystem: Environmental > Terrestrial > Soil > Wetlands ...
ATCCGGACATTCTGCTGCTCGACGAGCCAACCGCTGGTCTCGATCCCATCAGCTCCGCTGAGATCAACGAGTTGGTTCTTAAGCTCCAGGCGGAACATCAGATGGCATCCATCGTAGTGACTCACGATATGCACAGCGCAAAAACAATTGCGGACCGTCTGATCCTTCTAAATCAGGGCCAGGTTACGGCCGGAGGAACCTTTCAAGAACTTCAGGAAAGCGACGACGAGTTCGTTCGTCAGTTTTTAAAGAATTCGTAGGAGAACCCATGTCAAGAGCAGCGCGGTTAGGAGCTTTCATCGTCGTGACCTTAGCCATTCTCGTGGCTGGTGTTTTCGTCATTGGAAGCAAGCAGTATCTTTTCAGCTCGACTTACCGGCTGAAGGCGCAATTCGACAATGTGGCCGGTCTGGGTGCGGGCGGCGATGTGCGGGTAGGCGGAGTCCACAGTGGAACTGTGCACAGCATCGACCTGCCGCACAGGCCCGGCGATAAAGTCACCGTTGTCATGGATCTCAGCAAATCGTCGCGCGAGATCATCAAGCGCGACTCTGTAGCCACAATCGAAACCGAAGGAATGTTGGGCAACCAGTATCTGGCAATCTCGTTTGGATCAGCCGGTTCTCCCGACGTACGCGATGGCGACATGCTTGCCAGCCGACAACCGCTCGAAATGGCAGACCTGCTCAAGAAAGCCAGCAGCATTCTCGACAGCAGCCAGCAAGCCATCCAGAACACTACTCTGGCAACGGCAAACTTGAACTCGATTTCCGCCAAGATCGATCGGGGTGATGGAACCGTAGGCGCTCTGGTGAACGACCGGCAGCTCTACAACGACCTTGAACAGACGACAGGCACCATGCGCGACACGATGATTCAGGCGCAGGCGGGGGTTACCGACTTTCAGGAGAATATGGAAGCCCTGAAGCACAACTTCTTATTGCGCGGATACTTCAAGAGCCGCGGATACGAAGACTCCGCCGAAGTGGGCAAGTATGAAATCGAAGGGATGCCGCAAAGGACGCCCATCAAGGAATTTACATACTCGTCAAAGCAGCTTTTCGATAAGCCGGATTCCGCCAAGCTGAAAAACCTGAAGTCTCTACATGACGGCGGTGAGTTCCTGGCTAACAACCCGTTCGGATTCGCGGTGGTCGTAGTATCTGCCGGAAAAGAAGGCGACGCCCAAAAGGAAATGCAACTCACTGAAGCGCGGGCCATGGTGGTGCGCGAGTATCTGGTCGAACACTTCGGATTTGATGATACCCAGCTTAAGACTTTGGGAACGGGCAAACAGTCAGACACAAACTCAGATGGCGATTGGGGTACGGTGCGGATCTTGCTCTATTCGCCGAACACGGAGATCCCGCTTGGCAAGCACACGCCGGCAGTGCTCTCCTCGACAACAACCACGGACCACCCGATCCCGGTCGCAAGCGTTGCCAAAGAGAAAGGAAACTGAGATGACACACTCGAAACTTCAAGCAGCCCTCGACGAGGTAATACGGCTGTGCGACACCCTGAAGGGATTCAAAGAGCGCAATGGTGGCACGCTACCAAATCCAGACAGTGATGCTGGCCGCGCACTTTACTCGCTGGAAACATTCACCAGTGAACAGCACAAACTGGATATCGACAAAATACTCGGCCACGAGCTGTAGTTTCAGGAAAAGCGGGTTCTTGGAGGGATTCTTCCTGGCCACCAAAGCGTGCCTTTGATGGCCAGTGGAAAAGAAGTGATTCCACAAAAGGACTTTGCCGTTGCTAGCAGCTGTGCCGATAACGTCGCTGTGTCCGCAGATTAAAACTGTTTTTCAGTCTGCAGGAGCCGGTTCACACTCGCCCGCACCGCTATCATTTCGCCGTACCAATCCTTTTCCGCTTTAACGGTTTGGTTGTAATAAGCGTGGTCCGCATTTTGTGCATCGTCCAGGCAATGTGAGCAAGTTTGCACAGCTTGTGCGGGATGGGCAATGTAGGCTTCTCTCTGTAATCAAGGAGCGTTCAATGAAGTCTACGAAGCTATTTGCTGCCGTCCTGGGGTCGTTCGTTGTTTTCAGTTTGTCTCTTCCCTTAGTCGCACAGAGCACCTCGCAACCCGATCCCTCGGCGACACAAGATTCACCGCCCGCCGCGCAGACCACGACCACAACAACGACCACCACGCGGGGTTCCGCTGCTCCCGCTCCCGTGGCAATCGATGCCGCTGCCCCTGCCGCAGGCGCCTCAGACAGCGCAGTCCCGGCTACAACCACGCAGGACACCGCCGCTCCTATGACCAAAGGGGAGATGAAAGACCAGAAGGAACGGCAGAAACAGCAGGAAAAGTCCGCGAATGCAGACGCTAAGGCTCAGATGGACGAGGCCAAGGCGTCGAAGGAAAACGCCAAGGCGCTAAAACAAGAAAACAAGGCAACTGACGCGACCGAAAAAGCTAACGCCGGTTACTAGTTCAGAACGATGTAAGAGTTCAGGTCAGCGGACCCGCCATGATGTCGGGGACAGTCGGGGTCCGCTGTTGCACGCGCAGTGTCTGACAGATGATAGAGGAGAGCACAATGCCACAGAGCACACACGATAGAGCCGCAGAGTTGCACAACCTTGCCGCCCACGCCCATGAAGCCGCATCCGCCGCCCATAAAAAGGGAGATCACCTGACCGCTCACGAGCTTAGCAAGCAGGCGCTGGAACATTCCATAAACGCCAATAAACTCGGCGAGAAACTCGCAAACGAGGCGGCAAAATCCCCCAAGGCACCCGCATGATGCGATGCCGCCTGCCCGGCGGTCGCTACGAACATGGAGCACGACGCCAACCGGTGTGCCGTGCATCCAAGTATGACGGAATCATCCAGAAAGAGGCAGACACACCATGAGCCGCAAAGCGAACGAGCGCCGTGATCGTGAGGCAGAGTTGGTTGAACTGGACGCCGATTCCGAGCAGGCAAACTCGGAGAGCGGGGGCCAATCCGGAGACATGCAAGGTTTGGCCGCAGTGGGAGAAGCTGCCGATGAGAGTGTGGAGGAACTCGCCGAAGAGGGACAACCCTTCGAAGCGGGTGTCGTCGAAGGAGTGGAAGACGCCGGTGACCACCCGGAGCAGCCGGTGCGGAGCCACGAAGACCGGCGCCCCGCCCATGGAAGCGAACTTCCGCCCGACCCTGACTGGAAGTAAGTACCATGCAGTGCGGCACTCGCCCGCCGGTGAGCCACATTGACCATTCGTGATCGCAAGGAAGCGTGTATTGTCTATCCAGCACCGCTTTCAGGCTGACCCTATCGGTGTGGAAGGATTTTATGGACGTCAACAACCGCGCCGCGCTGGTATATCCGACCGATAAGCCAGTCTTCTCGCAAGGAGAGCCGGCGAATGCGGTGTTCTACGTCCAGTCTGGCAAGGTCCGGCTCACCGTTAAGTCGGATGACGGCGAGCAGGCGGTCCTCTCCATTCTTCCCCAAGGCAGCTTCTTCGGGGAATATTGCCTGGCTGGTCAGGCAGTCCACAGCGCCACGGCGAGCGCGCTCCTGCACAGCGCCATTGTGCGCATAGAAAAACAGGCCATGATGGACCTGCTTCGCAGCGATCCGGAGTTCACCGGGCAATTCCTCGCTTATACGCTCTCCCGCAGCCTCTGCATGGAAGCGGACTTGGTCTCCCGTCTATCCGATGCAAGCGAAAAACGCCTGCTTCGGATGCGCGGGATGAAGTCCAAGTTTGGCGCCGGATGGAAATCCAACCTGGTCACGGCCAGGATAAGCCCGGAGTTCCTGGCCGAAATCGTCGGCACAACCAGTTCCAACGTCAGCTCCTTGCTCGAGGCTTTCCGCGAACTCGGCTTTATCGATTCCAGCGGTGACGGGATGCTTGTGCATGGCTCACTGAGGAGCATTGTGCAGCATGACGATGGCATGTGCTGAAGGTGAAATTAACTGGAACTCGAACCATCCGTCGATCGTGGCGTGGAGGCTTCGCAGGTGCGAGGAGTGATCAGTTTCGATGGAATACTTAAAATTCAAATCGTTGCTCCGCCGGGTGATTGTGATCCCGATCCTGGTCACGACAGCTCTTGCGGCATTGCTTCTGTGGGAATCCTTCGACTTGCAAAGAGCCTTGCAGTGGGTTGACCACACCGATCAGGTTCTCGACCAGTCGGCGCGTCTGCTCAAGTTGCTGGTAGATGTGGAAACCAGCATGCGAGGATACCTGGTAACTGGCGACGAGACCCTCCTGCAGCCCTATCTGGAGGGCACGAAGAGGTTCGATTCCGAATATCAGGTCTTGGTTAAGCTAGTGGATGATAATGCCGCGCAGAGCCAGCGGTTGGAGAATATCCGTAGCGGCTATGTAAGCTGGGTGGCTTATACCGACAAAGTTATAACCCTTCGTCAAGCGGGGAAAGCTGACGAGAGCATGCTGGGGAAAAGCGGAATGGATGCGCTTCGAGAGCAGATCTCGGAGTTCCAAGGTGTGGAAGAAGGACTGCGCGTTCAGCGCATTCGAACCGCTCACCGGCGATGGACACTGATGGCCATGAGCTGCATTGGCCTTGGCTTGGGATCTGCAGTCTTTCTCACTCTGTTCACCGGTTACCACATCGAACGATTGGGCACCAAGCTGTTGCAGAGCGAAGAGCGATGGACGGCTACTCTGGGCAGCATTGGCGACGCCGTGATCGCCACGGACAGCGAAGCTCGTGTTACATTCCTCAACCCGGTCGCCGCCGCTCTAACCGGGTGGCCATTGGAGGAGGCTCAAACTCGGCTGCTCCCAGACGTGTTTAAGATCGTAAACGAGCAGACCGGGGAAGACGCAGACGATGAAGTGCGCCGGGTTCTCGAAGAGCGACAGAGTCTATCGGTGAGCAATCATGTGGCACTGATCGCAAGGGATGGCCGCGAAATCCCGGTCGAGCACAGTGCGGCGCCAATTTTCGCGGCCGAAGGAAAAGTCATCGGCGTGGTGCTGGTGTTCCGCGACGTGGCGGAGAGGCGCCGGGAGCGGGAAGCGACCGCAGAGCAGGCCGCTCTGCTCGAACTTACACAGGACTCTGTCATCGTGATCGACATGGACGGGACGATCCGTTTTTGGAGCCGTGGGGCGGAAGCTATGTTGGGATACTCCAAGAGCCAGGCCGCCGGTAAAGTGTCGCACGATCTGCTCCGCACCGAATTTCCCCAGCCGCTGGATGAGATCAAGGCGGAACTCATGCGCGTGGGACACTGGGAGGGAGATCTCATTAAGACGGCTCAGGACGGCAGGCGTATCGTGGTGTACAGCCGCTGGGCGTTGCAGTGGGGCAAGCGCGACCGACTGCCGCGCGTGATGGAGATCAATAGCGACATCACGGAACGTAAGCGCGGAGAAGCGTCGCTCGTCCTGCAAAAAGAACAACTGCGGGCGCTGGCCGAACGGCTGCAGTGGGTGCGCGAAGAGGATCGCAAGAGAGTCGCGCGTGACCTGCACGATCAGATCGGGCAGATTCTGACTGCGATCAAAATGGATATGACGTGGATGATTCGTCATCTGCCGGCGTCCCAAGGCGCAGTGCTTGCTCGCCTGAAGGAGTCCATTCAGTTAATCAATGATGGCGTCACTTCAGTGCGCGCGATCTGTAGCGGGTTGCGTCCGGGAGTTCTGGACGACCTTGGCTTAGCGGCGGCCATTGAATGGCAGGCCAGCGAATTTGCGGCTCGCAATGGTGTCCGTTGCCAGGTGTCTGTTCCACCTGTCGATTTGCACTTGGATGGCGATCGAGCCACTGCGGCGTTCCGGATTTTTCAGGAGTGTCTAACCAACGTAATCCGGCACGCACAAGCCACCTCGGTGAGCGTATCCTTGTGCCAGGAAGATGAGAACATCCTCCTGATTGTAGAAGACGACGGAATCGGTTTCCGTGAATCCGATTTGTCAAACTCTCTTGGATCTTTGGGGCTCTTGGGCATGAAAGAACGAGCGCAGTTCTGCGGCGGCAACGTGCAAATCTCCAGTTCACCCGGCAAGGGTACAACCGTCACGATTCGCGTTCCCGTGGACGCTCCCGGCGCCGAGAGGGAGCCAACATGCACATACTGATCGCGGATGACCATGCCGTCGTACGCCGTGGCCTCAAAGAAATCCTGGCCGACGCCCTTCCCGGCGCGGAGTTTACCGAAGTCGGAAACGGGGATGAGGTACTTGGCAACTTGGGTAAATCCCACACTGCCATGCTGGTGCTGGATATCAACATGCCGGGGCGTGGCGGGATGGACGTGCTGCGGGATGTAAAGCACACGTACCCACGGCTGCCGGTCGTCATCCTGAGTTGCCAACCGGAGGACCAGTATGCGGTGCGCTGTCTGCGGGCCGGCGCGGCCGCCTACATCAACAAAGAGAGCGCATCGGAAGAACTCGCGATAGCAGCCAAGAAGATTTTGGGCGGCGGACGCTACGTCAGTGCGAGCCTCGCGGAAAAACTGGTCGCCAATCTGGACGAGTCCTCCGACAAACCCCTGCATGATCTGCTCTCGGATCGGGAACACGAAGTTATGAAAATGATCGCCCTGGGCACTCCGTTGACGGATATTGGCGAGAAGCTCCATGTCAGTGTAAAAACCATAAGCAGCTATCGCGCGCGCATTATGGAAAAAATGCAGATGAAAAGCAACGCCGAACTTACCCGCTATGCCATCGCGAACAAACTCATCGATTAGCTTGCCGCGCTGGTGTAGGAAAAACCTTACAGAGCGAACCCGGAAAAGCCTACATCAATCACGGTTTTCGCTGGTGTCCATTTCTTTTCCCATCCGGTATCGTGGTGTCAGGTCGCATACGAGATGTATTTCCTTATAGCAGATGATCACGCGAACGTACGCCGAGGGCTGAGAGAGATTCTGGCGGATGCCTTTTCCGGCTCTCATTTTTCCGAAGCCGCCAACGGAGCCGAGGTGCTGATCCAGCTGGCCGCTTCTCAATTCGGTCTGCTTTTGCTCGACATCAACATGCCTGGCCGCAGCGGACTGGACGTGCTGCAGGATGTAAAGCATATCTACCCGCAGCTCCCCGTGATCATGGTAAGTGTTCAGCCGGAGAACCCGTATGCATCGCGCTGTCTGCGGGCCGGAGCCGACGCCTATGTCAACAAAAACAGCGCTCCGGAAGACCTGGCGCCGGCAATCAGGAAGATATTGGGCGGGGCAATCTCCGCACGGGACTCGCGCAGAAACTGAAGTTTTATCTCCGAACCGGGAGAGCACGCCTCCCCTGTCTTCGGCATTTCCCCGCACTACTGCGCTAAGCCAGCACTGTCGTACTCCCCTCCCTTATACATCTTGTACACCGGCTTGTAGTCGACCCTGTTGGTGCGTAGGGATAGTCCTACAAAGTTCGCGCGACAACACTTACATCAATAACAGTGTTTGCTGATTCCGTCATTTTAATCATCTTGTATCTTGGTTTTAGAAACATCGCAGCGATTGCCACCTGCGCACTCTCTGCAAGAATGGAAGGTATCGAGATGGCTACTAATTGCGCCACTATGACGAGCATGGAACCTAGGTTTCCGGTTGGCCGATCCCTTCCTGCGCCTTCGGCTGGGAATCATACCTTGAAGATCGTTTCAAAGAAAGTGAACGCATTGCAAAGTCAGGCATCCGCATTCGAGCCTCAGATTCTACTGACCAGGATCGTTGCCGGGAAATCCCCACGCGAATACCAGACCGATGACTCTATCTTCTCGCAAGGCGATCCGGCGGATGCAGTCTTTTATATCCAGACCGGCAAGGTCAAGCTCTCGGTTGTATCGGCGAGCGGCAAGGAAGCCGTGATCGCATACCTTCCGGAGAAGAGCTTTTTCGGTGAGGGTTCACTGGCCGGGCAACCGCTTCGCATTTCCACCGCAACCGCACTTCAGCCCAGCGCCATCGTTCGGATCGAAAAGACAGTCATGCTCGGACTGCTCCAACGGGAACCGGGATTCTCCGAGCAATTTCTCACCCACATGCTCTCCCGCAACATGCGTATGGAAGCGGATCTGGTTGATCATTTGTTCAATTCCAGCGAAAAGCGCCTGGCGCGGTTGTTACTGCTGATGGCTAACTTTGGTCAGGATTCAAAGCCGGTACCGGTGATTGCGAAGATGAGCCAGGAGACTCTTGCCGAGATGATCGGCACCACTCGCTCGCGGGTTAGCTTTTTCCTGAATCGCTTCCGGGAGTTGGGTTTTATCAACTACAACGGTAGCGGAATGCTTATCAATAGTTCCTTGGGCAGCGTTGTGCTGAACTGACGTGCCCCCGTTTTTGGTCCGGTCGTAATGAGAGTCCCGGTCACTGTGATTCGCCCCGGAAAACTGAGCCGCAGGAGGTTGGAAAGTTCGGCCACTGCAAAGACTACGCGGGGGCGTGCCATGGTGAGAATGAAGGCTCGAACATCCGAGGCAGACGGCTGGAACTCTCCGGCGTTAATGCGGTGCGGGAATCCTACTGGCATCGCAAACTCCATCCCGCGCGTCGGCGCGAAAGGCTAATCAACTGAACCTGGAATCCTGGGACAACAAATGACCAAGGGCGGCACGGTACGCTTGAAGACGTAAATGGACAATCGACCTCGATGCAGCGCTCCTAGTGACTGTGCCACAAGCCAAACACTGCCGGGCCCCCAAATATGGCACGTACTTTCCGTCATCGTAGCCTTCGATCCACCCTCCGGACCATTATGCAATGCTGGTCACAAACGCCCTCGCGGGATTCACGAACGGATCCCCGCAGTATTGGAGTCCCTTCCTCCTGCAGCCGCCACCAGAGAGTGCCGCGATTCCTCGGCAAGAGAGGCATCCACCCATCTGCCTGGTGGTCCGCTGGAATGGACAATAATAATGATCTAGGCGGGCTCCGGAGCGACGAAGTTATGGAGAAGGCAGAACCCCAAGCAGCGGTAGCGATCGTTAGTGCGCGTCAGCCGCGGGAATCCGTTTTGCTCATCCGGCGCTCGGAGCGGGGAGACGACCCCCGGTCGGGACACTGGTCGTTTCCAGGTGGCCGGCGTGACCCTGAAGACCCCGACCTGCTACATACTGCCCTCCGCGAGCTGGAAGGGGAGTGTGGAACTCGTGATGCGATGTCACTGGAATGTTGCGCTTAAATTCCTCTATCTTGCGCTGAAGAATTGCGCGCAATTTTATGTTGCGTGCAATTTCTTGTTATTGCGCTCAAGCAGTGATATATTGCGCGATGTTGCTTTCGCGCAACTACGGGAGTCATCCAGTGCCCAAGCAAATAGCCGAAGAAGATTTTGCAGAGATTCTTGCCGCGGTCGCGCATCATCCTGGAGGCGCACGACGTGCGGACATTGCGAAGAGCCTGTCTCAAGAGCTGCCTCCGCGAACGCTGCAATTTCGTTTGAGGAGTCTGGTTCAGGCTGGCCGCCTGGTACCCGAAGGTGAAGGCAGGGCGGCGAAGTACCTTCTGCCGGAGGCGCCGGCCGCACCTGGAACCGCCGCTGTAAAGCCGGTGGAGACGGCAGCGGTGGTGCCGATCTCGACGGCGGGTGCCAAGATTCAGCACCAACTCAGTCAGCCGGTCACGGTGCGAAAACCCGTGGGCTACAACCGCGAATTCCTCGACGGCTACCGGCCGAATATCCGGTTCTATCTTTCGGCGGAAGACCGCGCGGGCCTGGCGTCGATTGGGACGCGGCATGTCGCGACGGAAGCTGCAGGTACCTATGCCAAGCAGATTCTGAGCCGCCTCCTGATCGATCTCTCATGGAACTCGAGCCGTCTGGAGGGCAATACTTATTCGCTGCTCGATACCAAGCGCCTCATTGAATTCGGCGAGGAGGCCGAAGGAGGCGATCGCCTTGAAGCGCAGATGATCATGAACCACAAGGACGCCATCGAGTTTCTCGTCAACGCGGCCGATGATATTGGCTTCAACCGCTACACGATCCTCAATCTTCATGCGATTCTCGCTAATAACCTCCTGGCGGACGAGGGCGCTGCGGGTCGGCTGCGGCATATTCCCGTGGGCATCGAACGATCGACCTTTCAGCCGCTTGCCGTTCCCCAGCAGATAGAGGAGTATTTCAACCAAATTCTGGCGACGGCGGCGGCAATCGAGGATCCCTACGAGCAGTCGTTTTTCGTCATGGTGCAGTTGCCGTACCTGCAGCCGTTTGATGATGTCAACAAACGTGTGTCGCGGCTCGCGGCCAACATTCCCTTCATCAAACGGAATCTCTCGCCGCTTTCGTTCACCGAT
>Ga0074044_10005578_pt1 | contig 10234 bp, 9 predicted proteins | sample BogForMeECP23OM1_FD_94443 | JGI IMG/M metagenome (GOLD analysis project Ga0074044, IMG submission 94443) | Bog forest soil microbial communities from Calvert Island, British Columbia, Canada - Bog Forest MetaG ECP23OM1 | ecosystem: Environmental > Terrestrial > Soil > Wetlands ...
ATGCTTTGGCCATCGATTCCGCTCGATCCCTTGTTCCGCTCGACCTTGAGCCACGCGGCTTCGATGGTTTTAAGCGCGATGGCCTTATCCACCAAGCTGAACCATTTGCCTCCTTTGACGCCGTTGCCCAGCGCCGACACCATATGCGCCATCCAGCTCGAAGCTTCCGCCCGCCACCGGCGTGCTTCTGTCCCTCGTACAGCCCTTGCGGGCACTCCGAGACTGCTCTTGCTCCATGCCAGACCTCGCACATCCAACTTCCTACCTCCCTTCCCTCGAAGCGGTTTTGCTTCCCGCCCCTCTCGCCACCACCGGCGGCATCGGTACTATGAAGGCTCTGACTCCTGCCGCCCTCACCCCGAGCGGCAGGTCTCTCCGCTTACTCCGCCTTGCCGTCCCGGCATTCCGACCTCAACCACGCGCGCTGCCCGCCGGTCGTTTTGCTCGTCGCCTCAGCGCCGGCGGCTGCTTCCGGGCTTCGCCATGTGTGAGCAGGCTCACCGCAGCGTCACGCCGAATCAGGTTCGTCATCCTACGGACTGCCGCTTCATCTCCAGTTGCTCTCCACCCCGCCTCGCGGCGACGCAGTTACTTTCGATTACGGAGCCTGCGACCGGCTCCGGCACAGACTTCCACCGTGCTGACAAAGCGTCCTCACGGACGCACTCACCCCCGCGAAAGCGGGTGTCCATCTCCGCGTATGCGGGGGTCAGACAACGCGCCGTTTTGCTAGCCCTGGATGCCCGCTTTCGCGGGCATGACGATAAGAAAAATGGTTCACTTAATTTTCCAGCGACGCCTAAGTCCCTGAATAACAACGCATTGAATTTTAAGCCGCAGGCTCCCTCAATAGTGTCTGTGGATAAACATGTGGAGAATTTGTGGAAGCCTTGTGCGGAATTGACAAATCTATTCACAGATATTTTCAAAGGAAAGCCGTTTTTTCATTGAACGTGCTGTTGAACCAGATAGGCTTTAGACGGCACGAGAGAGTGTCGAAGCGAGTAAGCCCAAGCGGAACCATCCGAGGCCCTTCGGGACTTCGGGCGGCGGGCAAGAGGACGAAAGCTTCGGGGCGATGTGGCCCTTCGGGGCGGCACCGCCCGGCCTTGGGGACGGGACTCTTCGGAGCACCGCCCTCGGGCGGGAGGTCGAACTCCCGGTTGGCCGGCTCTTTCCCCGGATCGGCGTCGGCGGCCTTCGGGCCATCGGGGCCGTCACGGGGGGCCGCGAGACCCTTCGGGGCCTTGCGGTCTTAGGCGCGAAAATCCGCCCGCAAGGGAGGAGGGACGCGACAGGAGGAACCGGACGCGGCCGACGAGTGGGCTTTTCGCCGGCGATCCCCCGCGAGGGGGATATGGTTCCTCGCTCCGGCGGGGCGTCCCTTCACGGGGGCGTTGCCGAGGAGGGAGACGACCGGAAGCCGGGTCACTTTCACGAGCCATGGGGCTTCGGCTCCAGAGGCGTCAGGAGTGTCCCGCCCGGACACGTAGCGTGGGTTCTCGCTTACGCTCCTGGCGCCTCACTTTATTTCGGGGCCTCGCCTGCGAGAGCGCCGCGGATGCACCTCCGCGGCGTTTCGTTTTGAAGCTCAGGCGAGCGGCTGCGCAAGGTTTCACCACGGGTCTGTCTCGCCTGCAGATAACCGTCATTGCGAGCGCAGCGAACCCCGGCGTACGCCGGGGCAGGGCGTCTAGTGCGAAACCCTTTCTGGATTGCTTCGGCGCCCTTCGGGCGCCTCGCAATGACACGTGTTTTCCTGATGTCGTGAATTTCAGAACCAGGACACGAGGTCTCCCTCCTCTTCTCCGTGACCTCCGTGACCTCCGTGGTGAAAACTTTTCGGGCTCAGCCGCGCCGCGGGAGCAGCACCGTGTAGTCGAGCTCGAGCACGACTGCGGGGTCGAACTTCCCGTGCGCGTCCTTGTCGGGAAAATCGCCGGCGCGCCGGTCCTTGGTCGCGAGCGTGCGCAGGCGGAGCGCGCCGAGATCGCGCCTGCCCGCGATCTCCCAGCGCTCGAGCACCTCGCTCCAGGCATAGATGGTGTCGCCGGCGAAGCTCGGGGCGAGGTGACGGCCGCCGTTGATGGCGGCGATCTTGACCGCGTTGGCGAGGCCGTTGAAGCTCGCCGCGCGCGCGAGGCTCATGATGTGGCCGCCGTAGACGAGGCGGCGGCCGAAGCGGTCGGCCGCTTGCGCCTGCTGGTTGAAGTGGACCCGCGCCGTGTTCTGGTAGAGCCGCGTCGCCATCATGTGCTCGGCTTCCTCGATAGTGACGCCGTCGATGTGATCGATGCGCTCGCCCGGCGCGTAGTCTTCCCAGGCGAAGGGCGAGCCGGCGAGTGCGTAGTCGTAGCGCTCGAGCGCCAGGCCCGCCGGCAGCGCGAGGGCCGTCGCCGGCACCGCGCGGGCAAGCGTCGGCACCGAGACCGTCGGTGCCGGTGCCGCCTCGTCGCGCTTGCGCACCATCACCCAGCGCACGTAGTCGAGCACGGTCTCGCCGCTCTCGTTCGTCCCCGTCGAGCGCACATAGACGATGCCGCTCTGGCGGTTGGCGTTCTCCCTGAGCCCGATCACGCGGCTCTTCGCCTGGAGCGTGTCGCCCGGATAGACGGGTGCCAGGAAGCGGCAGTCGGCATAGCCGAGATTGGCGATCGCGTTGAGCGAGACGTCCGGCACGGTCTTGCCGAAGACGATGTGAAAGGCGAGCAGATCGTCGAGCGGCGCGCACGGCAGCCCGCAGGCGCGCGCGAACTCGTCCGACGAGTTGAGCGCGAAGCGCGTGCCGGTCAACGCCAGATAGAGGGCCGCATCGCCCGCACCGACCGTGCGCGGTGTGGCGTGCGCGAGCTCCTGGCCGAGGCGGAAGTCCTCGAAGAAATTGCCGGCAGTGGTCTTCGCCCCCGCCATAGCGCGATTCCTTAGTCCGCGGCCGCGGCGGACGCCTCGAGTGCCTGGATCGCGTCCGCCAAGGCGACGAGCCGCCTCGCACTCTCGACGTGCAGGCTCTCGATCAGCTTGCCGTCGACCACAACCACACCCTTGCCCGCCTTCGCCGCCTCGCCGTGGGCCGCGATGATGCGGCGCGACCAGGCGACCTCCGCGGGCGAGGGCGCGAAGATCTCGTTCGCAGGGGCGATCGTCTTCGGATGGATGAGCGTCTTGCCGTCGAAGCCGAGCTCCTTGCCCTGCCGGCAGCTCGCGGCAAAGCCCTCGTCGTCGGCGAGATCGAGATGCACGCCGTCGAGGATGGCCAAGCCGAAGGCGCGCGCGGCGAGCAGGCAAAGGCCGAGGCTCGTCAGCATCGGCAGCCGCTCGCGCGTGTGCGCGGCATGGAGGTCCTTGGCGAGATCGGAGGTGCCCATGACGAGGCAGCCGATCCGGGCGGAGGACGAAGCGATCTCCTCGGCATGGAGCATGCCGAGGGGGGTCTCCATCATGCACCAGATGGCGAGCTCCTTGGCCGCCCCCGCGGCCTCGAGGCGCTTCTCCACCTCCTCTACCGCGGCTCTGCGCTCGACCTTGGGCAAGAGGATGGCATGGGCCGAGCTGCGCGCGACCATGGCGAGGTCGCCCGAGCCCCAGGGCGTGTCGAGCGCGTTCACGCGCACGATGAGCTCGCGCCCGCCATAGCCGCCGGCCGCGAGTGCGGCGGCGATCCCGGCGCGCGCCGCGGCCTTGGCGTCGGGGGCGACCGCGTCCTCGAGGTCGAGGATGAGCGCATCCGCCGTCAGCGTGCGCGCCTTCTCGAGCGCGCGCGCGTTCGAGCCCGGCATGTACAGCACGCTGCGGCGGGGCCTCGCACTCTGGCTCATGCTGCATCTCTCTCGACACGTGCGCTGATCGTGCGCCGCTGCCTCGGTGCCTGCCGCGACCCTAACAAGGATTCATGCTGCGTTGCAAGAAGCTGGCGCGCGCGTGCGCCGGCGTGGCAAGCTCGGGCGCATCCGCGCTCTCCTCGACCGGCGTCCGCTATGAACGTGCTCTCGATCCAGTCCTCGGTCGTCTTCGGCCACGTCGGCAACAGCGCGGCGCGCTTGGCACTCGAGCGTCTCGGCCATGAGGTGTGGCCCATCGACACCGTGCGGCTCGCCCACCATCCGGGCTACGGCAGCTGGCACGGAAATGTCGCGGCCCCCGCGGAAATCGCGACGCTGCTCGACGGGCTCGCCGAGTGCGGAGCCTTCGCGCGCTGCGCCGCGGTCTTGAGCGGCTATCTCGGCGACGCCGCCCTCGGTACCAGCCTCTTGGACGCGGTCGCGCGCGTGAAGGTGGGGAACGCGAAGGCACTATTCGCCTGCGATCCGGTCATGGGCGACAGCGCCAAGGGCCTCTATGTGCGCCCCGGCATCCCGGAGTTCTTCCGCGACCGCGCCATCGCGCGCGCCGACATGCTGTTGCCGAACGCCTTCGAGCTCGGCTGGCTTGCCGGCCGCGAGATCGACGGCATCGCCACGGCCCTTGCCGCCGCGCGCGGCCTGCTTGCCCGCGGGCCGCGCCTGATCGTGGTGAAAGGCCTCGGCAGCCGGGCGCGCGGGCGCGCGCTCGTCGCAACGCTCGCGGTCGAGGCCAAGGCGGCCTGGGTTGTCGAATGCCCCGCCGTGCGCTCGCAGGCACACGGGGCCGGCGACTGCTTCAGCGCCCTCTTCCTCGGCCATTACCTCAAGCGGCAGAGCGCGCGCCTGGCCCTCGAGCATGCCGTCTCGGCGATCCATGCGGTGATGACGAGGACGGCTCGGAGGCGAAGCGGAGAGCTCGCCCTCGTCGAGGCGCAGGACGAATTGCGCGCGCCCAAGCGCCTGTTCAAAGCCGCCAGGATAGGCTAAAGGGGCTGTTACGGCCGACGGGAGGCACGCAGCATCCCGCGGAAAGTGGCTGATTCCCTTTGCGCGGGTCGCCTCTGCGTCACCTCGGCCGACGGGCAGCGCTTCCACCTCGATTGATCGGCCTCATGCAGCTGCTTCTCTTCATCAAGGGCCTTGCCGTGGGATTCGCGATCGCCGCACCGGTCGGTCCCGTAGGCGTCCTCTGCATCCAGCGCTCGCTCACCAAGGGCGTGCTCTACGGCCTGGTCTCCGGCTTGGGGGCCGCGTGCGCCGATGCGGTGTTCGGCGCCATCGCCGCCTTCGGCGTCAGCTTCATCGCCGAGTTCCTCGCGCGCCAGCAATACTGGTTCCAGCTCGCCGGCGGCAGCCTCCTCCTCGTCATGGGCTGCCATACCCTCTTGAGCCCGTGGCGCCCGCCGCCCGCGCAAGCCGAGGCGAGCGACCTCGCCCATGATTCGGTCACCACCTTCCTCCTCACCATCACCAATCCGATCACCATCTTCTCGCTGACGGCGGTGTTCGTCGCCGTCGGCATCACCACGGGCACGGAGACCTTCCTGGGCGGCGCCCTGGTGACGGGCGGGGTCTTTCTCGGCTCGGCCTTCTGGTGGCTCATTCTCTGCAGCGGCGTCAATCTCTTCCGCGCCGCGGTCTCGGACGCCTACCTGCACTGGATTCACCGGACCTCCGGCGTCATCATGCTCGTCTTCGGCGCCGGCGTGCTCGTGCATATCTTCACCTGATGCGGGTCGAGGCGAGAATGAATGCCTTGCTTTCCATGCGCTTCCGACCATTCGGCGTCATTCCCGCGCAAGCGGGAATCCATGGTTGGTCCGGTGCCCGACTTCAAACATGGACCCCCGCTTTCGCGCTAGTTGATGCACACAAATCCAAAGATCACCGGCAAATCATGATGTTTCGCTGTGCAAAGGTGCCTCGGACTGGCCGTGGTGCGTCCTTCGAGACGCTCGCTGCGCTCGCTCCTCAGGATGAGGTTAAGTCTTTATGCCACACACAAATTTGCCTCATCCTGAGGAGCGCCCCGAAGGGGCGCGCCTCGAAGGACCCACGACGGCACTGCAAGCGTCCTTGAGATGCGTGCATCAACTAGCGCTTTCGCGGAGGTGACGAGCAGCCCATGCCCATGACCAGCCAGCCGAGTGCCGGAGCCGGCCTCAAGGCGCTCCTCTTCGACGTGTTCGGCACCGTGGTCGATTGGCGCACGAGCATCGCGCGCGAGGGCGCAGCCTTCGGGCGCGAGAACGGCATCGAGGGCGTCGACTGGACGGCCTTCGCCGATGCCTGGCGCGGGCTCTATCAGCCCACACTCGAGAAGGTAAGACGCGGCGAAATGGCGTGGCGCGTGCTCGACGAGCTCCATCGCATGAGCCTCGACCGGCTCCTGGCCGAGCGCGGCCTGAAGGGCGTCCCCGAAGCGGCCGTGGAGCGCTTCAACCGCGCCTGGCACCGGCTCGACCCCTGGCCGGACGCCGTCCACGGGCTCGCGCGTCTCAAGCGCAAGTACATCATCGCCACCTGCTCGAACGGCAACGTCTCGCTCATGGTCGAGCTCGCGAAATGGGCTAGCTTGCCGTGGGACATGATTCTCGGCGCCGAGCTCGCGCGGCACTACAAGCCCTGTCCCGAGGCCTACCTCGAATCGGTCGCCTTCCTCAGGCTGTCGCCGGCCGAATGCGTCATGGTCGCCGCGCACAACTCGGACCTCAAGGCGGCGCACGCCTCAGGGCTCGGGACCGCCTTCGTGCCGCGGCCCCTGGAATACGGCCCGGCCGGCAAGCCGGACCTCGAGCCCGCGCAAGCGTGGGACTTCGTCGCCCAGGACTTCGAGGCGCTCGCCGACCAGCTCGGCTGCTGAGCGCTCAACGCTTCGGCAGGTTCGTCTCGATCAGCCGCACGAAGAAGCTGGCGCCGAGCGGGATGATGTCGTCGTTGAAGTCGTAGTGCGGATTGTGCACGTCGCAAGCGCCCTCGCCCTTGCCGTTGCCGATGAAGATGAAGGCGCCGGGCTTGGCCTCGAGCATGTAGGAGAAGTCCTCGGACGCCGTGCGCGGCGCCATCTCGCGGTTGACGTTCGCCTCGCCCACCACGAGAGCCGCCGCGTCGCCCGCGAGCCGCGCCTCCTCGGCGTGGTTGACGAGCGGGGGATAGTGCATGCGGAAGGCGAGCCTCGCGCGCGCGCCATAGGTGGCGGCAACACCGTCCGCGATGCGCTCGAGCGCGGGAGCGATCTTGGCGATCACCTCGGGGCGGTAGGCGCGCACGTTGCCGCAGAGCTTCACTTCGTCGGGGATGACGTTATAGGCGTCTCCGCCGTGGATCTGCGTGACGCTGACCACGAGTGAGTCGATGGCGCTCACGTTGCGGCTCGCGATCGTCTGGATCGCCATCACCATGTTGGCGGCGACCACCACGGGATCGACTCCCGACTCGGGCCGCGCCGCATGCGCGCCGCGGCCCTGGATCGCGAGGTCGAAATTGCCCGAGGCGGCCATGATCGGGCCGGGGCGGATGCCGAAGGTGCCGGCGGGGGCGGTCGCCCAGTTGTGCATGCCGTAGACCGCATCTGAGGGGAACTTGTCGAAGAGCCCCTCCTCGATCATCACCCGCGCGCCGGCGCCGCCTTCCTCGGCGGGCTGGAAGATGAAATGCACCGTGCCGTCAAAGTCGCGCGTCTCGGCGAGATAGCGCGCAGCCCCCAGGAGCATGGTCGTGTGCCCGTCATGGCCGCACGCGTGCATGACGCCCTCGTGCTGCGAGCGGTGCGCGAACTCGTTCTTCTCGTGGATGGGGAGCGCATCCATGTCGGCGCGCAAGCCGATCGCGCGGTTGGCGCGCCCGGCCTTGAGGCGGCCGACCACACCCGTCTTGGCGAGGCCGCGATGGACCTCGATGCCGTAGGACGCGAGCTCGCGCGCCACGAGATCGGAGGTCAGCTTCTCCTTGAAGCCGAGCTCCGGATGCGCATGGATGTCCCGCCGGATGCGCGCGAGCTCCGCATGATAGGCCTTGATGCGCTCGACGACCGGCATGACGGCGTCTCTCCTTTCGCCTGCAACGGCCACAGCCTATCCGGCTTGCCGGCGGGGCGAAAGTGGCGCCGCTTGGGCGTCCGCCTCTCGCGGCACTTTGACAATCAAGCCGGAGCCGTATAGGTAGGTTTCGGTCCTTTGAGCGAGTGGCATTGAACCGGCGGGAGTGCTCTTAGTGGAGCTGTGGATTTTGCTTACCCTCGTCGCGGCAGGCGTCGCCTTCGCCCTTTTCAACCGCTTGGTGCGCCGTCGCAAGGCCGAAAAGGAAAGCGACGAGACGCACATCTATCCGCTGTGGTGACCGCCGCCGCGGCGCTGCCTATCCATCTGAAGATTCGCGAGAGTCCTGGTTCTGAAATTCACGACATCAGGAAAACACTTGTCATTGCGAGGCGCCCGAAGGGCGCCGAAGCAATCCAGAAAGAGTTTCGCACCAGGCGCGCTGGATTGCTTCGCTGCGCTCGCAATGACGGTTATCTCCGGGTGAGACGAACTTCCGAATCGGCACGCTACGCCGCCTTCTGCATGTAGGAGCGGACCAGCTCCTCGGCGATCTGCACGGCGTTGAGCGCCGCCCCCTTGCGCAGATTGTCCGAGACGACCCAGAGGCTCAAGCCGTTGGCGACCGTGGGGTCCTGGCGGATGCGGCTCACGAAGACCGCGTCCTCGCCCGCGCACTCGGCCGGCGTCACATAGCCCTCGTCCGCGCGATAATCGACGAGTGCCACGCCCGGTGCGGCCTTGAGCGCCGCCCGCGCGGCCTCGACCGTGACCGGCTTGGCGAACTCGAGATTGACCGCCTCGCCGTGGCCGATGAAGACCGGCACGCGCACGCAGGTGGCGGCGACCTCGATCTCCGGATCGAGGATTTTCTTGGTCTCGACCCGCATCTTCCATTCCTCCCTGGTCGAGCCGTCTTCCATGAAGACGTCGATGTGCGGAATGACGTTGAAGGCGATCTGCTTGGTGAACTTGTGCTTGACCGGCTGGTCGCCCACGTAGATTCCGCGCGTCTGCTCGAAGAGCTCGTCCATGGCCTCCTTGCCCGCCCCCGACACCGACTGGTAGGTCGCGACCACCACGCGCTTGATGCGCGCTAGGTCGTGGAGCGGCTTGAGCGCCACCACCATCTGGATCGTCGAGCAGTTGGGATTGGCGATGATGTTCCTCTTCGCGTAGTCCTTGATGGCGTGCGCATTGACCTCGGGCACCACGAGCGGCACCTCGGGATCCATGCGGAAATAGGAGGTGTTGTCGATGACGACGGCGCCCGCCTTCGCCGCGCGCGGGCTGTGGACGGCCGAGACCTTGGCGCCCGGCGAGGAGAGCACGATGTCGATGCCCTTGAAGTCGAACTTCGCGAGCTCGCGGACCTTGAGCGTGTCTCGCTCGCCGAAGGAGACCTCCTGGCCGACCGAGCGCTCGGAGGCGAGGGCCACCACCTCGTCGACGGGGAAATTGCGCTCGGCGAGGGTCTCCAGCATCGCGCGGCCGACATTGCCGGTCGCACCGACCACCGCAACTCTGTATCCCATGATACGCTACCAGCCTGACGTTGAGCTCTCGAGCCGGTAGTGGGTCACGTTGCCGAACTCCTCATCCTTCGAGACGCGTCGCAAGCGCGACGCTCCTCAGGATGAGGACTTGGAGCTTGGGTTTCACCTCATCCTGAGGAGGCCGCGTAGCGGCCGTCTCGAAGGATGAGGTGAAACTGACCCACTACCCTCAAGCCCGTTGACTTACGCCGGTCGCCGGGGAAATTCAAGACGAGCGTCGCTATTTCGCGGGAGAGCATGAGCAGGCGCCCGACGAGCTACGCCGAGTTCTGGCCCTATTACCTCGCCGAGCACCGCGGGACGGCGACGCGCGTCTGCCATTACCTCGGCAGCGGCCTCGGCCTCGTCATCCTCCTCGCCGGCCTCGTCGCGGCCGACTGGCGCGCGCTGCCGGCCGCCCTCCTCGTCGGCTACGGCTTCGCCTGGCTCGGCCATCTCGTCTTCGAGCGCAACCGGCCGGCGACCTTGCGCTATCCCTTATGGTCCTTCATGAGCGATTTCCGCATGCTCGCCCTCTTCCTCGCCGGTCGGCTCGAGGCCGAGCGCAAGCGCCAGCGCGGGGAGTAGCTCGCGGCGTCCTTAGCACCCTTCTCCCGCACATGGGGAAGGCGCCGCAACGCCTACGGGATTCACACATCACGGCGATGGCGCCAAGCCCCTCGCCCGCTTGCGGGAGAGGGAGGGGCCCGGCCCGTCAGGGCCGGGAGGGTGAGGGTCGCGGCCGTCGAGCCTGACCGCCGCGCGCATGCGCTTCCAGCTCCCGCAAGACGACATCCTGTACGCCCTCGGGATTGGCGAGAAT